>ERZ1292623.422-Hain-H51-01um-R1-422-length-46155-cov-5_pt1 | contig 46155 bp, 48 predicted proteins | sample MGYA00564398_ERZ1292623 | MGnify/ENA primary metagenome ERZ1292623 (study PRJEB36523, sample SAMEA6512633) | groundwater metagenome | collected 2019-01-07 | study: AquaDiva: Metagenomics assemblies of 32 groundwater samples
TGAAACGTATTTCGAAACGGGAGTTCGCTCATGAGTATGGGGATATTATTTCGGTTGAGAATCTATTATTAGCATGGCAGGAGTTTGTTTGTGGTAAACGGAAAAAGCATGATGTTCAGGAATTCTCTTTCCGTTTAATGGATAACATCCTAGCAATACATGAAGATTTAGCGCAACAGCGATATAAGCATGGAGGTTATTACGCGTTTAAGATTTCCGATCCTAAGCCGCGCCAAATTCATAAGGCTAGTGTGCGAGATCGTTTAGTGCACCATGCAATTTACCGAATTTTATACCCACGTTTCGATAAATTATTCATTGCCGATTCCTACTCATGCCGACTCGGAAAGGGGACGCATAAAGCGTTACGAAGATTCAAATATTTTTCGAATATCGCAAGTAAAAATAACACTCGTACCGTGTGGGTTCTAAAATGTGATATCAAAAAGTTTTTCGCAAACATCGATCATGAAATTCTATTTTCTTTGCTGGAGAAACGGATTCAGGACAAGAATATTATTGATTTGCTGAAAAACATTGTTTCCAGCTTTTCCGTGAAGCCTAGCGTTGGTCTCCCGCTCGGGAATCTTACGAGTCAGCTTCTCGTAAATATCTACATGAATGAGTTTGACCAGTTTGCAAAGCACACCTTGAAAGCAAGGCACTATCTTCGCTATGCAGATGACTTCGTGTTTCTTTCTGATGATCGAAGCTGGATAGAAAGTTTAATCCCTCGGATCCAAGAATTTCTCACCATGCGCTTACGGCTTACATTGCATCCCGATAAACTTTTTATCAAAACCGTTGCTTCCGGAGTGGATTTCCTAGGTTGGGTGCATTTCCCGGATCACCGCGTCCTTCGAACGGCCACTAAAAGGCGGATGTTTCGCGGTCTCCGGAAGACTAAAGGTAAAAACGCAACGATACAGTCATATCTCGGCCTTATGAGCCATGGGAATACTAAAAAGCTGCAAAGTGAAATTGAGAAACTCCAAATGGAATCGTAGAAATATTATTTGTCCTTCACTAATTTCACGAAATCTTCTTCTCGTTCGTATCCATGTAGTCGTCCTTCGAGCATTCCTAATCGGTAACTTACCCCGTCCGTCATAAGTCTCCAGTTCGTTTCTTTAAGGGTTTTTCTGAGGAGTTTTTCGAGTTCGTAGGTACTCGCACGATCTTCTCGATCAGGGCGCTGCTCATAAACTACGAAAGGGACCACTACGTCCTTCGTGATTTCCGGAGTCTTGAACTGCAATTTTATATACCCTTCCTTTTCAAGTACAGGTGCGAGCAGTTGCTCTAACTCAATAATTTTCAATTTCTTTAGCTTGGCGACCTTGTCATAGAGTTCTTTGTTCTTATCTTTTTCCTTTAGTTCATCCATCATCTTACTGACCTGCTCCAAGTTGTATTTTTGCTGTATGAATTCTTGACCCTCCTTTTCTGAAAGGCAGAATCGGGCGCGATCTTTTGCGTAGTCGGGATCGGGTTTGGATTCCTCATGGACTGTTCGTTTTATTTCACTCGTATCGGTGTAGTCGCATTTCGGGCAAGTGACGTTCGTAATGAATGCGGCATCCGTTACCGTATCTTCTTCGTTGACGGGAGTTTTGCACTTCGGGCAGCGTGGGGGATCATGTCTGAATTCTTCTCCGTTTTCATAGAACGCCCGGTGAGGGATGTGGCCCAGTGGGCAGTCATAGAAAAAGAGGATGGTATCCGGTTTCTTATCCCAGCCCATATTCAAATGCTTTGAGCTTACGAACGTGAGTCGCCCGCAGGTAAGGCAGGTAATGTTTTCCGGAGCCTTTGCCGCTTCAAAGAACTTGTCCCGCGCCTCGTCCTCCCGCATCCATTCCCGAATTGTTTCTTCTTTTTTGATATATCGCTCACCGGTATAGAAATAGTTGTGGAGATGGTTTATGTAGGCGAGTGCCTGTTTCTCCTCTTTTTCGCTCAGTTTCTTCTCATTAGGATCTTTGGCGAGAGATTTCGTGTCTATGGAATGGGAAAGCCACCATCGACATTTCTCGACGGTGTAGCGGTCGTAGCGATCGATATACTCCTGTTTGGGACGCAAATACTTCTCATTCATATAGCCATGTATTCTATAGCTTCTTTTCGGTTTATGACATAATAAATACTATGGAAAGCGAAGAGAAAGTCAGTCCTCCCGATCTTAAGCAGACATTCTCCGTTGCGGAGTATATTGAGTTTTTAAACGTCTTTTTCAAGAAACAAGAAGCTCGTGTTATTGGCGAGGTTTCCACTTGTAGAATTTAGCCATCAGGGCATGTGTATTTCACGGTAAAAGATAAAAGCGGGACCGGAGTGCTCGACTGCATTATGTGGAAGAGTACCTATACTTTGTGCGGGATAAAGCTGGAAGCGGGTATGGAGGTAATTATTTCGGGCCACCCGCAGGTATACCCAGAAAATGGAAAGTTTTCAATTATCGTGGATACGATCGAGCTTGTGGGCGAAGGTGCTCTGAAGAAGGCGTACGATGCACTACAGAAAAAGCTTGCCGCAGAAGGACTCTTTGATGTTTCTCGGAAACGAAAGATTCCGGAACTAGTTCACAGGATTGGAGTTATCACTTCAAGCGAAGGGGCGGTGCTTAGCGATTTCAGAAATAATTTAGGGAAATTCGGCTTTAAAATCTCACTCGCTAATTCCCGGGTTGAAGGACAAGCAGCCTTAAAAGATCTCCACGCGGCCTTCCAGGTCATGAAGAAACAGAATATTCAGGTGTTAGTTGTCATTCGTGGTGGGGGATCGCTTGAGTCACTACAGGCATTCAATAATGAAATGCTAGTGCGCGAGGTAGTGAATTTTCCCGTTCCAGTCATCGCAGGCATTGGGCACGACAAAGACGTGCCACTTTTTGCACTTGCCGCTGACTGTATGACTTCAACCCCAACTGCTGCAGCTCATGTATTAAATCAGTCTTGGGAAGAAGCGTATGCGAAGCTTCATCAATTCACATATCTTTTCGCGCGTATGACTAAAGAGTTTGGTCGCATTCGTGCAGACCTGGATACTTCCGGGAGTTCGATGATAGACCACACTGAAGCACGAATAAAAAGCTTGAAGGAACGGATGGCTTTTGCAGCGCAATCTATAAGGCTCAATGATCCGACTAGGCAGTTGAAACTCGGTTATTCAATCGTGCGGCAAAGTGGTAAAATTGTTAAAAGTATTCAGGACGCAAAACCAGGAAGTAAGTTAGACACGCAAGTAGGAGATGGGACCATACAATCGATCGTAGAATAAATATCATGCCCAAAAAAGAAACAAGCGAATTTAAGCATCACCTTGAGGAAATTGCCCGAATTCTCGAGTGGTTTGATGCTCAAGAAGAACTAGACGTGGAACAGGCTCTCGAAAAAATTAAAAGCGCTGCAGAGCTTATTAAGGCCAGTAAAAAGAGATTAGTTGAAATCGAGAACCAGTTTGAAGAGATTAAAAAAGAAATAGATGAGTAACGAAATCAAAGAAGTCTCCCTGATTGCATCCATGCGCCTTCTTTCAGAGGCAGCAGCTGCAACGCAACGGCGCATGGTCGAAATGTCGGATATAATGATCGCGCCATTTCAGCGCTTCCAAAAGAATATGGAGCCTATTACGAAAGCAATCAACGAAATGCGGGGAATTCTTTTATCTGGATCGAATACATCTTATTTTCAAAATTCGATGATTGAGAAAGATGTTTTTGTCATAGCTCCTCCGCCGAGGCGCGCCTCCACCGAAGAGATCGTTGATGTCGTGATGAGAAGAATAGAACTTGAGCATAAAGCTGATTTGCGGCAAATCAAAATAGAAAAATCAATTGCAATTCCTGATGGTGTTCGATGGGATGACATTCGAATAGACTTAAAAGACAACAGGTCAGCCGACATTTTTTGTAAAAAGGAATTGATTGGGACCTACGATTATGAACTCCTCGGACTTGTTCGTAGGAACACTTCTGCAAAAATTCCTAACCAGCAAAGCGAATTTCTCAAACAACTCGCCTTCGCTTCTATGTCTGAAAATTTATTTAAACCAACGGTCCAAAATATCGCTCAAGAAATGAAGATTAAGTCGAACGATTGCCACCAGATCAAGAGAAGTCTCTCTAAAAAATTAAAAACCGTATTTGGTATACCTAAAAATCCTTTCCATCGATATGATCCGATAGAGGGCTATCGTCCTCGTTTTGAACTCAGGCCGCCACCGCTCTTACGCAGCAAAGGAGAACTCTACTCCTCAGGAGGTAGTCTCTACGCCGAGACCATAGATTATACCGACACCGAAGAATAGGCACCCGCTGAAAACTCAGCGGGTGTTTTTGTTTTTAGCGCACTGATTTCGCGTCTTTTTTCATTGCTGACTGAAATTTAAGTAGATATACCTAAGAAGTTAGTTAAAAAAATCATTTAAAATGCCGAATAAAAAACTGGTGTGGCATACAGAAAAAAGAAAGGTCAATGACCTTATTCCGTTTGAGAAAAACCCAAGAACGCTAAGCGATAAGCAGCTAAGAGATTTAAAAAAAAGCCTACAGGCCTTCAACCTTGTTGAAATACCGGCTATAGGGCGTGACAACCAGATACTCGCCGGACATCAGAGAGTAAAGGTACTGCAAATCCTTGGGAGAGGAGAAGAAGAGATCGACGTTAGGGTGCCAAATAGAATACTCACAGAAGAAGAGGCAGAAAAGTATCTGATTTCGAGTAATGCCTTGGGCGGGGACTGGGATTTTGAAAAATTGAAATCCTTTGATCTTGATCTACTTACCGATATCGGTTTCGACAAGGCGGAGCTTGAAGACATTTGGGCTGAAAATCTAGAAGTAGAAGAAGATTACTTCGACGAAAAAGCTGAGTTGGAAAAAATAGGTAAACCGAAAACAAAGCTGGGTGACATTATCGCTCTCGGAAAGCATAAAATTATTTGTGGCGATGCCACGGATCCTGCCGTACTAAAAAAATTGTTCGGTAAGGAAAAGGCATCAATGATTTATTCGGATCCAGTTTATAACCTGAAGATAGATTACAACACTGGAATCGGCGGGAAGCAGCGCTATGGTGGGAACGTCAATGACAACCGTAGCGAGTCGGAATATAAAGAGTTTCTCAAGAAGAGTCTCATAAATGCTCTCTCGGTCACAAAAAATGACGCGCATGTCTTCTACTGGAGCGATCAAATTCATATCGGCACCCTTCAGGATTTGTATCGCGAATTAGGGATAGAAAATAAGCGAGTTTGCCTCTGGCTTAAAAACGCGCAGAACCCGACTCCCGGTGTAGCGTTCTCAAAATGTTACGAGCCGTGTACCTACGGAATTCGTGGAAGGCCCTATATTAGTAAAAATCTCCAAAACCTCAACGAGGTTTTGAACAAGGAAATCACAACGGGCAACAATCTGATCCAGGAAACGTTGGACCACTTGGACGTATGGATGGTTAAACGACTATCGACTAAGGACTACGAACACGCAACCTCAAAGCCTCCAAAACTCCACGAGAAAGCGATCCGCCGTTGCACGCGCCCGGGAGACATCATCCTGGATAGTTTCTCGGGGTCGGGGAGCACCATGATCGCCGCAGAGCAACTCAGGCGGCGGGTATACGCGGTTGAGCTTGAGCCAGCGTTCTGCGACCTGGTAATACGGCGATACGAAAAACTTACTGCCAGGAAAGCTTGGATAATTTCGCACGGACCATGAAGAAAAATAAAGTCAGGGATGCCTTCTTAGAACAGTTAAGAAAAATACCAATTATTCAGGTCTGCTGCGAGAAGGTCGGTATCTCTCGCAATAGTGTATACCGCTGGCGTGGTGAAGATAAAGAATTTCAAGAGCAAATGGACGCCGCCTTGGTTGAAGGCGAAACGTTGGTCAACGAAATGTCGGAAAGTCAGGTGCTTAGCCTTATCCGCGAGAAGAATTGGCAAGCCATATCTTTTTGGTTAAAGCACCGAAATCCAAAATTCCGTGACCGTGTAGAGGTGACGGCAAAAGTAGAAACAAGTCATGTCCTTACTTCTGAGCAGGAGGCATTGATTGAGGAGGCGCTTAAACGAGCGGCTCTTCCCCTCATTGAACCATTAGAAATAAAACAAAACGACCATGGAAAACCCAAGCAATAATTTAGAAATAGATCCCGAGGACCCCTTCTGGAAAAAGGTTATTAGCGATCAAGAAGTTAGGCGAGCAGTCGTAAGGAAAAATCACCTATTATTTTTCAATGTATATTTTCCCCACTACGTGAAATCTAAAACCGCACCGTTCCAAAAAGAATTTTTCTCGATTACCGAGGACGATGCGGTGGAATTAGCCGTGATTGAGGCTTTTCGAGGATCTTCAAAATCAACCATTATGGCCATGTCGTACCCGATTTGGGCCATTCTCGGGCGTCCGCAAAAGAAATTTGTAGTCCTGTTCGCTCAAACACAAAACCAAATTAAAATTCACCTTGCAAATATAAAGCGAGAGCTTGAATTCAATGAACTCCTGAAAGCGGATTTGGGTCCATTCCAAGAGCAGAATGACGAATGGCGATCGGTCACGCTCGTTATTCCTAAATACGATGCCCGAATTATGATCGCATCACTTGAGCAGCAGGTACGCGGACTGCGTCATGGAGCGCACCGTCCAGACCTGATTATTTGTGATGATTTGGAAGATTTAGATTCGGTTAAAAGTCGAGACAATCGGAATAAAGTATACGATTGGTTCAAAAAAGACATCGTACCGCTTGGAAATCCCCAAACAAAAATCCTTGTGATTGGTACCAGGTTCCATGAAGATTCTCTAATTATGCGTTTGCGAAGGGAGATTTTGGAGGGCAAAACTTCAGGCATAACCCGTTCCTATCCACTCCTGGATAAAGAGGGAAATATCGCATGGCCGGGGGAATTTCCCAATCAGGAGGCAATAGAAAAGCTCAAAAAGAAAGTTGGCGACGAGCGTGCATGGAGGCAGGAGTTTCTATTGGAGATTGTCGGCGATCTTGATCAAATCATCGAGCCGGTCTGGATAGAGCGCTACACCTGCTTTCCTCATCCCGATAATTATCTCTTAACCATCATCTCCATAGATCCTGCATTTCGGGAAACAGAAAGATCTGACTATAGCGCGGTTATAGCGGCCAAGGTCTATGTAATCAACGACAAACCGTATGTCTATATCCTGCCAGAGGTAATTAATGAGCGTCTTAAGACACCAGACTTGATTGATCGGATCAAATTACTCATTAAATCTATCCTGGCGCAGGGAGCTCACGGTGCATACCTGGTTATTGAAGCGGTGGGTGGACAGATAGGAATTGGGCAGCAGTTTGAGCGGCTGGGAATGAACGTCCGTGAATTCAATCCCGGTCGGATGGATAAACGAACACGATTATCGATCGTATCTCCGATGGTTCGTGATGGGCAGGTATTCTTTCCTGAAAAAGGAACTGAGGAACTTGAAAATCAGATCATTAACTTCGGCGTCGAAGCGCATGATGATATGGCCGACGCATTCTCAATGCTCCTCATAGAGATACTCGAGAGATATAGCTCATTTCCGAGAGTTACCGCAGGCAGTTCGGATGAATAAGACTACTTACACGTCTCGTGCAGTATTCTATCCGAGTACGACTGAAGCAACGCCTCTGCACTCAGAAACGACTTCAGGTATTTTGGTGACAACCCCTTCCAACCGTCGTCGGTATCGCAGTAGTAGAACTTGGCGCTGTAGTAGGAGCTTGTATAAAAGGTATGCCCTCCTGGCTGCGCCGCTGGAGGCGGCGGATTCGAACTCTCTTCTATACACGCATCGTCTGCCCAGAGGCCGAGCTTTGCCGCTCTCGCCTCGGCCTCTGCGGCTTTGAATTCCTCCTGATATTTGTATGGGACCTTGTAGGTGTACTCCGAGGCATAACCATCTGCGATCATCTGCTTATTAAAAAATGTTCCATCTTCAAGCCAGGCGTATCGAAGAAGCCGTCCGTATTTATCACGATCTCCTTGGGTAGGGTCGGATTCAAGTTTTATATTTTTACTCGTAAGTAGGGCCTTAGATCTATTCGAAGCTTCTTTCCCAAAACATTGGACTGGCTTTCTTGGGTCAACCGTTTCAGGTGTATCGATGCCGATTGCGCGAACCGTTTCAATAGTTCCATTAATGTTTACCTTGAAGGTATCGCCATCGGTAACAGAGACTACTGGATAGTAAATAATTTGCGGAGATGGTTTAGACGCTGGTGGCGGAGTTGCTGGCTTTGGCGCGGGTGCTGGCGCTATGGGCTTCACTGCTGGCTGCGGCGGAGGAGCGACTTGATTACTTATTCCTTGAGGAGCCGGTGGCACAACCGTATTCGTTGCCTGAACATTTTCATTTATCTGATTGACTACCTCAGCTGTCGGCTTAATCGCTCCAACAATAGGAGCGGCGATCACAAGAATGAGTACGATGATAAATTTCAGTGGTCCGGAGATCGCAAAATTCCATTTCTTTTTTGCGAACGCATTCGCGGGTGGCAGGAGAATTAATGCAGCAACGATAAAGAGTGCTCCGGTGACAAAGGAGGTGAATATTACGACAAATCCGATGAGCCAGAACACCAGCGCAAAGATCCAACTTACGACCAAGCGGAGCGTCATTCTCTTCGGTTCAGTATTGTCATTTTGTTCAGTCATATTTTTCTGTTGAGATATTTATTCAAGACTGCGATAAAGATCTTCTATTTTCTCTGTCGTATCGAGGACCTGTTGATTAAGCTCAAGAGGTGGATTTGTTTCTTTCCCATCTGAGAAGAAATTCGTACCTCCAAGATCAAACATTTCAATCTGCCAGCTTGTTAAGTCTTTCGAAGATCCGCCAGTAAGGCGCAGTTCTAGAAAAAAATGACTTCTTAAGAGCCCTCCTAAAGCGTTCTGCGAATCAACATCTCCGAAGACTACGAAGAAATCTGGCTCACTTATTAATTTTTCGTGGGAAATAATACTACTGAACTGTGCTGATCCGGGAGATACAAGATACGAGGTCACTATTTTTTTTGCAACCTGCTCAGCATCCTGAGTTTTATTTACTTCAGGTAAGGAAACGATAGAGGGTGCCTCATTAGTATTGTTAGTTATCACGACGTGAATTATGGCCAACACCACAACTATCAGAATTCCTACTATCAAGTAAATGATTTTTTGCTTACTCATATTATGATTAGTTATTGAGTCTTTAATTATCTTTTGTCGACCAATTATCTCGGCAGAATGAGTCAATGATCGTGGAGATTTTAAAACACAAAACTCCACGCTGACCCGACCCCTTGCGGGATCCACACCCTTTCGGATGTGACTCTAGGTGAATAGGCCAAACGTGGAGTTTGGTATCACCTAGAGAATTTCTTGAGCCATGCCGCCCGATTACTCGGAGGGTTTAGGCTACTACCGCTATTCAGTTGTTAATGACCATAATATCCCTAAACCCTCGCCCCTCCAAGACCCTATCGCAGATCATTAGTTCTGCTAAGCCGGGTTGCCAACACGTTGCCAACAGCTCTTCTTTACTCCTGGGACCAGTCTGTCATCAATGGTGGCATGGAAATTCAACCCACGGCGCTTATAGGCTCTCCAGCAGCGATTCCAACGATAAAAGTGAAGTATTGCCTTTACGCTCGTAAATCGACCGAGCAAGACGAAAAACAAGCCCTATCTATCGATTCCCAGGTCAAAGAGATGCTCGCTATTGCAGAACGAGATACCCTTGAGGTTATAGATATTCGAAGAGAAGCTCATTCCGCAAAGGATTCTGGTCAGCGCCCGGTTTTTAAAGAAATTCTAGAAGACATAAAACGGGATAGGTTCAATGGAATACTCACCTGGGCACCTGACCGATTAAGTAGAAATGCAGGTGACCTAGGCAGCGTCGTTGATCTAATGGATCAAAAACATCTTGTAGAAATCCGTACCTACGGCCAACAGTTTAGAAATTCTCCGAATGAAAAGTTTCTTCTCATGATTCTCTGTAGCCAAGCAAAACTAGAAAACGACAATAAAAGCATCAACGTAAAAAGGGGATTGAAGACTCGGGTTGAAATGGGTCTCTGGCCCGCTCCCGCCCCTACGGGATACATAAAAGAAAAACGGATGGATCGGAAATGCGAAACTCTCATTGATCCTGCTCGGGCACCGGTAATTAAGCAGATGTTTGAAAAAGTAGCCTACGAAAAATGGAGCGGAAGGAAAACATATCACTGGCTCAAATTCGATCTCAATTTTAAAACCATTACCGGGAACAAAAATCTTACTCTTGGCAATGTGTATCTACTTCTGCAAAATCATTTCTACTATGGGGTTTTCGAATATCCAAAGAAAAGCGGAAATTGGTATACCGGGAAACACGAGCCGATCATATCTAAAGAGTTATTCGATGCAGTTCAAAACCAAATCAAAACTCAATTTATACGATCCGAAAGTAAAGAATTCGCTTTTACGAAGCTAATGACTTGTGGATTATGTGGGTCAGGCATAACCGCCGACGAGAAATTCAAGAAGCAAAAAAACGGCAACGTTCACCGGCACGTCTACTACGGATGTGCGAAGACGAAAGACAGATTTTGCAAAGGCGGCTATATAAACGAGATAGATTTGATCAAGCAATTTGAAGAGCTTATTGAGAAAATTGATATTGATGAGATTGGGATAAAAGAAAAAATTAAAACCGAAGTTGAACGCTTTAAGAAATTTCAGCAGGTAGTTCTTGGTAGTAAAGAAAAAGTAATGATTGCCGATATCGATATACGGAATTATGCAAAATATCTTCTTAAAGAAGGAACGGATATTGAGAAGAGAGAGCTACTAGGATGCCTAAAAAACAGAATTTCTTTAAAAAATAAGGAGATTAGTCCGTCGATTTAACCAGGGGTAGGAGTTGTTATGGTTAGTGCCGGGATTACTGCCACTTCGGTTACATTGTCATCTAGGACTTTATAAATCAACGGTACGTTTTCTTTGTACGATGCTTCATCGTTACCAACGAAAACGATTTTTTCCTTTTCGTGTAAATTAAGTGCCTTAATTGTCGCGCTATTTTTTTGCCAATACTCCGCAAGTTTTACTTTGTCTAGAACTTTTGTAAATTCATTGATGCTTGGTTCATATTTTCGCCCATCTTCACGAGCAGAAGCGAATACGCTAGCAAAGTTTCTAAACAAGTAATCTATGAGATGCTCAACGTTTTTTGGTTCAGATGGATTGAAGCAGATACTAAAAAGATAATCATTTACAATTCCACGAATTACTTGTTTATCTTCTTTCCCTGTTGGATCATAGTAGCCACAACCAACACCGTGGCTGATTTCACTATTACCAAGTTGATAAAGAATAAAACTACTCACTCGGGTTTTAAGCTCGGTAGATTTTTTGTCGATATCAGATTGTTTAATTCTGCCTTCCGCAATCTTTTTTAGTAGATAATTATTAGATTTACTCGCGAGATCTGCTATCCGAAGAGCTGCAGTATCGTCAAAAATATTTCTACCAGGGTCAATATACCGCGCTTTAAATATCGAAAACACTTTTTGCGAAATTTCTCGCATTTCTTCGCGTGCAATAATACGCATATCACCTTCGGTAGGAGCCTCTTCATCGGCGTGCTGCGCTAGCGCTCGTGAAAGATTGAATATATCTCCACCTCGATCTGCGCTGCATGCTAAGCGGAAAATCATTAAATCGTATACACCAAGGATCCCGCGATCCGATTGTGACAGCGTTGTGAGAACCCCATTTTCCGCGTGTCTACCAGTTCCGAAAACCCACTCACTAATTTCTTTAATATTTTCTGGAGTATTACGAGAATGTTCTCCTGCAGCATCAATCCAGCCGGCATCATTTAATAAACGGGTTAGGAAATAATCAAGATCATGACGTAAACCCATGCCAAAATCTTTTAGTTCTAATAAAGAATATTCGGGGATGCTTTCTAGTAAATAGATTATTATTGAATTAGCTGGATTCTTTTTAAGCCCATGGGCATTGTTAACTAATATGCGCCAAAGTTTTTCTCGAGTACTCTCACCACTGTTGTATGTAAATTTCTCATCCGCAAAAGCACTCTTGGGGCTGACTTCTCCTTGAGTGATCTGGTCTCTTCTATTCATGTAAAAACGATGCTGGCCTACGTCTTCTGGCTTCGAGAGTTTTATGATCAAATCTAAATATGTTTCAAGATTTCTACCATTGGTCCACTCACCATTAAAACAAGCTAGCGAAGTACGTATATCATCTGGAACATTATCTATTTGTGCATATCTATCACCGTCCGGGAAATTACTTCCAATAGCATTTTTTAGTCTGACATTTACATTGAAGATCTCATCTAGTAGAAAACGCTGTCGACTATCTTTCCGAAATTGTTTTAAATAATCATGGTAATAGAGAGAATTTTTATAAGTAGAGTCGCTAAAAGATGATCGGGATTGACCCGAGGTTTCAGGTGGATAACCATCATCGTGAGGTATTACTAGAGAAAAGAAGCCCCGGCCACCATTTGTCTCAGTGTCATATATCTTTCTAAAGACATCTGGGTAGTGAATATAGATAAGTAGTAAATTGATCAAATCTCGCTTATCAAAATCGCTATTTTTAAAATCGGTCCCCTGAAGATCAAACATCATCACGGTATTAATAAGACGTTTTAGTTTTCGCACATCACCTATAAAAGGAAGGTATTTATGATATGAAGATGATTTATAGATATCTAATAATCCACCAATGGCCTGCCTTATGGGAAGGGGATCGACTATGCTTGTTGAAAGAGCTTTCTCTAGATTTTCAGAAACATATTTTGATAGATCATCTCTATCTAAGTAGAGACTAATTTTTATGTTAATAAATTTCTCTAAGAACTCACGGATTTTTTCAGTTTCAGGGCTTTTCGCATCTAATGCATTAATATTTTCAGTATCGTAACAAAGGACGTATGAAATATTCGGAAGAATAAGACTTTTTCTTATGACGAATAAAATATCTTTGATTTCTGTAAAATCGATTCGATCGAGATCATCAACGACAATGATTATTTTTTTATCAAAACGACGCAGGATAGCATTCAAGTCATTAAATGCTTCGTCAGCCGTATAATTTACTGATAGTGTCGGAAGCGTAAATCCGAACAGAGAAAACCGACTTACTTCTTTGAGTAGCCGAGAATAGCGAGAAATAAGAGGCTTAATCTCGGGCACGAATGAATCTTTTTGGATTGCGTGAATAAGGCCATCGATAAAGACTTCGAGAAGTTGAGTGGTGCCCGAGTGGCGCAGGGGACTGAATTTATAGACAATTGTTTGGCTAGGATGTTTTTCTTTCCAATATTCTTGGCAAAAATTGATAAAGGTTGATTTTCCGATTCCCCAGGGTGCATCAACCCCGAATACGAAACTTTCTGGCGAACCACCATTGAAAATTCTCTCAGCGAATCTATTAGCCTTTTCGGCGAAATTGAGAAGGTCGTCGTTTTTCTCTTCTAGCTCTAGATCAACGACGAGCGACGATTCTATTTGATCTCTTTTCCAAATGCCCGATCTCGTTAAAACTAAGAATCCTAAAATAAATGGTGTTGAAATTATTGTTAATAATTGAACGGTATCTAGGGCGGCGATGGTATTAATATACCAACCAGAGAAATGGCTACTCCATACAATACTCAGCCAAATACCAAAAGAAAACGCGATCAGAATATCTAATCGGCCACTTTTTAAAATCTTTTTGAAGTTAGCGTAAAAGTCTCTGGCTAAAAGATAGAAGGTCAGAATAAGGAACCCCACAACATAAATCACGAGTATTTTATACCTGTGGTTTTCTAAGTCGAGCGGAATAATTTTCCCTGTGGTTAGTATTGAAATACGGCAAATCTCAGTAGCAAGAACACCAAAAAAAATTGTTCTAATAAGTACCGTGAGATTTGCGGTAGTTATTCTTAAATCAGTTAGACTCTCTTTAAGTCTAGTAAAATATTTCTCCATGCTTGGGTGGCGTTTTTACGCCCCAATCATAGCAAAAAAAGCCTCTTTCCTGAATGAGGTAAAACTCGACGCTTCTCGAGCGCGAGAACCTATCACGAGTTGGCTGGCCTCCTCGAGCTACCTACCCACCGAAGCCTTGGCGCAGGCGGGGAACCGTGGGGGATCAAGCTGGGTAAGGAGAATTTAAGTTATTTTATTCTCATTTAAGCAGCACAATTCCTAAAAATACAACAACAGCACCGAAGATCCTTCTCCTAAGGTTTGACCGTTCTCTAAGAAAAATAATTCCACCGAGCGAGGTGAGAATTGTTGAGCTATATAGAGCAGGTGATGCAACCGATGCATCAACTAAGGCAAAAGCTTTCAAAAAAAGAAAATATCCAGCGACACTCAAAAATGCAAGGAAAGGAATTTTCCAAGTGCGAAGAACCAACTCTCGCTTTATTAGCCCGAGGGCATCCTTTCGCTGAAAGCGAAAGATTAAAAATATGAGAATACCCGGAATTCCGTAGGTGATTAACATGTAGAGGCTAAGGGGGAATGAGGGCGAAGCAAATTTATCGGCGACATAAGAAAGTCCTATTGCTACAGCTCCCAAGAGAACGATGCGAATTCCCTGGAGAGATACTTTCCCGTCGTGTTTATAGAGCGCGATCATGTTACCTCCAACAATAAGTACTACTGCAATTAATCTGCGCAATGTGATTTCTTCGTGCAAGATGAGCGCAGATCCAATGAAGGTAGCAATGGGAGCGATTTGAGTAAGTTGCGTTCGATACGAAACTTCAATGTATTTATGGCCAAAGAATTTTGTTGCAGAGAAAATGGTGTATCCAATACACGATAAAATAACCGCAATCCATACCCATACGCTCAACTTTCCGGGGAATGCTGGTCGGATTACAATGAACGCCATTAAAGAAATAACAGTGGCAAAAAAATCATGCAATATTGCAATAGTCATTGGTTCATCGCTTTTTACCGCAGTTACGCGTGAAAGTAAGCTATACAAGGTAAAAATCAATGCAGATCCAAGTGCAAAGGAAATTCCTAGGGCAGCCATCGTAATGTTTTAAGTTTTCATGAGTCAACCAACTTCTGCCTGGTAGCAGGTTTCACAATACACAATTTCCTTCCGGTCAGAGGCATATGGAGTATCAAAGGTATTAGGGCAGCGGCCTTCAGTATGATGAATGTGCTGCCTTGTATTAGTATGATTGGCATAATCGCAAGCGCATTGGCGCCGGTAAAGTTTGTAGGTGGTCAGACGCTTCATTCTTTCGTAATGGCGACAGTTGGGGCACAGGCGTGGAAGTGCGATATTCTTAGTTTTGTATAGCTGAAATTCCGAAGGAATAATACGGAATCCCACGGTACATTTCTGGTTACAAAAACCTTTATGCAGGCATCCAATCGTTTTTCCCACAATACTCTCATTGGCATCTTTAATATGATCTGGTAGATCGCTTGGGGAAATATCAATTGCAGCGGTTCTCTCAGCTTCTTCTTTCCATCGCCATCCCTCACCGGTTACTTCTCTTTCGGTGAGCGGGAACCAATCGTGCGCCATTGTTTCATTGTAAGCGAAGGGAGCTATCTCGACGGGAAAAAATTCCCCGTACTTATATATTCGCCCTTTCGCATCGACATAGGGTACTTCATCCATCTGTTTCCTAATTTTCGGTACCAACGCCTCGTACTCTTCCTTTGGATACTGTTTGTTCAAAATACAGTATTGTTTTCCCCGAATGCCGATAGAACCGAAGAGATCCGATGCACCGCCGCGACAGGATTCGCAGTACTCGAGGTTGCGAACTTGCGGCCAAGTGTCCGAGGAAAACTTTATGTTGTAGACCTCAACACCGCTTGTGGAGTTTTCGTAGCAAAGTTCCATTCCATCGCCTATATTTACATCCATACTATCCTTAGCTTGGCTTCCAAATAGCAGATAGCGGCAGTTTTCGATATCCGATCCATTGAAACAGTAGTAAGCATTTTTTGTGTTACTAAACGCATGACCGGTTGAGTTCGTAACATTTTTAGAATTCGCGTATCGGTGAATGCTTTTCGCGTACATATCCGCAAATTCTTTTTTGTACCCTTCGAGTTTTTTGTAGGAGCCGGTGTCGATTTCGGCGATGCTCTTCGCGTACTCTTCTTTGTCGAGCGGTTTGTTACGGAAGTAGTGGGAAGAACGACGCAAATTAGAACTCATAAAGCAGTTATCCGAACCGCTCGTGTCGTAGCAAAAGAGTAGGTTCAAACCATCGGCGATATCTTGAGAAAAGTAGAGCAGTGCCGAATCACGGCTCTCGATCGTTTCGTAGCATTGTTCATCTTTAAAGATGAAGAACGAATCGGTGATTTTTCTTGAGGAAATGATTCGGTAGGAATAGTTGCAGTCTTCGTTCCACCCCGCGCCGAAAACAAGGTAGCAGTTTTTACAGTCGATAATTTGATTTGTATAGTCGCAGTTCACGCAATTGTCGATCTGAAGTGAAATGCGGGGGACTGCATCAAGTAATTCCCGGAACTGGCTGAAAAAGGTCTTTGAAAAATCGTACGCTCTACCATAGCTCAGCGGATCCCATTTGTCGGAGTACCAGCAGGAACGGCAATATACGGGGAATTTCGCATCTGCAGGGTACATCGCAACGATGGAAGTTTTGCAGAGGTCACACGTGCGTCGGTAGAGGGTTCTTTCGTTCCGCCAGACTTGTCGGCGTTGGAGGCGACATTGTGGGCAAAATGTCGGAGGAGGAACTTTGAACTTTTCGTAAAATCGGAAATCTTCCGGTTCAATAACGAACTGCTTTTTACAGTTCTGACAAGTTTTTTCTTCTGAATTCACCCTTGTATTCTAATCCTATCTTGACTCGAATCCTAGATCGATTACTTTTCGCGAAGCTGAAAAATCGCTGTGTTAACGCGTCTCGGGCGCGAGGACCTATTCATGTACGTCGAATCTAAAAGATTCGACGCCTCGGTTTCCTGATTTAATTGGGCCTATGCCGAAGGTAGGCCGAATTCTGTTGAATTCGGCACCTCAGCCTTCTCATCTTAATGGGCCGTTGGCCCCTAGAAACTAGATTTAGTGTGCGGCTTCGAGCTGCGGGACAGGGAATCGAACCCCAATTTCGACGTTCAGAGCGTCGCGTCCTACCATTAGACGATCCCGCAAAACGACTCACAACTTACAACAAATAACTGATAACTTGAAATGATAAGTAAAAGAAACTCATTGAGTTTCTAGTTTGAGGTTATACGTTTTAAGTTATTAGTCACTTTGTAGTATAATTTAATGCGTGAACAAAAACAATTCTGCTCTTTGGGCGGGCGTGTTGCTTTTTGCAATAATCGCAGTGCTTTTTGTGTGGCCGCGACTTACAAATCCAAACCGCAAAATCATTGGAATATGGAAAGATCTCGGCATGGGGTGTCTGCCGAGCCATCAAAACGCAGCACTCCACATTCACGCGGGACTTCGGCTTTTTGATGCTGACAAGACGGAGGTAATTCCGGCGAATATCGGTATTGTGCAGGGGTGTATGGCCGAAGTTCATACTCACGAGTCCGATGGGGTAATCCACATTGAATCCGTGAAAGCGGGGGAGACATTCACGCTTGGCCAATTCTTTTCTGTCTGGGGCAAAACAATCGCGCGGGAGGGGTTTGGGATAGAAGTTACGCTGAACGGAGAGAACGTAGAAAATCCAGAAGCAATTATCCTTAATAATGAGGACGCAATTGAAATCACTTATGCCCGCATCTAACGATAAAAATAAAGCAGTGAAACCGGAAGACGCGGAGCGGCACAGCCACAAATCGAGCACCGATGAGATAAAAAGCGAGCTCGCGGGAGCGTCGGCGCAAATTTCAATCATCCGTCTTGTGGATTCTCTCATCGCGACTGCGTTCGAAGCGAGGGCGTCCGACATCCACCTTGATCCGGAGGAACATCAGATTCGGGTTCGATTTAGAGTCGACGGCGTACTCCATGACAATTTTATTTTTCCAAAAGAGTTACAGTCGGAAATCATCACTCGTATTAAAATTCTTTCCGGGATGAGGACTGATGAACACCAGGCGGCGCAGGATGGAAGATTTAAGATGGTAATTGCAGGGCACGAAGGGCTCGATGTCCGTGTTTCGATCGCCCCGACATACTATGGCGAAAACTGTGTGATGCGGCTCCTTGCACAGCAGGCCGGGGCGCTCTCCCTCGAAAGTCTCGGGTATTCAGCAGGAAATCTCGAGCGTCTGAATCGGGCAATAAAAAAACCATACGGCATGATTCTCGCGACGGGTCCCACCGGGTCAGGAAAGACAACATCACTCTACGCGATTTTAAAAAAACTAAACACGAAGGAAGTTTCCATTATCACGGTTGAAGACCCGATTGAATATTCAATTGAAGGCATTGATCAGATCCAGGTAAACGCGCGGACCGGACTTACCTTTGCCCAAGGACTCCGTTTTATTCTTAGGCAGGATCCAAACATCATCATGGTCGGTGAGATCAGGGATAACGAAACCGCGTCGATTGCGGTGAATGCGGCGATGACCGGCCACCTTGTGCTTTCAACGCTCCACACGAATGATGCGGCAACCACACTTCCGCGCCTTCTCGACATGGGCGTCGAGCCGTTCCTCATCGCATCGACGATAAATGTTGCAATCGGACAGCGGTTGGTGCGTACGATTTGTCCAGACTGCCGGGCTGAACGCGAACTCACCCCTGCGGAACTTCAGAGTTTGAAGGGACTTGTTTCGGAAAAGATTCTCCAGGATAAAAAGGATTTTTCTGTGGGAGTTGGATGCAAAAAATGCGATATGAGCGGTTTTCGCGGAAGAGTTGGGATTCACGAGGTAATCGAAATGAACGACGAGCTTCGGGAGCTTATTATGAAACGGGCTACCTCTGCAGAAATTAAGGTCGCAGCAGTGAAGAACGGCATGGTACCGATGCTCGAAGACGGTATACAAAAAGCAATTCAGGGACTTACCACGATCGAAGAAGTACTTCGGGTATTTCATGAATAATATGCGCAAAATTACAATCATCAATTCACAATGATTGTTTATCGTTCATTGTTTATTGTCATATGAATTTATTCCTCCACGTATCGCTACAAGAAAAAATCCTTTTCACGAAGAACATGGCGCTTGCCCTGAAGTCGGGAATTTCGCTCGTGAATAGTCTGAAAATGGTGCAAAAACAGGCAAAATCAAAAACGTTCAAACGGATTCTTACGAGTCTTATGGACGATGCGAACAAAGGAGTGTTCCTTTCGGCGGGACTTGCAAAGTTTCATTTCGTGTTCGGGGAGTTATTCGTAAACATCATTCGGGTCGCGGAAACATCAGGCACGCTTCCCGAAAACCTTCTCTATCTTGGTGATGAACTCGGGAAGCGGGATGCGCTCCGTAAAAAAGTGAGAAGTGCGCTTATATATCCGGTCATCATCCTCATTGCAACTATCGCGATCGGTGCGCTCATGATTCTTTTCGTGTTTCCAAAGATTCTCCCGTTGTTTCAGGGCGCGAAAGTTGAATTGCCTCTTACCACCCGGATACTTATCAGCGTGTCAGGGATTATCAGTAACTACGGCATTTTTATACTCATCGGAATTATATTATTTATAATCGGATTTCGACTCTTGCTCCGGCTTCCGCCGTTCAAAGCGATCTATGACCGGATGTTGAGCTATGCTCCTCTCTTCGGTCGGGCGATTATAAATTACAACATGGCGAATTTCACACGCACATTCGCCCTTCTTTTGCGGAGTGGCGTTCGCATCACCGAGGCGCTTGATATCACGAGCGCGACGGTGACAAACCTTGTGTACCAGCGACACCTGCGCGCGGTAGCCGATGGAGTGCGGAAAGGGGAGTTTTTATCAAAATACCTTTACGGCTATCCGCACGATTTTCCTATCATTCTCACGAATATGATCGAAGTCGGCGAGAATACGGGGAATCTCAATGAAAATTTGAATTACTTATCCGAATACTATGAAAATGAAGTCGACGATTTTACAAAAAATCTCTCCTCAATCCTCGAGCCGATTTTACTGATCGTAATGGGTGGCATGGTTGCGTTTATCGCGCTTTCGTTTATTACCCCCATTTATCAAATTACCAGAAGTATCAATCGGTAATGGAACAGCTGCGAAGCCATCGGCATGCCATCCAAAGACGCAACGGATTCACGTTAATCGAAACGTTGATCGCGGTTGCGATTATGACGGTAGTCGCATTCAGCGTGTACCGCGCGCTCGCGGTGCTTTTGGAGATTTTAGAAACATCAGAGGTTCGAGTTGCCGCCGCGGCGCTCGCGAATGAAAAACTGGAATATATTCGAAATATGACATATCCGGATATCGGCATCGTTGGCGGTGCGCCTTCCGGATACGTAGAGCCGATTGATCTAAAAAAACGGCGCGGCATTGATTTTACCATTTCCACGATCATAAGAAACATTGATGATCCGTTTGATGGAGTGATCGGAGGGAACCCAAACGATCTTTCACCTGCAGATTATAAATTGATTGAAATTACCGTTCAGTGCAGCTCGCCATGCTCCGATCCGCAGCCATTTGTGTTTACCGGGCGGGCGGCTCCACGCACACTCGAAAATGCGAGCACGAACGGATCGCTTTTCGTGCAGGTGATCGACGCGAGCGGACAGCCCGTTTCTGGCGCAACCGTGCAGGTGGTGAATACCGCCGTAACTCCTCAAGTGAATATTAACGATATTACGGATGTGAATGGCTTTTTGAAAATTATCGATGTTCCACCATCGGTTCAGATGTATCACGTCGCCGTGACAAAAAATGGATACTCTTCAGATCAAACCTACGCGATCACCCCGCAAAATCCAAATCCAATAAAACCAGATGCAACCGTGGCGCTCCAGACGGTAACCCAGGTAACGCTTTCAACTGACAGAGTAAGCACATTGAATTTTTCAAGCGTAAATGAAGCGTGCACGCCTATACCAAATATCGATTTTTCGCTTGCCGGCGCAAAGCTCATTGGAACCGCCCCAAACGTCCTGAAATACAATCAAAACTTTGCGACTGACGGATCTGGCCTTCGAACGGTTTCGGGTCTCGAATGGGATAATTATACGTTGACCGTGCCGGTCGGCGCATACGCACTCCGCGGAGCAATACCATTATCTCCAATTGCGGTGTCTCCGAACTCTACCCAGAGTGTAAAAATAGTAGCGACACCCCAAGTTCCCCAGTCGCTTCTTGTGACGGTCCGAGATTCCGCCTCGCTTCTGCCACTGTCGAACGCCTCCGTGCGGTTGACCGGTGCAAGCTATGATACCACCCTTGTAACCGGAAGGGGATTTCTTCGCCAAACCGACTGGTCTGGCGGTGCAGGGCAAGACATCTATCAGAACCAAACCAAATATTTTGATCAAGATGGGAATATCGACACGGCGAATCCCGCAGGAGATTTAAAACTGCTCGAGACTGCAACTTCAACCTATGCAAATTCTGGGGTGCTCACCTCATCGACATTCGACACTGGTTCCCCAAGCACCTTTTACGCGTTCACTTTTAATCCTGGTGCACAACCCCCTCAAACTGGACAGGATTCAGTAAAATTCCAATTCGCAACTGCCACTACCACGAGCCCTACGACATGGAATTACCTTGGTCCTGACGGCACATCGGGAACATACTACACGGTGAGCGTAACGGACATCAATGCGGTACATACTGGAGATCAGTATTTTCGTTACCGCGTGTTTCTTGGAACGCCAAATCAGAACTATTCCCCAACGCTTTCCGACATTGCGGTAACATTCGCTTCGAGTTGCGTGCCACCCGGCCAAGTGCTTTTTACGGGGCTTCCGAACGACACCTACACCATCGAAATCCAGCGAACCAGCTACCAAACGCTCAATGATATCACGACGGTAAACCAGGCATGGCAAGAATTTCCCGCATCGCTATTCGTGCAATAAATATGACGCACCAAGAAAAAAACTCCGGCTTCACACTCCTCGAATTTCTTATCGCGTTCGCTATTTTTATCATCATTGTGGGAACCGTCATAATCTTTATGCGGGATTTTATAACTCTTGGTACCCTGTTTGAATCGACAGTTCTTGTCGAGCGTGAACTTGAGGCCGCGGCAAAAGGCGCAGTTTCAGAAATTCGGGAAGCGACACAGTCGAGTGTGGGAGGATATGCGATTGAAATTGCGTTGCCGAATTCTCTTGCGTTTTATTCAAACATTGATGGCGATCCACTCCTTGAACGCATTCACTACTTTTTAGACGGGACTGATCTTAAAAAGAGCGTGGTGAAACCCGCCGGGCAACCGCTTACGTATAGCACCACTACCGCGCAGGAAACGCTGCGGACGCTTTTACGAAACATCGATGTGGGCACCACAACACCGCTTTTTCTCTACCGAGGTGAATTTGCTACGAGTACGCCGACCACAGGCACGTTATTTCTTGAAGATATACGCCTGGTGATACTTCGCTTCACGGTAGATGCCGATCCGCAACGCCCTCCGCCATCTGTGAATATCTTCAATGTGGTGAATCTGCGGAACTTGAAGAACTATTAGTATGCAACCCATGGCTGAACGAGGACAAATGCTCATTCAAGTACTCCTTGTGACCACGCTTGCGATTGTGGTTATTGTGGTGCTAATGAACGCGGCACTCTTTCATCTGAACGAGGTGACGCTCTCGGTGGAACAGGAACAGGCATTTGAAATTGCAGAAGCGGGAATTGAATATTATCGATGGCACCTCGCGCACGCCCCGCTCGATTTTACCAATGGAACCGGGCAGCCCGGACCATATGCTGTAGATTATTATGATCGAAACGGGATATTAATCGGCAGATTTGAACTCACTATTACTACTCCTCCTATTGGTACGACGGTAGTGACGGTTCGGTCAAAAGGGATACTCAATTCGGACATACGAGCAGTGAGGACTATCGAAGTCAGGTTCGCCATAGAATCGATCGCAAAATTTGCGGTGGTTGCAAACGACGACATGAATTTTGGTCCTGGCACTGAAACGTTCGGTATTATTCACTCAAATGGAGGTATTCGCTTTGACGGGATCGCGCATAATCTTGTTTCAAGCGCTAAAACTCAATACAACGATCCAGACCACTCCGGGCAGGATGATTTTGGCGTGCACACCCACGTAGACCCCGCCGATCCCTTGCCGCCGAGTCCCGTGCCGAATCGTCCCGACGTATTCCAGGCAGGACGGCTATTTCCGGTGCCGGCAGTTGATTTCGATGGGATCACGGCGGATCTCGCCCAGATGAAATCAGGAGCGCAGGCAAACGGGCTTTATCTTTCTGATTCGGGAGCGGAAGGATACGAAATAATACTGAATTCCGATGATACGGTAACCGTGGCCCGCGTTACTTCATTGAAACCAAAACCAAACGGATGTTCGAATTTGATTGCTGATCCAGACTGGGAGATATGGAGCGTTGAGGCGACTACCACGATTGGAACATATCCAATGCCCGCAAACGGACTTGCATTCTTTGAAGATAATATTTGGGTAACGGGGAAAATCGACACCGCGCGGATCACCATCGCTTCGGCAAGATTTCCAGACAATCCGGGGCAACGAACAAATATTACCGTCAACAGTGATCTACGCTACACGAATTACGATGGGAGCGATGTGATTGGTCTGATCGCACAAAATGATTTTAACGTTGGCCTCTACAGCGAAGACGACCTTCGCATTGATGCGGCGATTATCGCAAAGAATGGGCGGGTCGGCAGGTTCTACTACCGGGCTCCGTCGGGACCGCAAACGTATTGCGAATCGGAATCAGTCCGGAGTACGATCACGCTCTATGGCATGATTGCAACGAACGAACGGTACGGCTTTAGTTGGACCTGCAGTGGGGTATTTTGCTCGGGTTACGCGGTACGAAATATCATTTATGACGCAAATTTGCTCTACGGACCGCCACCAAGTTTTCCACTCACCGCGGATCAATACGAACCGATTTCCTGGGAAGAGATACGGTAGTTATTTTGAGGAATCGCTAATCTTATCGAAGATGCTTTTGCTTCGCTCGGTAAGAGGAGCAGGGCGGCGCTTCATGCGGATTGCGTGAATAATAAAAGAGAGAATGCCGATGCCAAGCGCTATAATAAGCGCGACGAAAGCGAGTTTTTTACCTGAAAAAAAGGTTACCTGATTGGCTGCGCCAAACGTAAACGGTAATGGTTCACCGAATTGTTCTAATACTCCATTTCGGTCAATAAAAACCGTGATGAGATATTTTCCCGGGCCAAGATTCGAAATCACAAGCTTCCGGCTTTCTGCGGTGGTGGTAAGTTCTTCAATTAATTCATTTTGTTCATTTCTAATCTGAATCTTATATCCGGTGATTCCAATCGTATCCGGCGGCGGATTCCATGTGATGGTGATGGTTGTGAATGATATATCGAGAGAAATGGGGGATGGAGTACCACCACTCTGCGGTGGAGGAACGGGCGGCTCAATTCCACTACCGGTATTTCCGCTAAAGGGCGGCGGATTAACCGGAGGAGGCGGAATGTTTGTCCCTGGTGGAGGCGGCGTATTTCCTGGCGGGGGAGGACCTGGTGGTGCGATTGGGGGCGGAGGCGGCGGGTTTCCTGGCGGCGCCGGTGGAGGAGGCGTTCCGGCATCAGGCGGAGGGGTGCCTCCTCCTGGTGGCGGAGGTGGAATAGAATTTCCCGGGGTCGTAAATGCATGAGAAAGCGATGCGATGTTTCCCCATTCATCTTTAGCAAAAAGAGTGGATTGGTAGGAGGTATTTTCCAGCACAGAGGCGGTAAATGCGCACGGATCACTTGTGGTGAAACAGGTACGGAATGTTCCGGTGTACGCGCCGCTTACGGGTGACCCTCCGGATGGAAAAAGATCGACACGATAGTCCACTGGTTCATTCGCGTGGAAAGAAAATTCAACACTTTGTGGGCTAAGGACCGTGGTAGATGCATTTGAAATTTGCGGGGGGACACTTTCGGTTGATTCAGATAGCGCAAATTTGAACGCAAAGTTTTGAGGGGCCGATCCGAGGAGTGCAGTCTCTACGCTGTAGTAGGCGTTCGACTGTGCATTGTGCGCCAAGATTTGAAATTGGTCAGCGTAGTAAAGAGAAAAGTTTGGGAGCGATGTGGTGACACGCATCTTATAGAGTTTTGTGGATGATACGGGGATAGGGGAGGCAAAATCCACGTGGAGCTTCGTTCCGCTGTAAACAGGCGGAGTTCCCGGAACGGTGACGGTTCGTGAGGAGAGGAGTACATTCTGATCATCGCGGAGAGAAAAAGTGGCGCTTCCGGCAGCACCGGTATTTGCGAACCACACATCAAACCCATCAAGAAAATCGTTCGGGGCAAAAAATGGTTGTGAGGGAGTTTGAAAAAGCGCGGTGTGAAGCGATTTTTCAGTATCAGGCGCGAATTCAAAATAGGTAGTTCCGTGCGCAAACACCGTCCAAGTGGTGGTGATGAAAAGCACAAAAATGAGTAAGCTTAAAATGCGTTTCATGCCCTAATTATACGGCAAGTTAGTCCATTCAACCTCTTTTGGTTTCTCTCCTGCAAGCTGGACTTTGGTAAGGACTAGGCGGTTTCCTAATATAATCCCATCGAGAAGTTTTAGTCTTTTCCTAGACAGTTCAGTGTATACCCCTGGCTCAACGCCCAGGGCACGTATTTTTTGGATGAGGATTTGAGGAAGGTCATCTTTACCAGAGAGAGCATCGCGAAGTATATCTGCGGGGATATAACCATCTTCGGTTTTGAATTTTTTCGTGAAAGTTGCGGAATCGTGATCCTGCTCATGCGGATGAATTTCTCCTTTCAAAAATTTCGGCAGGGCATCGACTAATAGTTTTCCTCCAATTTCGGCTAATTTTCTTTCGAGCGTGTTATACGTATCGTCAGTGGCTAGTGGTAAACGGCTCGTAGCTAGTATTGGCCCGTGATCCACTTTTTCATCCATAAGATAGAGAGTGACACCTGTCTCTGTTTCACCCCCTAGAATTGCGCTCTGGATGGGGGTAGCGCCGCGATACTTCGGGAGAAGCGAAGGATGGACTCCGATAATGCCAAGACGCGGTGCTTCCACGATTTCTTTCGGGAGTATTTTTGAGTATGCGGCAACGACCGCGAAATCAACTTCGCCAATTTCCAGTTTCCAATTCCCAATTTCCAACTGTTCCGGTTGCCAGACGGGGATGTTATGGGTCTCAGCAATAACTTTTGCAGGAGGCGAGGTAATAACCTTTTTACGACCCACTGGTCGGTCAGGGTTTGTGACGACAACTGACGGAGGAAGACCGGCGCGCACGAGCGCCTGGAGTATAGTTGCCGCAAATTCCGGGCTTCCGAAGAATACGTAGCGGATCATTTTTTGGTTCGGTCTGCGTCTTCTGATTTCCTTTTTTCTCGGGTAGCGAGCCGATCAGATTTTGCGATTTCATAAAATTTCTTCGCACGATCAAGAATTAAAAAACCATTCAAATGGTCAACCTCATGCTGAAATACGCGCGCAAGGAATCCCCACGCTTTTATTTTCAGGGGTTTGCCGTTAGGGTCGAGCCCAGAAATAACAATGCGGGTGCTCCGTGCAACTGGTCCATAAATATCAGGCACGCTTAAACACCCTTCTTCAAGAAGGTCAGTTTCTTTCCCTTGCTTTATAATTTCGGGGTTTACCACGGCGTAGAATTTTGGTTTTCCTTTCCCGTTCGGAGGTGGCACCTCCGCGACAAAAAGACGCATATCGAGTCCAATCTGATTTGCGGAAAGGCCTACGCCCTCTGCGTCGCGCATCATGACCCTCATATTTTTTATAAGATCTTTAAGTTGAACCCGGTTTTCTTCGGTGATATGAACGAGAGAAGTCTTTTTCCGGAGAATCTTCGGATCGGGATCCGATACGGTGACAATCAAAAGATCCTTATTCATTTTTTAGCGTTAAGATTCGCAATAATCCTCATGAAGTATGCGCCCTGGTTTGATATGCCCTTTTTCTCCGCTACCGACTTTGCGATGCGGAGAAGCGCGGACGCATCTTGCTCTTTTGCGAGTTTAATATAGAGGGACTTATGGAGACGATCGCCGAGAATATCAGCGATTTCGAGCCCCACTACTTGATGCTTCGCGTATGCGCGCGTTTTTTTTGAGCGCTTCGTGAGTTCCGCGAAATAATCGCTGTCGCGGAGGCGTTCCATACCCTAAAAGTATAAACCGATTTTCGGATTTTCCCAAGTTTTGCATTCATATATACTGCGTAGTAATATAGAGAACATATGTTTATGGATATACTAAAAAAACTATTTTCGAAGCGAACGATCGCGGTTTTTGTAGGTGCGGTGATCCTCGTTGGTACTGGCGGTGCATCGTATATAACCGGATATCAAAGTGGAACTGAAAATCCTAAGACGATTCGAATAGAAGGCGTAGCGAATATCGACGATCCAGACACCACCATTGATTTCGCTTCGTTTTGGGATGCGTGGGACAAACTGAAGAGATACCACTTGAAAGCGAAGAACGCGGCGGATAAGGATTTTCTCTATAGCGCAATCGACGGACTCGCTGCGACTTTTAAAGATCCGAACACCGTCTTCTTTCCTCCAGAAGAAGCAAAAAATTTCACGCAGACCATGGAGGGTCACTTCGGGGGGATCGGGGCGGAAATCGGGCTTAATCGTTCAGACGAACTGGTCATTGTTATTCCACTCAAACGTTCACCGGCAGAACGCGCGGGGCTGAAAGGAGGCGATAAAATTTTAGAAATTAATGACATGAAAACCGACGGTATCACGATTGATGAGGCGGTTTCGAAGATTCGTGGACCGGTAGGTACCGGCGTGACACTTGCCGTGCTCCGCGAAAGCTGGGGTACACCGCGTGATATCGAAATTCAACGGGAAACAATCGTGGTGCCCACCATCGATACAGAAATCAAGGATGAAATCAGTCATGTCCGGCTCTATAACTTCAATGCAGAAGCAGGATCAGCATTCCATGTGGAAGGGTATCTGAAATCGGTAACCGAAGGCGCAAAGGGCATGATCCTCGATCTTCGCGACAATCCAGGAGGATTTCTTGAAGTTGCCGTGAATATCGCTGGCTGGTTCTTGAATCGCGGAGATATTGTTGCAATCGAGAGATTTGCGGATGGAAGTGAAGACGAATTCCGCGCAAGTGGCAACGAAGCACTCAAAGATATGCCGCTCGTAATCATCGTGAACGAAAATTCCGCTTCTGCATCGGAAATTCTCGCAGGAGCAATCAAAGATCACCGAGGTATCACTATTATTGGAGAACACAAACAAACGTATGGGAAAGGCACGGTGCAGGAAGTTCACCCACTCTCGGGTAATAGCGGTTCGCTTAAAATAACCGTTGGTGAATGGCTTCGACCAAGTAGGCAGAGTATCGAAAAAGTGGGTATCACTCCGGATCTCGTAGTTCCAGTCAGTGAAGATGATGTGCTTGCGGGACGTGATCCGGCGCTCGACCGGGCGTTCCAAATACTTAAAACGAAGATTTAGCTCCCTATGAAAGTGCTACTCCTCAAAGACGTGAAGGGGGTAGGTCGGAAAATGGAAGTGAAAGATGTTTCTGACGGATACGCACGGAATTTTCTTATCGCCCGTGGTTTTGCAACTCCGGCAGATAAAGCCGCGCTCGGGGTGCGTGGAGAATACGCTCGTAAGGAATCCGAAACAAAAGCCAAGTATCAAAAACTTGCCCAGGAAATCTCTGCTCAAGTTTTTGTGTTTGAGGTAAGGGTAGGATCAAGAGGGGAAATATTTGGATCGGTAACTACGAAGGATATTTTGGCAAAAATCGGGGCACGGGGAGCGGGCGATGCGGAAGTTCAGCTCGAAAAGCCAATCCGAGAAATTGGCGTTCATAAAGTGCCTATCAAATTCCCGACGGGAATTCCAGGAACGCTTACTATTTCGCTCCTCGCAGTACGCTCACGAGCTTAATGCCACGGCGAGAACCGTCGAATTTAGTCTTATTTCGGCTCGCGATTTTCACCGTACCCGAAAGCACTGCGTAGAGGGTGTCATCGCCCGCGCGTTTCACATTCCGGCCAGGCACAAAGTAAGTACCGCGCTGACGCACGATCACCTCGCCATTCCGGACTGCCTGTCCGTCGTTTTTCTTAATACCGAGACGCTTTGAAATAGAATCGCGTCCAAGTTTTGTTGAACCACCAGATTTAGTATGTGCCATATTTGCCTAAATTTTTTCAAAATTTAGCTGCAAATATGAGCATCCGCCGAATCCGCCGGCTGGCGGAGAAGGTGGATGCCCACCGCTGCTAAATTTATTGAGGAAGTATAGTATACTATCCCCATGCCGTCAACCTTAAAAAAACTGGTATTTGATATAGAAACGATTGGTGAAGATTTCAGTACGCTCGACAAAACAACGCAGGATTCGCTTACCCGATGGATTGAAAAAGAAGCCGGGGATAAGCAGGAATATGGGCTTCTTCTCGATGATTTGAAAAATGAACTTGGGTTCTCGCCACTCACCGGTTCCATTGTGGCAATTGGAGTGTTAGACGTTGATGCGGGCAAAGGCGGAGTGTACTACCAGTCACCAGACAAAAAAGCGGAACGATTCGAAGAAGATGGGGTAACGTATGAGGCGATGGACGAAAAGGGAATTACGCGAAAATTTTGGGATATTGCAGAGCAGTACCAGGTATTTATTACGTTCAATGGCAGAAGTTTTGATGTGCCGTTTCTCCTAGTCCGGTCAGCGATACACGGGATACGCGCCACAAAAGATTTAATGAAAGGGCGGTATCTCTACCAGCAGCACGCGGATGCAATTCACATTGATCTTCTTGACCAACTCTCTTTTTACGGAGCAATGCGGAGAAAAGGGAATCTTCATCTTTGGACAAGGGCATTTGGTATTCAAAGTCCGAAAGCGGGAGGAATCACCGGTGACGATGTTTCGCTCCTTTTTAAAAAGAAAAAATACATCGATATCGCGCGCTACAACGCGCGTGATCTTGAAGCAACAAAAGAACTCTACAAAAAGTGGGAAGATTACCTAAATTTTTAAGTGAAACGTAGAAGGTAAATGGTGGAATGGAACAAATAGAAAACGCCATGTTTGATAAAATTAAAAGTTGGTTTCATGAACACAAGCGCGAGGTGGTGCTTTTCCTTTTCATATTTCTTGTGTCAACGATAAGTTTTGGGGTTGGGTATCTTATGGGATTAGACCAAAGCCGGGCGCCGATTGTGATTGAGAAAATAGCGGAATAGCGACAAGGATAATGTGACATGCGACAAGAGAAGCGGATAAATTGTAAAGCGCCGATGCAGGGAGTGCAGCGGCGCTTCGGCGTAGCGCGTCCAGAGACGTTTCACTTCTTCGGTAGTTCGGTTTTCGCCGCGACTCCTTTTATGATCACTTCGCATTCTCTTTGAAGTTCCGGATCGTCTCGTAAGACTTCCCGAATGGATAGCAAGAATGCCACCATGCGAAGATCGAGTTTTTTTCTCTCTCTTACTCGATGAGTTGCAGATGTTTTGCCAGTTTTTCTCTTGGCCACGGGTACCTCCGGTTCAGGGACTTTTGGTCAGATTCTTGGAGTTGAGATGATCGAGACTTGAAGCCGCTTCACGCCCCACGCGCGAGCTTCCTTGTGTGTGGGAAAGCGAAGATCGATGTGATATTCGCCATCGCTTGTGCTTTGCCGCATCGCGCCTCCAGTGTCGTCCACGATCCGTGTTCCAGCACCAGGGACTAGAAGGATTGTTCCGTAGGAGAGTACGGATGGATCTGTGGCAGCTCCGCCGGGATCAGATGCCTTTCGGCCAAGCTTTACCTCGCGATCCGGTCCAAGCTCTGCCCAACTACCACAGCAGTCGGTGCATGGGCAATAGGCAGTGATTGTCATCGGGATGATCTGCCGATTGGGCTCGGTGACCCCCTGTTCTTCTTGTGAGGTTGGCCAGTTGCCCGCAACCATCGCAATGATCTGCGACAGGAGCACTACCCCCGCAGTGAAATCGACGACGAGCACAAACGCTACGCGAAGCCATGAACGCATAGAAGCTCCTTCTTCTCTGGTGGGTTTTCAGCGTACCGTGCAAAAGTATATGACAAACAATGGCTATTGTCAAATCCTGCAAATGGCGCTATAGTTGCATACGGTAGTTCAGGCGCTACCCCCCTCCCTCAGACTATGTACTACGTGTATGTTCTGCAAAGTCTGAAAGATGGTAAGTTGTATATCGGATACACCGCCGATCTTCGACAACGCTTTCAGGAACATCAGCAGGGACATTCTCGGGCAACCGCTTATCGCCGTCCATGGCATTTGTCGTACTACGAAGCCTATGACTCGGTTGATGACGCACGTGCGCGAGAAAGGCAACTGAAAAGATTTAAGTCAGCGTACGGTCAACTCAAAAAACGTCTCACCAAAAGCCTGAAGCTTAGATACATAGATTGAGGGAGGGGGGAGGAAAGTCCGGACACCCATCCGCCGATGAGGCGGAATAGGTAGCGGGTAACGCCCGCCAGCAGTAATGCAGAGGTGCGAACAGTGACGCCGCGTGGCGAAAGCTTTACGCGGGAGCCCTATCCCAAGCTTGATGGCTCAATTCCGCTATAGGGATGACAAAGCGGAGGTGCAACGGCTAAATCCTTACCTGGGTGCAAGGCCGTGTCCTCCGTAGCTTTATGCGAAGGAGGAAGTGCCGCTACAGGCGTAGAGCAATCTACGTCGCAGATAAATTGCCGCCGCCCGCCGATGAGGCGGGAACAGAATCCGGCTTACGAACTACCGCACAACTGCCCCGACTTCGGTCGGGGCAGTTTGTATGTTGTATCAGAGAAGACGTGGTGCGTCTTCGGAGGGGATGGGCGATCCATCGAGTGCCTGGTTCACCATTTTATCTGCCTCCTTATTTTCTTCCCGGGGGATTTTTTTAAACGTTACGGATTTAAAATCCTGAATAAGATTCCACGCCTCTATAAAAAGAGTTTGAAGTTCTGGTTCGAGGATTTTATATTGTCCGCCGATCTGTTTGTATATAAGTTCTGAATCAAGACGAAGTTCGACGTCGGTTTTTTTAGCTTCAGTTTTTCCTAAAAGCTGCTTCGCCTTTTTCAGTGCCGCAATGACCGCTTTGTATTCGGCAACATTGTTTGTAGTGTTGCCAATCACTTCACCATAACGACGACCCCCGACAATATAGCCGATTGCGGCAGGACCCGGGTTTCCCCTTGCGCCGCCATCGGTTGAAATAAGGAGCTTTGCGTCAGTAAAAAGTTTTTCGTCCATGGTTTAAGCAATAACTCTCCAGGGAAGGTTTTCGCCTTTTTTAAGAAGAAAACCGGCAGCATTCCGATGACCACCCCCCCCATATTTGCGCGCAATTCGCGTTACATCGACGTTTCCTTCGGATCGAAGAGAAACCCTTAACCCTTGCGAAAATTGATGCCAGACCACGCCTATGCGCGAGGAACTCATAAGCGCAAGTTCATGTCCTAATTCCGAGGCAAAAATAGAAGAATTGACCGCGTAACAGGTTTTTCTGTGCCATGTAACACGCACCGCCCTCGTAAGAATACGACGCATAAGTGCTTCCTCATATTCGCGCATCGCTTTTCCCTTTTCGATAAGGCGTTTTCGAATATGGGGATGTTCGAAATTTGTTACAAACCGATCCCACGCCTTGAATTCATGCGGGATGAGCTCAAAAAGAACCGAGACAACTTTTGTATTTGGGAGACTAAATTTCCAAAGATCAACATCTTCGACGTAGCGTAAAAAGAGAGGAACCTGTTTCTTGGGGTGAAAATAATGCCAGGCGAGCACCGCACCAGAACGGTTGAGTGCAAAATGCTTCTCATCCGCGAGATTCGCAGAAGGTTCCGCCATCCGGTGGTGATCAATCGCGATGACTCGCGCTGCTTCCCTTACCACTTTTTCCATCACCGGAACCGGAAACGAAAAATCTATAATATAAATCGTCCGACCTTTCAGATTTTTAGGAAGAGGCGCTTGGTGGTGTGCGGCGATATAGTCCGCACGATTCCCGAATTTTTTCCAGGCAGCCCATCCGCCACTCATGCCGTCCGGACAATCGGCATGGTAGATCACAACCGGGCGTTTCATGCCCAAAGGTTACCTTAATTTCTTGGTTTTTTCCAGTGCGGCAAGACCAGGCAAAGTTTTTCCAGAAAGGTATTCAAGCATAGCTCCTCCGCCGGTCGAGAGGAATCCAACCCGCTTCGTAAGACCAAGTGCGTGCATAAGTTGGGTGGTCTCACCGCCACCCACCACAGAAAAAGCTTCACTTTTTACAATTGCTTTTGCGATCGCTGCAGATCCGATCCGGAACTTATCCCGCTCGAAATATCCAAGCGGCCCATTCCAGAAGATGGTTTTTGCGTCCGCAATTTCTTTCTGGTATGCCGCGATGGTTCGGGGGCCGACATCAAACATTTTCCCGCTTTGCCAGACAAAATCTACGGGGAGCACGATATTTTTTTCTCGGAGGAGCTTTTTCGTGGCGGGAAGCATGCTTGTTTCGACAATTGATGTTCCAATGTCGAAACCGCTCGCCTTAAGAAAAGTATTTGCAGGAACTCCACCTAAGAGAATCCGGTGTGCACGCGCGAGAAAATGAGTAAGCACCCCAATCTTATCCGATGCCTTGGCTCCTCCGAGGATAATCACAAGGCGGTCATCATGATTTTTCTTGAAATCGTTCAGTCCGAGAAGTTCTTTTTCAAGGAGGAGACCTGCCACCGACGGTAAAAGCCCGGGAAGTCCGGTTACCGAGGCATTCGCACGGTGTGATACCGAGAACGCGTCGTTTATGAAGAAATCACCGAGGAGTGCAAGTTTTTTTGCAAATGCGGGATCATTCGTTTCCTCCCCAGGATCAAAACGCAAGTTCTCAATAAGGAAAATAGATTTCGGAGCAGCCGCATCTATTTTTCTTCGCGTGTCGTCTCCGATTTTTGATATGAAACGAACCGGACGCCCAAGATTTCGCTCGAGAAACAAGCGAACAGAGCGCAAGCTAAGTTTCTTCTGGTCGCGGAGTGATCGGGGTCTGCCCCGATGGCTGATAATGACGATTTTTACATTTGCGGCGATGAGAAATTTAAAGGTGGGGAGCGATGCGCGCAGCCGAAAACTCTCTTCCTGGTTTTCAACGTTAAAATCTACGCGAATAAGGGCTGTTTTCCCGCGAATTAAGGCCGGAAGCGTGTGCGATAGATATTGCATAATAGAAAAGGCGTACATTGCGGAACGCCCTTTAGTTAGTAAAACTAACCGCCGATTTCGAATGTTTCGCCGAGACCGAGAGATTTAAAAGCGATACCAGCGCTCTTGAGCGTTCGTTCAGCCATTCCATAAATTCGAGTGAGCATGAAATCCTTAATAATCGCATCGTGAATAGGAATAACCACCTTTGGCTTTATGCGGAGCGCGGTTTCGATCGCTTTCGTGGTTGTAAGCCAAGGGGCGGCAATAGGGAGAAAAAACACATCAAGGTGCTCGGCAAGCGTGAAATCGAGCGAATCTCCTGGATGAAAAATTTTATTATTTATAAGAAATCCGATGTTTTCCGGCGCAGGGATTGGCAATGATCCATGCGGTGCTTTTATGCCGGTAATAGAAAAGCTGCCGATCTGAATCTTGCTATCAGCCAAAAGGACTTCAGAAGACATCATTTTAACTTCTTCGAGGAGTGAAGTAATGCATTGGTGAGTGATAATCCGAATTTTTCTTTTTGCATCGAGCGCCCGGAGTGCAGCAGGAAAATAATGATCCGAGTGTTCATGGCTTATGAGTACGGCGTCGGCTGCCGGCAAATCTTCTGGTACAATCATTTTTTCAATGAAACTAAATTCACCCGGATCAATAATAAGCGACGAACTGCCGGATTCAAGATAAATACAGGAATGTAAAAACTTTTTTATGATCATCACGGTATGCGTCGAGTAGATGCCGCGCGGAGAAATGCAACGAACAGGGGATGCGGAGAAAGTGGTCGGGATTTGAGCTCCGGATGGAACTGTGTGCCGAGGAAAAACGGGTGAATTTTTCTAGGAAGTTCCATAATTTCCATAAGTGTTCCGTCCGGGGATTTGCCCGAAAACACGAGCCCTTTTCCCGTAAGGCGGTCAACGTATTCAGGATTCACTTCATAGCGATGTCGGTGACGTTCAGAAATCTTTTGTGAACGGTAAGCGTGGGCAGCGTGGGTATTCTTTAGGAGTTCTGCAGGATAAGCGCCGAGCCGCATAGTGGCGCCAAAGTTCTTTTCCGCAAGGTTTTTCTTCTGTCCGGGCATGATATCAATGACTGGGTGTGTCGTATCTGATTTGACCTCGGTGGTGTGGGCATCTCGAAGTCCTGCAACCTCTCTCGCGTATTCAACGACGGCGAGTTGCATGCCGTAGCAGAGGCCGAAATAAGGTATTTTGTTCTTTCGGCAAAAACGTATCACGGAAATTTTTCCCTCGACACCACGCCCACCGAATCCTCCGGGAACAATGATGCCGTTAAATGTGCGGAGTTTCCTTAGGTTTCCTTTCTGTGTTTCGAATTCTTCTGAATTAATCCATGTGATGATGGGTTTTTTATGAACTTTTGCCGCCGCGTGTTTCACCGCTTCGATAACCGATATATAGGAGTCTTCAAGAACGAAGTCGCCGGTCCCAAAATATTTTCCGACGATGCCGATTTTTAATTCTCCCTTTGACCTATGAATGCGTCCTACAAGATTTTTCCACTCCTTGAGATCTTGCTTCCGGGGGCGGAGCGAAAGTTTCTTTAGAATTCGCTGACTTAATTCCTCGCGCTCAAAGTTTAATGGTATGTCGTAGATACTCTCTACGTTCGGGGCTGATATCACATCGCCCCGGTTTAAGCTACACATGAATTCGAGTTTTTCCTTACGACGGGCATCAAGGGGAATATGGGCACGTCCAAACACAAGGTCCGGATGGAGTCCTACAGAATTTAACGATCGGACTGCGTGTTGTGTGGGTTTTGTTTTAAGCTCGTTACCGCCGGCGCCGAGCGCGGGAACATGGCTCACGAGGGCAAGGAGTATATCGCCGGGATTTTTGAACTTGAGCATGCGGATAGCTTCGAGGTAAATCACATTGTCGTATTGACCCACGGTTCCGCCAATTTCTACCACCACGATTTCAGCATCATTCTTTTGCGCTGCCCGCTCGAGGCGACTGATGACTTCAAGGGGAATGTGCGGGACAACTTCCACGCATTTTCCTCCATACGCAAGGTTCCGCTCGCGCTCGATGACTGAAAGATACACGCTCCCGGTTGTCATGTAATTCGTTTTGCTCAAATCGCGGTTCAGGAACCGTTCATAGTTACCCATATCTTGGTCACATTCGGTGCCATCGTCCAAAACAAAAACCTCACCGTGTTCGGTGGGGTTCATAGTTCCGGCGTCGACGTTCACATATGGATCAATCTTGACCGCGGTGACTTCAAATCCCCGTGCCTGAAGGATTTTCGCAATTGACGAAGAAGCGACGCCTTTGCCGACGCCAGACATAACGCCTCCTACTACGAAAATATACTTCGTTTTTTTCGACAAACGCATTGCCCTATTCTATCAAAAAATTATGACTCAGTCGAAAGAGCCGTCACAAAGGCGTGGAATGCGCTTATCGTACGGGGGCTCGCCAGGCGGCGGACAAATGCGATATACCACTCCTACTTTGTCGTCGGAAACATAGAGATTGTGGTCGGGGCCAAAGACGACATCCACTGGGCGGCCCAGTGCGCCCTGCGGGGTAAGCCAGCCGGTTACGAAATCTTCTACGCCTTCGTAAGTTCCCGATGGACTAAATTTGTGTCGCACGAGTTTGTAGCCAGTAGGATCACTCCGATTCCATGAACCGTGGTATGCGACAATGAGGTCACCACGATAATCCTCGGGCCACCACATTGAGTCCCACGGAATAAACGCGAGCCCAAGCGGAGCCGAATGCGCAGGTACATCAATCGTACTTGGCATTTCAAACGGTTCCATGCAGGGGTTGCGGATATAGGTGTTTTTGTCAAACTCGGTATCGTGAATGTTTTGTCCATAGCATATCGGCCAACCAAAATTCGCCGAAGGCGAATTTTGGCCCGATCCCGTCGAGGGACTACCGATGCCGAGTATATTAATTTCATCTGGCGGCACGTCATCACCTAAAAGATCTCGACCCATATCGGTACCCCACATTTGTCCGGTTTTCGGATGCCACGTAAAAAAAACGGTATTGCGAAGACCGCGAGCGAATTCCGTCATTGTTTTCTTAGCGGTATCTACGGTGAAAATCTTTGCGCGACGGTCGTCGGATTCGAGACACACATTGCATGATGAGCCAACCGAAACATAGAGACGATTATCCGGACCAAATTTGATGGTTCGCGTGTAGTGACCGTTTCCAGAGGGAAGATCCGCAATTGGTTCAAGTATACCCTCCGGGGCATGAAACGTCGGCAACTGTGTAATTCTTGCAATCCGATGTTCTTCGGCGATGTAGCGAACATCGTTTTCCCAATCAACCGCGATCCCATGCGGTTTATTGAGGTTTTTTAAAACTAATCCTTTGCCGTTGAATTCACCGTTTTCAATATAAATCTCGGTTATCGTTCCTTCGGAAGTTTGACTCACCCACATACTTGAAACATCAAACGCTATCACCCGTGCTCCTGGTACGTTGTCTGCAAATATCTCAATCGAAAAACCAGGAGGAATGGAAAGGGGAATACTAGTGGTATTTCCATCTCCAATACCATCAGGTGCGGGTCCGATCGCAGGCCATAATCCGGGGAGGTAGCGATAGCCAAACAGGCCTCCCACGAGGATGATGGCAAGAATTGAGGTGATTGTCGTTATTCGCTTCATATCTTCGAAAGAAAACCAGATTCTATATTATCACAAAGAAAATACCCCTTGGTATGGGGTATTTTCTCGGAATCACTTAACCTGACTTACGGCAGAGTAATAAGCTGCTGCTCGGCGCTCGTGGTCGGATTACCTGCAGCATCTGCTGAATATGCGCGGTAGTAATAAGTAGTACTCGCGGTGAGGCCGATGATCGGGAGGTTGTGGCTTACGACAAGGGTTCCATCACTTACCATTGCGGCGGTAGTGGTAGAGAATCCGCTTGTGATAGAGTACCAAACTTTACTTGTAGCAGACTCATTTGTGCTCCAGATTATGTTTGTAGTGCTCGCGGTTGTGCTCGTCGCAGTGAGGCCAGAGATGACGGGCGGTGTCGTGTCCGGCGGAGGAGGGGGAGTCGGCGGAGTTGAGGTGCTCGACGTGCCATGCGGACCACCCTGCCCTAATAATTTGAGGATACCAGGGGGAAGAGGCGACTTGCATGGAGGAAGGTTTGGAAGACCCTTTTTCGCCTGACCCGGGGAGATCAAATGTCCGGGCGGAAGGCATGCTTTTTTACCGCCAGTCTCATCCGGTTCAATTGCAACGACAGGGGTTTCGCTCGCGTTCACCGCATATTTTTCTTTGATCTTCGCCATGGTCTGCGGTCCGGCATTTCCAACCGGTGATATACCATGCTTCAGCTGAAAGGATTTCACCGCTTCACGGGTGATCGGTCCGAAGACGCCAGTAATCCGGGGAAAGTTGAATACTCCCTCTGCCCTTAGAATTGCCTGGAGTTCTTCAACCGCCGGACCCCGATCACCTTCTTTTAAGGTGGTTACCAGGTCTTTTACGACCGTGGCTTGTTGTGCTTTTAGTATATTAATTTTTTCTTGCAATTCGGCAATTTGCTTCAAAAGATCAGAAATATTTGGAGTTGCGGTCTGCGCGAAAACAGGACCTGCCACTAACAGAGCGCCAACTGCGAAAACGAAAATAAGTGTGCTGGTTTTTTTCATGAGTGCATAATTGAGTGAGTAATGGTTCGATCTGAAAACAGTTTATTCAATACTAACACAGTGTATGAGGCGATGTGATGAAGCGTGTGAATTACCCGGAAATCACAAAGTATCTCCCGTGGCGCCGCAGAAACCCCTCATTCACAAGCTCGGCAGTAATGTGCGTAAGCGCTTTATGTTCAATATCAAGCAGATTCGCAAGTTTCGAAATAGGGAGAGACTGGTGAGAGAGCAACACGCGCAGTAATTTACCGCGAAGTTCACGTTTCGATCCCTTGAACGATGCCTGGAGGTGATATGACTTACTGCGACGATTGGGATTCGGAACAGTTTTTCCAAGAAAAGAACCATAGTCCATGAGTGCATAGTACCAATCCCGTGGGTTTTCTCCGCGGAGCGTTTTTTCGACAAGCGAAAGTATCACTGTGTCCGAAACAAGCCGCTGACCTTTAAAAAACGCATGGATGAATGTGCGGCGAATATTTGTTTCTATAAAAGGCACTCCGATGCCAAAGGAGTAGGCGAGTATAGCACCGGCTGTTGCAGGGCCGATTCCGGGGAGCGATTCGAGTTTTTCGCGAAACCGAGGAATAGTGCCAGAAAAATCACGCATTATTATTTCGGCCGAACGCTTGAGCATGATTGCTCTGCGGTTATACCCAAGACCCTGCCACGAACGAAGCACATGAGCGATTGGCGCCTGCGCAAGCACAGAAATGGTTGGAAAGGAAGTCAAAAAATTTTTATAAAAATCGTGGACACGCGATACCTGGGTTTGCTGAAGCATTATTTCGGATACAAGGATACGATAAGGATTTTTCGTATTGCGCCATGGAAAATCCCTCCGATGGGTGCGGTAATAGTTCCAGACAGTTTTTTTAAAATCGTGAATGCGAGTCACTGAATTTTTGCGCCTGGTGGAACTTCACGCTCCGGAACGAGGATGACGGGGGATCCATCTGAAGCGGCAAGGAGCATTCCCTGGCTTTCAAAACCCATAAGTTTTCGTGGCTCGAGATTTGCAACGATAACGATTTCACGGTTTACGAGTGTCTCGGGCGCATACGCTTTCCCGATACCGGCAATAATCTGCCGCACTTCGGTGCCGAGGGTGACTTGGAGTTTGAGAAGTTTTTCGGAATTTTCTACGCGCTCTGCCACGGTAATTTTTGCAATACAAAGCTCTACTTTCGCAAAATCATCAAATGAAATCATACTCACATCATAACAAAAGAACCCCGCCAAATGGAGGGGTTCTTTTGTGAACCGAGAGAATCTTAACGAATTCCTACGAGTTCAACCTCAAAGACGAGAGTTGCATTTGAGGGAATCACTCCACCTCCTGCTCCTGCTTCGCCATAGGCGAGCGTGGGAGGAATAGTGAGCGTTCGCTTTTCCCCAACCTTCATTCCAAGGATCCCTTCTTCCCAACCCGGGATTACCTGGCCGGCACCGAGAGTGAATTCAATCGGCTCGCCTCGATCAACGGAGCTGTCAAACTTTGTTCCATCAGTGAGCGTACCGGTGTAGTGAACTGCAACCGTATCTCCCGACTTTGCAGCTTCACCAGTGCCGCTCGCACGAACCACATACTTCAAACCAGAAAGTGTGGTGATCGCGGATGCGGTCCCATCTTCGCCATTTTGATTCATAGCTTCTCCATCGGTATCCTTGTCATTATTCATGAGACTTACGCCAACGAGAAGAATCGCAATTACCAGCAATCCTCCCCACAATGCTTTTTTTGTATTCATGTATAGCTTTTAGATTATTGTCTTGGCATTTCTTGCCGCATCGACCATTCCTTTATGGTAATCCCCCGGAAGGGAATTAACAAGGAAATTATACACATTAAATCTTGTATCTGTCAATAGCACTAACAAAAACCCCGCTTCGAACAGACAACCCCCTCCTTTCGTTATGAAAGGAGGGGGTTGGGGGGACTTAGTATCTGTCCCGACCGCCAAAACCTTCGGAGCGCGGTGCGCGCGCTTCCATTGGCCTTGCCTCATTCACCGTAAGCATTCTGCCTCCGAACTCTTTGCCATTCCACATTTCAATGGCCTTGTCGGCTTCGGAGTCGTTTGCCATCTCGATGAATCCAAAACCCTTCGAGCGGCCCGACATCCGGTCGGTGATGATGGTGGCGTTTGCTACCGCTCCAGCCTTCGAGAACGCTTCGCGAAGTGCATCCTCGGTGGTGCTGTAGGGCAGACCGCCAACGTACAATCTCTTTGCCATCAGTACGTAATATTCAGTTAGTAATCGTTTGTAGGGCGACCACTCACCTGGCTTACGCTTCGGGATTCAAAACCTAAAGCTATCCTGACTTATCTAAATTTTACGAGATAAGGAGACCACCAATTGAGAACCTACATTGGCATCATACCATAGTTTCATTAGAAATGCAATATGCACACTTTTTGACCAAAAACCCTCTGATAATCAAAGGGTTTTTGCAGTTTTGCCCATAAAACTATTTTCCACTGCGTCCTGTAGCTTCCTTATCTCTGCGCCGTCGGAAAATGAAGTAGATTGCGCCGAGAATCGCAAGTGCAACGATCCATCCGACTAAAACATTTCCGGTTCCCAAGGTGAGGAGGTTCAGAGTGGCAGAGAGGAAGCCACCGTTGTCTGATCCTGTTTCACTCTCGGTTTCAGTCGCAGTTTCGGTTTCTTCAAGGGCGGCTTCGAGATCCAGTTCAGTGTCAGCATTGATTCCCTCGAGCAGATCGATTTCACGAAGGGTTTGTGGCGCTTGGCTCACCGGACTCTGAAAACTTACAAGTGCAAGTCCAGGATTATTTGGCTGCTGGGGAGGCGGGATCGTACCAGATCCGCCGGGTGGCGGTGGCGGAATCGGAGTAGTGATACTTCCATTGCCTGTTCCTCCGCCACCACTGTTGCCGCCGGAAGGAGGCGGGGGAGGGGGAGGATTTTGAACAGTTTCAACAGCCGCAAAATTAGATGCCTTTGTTGCGGTGAATGTGCATACGCCAAGCGCTACGACACAAGCTGAAGGTGAACCAATCCCGTCACTTGTCCATCCACCGGTTCCGGTCGTTGAACGAAGAATTCCGAGTGTTACCCCGTCGAATCCAGAACCGACGAAAAGAGAAAATTGGACAGGCGCGCTCATCACGGTTTCGACTCCAGGAAGCCCCCACTGAATTGCGGCACGAGGGGTAACACTTCCCGGAAAACCACTAAGTGAAGAAAGGGCAACACTGTCCGCGCTAAATGCGTTCACATTGATTGGCTGCGCATCGCTTCTTGTGAATTGGGTTCCGGCAGAAACCGTAACAAGGGTTTGTCCTCCGTTCGAGGTGATCAGTGTCGACGAAGTATCAAGCGCGAATGTCTCGTGCGTCATCGCAGGATCACCGGAGAGCGGAACAAATTTAATTCCGACAATATCGTAAAAGTGAACGATGCCGAAATTTTTATTAGTTTCGCCTTGGCCGCTTGTCTGGATATCGGCCGTATAGGTAGCTGGATTTAGCGGAAACGTATGGCGCCAATCAGAGGGAAGATGTTCCTGGATAAACCACGAACCGAGTTCATCCGGAGCAAAAATAAATTGATATTCTCCATTCGGAGCAGTCGCCACATTCTTAGTAGTGCCGCCGGTTGCGGTAACTGACCAACCCGGCAGCGCAGGTTCGGGATAAACTCCACTTGGCTGCCAGATACCATCAGCATTCAAGTCGTGCCATGAAAATCCGGATACCATCGCATACGCAAAGTTCCCAAAATTCAGATTCGCTATTATCTGATTCAATCCAAGAGTCACCTTGTAGGTATCACGCCCGATTGGACTTGTTCCGGTAGCCGGGATCGTAAGCGCGTCGGATGAGGCATTATGTGGGATTGGTTCAATTGTGCCAATCGCGGGGATAGAAGAAACTGGTATTGGATCAATTGGCGCATAGGGAAACGGTACGACATCTGGAGGCACGGTAGTACCCCATGGATCAGCAGAAAGCGGTCCGCTCGGAAATGTCTGAATCCAACGAGGCGGTTTGCCAATCTCGCGAACAATGTAGATACCGACGGGGAGATTAGCGAAAGCATAATTTCCAGTAGCGTCGGTCATTGCCGTTCCAATAGGGGCTACGTCCGCATTAGGATTGAACAGGTAGAGTTCAACGGTCCAGTCGGGAAGCCCGGGTTCGCCGGGAGTAAACTGATGATTGCCGTCTATATCCTCGAATACCATTCCCGAGATTTTCCCAGCCGGGACTGGGGGTGGAACAAAAACAGTTGGTTCAATAGGCGTGAAGTAGCCACCTGACCCGCCGCCAGGCGATGGTGATCCGGAAACCGGAACAACGTCTACTTCACTAAGGGGTGCAACTGACGAGGAATCCGTTGAAGAAACCGCCGCATCGGCATCTGAAAATGCGTGAGCGGGAATTGGCCCGGAAAACGACGTAACAATAGAAATAATCGTGAGGAATGCGGAGAGGGAAGATATGACCGATCGCCCCCGGCGCAACCTCAAAAAATGGTTGACCATAATACACAAATATCCTCGAAATGTATCAAAAAGTCAAGAGAAGCGGGGGCTTGCTTATTTAAGTATACGTGGTATAATAAAAACAGTCTCGAGTCTCATCCGAACGAAAGGAGACACATGGCTCGACAAAAAAACCCGTTCCGGCATCCCGAACTGCGGAACGCTTACGCGGTTTTGTGCGAGTATCTCGTGGAAGACAGACTGATCTCTCGCCACAAGTTTTTTGGTGCAGGGGCAATCGAAGCATTCTCGCGATGGCAGGCGGAGCATATTGCCGCAAAGAAGTTTCGGAAAATGTTCCAGCTTCCGGAGCGGACGAAAATCTGCTGCGTTGCCGAGAGAACCCCAGATCGCACGCCGAGGAGTTCTCCACCGACTTCCACGGTGCCGCACAAACCACGCCCGATCCAGGGCACACTGTTCTCGAACCCCAGCCTCATCCATTGAGGCGGGGGTTCTTCATTTCTAGAAGAGCGAGGCGATGAGAAATCCAGCCATTCCGGCAATAACCCCAAGCTTTAAAATAGTCCCCGCGAGGAAGCCAATGAAAGTTCCGACCGCTCCCCGCGTTGCTTCTTCGGCAGTTCTCCCTGCGATAATTTCGCCAAGGAATGCTCCGGCGATTGGACCTATGACAATACCAAAAGGGCCCGCAAAGAAAATTCCCAAAAGAAGACCGATACTCGCACCGATGACTCCATAACGGGAGGCATTCCACCTGCGCGCGCCGATCACAGGAGCAACAAAGTCAAAAACAACGGTGAGGATTGTAGCTCCGAGGAATAGAAAAACAATCCAGAGTGGTATGGTGGTGAAATCGGTTACTGCGGCATAGATAAAAAAACCAATCCATGCGACGGGAACTCCCGGGAGAAGAGGAAGGAATATTCCAAGAACCCCTACGAGGAAGAGCAATACGGCTGCAATAAATGAAATAATTTCTGCCATAGGAAGCAATCAATAACGATATTCACTTTTCATAACGATTTTATGATGGTAGCATATTGGTAACCCTTTTGAGGAAAGGTACTAACCATGTGGGAGTTCCTCGGAGTCGTAGGTCTGGCACTCGTGGGAATCTGGGTTGTCGAGGTGATCGTGTTTGCGATCAGCTATCGGCGAATCCCGCATTCCCCCGGTGGAAGGGTGGGCTAGCCGAAGCGGCTGGCCTTTCGCTAATCGGGCGGTGTGCGAAACGCGCACCGCCCGTCACTTTATTTGTTCGATATGTTGTGCGAGTGAAAAATCTTTTTCCGAAAGTCCGCTTACACTGTGTGTCGAGAGTTCGACAATAACCTTTCCATAGGAGATAAGGAGATTTGGATGATGGTTCTCCCGATCGGCAATTACCGCGATTTTGTTTGCAAATTGCATCGCGTTTCGAAAGTTGGGAAACAAAAAAGTACGGTGAAGCGCTTTTGATTTAATGTTCCATCCGGGATGAATATCGCGAGCGAGCTGGCGCGCTTCCATATTGGTAAGTCGCCGTACATCGCCACTTTTTACTTTCCGGGTCCGAATGGTCACAAAAGGAAAAAACTATTTATAAAGAGAAGAAGTGCGGTGAGAGCCGAAAGGAGGCAGTAGAAACAGTAATCCTTGATTGCAATCATCTGAATAAGAGTAAGAAATGCAGAATAAAGAGCCCCGGTACCGGTTGCGTATATAAAGGAACGGTTTATGGTGCTGCTTGTCTCGGGGACGAAAATGGTCACAAGCGCCGCAATAAATAATCCGGCATAAAAAAGGACACCGAGGTATTCGTTCCGGATTCCGAGAATTTTATTCCAGCGGCTTTCAACTACCGCGTTACAGTCGTGATCGAGTGGGCAAACGAGCGGCTTTCCTTCCCGATGCTTAAACGCAAGATATGCGGCATTTGCAATGCCGAGAGCCGAAAGAACAATAAATGTCGCGGTAAATGGCACGTTACGGATTCGGAGATTCCTTTCGGTGAAGTGCTACGATTGCGAGCGCGGCAGCGAGAAGCCCAATATCTCTAAACACGATATCGAGGTTCGTGATATTGGTGATGGTAATTCCAAACATCGTAAGTGCGGCGAGCGCTCCTGCGTAGCGGGCGTGCTTTCCGGAAATAAGCCATAACCCGAGTGCGATTTCAAAAAGCGAAAATGCGATAAGCAATGGTTCTGCCGGAATAATTGAACGCATCCACGCAGGAAGATAGCCAATCCAGGAATTAGGGTCGAGAAAAGATGCGGTCGCCGCATAGAGAAGCGTGAGCGCGATGCCGGTACGGAGCAGGAACGAAGGAAGACGAATAGAGTCCATACCGATCATAATATCTCGGTATGGACTCCAACATCAAGTAAACTGATTTTTAGTGTCCCGCGGTCGTCGCACGCTTAAACGAAAAACCTGAAGATAGAGCATGTGCTTCCGCACTTCCTCCAAGACGACGCGCCGCGAAGAAGGCAATAAGCGCGATAATGACGATAAGGAGGATCCAACCAAGCGGGATATCAAGACCGAAGAGGGCTGCAAGGAAGCCAGAAGCGTTCACGGTAAGCGTGAGATAGGCGCTTGTTGACTGTGTTCGGTTTGAAGCGTCTCGCCAATCGGTTACCGCACCGATCACAAGATTGTCGCCATCCTGCAATGCATTATCAACTTTCAATTTAAGCTCAAGTTCACCAGAGCTGCCA
>ERZ1292623.423-Hain-H51-01um-R1-423-length-46116-cov-7_pt1 | contig 46116 bp, 48 predicted proteins | sample MGYA00564398_ERZ1292623 | MGnify/ENA primary metagenome ERZ1292623 (study PRJEB36523, sample SAMEA6512633) | groundwater metagenome | collected 2019-01-07 | study: AquaDiva: Metagenomics assemblies of 32 groundwater samples
CCGCAGGAGGTGGAAAAGCCTCCTCCTCCTACTCCTCCGCTGCCGCCGATTCCGCCTCCGCTTCCGCTTCCATTACCTCCGCTACTGCCGTTGTTTCCGCCAATACCTCCGCTACTTCCGCCTCCGCCGCCTGATCCGCTTGTGGCGCCTCCGCCATCTCCGCCACCGCCCAATCCGCTGGTGGCGCCTCCGCCGCCTCCGCTGCTGCTTCCTCCGCATAATGGAATAGGTCCTCTGCCTACGGAATTATCGGGGAAAATACACTGGGTTGAAACCGAAGAACCGACAACTGCGCCGGCTACTCCTCCTGCGATAGCGCCGATGGTAACGGCGCTAAAAAGACCGCCGACACCGGCGCCAGCGCCGACGGTAAAAATGTTACCCGCTATTACAGCGCCGGCTATTCCTCCGGTAGCAGCAACTGCCACAGTGATTACCGCTATTCCAACTATTTGACCAACAGGACTACTTGCCACCCCTCCGGCGTAAGCCGGCTGAAGCCAGCTGAAATAAAAAACAACAGCCAAAATCAAAAATGAAATATAAAGTTTATTCATATTATGATTTTAATCCAGCATGGGATATTAATACAAAATAAGTTATTCACAGATTTATAAAATAATAAAAGCCCCTTACAATTTGTATGTAAGGGAGCTTTTTGCTTCCAATTATAATAATTTTTTAATATCTACGGCGAAAGCGATGGCTAAATTTTTCATCATTTTCTCCAAAAATGATTGTCCCAAAATTTTTGAAATCGAGAAAATTATCTCCATCTTTCCTACCTCCTTCCCTTTTCGGAAAGTAACTCTGTATTTCATCCGTCCGCCGGTTCTTAAACTTAAGAGATTGTATTTTTCACCAATCTCTGTTTCCACTGTTAACGTGTTCTCCGTTGGAACACTAATAATTTTAACTCCTTTTTTTTCTAATTCATTTTGGAGAGCTTGTCTCCAAAAATTAGCGATGTAATCTTGTCGTTCTTGATCCGCCGGTTCGGTTAGCTTGAGATTTTTGAATACCCTCACGGCGCCAATCGCTACGCCGTCGGTGTCTTTCTTAAAATATCGCTTTTGCTCCGGCGTTATCTGAATAGAACCACATGATAACAACGCCAATACTAACACTACTAATACTATTACTATTTTTAATTTCATTTTCTCCCTCCCTATTTAATAACTTTCCTCACGATTAAGGAAAGTTAAAATTTTGTTAAAATTACATTATTTCTGTATTATACACCCTATCTCTAAAAATGTCAAATTGTGCCCTTTAATTAAAGCGCTTATTTGCCAAAATTGAGGACATGGGCGATACTTTAGAAATAATAGTTTTTGCCGACGTTCTCAATAAAAACCCGACATTATGAATAAAAAACAAAAAACAGACATGAATAAAATACGGCATTCTTTATCGCATTTGCTGGCTATTGCCGTTTTGGAAAGATTCCCAGGCGCAAAATTGGGAATCGGCCCGACCATAGAAAACGGCTTTTATTACGACTTCGACTTGTCCGCCGTAGCTTCAGCGAAAGAGGGATTGTCGCGCCAATTAAGCGGCAATGAACTTCCGGCGATAGAAAAAAAGATTAAAGAACTGATAAGACGGGATTTAAAATTCAAAAAAAAAATTATTTCATTTGCTGAAGCAAAAAAAATATTCGGCGACCAGCCGTATAAACTTGAACTCATTGAAGAACTCAATAAAAACAAAAAAAGAATTTCCTTATATAAAACTATTGATAACGACAAAATTTTATTTGCGGACCTCTGCGCCGGACCGCATGTCGTTTCAACCAAAGAAATAAATCCCGATGCTTTTAAAATTGAAAGAACCGCGGGCGCGTATTGGAGAGGCGACGAAAAAAATACAATGCTCACCCGCGTCTATGGAGTGGCTTTCAGCTTCAAAAAGGAGCTGGACGGCTATTTGAATATTATGGAAGAAGCCGAAAGACGCGACCATAGAAAGCTCGGCAAAGAGCTGAACCTTTTTCACATTGACGACGCCGTCGGGCTCGGGCTTCCGCTTTGGCATCCAAAAGGCGCCATTTTATGGAGAATAATAGAAGATTTTTGGTATAAAAAACATCTTGAAAATGACTACGAACTCGTTAGAACTCCGCATATTGGAAGCCGAAAACTCTGGGAGATTTCGGAACACTGGGGATTTTATAATAAATCGATGTATCCCCCGCTTGAAATCGGCCAGACACTGGAAGAAAAACAGCAGAATAAAAAGGCGGAGGTTTCCGAAGAATACCTGCTCAAACCAATGAACTGCCCGCTTCAAATTCAAATTTATAAAAACTCCCCAAAATCATATCGTGAACTTCCCATTCGCTGGGCGGAATGCGGAACTGTTTACCGTTTTGAAAAAAAAGGAGAATTGTCCGGCCTCACCAGAGTGAGGGGATTTACCCAGGACGACGCCCATATCATCTGCACAAAAAATCAAGTGAAAGAAGAGTTAAAGCTCGTAATAGATTTTATAGAATTTATTTACCGCTCGTTCGGATTTGAAATGAAAAATGTGGGCGTATATCTCTCTCTGCGCGATCCAAAAGACAAAAAGAAATATGCCGGAAATGATGCCGGCTGGAAATTCACGGAAAATATTTTGAGAAAAGTCGCCAAAGAAAAAAAACTGAAATTTAAAGAAGAAGTCGGTGAGGCCGCCTTTTACGGACCTAAACTGGATTTCAAAATAAAAGACGTTCTTGGACGGGAATGGCAATGTTCCACTCTGCAATTTGACTTCAATCTTCCGGAGAAATTTAATATGACCTACACCGATGAAAAAGGCAAACAAGAAAGACCGTATATGCTTCACCGTGCCCTTTTTGGATCGTATGAAAGATTTATTGGCCTTCTAATAGAGCATTATGCCGGTGATTTCCCAATCTGGCTGTCACCCGATCAAATTTGGATTTTGCCTATAAGCTCGCGGCACGAAAAATACGCTTTTAAAGTCGCCGAAGCGCTAAAACAACAAGGCTTCAGAGTTGTTATTAAGAACGAAAATGAAACTATCAGCAAAAAAATCCGTGAAGGCGAGCTTCAAAAAATCCCTTATCTGCTCATTGTCGGAGATAAAGAAATGATTTCTGATTCCGTGGCAGTACGCAAGAGAGGCAAGAACGATTTAGGATTGATGAAAATAATCAATCTAATAAATAAGGTTAAAATTGAAATAGAAACTAAAAGTAAGTAGTTTTAACTAAACAATTTTCACAAAGTGCCTTTTCCCTTTCTGGATCACGCTGCCGCTTCTGATTATTCCGTCAATTGATTTTATGATTTTGCCGTCAACCCTGATGCTTCTTTGATTGATCAACCGGCGGGCATCGCTTTTGCTTTTTGCCAATTTGCTCAAAACCAGCGCATCTATTATGTTTTTATTTCCGAACTTCATTTTTTGGATTTGGGCCGGAATTTCTTTTTTTTGAAAAACAGCGACAAAGTGCTTCTTGGACAGCTCGGCATTTTTTTCTCCCCACCAGATTTTTACGATTTCAAGCGCCAATTCCATTTTGATGTCGCGCGCCTTGCCGGCGCCGCTTTTTAATTCTTCGGCGTATTTTCTAACCTCTACCATCGGAACTCTGGTGCAATGCTCAAAATAACTTACCATTAAATTGTCAGGCAAGCTCATCACTTTTCCGAAGATATCGCCCGGTTCGTCTAAAATATCAATGGTATTGCCGAAACTTTTGCTCATTTTCCGGCCGTCGGTTCCCAAAATAAGATTGGTCATCAAAATGTCTTGAGGCGCTTGCCGGTAATATGACTGAAGCGTCCGGCCGGCCAAAAGATTAAATCGCTGGTCCGTTCCCCCGATTTCCAAATCGGCTTTGACTGCCGCGCTGTCGTAGCCCTGCATCAAGGGATAGAGCAGTTCCCGCAAAGAAACCCGTTTTCCGGCGGCGAGGCGCCTTTTTATATTTTCCCGATTGATAAATTCAGCCAGAGAAAATTGATCAGTCTGCTTCCCTATTTCGGCGTATCCCAATTTTTTAAGCCATTTTGAATTATAATGAATTTCTGTTTTTTTAATATCCAGGATTTTTTCGGCCTGTTTGAGATAAGTTTTCATGTTCTTTTTGACTTCTTTTTCCGCGAGCATCGGCCGTTCGGATTTTTTGTCGGACGTGTCGCCGATCTGGCCGGTAAAATCGCCAATAATGAAAATTATCTGATGTCCTAATTCCTGAAAATCTTTTAATTTCAGAAGCGCGACAGCGTTGCCCAAATGAATATTGGGGCTGGTCGGATCAATGCCGAATTTTACTCTCAATTTTTCGCCGGCCGCGTCAGACGCGGCGCCGGCCAGCAGTCGCTTTTTTAAGCGCATCCGATCAATGACTTCGTTGACGCCGCGAGTCAATAATTCGTCAATTTCTTTTTCACTAAAATTTATCGCCATAAAATGACTCCGAGACGCGATTTAGAAGCACTTTGCTTGAAACTTCGGTAAAATCCCATGTTCTTTCTCAGTTGCCGATGGAATAAACTCGAACAATATTATCATACATAATAGATGCATATAGCTTATTGCCATGAACTTCTAAACCCACCGGGTTGTCTGAGTTCAGGGGTACAGAAGAACCGATCAACGCGGAGCTAAATGGAAGCTCAAACTTTGTTATGTATACTCCTTCAGAATCATAAACTTGAATTTTGCCGTTAGAGTGATCCGCGACCCATATTCTAAATTTGTCATCTACATCAATGAAGTATGGCTGATAATTCAATTGTATCTTTTTAATAAGTTCCCCTTGCGGAGTTTGGATTGTTATAGAGCTATTATTATCATACACATAATGGTCCCCCGGCGGCGGCAAAGATTGGTTACCCCAATTCGTAAAGTAAACTCGATTATTATTATCTATAGCAACGTTTCTTGGATAATAATTGCTTCCAAGAGAAAGATTCGTTATTTTCTGCCCCTCCTTATTAAATACTTCTAATTCTCTTCCTGAAACATAAAACAATTTATCGCTATTAACTGCGATCCCTTGGCGCGCCCGTGAGGAAAATCCGCTTAAATATGTGCCCGCTGGCGAGAATACCTGCACACGATCATTGTTCGTATCAGTTATATAGGCATTGCCCGAAGTATCAAAGGCTATATCCCAAGGTTCGCTAAATTGGCCCGGCGCACTTCCGCGCGTACTTCCTAGGGTTCTAAGCAAATTAAAATTGGAGTTATAAACTTTAACGTTGTCATTATGATAATCGGCAACATAAATTTCTCCCGCCGGACTTATTGCAACTCCCGCAGGATGATAGAGTCCTGTAATCTGCCCGATTGCTTCAATAGAAGGGACCGAGCGGTCATTGGGCGGATTAGAATAAGTTGAAGTTATGGGACTTGAGGGCGTTAATGTAGTAAATGACTGCTCACTGCTTGTTGCCGCATTACCGCTTCCGTCTTTTGATACCACAATGTAATAATGCACTGTAGAATTGCCAAGACCAGATAGATTTACACTATGACTTGTCACACCGCCAGACCCAGTTGTTTTTATCGTGGATGTAGCGGGGATTGGAGAGATCAAAGCATAGTACACCTCACTGCTTGCTGATTCATCTGTTGTCCAAGTGATCGTTACTGAAGTTTCCGCGATGTTCACGGCTTGCACGTTGGAGATTATCGGCAGGGTAGTATCGAGTACTGTTGGCGTAGCTGGCGTTGCGGGCGTAGCAGATGTAACAGATGTAGCACTGCCACCACTTTCTGATGACGGTATTGCAGATTCAGCGGGTGTTGCTGGAGTAGCCGGAACAACACCGGAAGGAGTCGAGGTGACTACGGTTGGAGTAGTTGTCGCTTCCTCCGTAGTTGTTGTCGCAATACTTTTTTTGATTCCCGGCGCCGTGGTTAATCCTGGTGGTTTTACTCCAGAGCTTCCTGCGCCGTTAGCTCCGAGTTCGTTTAACTTAGCTCTTGTTTTTGGGCCGACCTGTCCGTATCCGGTTGTAACGGGCCCGCCACCGCTAATTATATTTTCTTTTTCTTGTAATCGCTGCACTGCTGCTTCGGTAAGCCGCCCAAAATATCCCGTAACCAACCCTTCAGGATAAATGTCAGGAAATTGTTTAAGAAATTCTTGCAGTTCTTTCACTTCGTTTCCACTGACACCCATGTGCAGTGTTTTTGTGAATTTAAGTTCAATTTTTACCTCTTCAAGTTGGGATTTTGTAACCGCCAGTTCAGATTTAAGTTTCTCTATCTGTGTTTGTAGTGTCTTAATTTGCTCTTGTAGTTGCAGAATGACAGTTTGTAAATCCTGTTTGTTGGTTTGCGCGGAAACAAAAATAAATTGGACGCTAAATGTACTGAGCAGAATAACGACAACGATTAAATATGTTTTGATAGCCATTTTCATATTAACTTAGCTTATTTTAATATCTTAACATTTTTAACAATTTTTGTTAGAACCTCCGTTTTTTCCGTATTTTCGGCGGAAACGAAAACTATGGTATGGACAATAAACCAACAATTAAGATGGTTAAAAAGACGTATATAAGTTTATTTTTCATAAATTTTAATTAAACGTTAAACTAGTATGGTTTTATTTTACCATAGTTGGAACCTCTGCAAAATACTGAAAAGATTATTTAATTTTCAGAAGAAATCGGTTTTGATATTCAAAAACTTCTAATTCCCTATACGGGCAACGAGACGATGTTAGAACCCGCAAAATTTCTGAAATCCAAAACGGCAATTGGCGCGATTAAGCGCCAAAAGTCCAACATTGTGCGGGATACCAGAATCGAACTGGCGTTTCTTGCTTGGGAAGCAAATGTTTTGCCACTAAACTAATCCCGCAAACTAATGTCTTTCAAATCATTAGAACCAACGTAAAACTTTTTACGGTTTCTCATAATGTCTATACAAAATAAAACTTTTGAAAACTTCTAACGGGGCTTGTCAACCAGCTCGCCGTTTTGCCAAACGTAAGGCAAGTAACGGACTTTTACATCGGCTTTTTGGAGCCGTTCTTTCAGCCATTCGTTAAAATCTTTTCCGTCTTTTTCCAGCCGCTCGGCCAAAATATCCTGCCGGATCTGAGGCTCAATTAAAAATTTCATTGATTCCTGACTAGTCCAACCGTAAAGCTTTTCGGTCGCTTTTTCAAATTTTCCGCCGTCCGGCCGGTTTAGCTCCTTTTCAATCCGGTCTTTAATCTCATTATCGGAAATATCAAATTTGGCAAGCTCTTCTTTGATAAGCGCTTCTCTTATCAGCGAAAAAACAATGCCGCGCTTTACGGCATTTTCATCCAGTTCTTCTTTAGTTGTTCGGCGGTAATGTTCAAACCCGCTGACTCTGCCGAAATAAGCGCCGGTCCTGATCCGAACGCCGTTTACTTTTAAAATATGAAACCAGGCGCCGGACCAAACCAAAAATAAAGCGGCCGCGCCGATGATAAAAAGAAATATTAAACCCAAAAATGTTTTTTTCATCCCGTTAGAAGTTTCGGAAGTTAAAGAAATTTTTAAAAAAGTCATAAAATTTTTGACGAAGAGTTTCGGATGAACCGGCTTTATTTTCAGGATTTTGAGCTTGTCGATCAACAATAATAGCCAGTTCCTCGTCCGGTTTTTTCAAGCTGAATCTGCGGCGCAATTCTTTTTCCAAACCGTAAGGACTGGAAAGATACTCGAGGCGGCTTTCCAAATCGTCTTTTTTCCGGCTGAGTTCTTCGCGATCTTTTTTAACCTTCAAATAAGCTTCGTTGACGGCGCTGAAACTAAGATAATTTTGAAACGCAAAACGGACGATGAACGCGGCCAAAACCGCAAGCAAAATAATCAGCGGCCGGGAAAAAATTATTTTTCGGATCAAACTCTGCCTTTGAAAACTCCTCATCCCATTAGAAATTTGTCTTAATTACGCTTTTCGACTAATATTATGGTATCCCCCGCCAGAATAACTTAATTTCTAACGGGACTCGTTTACTTTTATCATACATTATATGGCTTTCGGATCCAAAAAAAGCAAAAGATATCGTTTGATCTGGATGGCAATCAGCATTATCGCGGTTTTGGGCATGATTGCTTATCTTTTCATTCCGTTTATTTCAATTTTTTAACGGAGTTAGCCCGGCCTAATCATTTTAATGAACACTTCTTGAGGGATATTGAGCCGGCCCATTTTTTTCAGGCGTTTTTTTCCTTTTTTCTGTTTCTGCCAAAGCTTCATTTTGCGCGTCCTGTCGCCGCCGTAAAGATAGCCGGTTACGTCTTTGCGCAAAGCCGGCAAAGTTCTGGAGGCCAGTATCCGGCCGCTGGCGCTCGCCTGTATTTTTAGGGCAAACTGCTCGCGCGGCAAAATGTCATAAAGTTTTTCAACTATCTTCCGGGCTTCCGCGCCGGAGGAACTGCCGGGCACGATGCGGCTGAAAGCCGCAACCGCTTCGCCGTGAAGCAAAATATCAAGACGGACCAGACTCGCCGGCCGCCAACCGGCAAAATTGTAGGAAAAAGAAGCAAAACCGGATGTCGCGCTTTTTATTTCGTCAAAAAAATCGCGCATCAATTCCCGGAGAGGCATTTCGGCTTTCAGCAAATTTCTTTCGGCGCCGAAATTTTCAGCGGACAAAATCCGTCCGGAATGTTTTTGCAAGATTTTAAAAATCTGGCTGAGTTCTTTTTGAGGCGAAATGATGTCAAGATTCACCCATTGCTCTTTTATCTCGGCGATTTCACCGTCTTCGGGAAATTCAGCCGGAACATAAACGGTTTTTTCGCTTTTATTTTTTAAAACAACCTGAAAGGCGACTGTCGGACTGGCCGCGATTGTTTTGACGCCGAATTCCCTACGCAGACGCTCAAGGCCGATTTCCAGATGGAGCATGCCCAAAAAACCGAGTCTCATACCCCGTCCCAATACCGGCGACGATTCTTCTTCATAAGAAAAAGAAGTGTCGTTTAAGCGCAGGCGCAAAACCGCTTTTTTAAAATCGTCGTAATCTTCTTCACTTAAAGGATAAGCGCTGGTCCAAACCGCCGGCTGCGCCTCGTGGTATCCGGTCAAAGCCGACGCCGGCTTGCCGGATAAAGTAACGGTGTCGCCGACTTTAACCGCCTCCGGGTTTTTGAGATTGGTGGCAATATAGCCGATCTCGCCATCTTTGAGCGCGCGCGCCGGCGCGCGCTCGGGCCGAAAAATGCCGACTTCCTGATTTACAAATTTTTCTTTGGCGACCAACAATAAAAGTTCGTCGCCTTTTTTTATTTCTCCGGAAAAAACGCGGACATAAGCGATGACGCCCTGATGAGGCGAGTATTCGGAATCAAAAATCAGAGCTCCAAGCCGGTCTGACCCGGCCGGCTTGGGCGACGGAACCAGCCTGACAACGGCCTCCAGAAGTTTTTCAACGCCTTGTCCGGTTTTCCCTGAAATTTCAAAAATTTCCCGGCCGGCTAAATTTAAAATTTTGCGGATCTGTTCTTTAGTCTCCCCGATTCTGGCGGTCGGCAAATCAATTTTATTGACGGCCGGAATTATGACCAGATTTAAATTTTTGGCCATATCCAGGACCGAAATGGTTTGAGCTTCAATCCCCTGCGAGGCGTCAACCAATAAAATCGCGCCCTCAACTGCGGCCAGCGCGCGCGAAACCTCATAAGCAAAATCAACGTGTCCGGGAGTGTCAATCAAATTCAAAATAAAGGGTTTAGCGTTTAGAGTATAGGCCATGCGGACCGGCTGCATCTTTATTGTTATCCCCCGCTCCCGCTCCAGTTCCATTGAGTCCAGGAACTGGGCGTGCATTTTCCGTTTCGGGACGGTTCCGGTCAATTCCAAAAAACGATCGGCAAGCGTGGACTTGCCGTGGTCAATGTGCGAAATAATCACAAAATTCCTGATATTATCCATATCTCATTATTTACCAGTATTACAAAATTCATTTTTGTTGACTTGCGGAAAGACTTTAAAAATTAAGGAGTTTTGCGAGGAAAAATAGCGGTCGGAAAACCCAGTCCCGCAGGTGTTTGCTTGTTCAAACCGGCAGTTCGCTTCTCCAGCGGAAGCGACTGCCTGCGTTCTCGGCGAAAAATCAGCCTCAGCCTTACTAGACATAAGAAAGAGGCTGAACCCAGCTTTTTCGCCTCCGAAAGCTTTTCACAACCAAACACCTTCGGGACTGGGGCAAACGGGGTACCGCGTTATTTTTCCGATGCAAAACGACTATAATTTTCAAGACTTGGAGCGTTGTCATAAGAAAATGAATTTTGTAATACTGGTTTATTTATTTTCCTGAATATACCGTTTTTTAAGATCGGCGAAATAACGTTCTATTTCGCGCTCATTGTTATTGTAATAATTTAAAAAATAAAGCGTTAAAAACGCCAGAATAACAAGCAGCGCAAAAAGTCCGATGAGCTTTAAAGATGTTTTATTAACAATCATATTAAAATATGATATAACTTTCACTTTGCATCTGCAAAATATTTTTCGCGATAATCTTTAAAAACCGAACAAATCTCGTTTATTTTCAAATTATTTTCAAACCGGGCGTTATCAATTTGAGAAACCGGCACCACACCGGTAGTTGAAGTTAAAATCGCGCCGATAATCTCTTTTTTGGCAATGGAATCGTAAGCAATCGGCGCTTGAACAACGCGCGGACAAAGATTATTTTTTGCAATCAGCTCGCATATTATTTTCATAGTGATGCCTTCAAGAATTTTATCCGGCGGCGGAACACAAAAAGAGCCGTCGGTCCGAAAAAAACCGATATTGGAACGAGTGGCTTCCAAAATATATTTATTGTCTTCCGTAAAAAGCACGTCGTCAAAACCGCTTTGGCCGGCCCGGCCGCAGGCGATCTCGGCAAAAAGATAGTCCGGAGATTTAATTTCAGGCAGAGGCCGCAGAAAATTCCGGGTTGCGAGCTTAACCGGTCCGGTCTTGCGCTTTAATCGGTAAACTTGAGCATAAAGCGAGGGAGCCGCGCCTGCGGCCGGATTGAATCCATCATCAGTTTGGCCGCGCGAAATATCAATTCTGACGAGCGATTCTTCAAAGCCGCATTTTTCAACGAGAATGCCGAGATTTTCGGACAGAGAACCGAATCCTTCAATCTGATCAAACGGAATGGCGGCTAAAGTAGCCGATTTTTTTAGACGCTGCAGATGGTCTTCAAGATGAAAAAAAACTTTTCCGCGGGCCTCAACCATGGTGCAGACCGCCCAATTGCGCAGCCGGCCAAGGTCGCTCGCCGGAGGCGCGGTTTCGCTAAGCGGACCAATATGATTGTCTGCAAGACCAAATTTACCTAATGCCATAATTTATTTAAGCTTCGTTTTTTATACATAATGCCCATAATTATTTTTTGGCCGGGCGAACGCTCCAGCTGACTAAAAACGGGCTGGCCAGACAAATTGATGAATAAGTTCCGGCAACAAGGCCGACCAAAAGAGTTAAAGCAAAGAAACGCGTAGAATCGCCGCCAAACCAAAAAAGAAATCCCAATACTAAAAAAATGGCAAATGAAGTGGCCAGCGACCGGCCGTAAGTTTCATTTAAACTCCGGCCGACTATGGTTTCAAAATCCGCGTCCCATCCGGATTTGCGCAAATTCTCGCGAATCCGGTCAAAAACCACAATTGTGTCATGAACCGAAAAACCAAGAATTGTTAAACAAGCGGTAATAAAAAGACTGTCCGTTTCGACTCCTCCAAATCTGCCCAAGAGCGAGAAAAGGCCGACCGGCACGATGACGTCGTGGATTAAAGCCAGAACAGCCGCCAAGGCATATTTCCAACCGGAAACTTTTTGCGCGCCGGCTCCGCCAAACCCGGCCGAAACGGAAACATTGCGGAAAGACCACGTAACAAAAATCAAAATAAGAAAAAGAACCATGCCAACGGCAATAAAAGCTTTGCGTTTAAGTTCCAAGCCGATTGTCGGACCGATTGAATCAAATCTTTTTTCCTGCAAAGCCTCGCCGGGGACCGCCGCGTCTCCGGCAAGAGTTTTCAAAATCAAACGATGTTCATCTTCTGAAATACTGCGAAGGCGTATTATCAAACCTTTCTCGCTCGACGGCTGCAGACGCGCCTCCGGAAATCCCAAAGCCGCGAGATTATTTTTAATTTGCCCGGTGTCCGCCAGCGCGTTCGTAAATTCAACTTCCATGATTGTTCCGCCGGTAAAATCAATTCCCGGTTTCAAACCAAAAATGAAAAGAAAAGTCGCGGAGGCCGCAACAACCAGTCCTGAAAAAATATAAAATAATTTTCTATATTTGATAATTGCCATTAAATGCCGTAAATTAACCGGTTAAAGGCGATGCGACGGACGCCCAAGGCTTTTAAAAATATTTTTGAAACAACCAAAGCTGAAAAAATGCTGGCTAAAACTCCGATAGCCAAAGTCAAGGCAAAACCACGGATAACGCTTGTGCCGAACCAATAAAGAATAACCGAGGTAATGAAAGTTGAGCTGTTTGAATCGCGGATGGAAGGCCAGGCTCTTCGGAAACCTTCGGCTAGAGCAACATCAATGCTTTTGCCCTGCCCGGCCTCTTCGCGCATCCGTTCAAAAATCAAAATATTGGCGTCAACCGCCATCCCAACCGATAAGATAAAACCGGCGATGCCGGCCGCAGTCAAAGTTACCGGCAAAAGTTTAAAAATGGCGAGTACCAAAACAATATAAAAAGAAAGGCTTAAAACGGCCGTAAATCCGGCAAGCCGGTAACGAAGAACTAAAAACAAGATTACGGCCAAAATGCCGTAGAGCCCGGCCGCCAAACCCTCGCTAAATGATTTTTCGCCGAGAGACGCGCCGATGTTTTGCTGTGAGACCAGCCGAATCGGCACCGGCAGGGCGCCGGAGTTAAGATTGCGGACCAAAGTCCTGGCCTCGGCCGGACTGAAATTGCCGCTGATCTGGGCCCGGCCGCTTTTAATTTCTTCCCGCACCACCGGCGCGCTTATCGCCAGGCCGTCAAGATAAATGGCAATTCGTTTACCGATATTTTCACGGGTTATAGCGCTGAAAATATTCTCGCCTTCTTCATTAAATTCTAAAATAACCGTCGGCTGGCCGGTTGAAGAATCAAAATCCAAAACGGCCTTGCTTAAAAATCGTCCGGTAAGCGGCGTGGAAACAAAATAAGGATCTTCAGAAAGCCTTTTTTCCGATTTCTGGGCCTCTAAAATGGCTTTTTGTTCGGCTTCCGGCCTTTCGGTTTTAAATTCAAGATAAGGGGTCTGGCCTATAAAATCCATGGCTTTTTGAGTGTCAAAAATTCCGGCAAGTTCAACAACCAAACGCTCGCTGTTTCCGGACTGCTGAACCTGAACCACCGGTTCGGTTACGCCAAAAATATTGATGCGCCGCTCAATCAAATCGCGCAGTCCTGCCATTGATTCTGAAATTTTATCCTTTTCCAGCCCGGAAACATCGGCTTCATAAACCAAGTGCGTCCCGCCTTGAAGATCCAAACCGAGGCGGTAGCCGATGTTGCCCAAAAAACCGTCGGGATTAAAGAAACTCGCGCCGGAAAAATAAGCCAATCCCAGACCGGTTAAAAAAATAAATAAGGCAGTTAAACGAATTCGGGTCATTTAGCGATTATAAAATCAGCTGACCGAAAAGTCCACTAACGGGACAATTTATAAAAGAAGACTGGCGGCTCCCAGCGCCGGCCCGGCATCGCCCAATTTTGATTTGACTATCGCAATTTGCCGGCCGGCGGGCGATATAACGAATTTCCGCGCCGCTTGCGCCGCTTTGACAATATTAACCGCGCCGCTGATCACTCCTCCCCCGCCCAAAACAACCATATCCGGATCAAAACTATTGATGATATTCGCTATGCCTATTCCGATAATTTCGCTCCGGTCGCCGTATTTTAAAAACGCTTTCTTGCCGGCCAAATTTTCAAAAGTGATTACCGGCGCGGCCGAAATAATTGAGTGGCCAAACTCGCCGGCGCCGTTGCGGCTGCCGCAATAAATCTTCCCGCCGATCATTATTCCTCCGCCGATGCCGGTGCCGACAGTCATTGCAACGGCGTTCTCGCAGCCCTTAGCCGCGCCCCACAAAACTTCGGCTCTCAAAAAACAGCGGCTGTCATTGTCAACTTCAACCGGCTTTCGGAATCTTTTAAAAAATTTCTTGACTTCCCAACCGTTTAAAAAAGGAATATTGGGAGCTTTAATCAAAATTTTCCGTTCAATATCAACAATTCCCGGAACTCCAACGCCTATTCCGGAAATTTTTCTCCCGTTTATGAAAAAATTTATGAATTGCTCCAGCTCAAAGAAGAATCTTTTCCTGTTTTGAGGAGTGCTGGTTGCCGCAAAATCGGTTTTTTGGTGACTGTCACTTTCAAACAAAACCGCTTTTATTTTGGACGCTCCGATATCAACTCCTAAATAATTCATAATTTATATATTTTACCAATTATTGATTGCTGAATAAATTTTTGGCTTCATTCCAGAACTCGGGATGATTTTGCTTCTCTTTAAGCCAATACCACCATTCCGCTCCCCAAAAATATACTTCGGGAAAACCGACTTTTTGAGCGTAGACCAAATTTTCCTTAAACTGCTCAAAATCCAGAAAACGAAACTGTTCTTCCAAAGAAGACTCGTAAAGCTGTCGGGGACCCCACGGTTCGGCTTGAAACTCAACAACTATGATTTTTTTAATTTTGACCAGAAAATTGACCGCATTGGCTTTCAAATGGAAAAAAGCCGGCGGCAAAGGATATTTCAAATAGCCGCCCAGCGGTATCCTTTTGTCCCAAACCGTCCGGTAGATGGTTGTTCCCAGAATATCCGATTTTTTTGCCGCCGAAACCCAAAAGCTCAATTCTCCGCTGTCGGTGACGATGACCGGACGGCTGTCCAAAGAACGGACCAGACTTATTTCTTGATCTAAAAGATCTTCATCCAGTTCCGGACACTGGCCAAATTTTAAAAAGGGCTCATTTTCCACCTGCCAAGCCCAAATCGCGGGACTGGCGCCGACGCGGGTCACTGTTTTTTCAATGTAGTCCAGCAAAAAAATTTTAAATTCGTCTTTTGGCCGCTCGGCCAGCCAAAAAGGAATATGGCATTCCGGCCAGCGCGGCAATTTAAAACCTATTGCCGCGATTATTTTGGCTCCTCTTTTTTCAGCCTCGTTAATCTGCCAATCAATATTTTCAAAATAATATTTGCCGGGCTGTTTTTCAATTTCATCCCAATATAAAGGCAGTCTTAAATTGCGCGATTTTAAATCGTCTAAAACGGCAAGATAAGCTTCCTTTGGATTTAAACCCAGTTTTTCAGCCCAAGAATAACTGAAAGTCGCGCCGTAACTTTTGACGCCGGGAAAAAGACTTTTATCCTGATCCAAATAAAGAATAAAGAGTCCCAAAAAAACGCAGAAAATCGCGGCTATTTTTTTGAAAACCGTTCTGCCGGAATCGCCGCCCAGAATTTGCGGCAATCTCCAGGACAATAAACCGGAAAAAATAAGCAGAAAAACGTACTGCAGGCCGATAAGCGCCTGCGCCAGACTGACGTTTCCCAAAAAAATGGCGTAATTTAGCAAAAGAAAAGAAGAAGCGGCAAGAATCTTATTTGTCAGAAAAAGGCCGATGCTTTTGGCTTCTATTTGTTTTAAATGATTGAAAAGATCATTTCTCACCGAAGCCAAGCTTATTAAAAATAAAGCGGCTAAAAATTCGCCGAGGCGGCCGAGAATATAAGCGTTGATAAAACCGGTTTTTAAAAAAGATAATTTTATCAAAATAAAAGAAACGGCAAACAGCAAAGCAGCCGACAAGCTGAAAAACATGACTTTGAAAAAATGATTTAAATTTGACCGGCTGAAAGAAAGCAAAAAAACTCCCAAAACCAAAAAGAAAAAAGCGGCCAGGCTCAATGAAGTTAATTTTTCAACTGAAAACAAATTGCTCAAACCCAAAATAAATACGGCCGTGATCGCTCCAACTAAAGGAGCGACTCTGGAAACATCCCCCAACTGTTCGGCGCGGTAAAACAAAATCAAAGCCATTATAAAAATAAATCCGCTTGAAAGGCTCAAAATTAAAACCGGCCAGCTGATCAAAGACCAAGAAAACCCGAAAGGCGCCAGAAACAAACCGTAAATGCTCAAAAGCCCGGCGTAAAAGGCAAATAAAACCGGCTTGGTGATGGCGCGGCTTAAAATAATTTTGTCTAAAATAAAAACAAAGGCGGTTAGAAAATAAGCTAAAACGGCAAAAAATATCCAGGACATAAAAACCAATTATTTTATAACCAATTTATAAAAACCGGCTAAACCCGTTTGCGGCCGGGCCTGAACTGAAAATCGTACAATTTTTTATAGACTCCGTTTTCAATTCTGATGAGATCGTCATGCTTCCCTTCCTCAATTATCCGTCCCTTGTCAAATACCAGAATTTTGTCGGCTTCGCGCACGGTGCTTAAGCGGTGAGCAATGATAAAAGCGGTGCGGCCTTCCATCAGCTCTCTTAAAGATTCCTGGATTAAATGCTCGGATTTGGCGTCAAGGGCCGAAGTCGGCTCGTCTAAAATCAAAATCCTGGGGTCGCGCAGGATTGCCCGGGCAATGGCGATTCTCTGTTTCTGCCCCACCGACAGTTTGATTCCGCGCCAGCCAACCGTCTGCTTGTATTTTTTGGGAAAAGATTTTTCAATAAATTCGGCGGCATGAGCCAGCTCGGCCGCTTTTTTTACTTCTTCTTCCGATTTTTCAAAACTGCCGTAGCGGATGTTGTTAAAAACAGTATCGTTAAAAAGAGTCACCTCTTGAGGAACAACTCCTATAAATCCGCGGTAAGCCCTCAAATCCAAATTGCGGATATTATGGCCGTCAATTAAAATTTGCCCTTTTGTCGGAAAATAAAAAGCCATCAGCAAATCAATAATCGTGGTTTTCCCCACTCCCGATTCGCCGACCAAAGCGATTTTTTCTCCGGCCCGGGCCGAAAACGACACATTTTTCAAAACTTCGCGCCGGCCGCCCTTGTATCCGAAAGAAACATTTTTAAAAACAATATCGCCTTTGATCGCGCTTAAAATAACCGCGTTTTCAGGAGTATAAATTTCGGGAGGAGAACTGAAAATTTTTTCAGCTTCGGTGATGGCTACCGCGCCGTTGTGAATGCTCTGCCACTGCATTCCCAGCTGGACAAAAGGCGAAAATAGCATGGCGGCGTAAGCGTTTAAAGTTACGAGCTGGCCGGGGCTGAGAAAACCGCGGCTAATTAAACTGATGGAGTAGACAAAAATAATAAACTGGGTAGCCGTAATCAAAACTCTCTGGGAAAAATTGAGTCTGGACCAGATCTTATGAATAGCAATCCAGCTTTTTACCGCGCCTAAAACGAATTTTTTAAAAATTCGTTTTGATTCATAGCGCTCGGCGGCGGATTGCTTGACCTCCTTAATGTTGGACATGATATCTCCGGCATCGCCGTAAGCGATGCTGTAATCACGGATCATTTTTTTCTGAAGAGGAGCCAGTTTCGGGCTTAAAGAACTCAAAAAAACAAGGTAAACGGCGACTGCCGCCATCATAATCAAAGCAATGCCGAAATGAATAAAAAACGAGAGCGTTAAAGCGGCGACAATGCTTAAAAAAGCCGGAGCAAGACCGATGAAAACCCGGGTCATAACATCGGTAAATTCAGTGACTCTGTGGATGCGCTGATGAACCTCTCCGCTTTTGGCTTTTTTGTGGAATTCCAACGGTTTTTCAATCAGGCGCGAAAAAGTTTTATAGACATATTCCGATTCTATTTCGGCGGCGAGTATCCCCTGCCTGTAATCAATCCGCCACGAAAGAGCATCTGATAAAATTTTTAAAATGAACCAGACCGCAAGCGGTAAAAAAATCAAAGCCAGCTCGCCACCATCGTAAATTGCAATCAGGCCGTCAAAAAATCTTCCGGCAAAAAAAGGAATCAAGGCGTCCGAGGCGGCGACGACCAAAGAAAAAAACGCAACAACAAAAAGAACCTTTTTGTGCGGCGAAAAAATGCTTTTGATTATAGGCGCCAGTTTCCTAAAAATAGGCGGAGCGTTTTTTTTATTTTTTTCCATTTTATTAAATAAGAAGGGTTATTTTCTTTCCAAAATCATAAAAGTATAATGACAAGGGTTTTTTTCATCGGCCTCGCGATCTTCGCGGCTTACGGTCTTCCAGGCGTCAAGATTAAAATCCGGGAAAAAAGCGTTGCCTTCAAATTCAGCGCCAATGTCGGTCAAATAAATCCTTTGGGCCAAAGGCAGAAACTCTTTATAAACCGACGCGCCGCCGATAACCATAATTTCTCCGGCGTTGCCGGCGGCTTTAACAGCTTCTTCGGGCGAATTAACAACAATCGCGCCTGCGGACTTGAAATTTTTATCGCGAGTTATGACTATATTGGTCCGTCCAGCCAAAGGTTTGCCTATTGATTCAAAAGTTTTCCGTCCCATTATTACCGGCTTGCCAAGAGTCAATTCTCTAAATCTTTTTAAATCCGCCGGCAGTTTCCACGGCAGTTTATTGTCTTTGCCAATGACTTTATTTTTGGCCCAGGCCGTAATTATTGAAATCATTTTATTTCTCTTATACCGCCATTGGCGCGGCAATTGCCGGATGATATTGATAGTCTATTAACTCTATATCGCCCATTGTGAATTTATCAATGTCTTTGATTTCGGGATTAAGCCGGAGTTTCGGCAACTGGTAAGGCTCGCGGGAAAGCTGCTGGCGCACTTGCTCAAAATGATTGCAGTAAATATGAGCGTCATTTAGCGTTAAAATCACTTCATCCGGCTCCAAATCCGTAACTTGGGCAACCATATTTAAAAGCAGGGCGTAAGAAGCAATGTTAAAAGGTACTCCCAAAAACATATCGCAGGAGCGCTGAGTCATAGCCAAAGATAATTTGCTCTTCGCAACAAAAAACTGAAAAAGCATATGGCAAGGCGGCAAAGCCATTCGGTCCAGTTCTCCGGGATTCCAGGCCGAAACGATAAGCCGGCGGTCATACGGATCTTTCTTGATTCTTTCAATCACATCTTTTAACTGGTCAATTTCCCGGCCGTCGGATATTTTCCACGATCTCCACTGAACCCCATACACTCTTCCCAAGTCGCCCGCGAATCTTGCTTTAGGTTTCCAAAATGGCGCTTGGGCATTGGCCGTCCATATCGTTGTCTTAGCGGAGTCTCTGGAGCCGTGAAGTATTTCGGACAGACGGCGTTCATCGCTTGATCCTTCAATAAACCACAAAAGTTCGCTTACTACGCTCTTCCACGCCAGTTTTTTGGTGGTCATTGCCGGAAAACCATCGGCCATTTTAAATCGCATCGGCATCGCAAATACTGACCGGGCGTCAATGCCGGTGCGGTTGGGTTTATCAATTCCATTTTCCATTATGTATTTTAAGACTTCCAGATATTGACGCATATTTTTATTGTTATTTTTTAAGTTTGGCCAAAAGCGGCCCGACGGCCTGCCAGACTTTTCTGCTGATTTCTTCCGGAGATAAGAGCCGGCTTTGACTTAGGCATTCAATCAAAATATGTTCGTCCGGATATTTTTTTGCCAGCCAAAGATAGGAATTTTCAGCCGCCTTGAGATGGCCAAAATCAGCTTCGTGGCCATCGTGTTTTTTTCCGCCGGCGACATAATCCCGTTTTTTCCTTTGCTTGATGAGCTTCTGCCCGATCTCGGCCGGCACATGCAAAATTATGGCCAGATCGGGCTTGGGAATGTTTAAAATTCCATATTCAATGCCGTAAAGCCAAGCAATAAATTTAACCCGTTCTTTTTCATCTTTAATTTTACCGCCCTGGTGTCCGGCGTTTGAATCAACGTACCGGTCAGCCAAAACAATCCAGCCGTTTTCAATCTTCTCTCTGATTTTTGCTGAAAAATCAAATCGGTCCAAAGCGTAGAAAAGCGACGCGGCGTAAGGATTTAATTTGTCCGGCGAGCCGTATTTGCCGTTAAGATATTCTTCCACCGGTCCGGCTGATTTGCTGCCGTACTGCGGAAAAGATATTTTCAGAACCTTAAAACCTTTCTTTTTAAGTTTTTCATAAAGAATTTTTGCTTGCGTGCCTTTGCCGCTGCCGTCAGTGCCTTCCAGAACAATAAAAACGCCTCTCATCTTGCCTCCATTATAACACGGAGGCAAAAAATAATTTATAATCGGGTCAAAAATTACTCTCTAATTTCTATGCCCATTGAGCGGGCAGTGCCTTCAATGATTTTTATCGCGCCTTCCAAATTTTTGGCGTTTAAATCTTCCATTTTTTGTTCGGCAATTTCTCTTATTTGAGTTTTGGTTACTTTGCCGACTTTAGCGACGAGCGGATTAGCCGCGCCTTTTTCAACGCCGGCGGCTTTTCGCAAAAGATCGGAGGCCGGCGGAGTTTTTAATTTAAAATCGTAACTGCGATCCTCATAGACCGTAATTTCAACCGGAATGATGCTATCGCCTTTGTCTTTGGTGGCATCGTTGAATTTTTTGACAAATTCGCCGATATTGACGCCGTGCTGGCCCAAAGCCGGTCCGACCGGAGGAGCCGGAGTGGCTTTAGCGGCCGGAATTTGAAGTTTAATTATGATTTTGACTGGTTTTGACATGGTTGAATTAGTTTGTTAGTTGACTAGTTATCTAGTTCATTTAAAAATCTTAGAGTTTCTTAATCTGCAGAAAATCAAGCTCAACCGGAGTTTCGCGGCCGAAAATTGAAACCAAAATTTTAACTTTGCCTCTGGCCGCGTCAACTTCAGCCACTTTGCCTTCATAATCCTTAAACGGTCCGTCGGTTATGCGGACGGTGTCGCCGACGGAAACGTCAATGGTGTATTTCGGCTCTTTTTCGGCGCGCATCCGCTTGAAAAGAATGTCTATTTCCTCGCGGGAAAGAGGGGTCGGCGTCACGCCTGAGCCGACAAAACCGGTCACCCGCGGGGTGTTGCGAACAACATACCAGGAATCGTCGGTCACAATCATTTCAACCAAAACATAACCGGGATAAATTTTTTCTTCAACTGTCTGGCGCCGGCCGTTCTTGATTTTAATCTTTTTCTCTTTGGGAACCAAAACTTCAAAAATCTTGTCTTCATAGCCCAAAGATTCAACGCGCTGTTTTAAATTGCGCGCTACTGCGTCTTCATAGCCGGAATAGGTATGAATGGCATACCAGTTTCGTCCGGATTCGGCTATTTGCTTTGTCATAAAACAAATCTTTCCAATAAATTAACGAAAATAAAATCCAGAAATCCCAGATAAACCGCGACGGCGACTGAAATTCCGATCACCAAAAAAGTGAAACGCACGGTTTCGCGGCGGGTCGGCCAATTTACGTTTTTGGTTTCAAGCCGCGCTGATTTGATATAATCGCTGATTTTTCGCAAAAAATCCATCTTATTTAAAAAGCCCTCGCGGGGCTTATAAAATCAATATACCAAATTGACGATTTAAGTCAAGAAATAATAAATAGATTCTCTTTGCTCCGGATTGGTTGTTTTGTTAATATATCTATATCCAAAATGAGAAAACTCAAAGACAGTTTCAAAGCGGCGTTCAGCGGCTTTGCCGAAACGCTGATATACGAAAGAACTTTCAAAATAATGTTCGCGGCTGCTTGCTTAGTAATCGCGGGGATGTTTTATTTTCCAACCAGCCGGCTGGAAAAAATCGCGCTTTTGATAACGATATTTTCAGTTTTAATTCTTGAACTCATCAACTCGGTCATTGAACGGATGATGAATTTCATCCAGCCTCAAAAAAACACGCAAGTCAGGATAATTAAAGACTTGGCGGCGGCGGTTATTCTTTTGGCCAGTTTCGGCGCCGCGATTATCGGAGCAGTAATCTTCTGGCCATATTTATTTAAATAATCCCCACGCTTATGCATAAGCGTGGGGATTAAAATCAATACTCAAACTTGAAATGGCTTTAAACCCGAAAATATCAGAAGCGATATTTCTGATATTTTCTGAATCGTCAATAATCAAAACCATTTGCTCAGATATTCCCAAAACTATCCTAAAAAGTTCAAGCCGGGCAAAAATATGAATATGCGGCTTGACTTTCGAGCATCGCCGGATCCGATCGTCAAATCTGATGTTCCGGTTTAATTTATCCAGCATACTTTTCCTTACTTGGATAAATTCAAACTGATTAAAAAATATCTTGTTTTTTTTACAAATTTTCAGAAGTGACAGATAGCTGCGATCGGTAATAATTCCGATCTTATAATCGCCGCGTCCTCTTGTTTTTAACTGCTCAAAAAAATTAACAGCTTCAGGCTTGAGCGAAGGCGTTTTGATAAAATCTATCGCTTCCTTAATTAAGAAAAAAAACTTGGGAGTTGATTCAATACCCAGAAATCTTTGAACTTTCATCCAGATTTTTTCAAGCCAGCCGCTATCAACCAATACTCCGTCAACATCCAAAACCAAAATTCTTTCCATTCAAACCTCCTTTCTGAATCTATATCTATATATTAGATACCATGATTTTCTTTAAACGTCCAGATTCTGGACGTTTTTGGCGTGAGTCTGGATAAAGACTTTTCGCGGCTCAACCACTGATCCCATCAAAATGTCAAAAGTGCGGTTGGCCTCTTCGGCGTCTTCAATTAAAACTCTTTTTAAAAGCCGGGCCGCCGGATCCATGGTTGTCTCCCAAAGCTGGCCGGGATTCATTTCCCCCAAACCTTTATAGCGCTGAATCATCGCGCCTTCAAAAATTTTATCTTTCATTATTTTTATTTTTTCTCCTTCGCCGTAAGCGTAGCGGGCTGTTTTACCCTTTTGGATGCGGTAAAGCGGCGGCTGGGCGATATAAAGGAAACCGGATTGAATGACCGGCTGGAAATAACGGTAAAAAAGAGTAAGCAGAAGCGTCCGGATATGGGCGCCGTCAACATCGGCGTCGGTCATCAGGATTATTTTGTGATAGCGCAGGCGGCTGATGTCCAAATCCTCGGCAATGGCCGCGCCGAGTGCGATAATTAAAGCTTTGATCTCCTGATTGGCCAGCATTTTATCAAGCCTCGCCCGCTCCACATTTAAAATTTTTCCGCGCAGCGGCAAAATGGCCTGAGTCCTGCGGTCGCGGGCCGATTTGGCCGAACCTCCGGCGCTGTCGCCTTCCACCAAAAATAGTTCCGACTCTTCCGGATTGCGAGTCTGACAATCAGCCAATTTCCCGGGCAGAGCCAGTCCTTCCAAAATCCCCTTCCTTAACACCGTTTCCTTGGCGGCTTTGGCCGCTTTCCTGGCTTTCATTGACAAAATAACCTTGTCCAGAATGGCTTTGGCGTCGGACGGATGTTCTTCCAAAAATTCGGCAAAAGACTGGCCAAAAACGATTTCCACGGCGCTCCTAGCTTCAGGATTGCCTAATTTAGCTTTAGTCTGGCCTTCAAACTGGGGCTCGCGAAGCTTGACCGAAACAACAGCCGTCAGGCCGTCGCGGACGTCCTCGCCGGTTAAATTTTCATCATCGGCTTTAAGATAATTGTTTTTGCGGGCGTAATCGTTGAGAACCCTTGTCAAAGCGGTGCGAAAACCGGTCAGATGAGAACCTCCGTCAGGAGTATTGATATTATTGGCAAAACTGACTTCCCGCGACTGAATATCATCAACATACTGCAAAGCTATTTCCACCAAAAGGCTTTCGTGCTCTTTTAAAATATAAAAAATATTTTCGTGGCTGGGAGTAAGTTCGCGGTCAAGATGACGGACATAAGACTTGACTCCGCCTTCAAAATAAAAAGAATAAGAAAGATGCTGGTGGGTTTCTTTTTCCCTTTCATCGGTTATCGTTATTTTCAAATTTTTGGTCAAGTAGGCCTGCTCGCGCATCCGGTTTAAAATGCGCTGCCAGTCAAATTTTGGCATTTCTTTTCCGCCGGAGGCGGATTCGCCTTTGGCGGAGAATATTTCGGGATCGGGATCAAAAGTTACGGTCGTTCCGGTTCCGCCGCACTTGCCGATTTTTTTAACCGGCGCTTTGGCTTTGCCGCGGACATACTCCTGCATCCAAAGGGCGCCGTCGCGGCAGACTTTCGTTTCCATCCATCTGGACAAAGCATTGACCACCGAAACTCCGACGCCGTGCAGGCCTCCGGCAATCTTGTATGACTCTCCGCCGAACTTGCCTCCGGCGTGAAGCGTGGTCATTACGGTTTCCAAAGCTGATTTTTTGGTTTGTTTGTGCGTTTCCACCGGAATGCCGCGGCCGTCGTCCACCACCCGCACCAAATTGCCGGGCAAAAGGGCAATGGATATGTTTTTGGCATAGCCGGCCATGGCTTCATCAACCGAATTGTCAACGACTTCCCAAATCAAATGGTGCAGGCCTTCAACGCCGGTTGAACCGATATACATGCCGGGCCGTTTGCGGACCGGATCAAGCCCCTCAAGAACGTAAATATCCTTGGCGGTATAGCTGTTCTCCTTTATTTTTTTATCTTTTTCCGGTTTCATTTTTATTAGCGCATTTCGGCTTTAAATTGCCTGGCGGTTTCTTTATAAATTTTATCCTGCAGCGGATCTATTTCTTTGGCAAGAAGGGAGCGCTGGCAAGAGCGGTAAATTACGCGGTAGGTATAGCTCAACCGGCCTTTGCCGAATTTTTCCGGATTTTCATATTTATCAATCAATTTAACTTCTTCAATCAAGCTGCCGGCAATATCCCGGATCAGGTCAAAATAATTATTGGGAATAAAATCGCGGCTGACCACAAAAGATATGTCGCGGGTAATCGGCGGATATTTGCTGACCGGAACATACTTTTGACCGAGTTTGAGCTGCCGCTTGATCCGGAGGTCGGAAGACCAAAGCAAGCGGATATCCGGAAGATCCATGCTTAAAATGGCCAGCCGCTCGAGGCCAAAGCCGAAAGCCCAGCCGTTATATTTATCCGGATCAACGCCGAGATTTTTTAAAACGACGGCTCTTACCACGCCCGCGCCCAAAACCTCAACCCACCGGCCGCTTTTTTCTATTTCCATTTCAATGCTCGGATCGGTATAAGGAAACTCGTCTTTATTGAACCGGTATTTGACGCCCTTTCCGTAAATCGCCCGGGCAATTTCAATTAAAACATCTTTTAAGTCGTCAATGCCGATAATCTTTTCGGCCTTAGGCGCGAGATACCAGCCGTCCATCTGATGGAAAAAATTCATGTGATTGCGGTCAATCTCATCCTTTCGGTAGACCTTTCCGTATGAGAGCGCTCCGGCGCTTTTACTTTCTTTTATTTTATTTTTGATTTCCGGCCGCCGCAGCCAATAATACCACATCATCGTGGTGTGGGTTCTTAAAATATGGCGGTCATCAACGTAATAGGTGTCGGAGCGGCTGCGGGCCGGGTGGTCGGGCGGGAAATTGAACAAATTGAAACTCGCGTCAGCCGGAACTATTTCAGGAATTTTTATATCGTCAAAATCGGAAAACCGCCGAATGCCGCAAATGCGCCTGATCAGTTCAGACAAAGGACTTGTTTTTTCCCGCGACAAATCCGGCATATCAAAAAAACGAAGCAGTCTTTTGGCTTCAGGATCGTCTCTTTTTTTAAGCGATTTGATTAAATCGGTTTCTTCCTTGGATTTTATTTCAATACGCATAATAAAGATTAAAGAGGCTCCAATTATTTATTTTCAGCAATACATATATTATAGGCCAAAATGAAGCCAAAAGCAATGAATTTTAATCAATAAAACGCGAACTCGACCGGATATTTGAACCGGCGATCTTTCCTTGTAATCCAACACTGATTTTGCGCGGGCGATGGGATTTGAACCCACGACCTTCCCCGTGACAGGGGGACACTCTAACCAGGCTGAGCTACGCCCGCAAAAGCATAAAAAGTATTCTATATCATGTTATAATTATGTTATATTTAAAGCAAACTTAAAATTATTTTAAATTATCATTAATAATTAAAATAATAAAATGATTAAGTTAATAACAAGATTAACAAGATTTTACCGCGTTTTGTTGTTTTCATGGATATTTTTATTTGTCCCTTTTTTCGCTTTTGCCGACCATAATCTTTCTCACACCATTGAACAATTAAACGCCCAAATAAAAACGCTGCAAACCCAAGTAAATACCCTGCAGAATCAAATAAATGTTTTGCAGCAACAGGAAACCGCTGCCGCTCCCAAACCGATCGCGTCTTTGCCGGAAATTGCTCCAACAACCGTTTCCGAAACCGCAACCGCTCCGTTTCCAACAATCAATTCTTCATCTTTTGTCGGAACCTCCATTTTAAGGCCCGATGTTTATGATTACGGCCCTTCAATCATAAACGACGGCGGAATTTATCGGATGTATTGGTGTTCGGCGCGGATCGGCGGAGGAGATTCTATTTGGTATGCCCAATCTTCCGACGGCGTTAACTGGTCGGATTTGCGCGTAATTCTTAACCCGACGCCGAACTCGGAAGAAACCGATTTTAACGCCGACGGCCATATTTGCGATCCATCGGTCGTAAAAACCGGCGGAATTTACTATCTTTATTACACCGCCGCTTCGTTTTCCGGCAAAAACAACAGAATTTTTCTGGCCAAATCTACGGACGGCGTTAATTGGATAAAATATCCTTCCAATTCCAACCCAAAACCGGTGATCCAAAACACAATTCGTTCCCAAGGTTATGGAATCGGACAATCAGCGGTCTTTTTCTTAAACAACAAATTTTACCACTACTTTACCAACACCGACTTAAACGGAGAAATGCTCGCTTTTTCAACAGACGGCATTAACTGGACAATTCAAAACAATAATCAGCCAGTTTTCACAACGACCAATTTCGTTCCGGTTTATCTTAAAGATTACAATGTTTTCTTTGCGGTCTACGGCCACAACGAGCTTAATCATAACGACCTTTATTATTCATTTTCAAAAGACGGCATAACTTGGAATTCCAAAACTTTTTCCGATTCGCCAAAAATAGCCGTCGGCGGCAACCGGGGCTCTATCCATAACGCCGGCATTTTAACCGATATTGCCGGAAATGTTTCCGGTTCGTCCTTTTTGGTTTATTACGGCGCCGGAGACGCCGGAACGGTCCAAAACGGCGGATTTACCAATGCCGCCAGCTGGAACATAGACATTACCCGAATTAATTTTTCAGTTCCTCTCAAACCGGGAACAATTCAAGGCTTTAAACTGAAAATGCCGGGAAATCTGGCGGCTACTCCTCCGGGAGGAGAAACCGTCCGGCTTGACGGCGGATCGCCGACTGCGGCCAATCCGTATTTTTTCACCGGCGTTTCCGCGGGAACGCACACTGTTTCGGTTTCGGTTCCGTCAGGCTGGTCAGCCGGCTACACGCTTTGCTATTCCACCCAGACCAACTGCGGCGCGGCTAACGACCCGAACAATTACCACGGCGCTTCTCCGATTTCCGGAAGCTCGATAAGCATCAGCGTCCCATCGGGCGGATTTGCTGATTTGTGGTGGCATTTTACGGCGTCTGCCAAAACGCCTCCACCGCCTCCTCCGTCTCCTACTCAACCGCCTTCAGGCCCACCCGGCATCATTCAAGGCTTTAAACTGAAAATGCCGGGAAATCTGGCGGCTACTCCTCCGGGAGGAGAAACCGTCCGGCTTGACGGCGGATCGCCGACTGCGGCCAATCCGTATTTTTTCACCGGCGTTTCCGCGGGAACGCACACTGTTTCGGTTTCGGTTCCGTCAGGCTGGTCAGCCGGCTACACGCTTTGCTATTCCACCCAGACCAACTGCGGCGCGGCTAACGACCCGAACAATTACCACGGCGCTTCTCCGATTTCCGGAAGCTCGGTGAGCGTCAGCGTCCCATCGGGCGGATTTGCTGATTTGTGGTGGCACTACACGCTTTCTACTTCCGAAACGCCTCCGCAAATACCTCCGGCTGATTCCACATCTCCTCCAAAAACTCTGCCCGCAAAATTTCCGCTTTATCGCCTCTATAATCCCGCGATATTAAAACATCTTTATACAATAAACGAAAACGAAAAAAATTATTTAATTAAAAATTCGGGCTGGGTGTACGAAAATGTGGCCGGCTACCTCTATGAAACCCAACAAACGGAAACCTATCCTCTCTATCATCTCTATAATCCGGTTTCTTTTGACCACCTCTACACTATGAGTTCCGCCGAAAAAAAAGCCGCCGAGAACGCCGGCTATGTTTATCAAGCCGTCAGCGGCTATCTTTATTCAACTCAACAATCGGGAACAGCCCCTTTTTATAGGATGTTTTCAGTGCCCGGCGGCCATTTTTACACGATGAACGCCGCTGAAAAAAATAATGCAACACAAAATTTAGGCTATATCTACGAAGGAATAACCGGCTTTATGCATGTTTTCCAAGATACAAGCCGTAGAGCTCAAAATATGCAATTGGCGAACGCGTTGGAATCAATCCGGGGAAAACTTGAGTTGATTTCAATAATGATTAAAAATTTAAAATAAAATTTTCAGGAAAATCAAAGAATATCTGGGGAAAAATAATGTCTGAAATTCAAAATTAAAATCACATCACGACGATTTCTTCTTCCAAATCCAGATTAAATTTTTCCCGCGTTTTTTGTTTGCATAAATCAATCAGCTTCATCACATCGCCGGCTTTGGCTCCTCCGGCGTTAACGATGTAATTGGAGTGTTCTTCGGCTATTTTAGCGCCGCCGATTTGTTTGCCTTTCAATCCGCAATTCTCTATCAGCCAGCCGGCCGGAAATTTGCCGGCTTTGATTTTTTGCGGAGGAATCAATTTTAAAAATTCTTTTTTATTTTTCAGTTCATCAATGATTATATTCTTAAATGAACAACCGGCCGAAGGATAAGGAACAAATTTATTTTTCCTTTTTTCCAATGTTTCTTTAATTATTTTTTCGCTTTTCTCCCTGTCCCCTTTCACCAAATTAAATTCAATCTCCAAAATAATTTCGTTATTGTCCGGTTTTTTAAATCTGCTTGCGCGATAAACAAAATCGCATTGTTCCGGCGGATAATTTTTAATCTGCCGGCCGCCGGAGCCACTGCGGCTTAAAACCGCGATATTTTTTACAAATTCGGATATGGAATGGCCGTAAGCGCCGGCGTTGCCGGCGGCCGCGCCGCCGACCGTGCCGGGAATGCCGGCTGCCCATTCCAAACCGGCCAGTCCGGCGCCGATGGATTCATTAATTAATCTGCTTAAAGCCAAACCGGCCGCGGTAAACATCTTAAAATTTTCAATGCGGATATCTTCTATCTGCATTTTAACGGCAAGGCCGCCATATCCTTTATCGCCAAACAACACATTGCTTCCCTCGCCAAAAACGAAAAACGGCAAATTTTTTTTCTCGGCGAAATTGAGCGCCTCAATCAATTCTTTTTTTGACCTTACGACGGCGAAATACTTGGCTAACCCGCCGATTTTAAAAGTGGAATAATCGGCTAATTTTTCGTTTTCTCTTATCGCCAACATCATAAATTATCGTTAGATTAATTTGGAAATGATTTAAAAATAAATCATTTATGATGCCAGGGGTGGGAATCGAACCCACGACCTGAGCTTTATGAGTGCTCCGCTCTAACCGACTGAGCTACCCTGGCAAAATCTTATTTAAAACCATTTTACGGCCAAAATTTGCAAAAATCAAACCAAACGTTATAATTTATTTCATTGCGGGGTGGAGCAGCGGTAGCTCGCCAGGCTCATAACCTGGAGGTCGCCGGTTCAAATCCGGCCCCCGCTACAACAAAAATCTCAATGTTTGAAAATTTGGGCCGGATTTGAACGGGAAAGGGGTCGGGAAAACGGGAGTTTTCCCGCAGTGGAAACAGGGAGCGAAGCGACCGCCAGAACCGCAAGGGTCTGGAGCGCAGCCGAAGGCGAGCAGTGAAAATCCGGCCCCCGCTACAACTTTATTTTTTATAAAATTAACTAACACACCAAGTGTGTCAGTTAACGATGGGCTTCAAGCTGGCGGCCGATTTCAAAAAGAGTTGATTCTGAAAACCATTGCCCGATAAGCTGGACGCCTACCGGCAATTTCCGATTGTCGCGCTTGACATATCCGAAAGGCAGTGAAAGAGCCGGGACTCCGGCTAAATTGACCGGCACCAGAAAAATATCTTCAAGATACATCGCAAGCGGGTCATTAATTTTCTCTCCGATTTTAAAGGCCGGCTGGGGCGAAACCGGAGCAATCAAAGCGTCAACTTCTTTAAAAACATTTTCAAAATCTTTTTTAATCAGCATCCTGATTTTGCCGGCCCGGCCGTAATAAGCGTCGCGAAATCCTACTGACAAAACATAAGTTCCTAAAATTATCCTTCGCTTGACTTCCCTGCCCAAACCCAACGCCCGGGTTTTAAAATAATCATCAATCAGATCTTTGCCAGATTTATACAGGCCGTAGCGCACTCCGTCGTAGCGCGCCAAGTTGGCCGAGACTTCGGCCGGCACGATTATATAATAAGCCGCGAGGGCATACGGCGCGCGGGGCAAATGAACCTCTTTAATTTCATGGCCAAGACCTTTTAAGGTATCAATCGCGTCATCCGTTATTTTCCGGACATCTTCGTCAATGCCTTCGCCGAAAAATTCTTTTGGCACTCCTATTTTAAATTTTGAATCGTCAATTTTCTTGCCGCGCTTGTCGCTTTGTTCGTCATAATCAACCGATGACGCGTCTTTCGGGTCTTTGCCTTTAATGACGTTAAAAACGAGTTCGGCGTCGTCAACTGTTTTTGCGAGCGGCCCGATCTGATCCAAAGAAGAAGCCATGGCAATCAAGCCGCTTCGGGAAACCGCCCCGTATGAAGGCTTCAAACCGACCAATCCGCAAAATCCGGCTGGCTGGCGGATTGATCCGCCGGTATCGGAGCCGAGAGCGGCCAAAGCCATATTAGCCGCAACCGCGACGGCCGAACCGCCGGAAGAGCCTCCGGGTACACGCAAGACATCGTAAGGATTGCGCGAAATTCCAAAAGCCGAATTCTCGGTTGAAGAACCCATGGCAAATTCGTCCATATTGGTCCGGCCAAGAAAAATGGCTCCGGCTTCTTTTAATTTTTCAATGACATAAGCATCGTAAGAGGCGGTGTAATTTTGGAGCATCCGCGATCCGGCCGAACAAATTTTATCTTTGATCAAAATATTGTCTTTAATCGCGAACGGTATTCCTTCAAGAGCTCTCGGCTCTGCTCCCTTTTTTAAATTTTCATCAATTTCCTCGGCGGCCTCAAAACTATCGCTGAAAATTTCAAGATAAGCGTTAAGTTCCGGATTTTTGTTTTTAATCTCGCTCTGATAAGCGCTTAGCAGTTCCCGCGACGACAATTCGCCGCGGCTCATTAAATTTTTGGCTTCGGCAATGCCCAATCCGGCCAAATCAATTTTTGTCATTTTTAAAAACGCTCTTGACTTTGATAAATCCTTTTTGGGTTTCAGGCGCGGCTGAAAACAGCGGCTTTGGATCAAAAATCTCTTTGGGCCGGATATCCTGCCGAAAATCATTAAAATGGGAAAAAAGCTCGGACTGGCTTAATCCCGAGACATCAACTTCTTTTAATTTTTCAATATAGTCAAGCACGCTTTCCAAATCCGCGGCCAGTTTTTTTTCTTCTTCCGAACTCAATTCAACGCGGCTAAGCTCCGATATTTTTTTGATGTCTTTGGGACTGATCATTTTTAATTATTTTTAAAAATTCTTCTTCGTTTATTATTTTAATTCCCAATTTCCGTGCTTTTTGCAATTTGAAACCCGGCTCTTTGCCGGCTACCACAAAATCCGTGCTCTTAGAAACTGTTTCAGATGAATCCGCACCAAGCCGGCGAATCCGGGCTTTGGCTTCCGCACGGCTCATTGATTCCAGAGAGCCGGTCAAGACAAAAGTTTTGCCATATAATTTGCCTGCTTTGATTCTCGGCGGATTTTTGATTTTAACATGTTCCATCAACCTTTTCAAAAAATTAAGATTGATCTGGTTATGGAACCAATCAAAAACGCTTTTGGAAACCGCTTCTCCGATATTGGGAACGGCCTCTAAAGAATCGCGACTGACTTTTTGAAAATTTTCAACGCTGCCGAAGTGATTTGCCAGATCAATTGCCGTCTCTTCGCCGACATGAGTAATGGAAAGGCTGATAATAAAACGGGCGAGATCAATCTGCCGGCGGGCATTTACGGCTTTGATAATATTTGACGCTGATTTCTCGCCGAAACGCTCAAGACCCGCAAGATCCCCTTCTTCCAGTTCAAACAAATCAGCGGCGTCGCGGATTAAAGCGTTTGCCAAAAGAGCATCAATTATTTTCGGGCCCAATCCCTCAATGTCAAAAGCCTGTTTTGAAACAAAATGATAAAGAATCTCTTTTTTTCTTGAAGGACATTTTGTATTGGAACAGCGATGGATCGCGCCGTCTTTTATGACCGGCCGGCCGCAAGCCGGACAATTTTCCGGCATATGAAATTCTTTGACGCCTTGCTTTCTAAGTTCCTTAACCACGCTTCGGATATCAGGAATGACGTCGCCGGCCCGGCCGACCACAACCGTATCGCCGACTCTGGCGTCAAGACGTCTTATTTCATCTTCGTTGTGGAGTGTGGCCCGGCTGACCACTACCCCGCCAATTTGGACCGGTTTTAATTTAGCTACCGGAGTGAGTGAGCCGGTCCGGCCGACTTGCACTATAATATCTTCTATAACGGTCGTTGCTTCCTGCGGCGCAAATTTAAAGGCAATTGAACCGCGGGGGGCTTTGCCAACCACTCCCAAACGCCCAAAAAGATCATTGTCATCAACGCTAACCACAATGCCGTCAACATCATAATCGTAGCGCGGACGCTCGCTTGCGATTTTTTTCTGAAAAACAAAAAGTTCTTCAAGATTATCAATGATTTTTGCTTTTTTATCAGTTTTAAAGCCAATCGCCCTTAAAATTTCATGCTCTTCACTGTGCCTGGTCTGGCCGGCGCCAGCCAAAAGATCATAAGCGTAAAAATCAAGGCGCCGCAATCGGGTAACGGCTGGATTCAACTGGCGCACCGATCCGGCGGCGAGATTACGGGGATTGGCAAAAGCCGGCAAACCGGCTTTGAGCTGACCTAAATTAATTTTTTCAAAATCTTTTTTGGCAATAATAACTTCGCCTCGTGCTTCAATGACTCCGCCGGCAATGAGTTTTTCAATATTTCTTCTGAAATTTTCAGGAAGGTCATCATGTATTTCAAGTTTTAACGGAATTGACTCAATGGTTTTGGCATTGACGCTGACATCCTCGCCGATCCGGCCGTTGCCGCGGGTGGAAGCCCGATTCAAAACGCCGTTTTTGTAAACAAGGCTGAGCGCCAGCCCGTCAAACTTCAATTCGGCAAAAAGGCGCGGGTTTCCGGCTTTCGGTTCAATTTTAAGATTGCGCATCGCCCATTCCTCAACTTCTTCGGGTGAAAAAACATCTTCCAAAGAAAGCATCGGCAAAGCATGCCTGACTTTTTTGAATTTTTTAAGCGCCGCGCCGCCGACCCGCTGGGTCGGCGAATCGGGAGAAACCAAATCTGGGAACCCATCCTCCAGTTTTTTAAGCTCATGTTTTAACGAATCAAGCGCGGCATCGGAAATTTCCGGACGATCAAGGATATGATAAAGATAACGGTGGCGGTTAATCGCCTTTTTTAATTTTTCTATTCTTTTTTTAGCTTCAAACCTGTCCATGACTTTACTTGCGGCTCATTCTAATCCGGTTGTTAATACCTGACTTCAAGTCCTCTTTCCACTCTTTTTACTCCCGCACACGGACTTCGGCCGATTGAAGTGACTATCGTTAAATTGGGATCGGTTTTATCAACATCAATCGTGGCGCAGGAACCATTGTCAAAATCCAAACTAAATGAGCTGACCAGTCCCCCGCCGACTGAACGGCTCTGGCCGGCGCAGGTGATGGTTGAAGGACTGGAAGTTGAAAATTTGATTTCCGAAATCCAATAAATATCCCAGTAAATCACGCATTCGGCCGCGGAATCGGCGGCGTAAAAAGCGATTTGCGAATCGCGGCCGATGCCGGAAAGCCTGATTCTTCCCAAAACCAATCCTGAAATGCCCAAAGAAACCGAAAGAGCGGCGGCGATGAACAAAATGGAAAACAATAATGAAAAGCCTTTATTTTTCATGGCGCTAATTTTCTTTGGGAAACCAAAGTTTGCAAACTAAGCTCTTTTTTGGTTCCTTTGGTCTGAACCGAAGCTTTAATGCTGATTAAAATTCTTGGCTGCAAACTGTCGCCGCTGGCCGCGCCTGATACAATAAACGCCAAATCTTCAATTAAAACATCGCCCGAAGTCAAAGGTTGGAAAGAAGCGCCGCCGTCAGTGGATTTTTGGATGCGACTGTCAATTTGGCGGTAAATGACGCTTTGAAGCTGGGTGGTCTGAAAAGTAAGCGAAGAATCTCCGGCCGGACAGTCAAGCGGTCCGACACCGGCCGAAAAACCGCAATGATAATCGCGGCCGGTCCGTATTTCTTTAGCCATCATCTCAAGCCCGAAACGCAGATTGTCCTGCAAATTCACTTCGTTCTGGACTTTTCTCTCGGCATTCTGCAAATTTAAAAATGTTGAAGTGGACATAAAAATAGCAACGGAAAAAACGCCTAAAGCGACTATCAATTCAATCAATGTGAACCCCGTTAGTAAGTTAATTTGTTCAGCTTTATTGTTGATATTTTTGTTTTTTGCCATATTTTGACGGCTTACTGACAGGGTGAACCCTCGTTTATCCATAATCATAATTTATTCAAAAGACAAATTTAAAAGATGTTCTTCTAAAGTAAAACTCTGGGTGCCGTTTCCCTGCGGCCAAGAAATGTTTACGTCAAGTTTTATTTCCCGCGACGGCTCAACCTCGGTTATCAAAACCTGCCGGGAAAAAATGGTTTCATTGCCTGACGAATAATTAAATAAATTATTTGAAGAATCAAACTTGATTTCGGGACAAGCCGCCGCGCAAGGAGTAATAGCGGCGTTGACGGCGTCAACATAGCAGCCATTCACGGCTTGGCAATCGGCCAAACCGTCAAGCCAAGAATTTCCGGCTAAAACATTGGAATCCCTGACGTTGCGGATATATTCCACGGCTTCGCTCGCCAAAAAAAAGGCCGTGACTTGATTGGAAATGCGCACGGCTGAACGCACTCCCATTGATGAAAGCGACAAAATGCCGGATAAAGCCATGGCTAAAAGGCCGATTGAAACGATGCTTTCAAGAAGCGAAAAACCTTGGTGGAAGGATTTATTGGTATTTAGCGTTGATTGTTTGGTAAAGTTCATTTTATTCAATTGAAAGCTGGCCGGTCTGCCAGATGACGATGCGGCGCTCAGCGCCTTCGGGCGACTTTATTATAATTTCGGCGTCGGTGAACTCTACTCCATCAGCGCTGATCACAATATCCGGATTGGGCCTGACAAAAACAACATCAAGCCGGGCGATGGAACAATCCCCCGGCGGAGCCGATTTGGCGCCGGCGCAAACTTGAATAATTGATGGAAGATTTTGAATAAAAAACGTATCTGCCAGTTCAGCCGGAGCGTCATATTCCCGGTCGCCGTTGACATCGGCAAAAAGAATATAGGATTTTGCCGGAAAATTTTCAAAGTGAAGGCCGTAAGCCGGAAAAATTCCGGACCCGAATTCCCGCACCGCCAGCGCGGCGCCTTCGGCTTCGCGAAAAGAAAAAGCTATGGCTTGGGCGGTTCGCGAAAGCTCAAGCCGGCGGAAAAAATCCGGAAAATCAGCCAAAATCAGAGCCGATATCATAAGAATGATTCCGACCGATATCATCATCTCAAGCAAAGTAAATCCCGCTGGTAAGTTAATTTGTTCAGTTTTATTGTTGATATTTTTGTTTTTTGCCATATTTTGACGGCTTACTAACGGGATAAACCCCTTGTTCATTTTTTAATTATAACAAACCTGGTTAGAAATAACGATTTCTAACGGAGCAGGGAAAAATACCAGGAAATAATTTTATTTCCCCACAGAAAAGCGCTAAGGCTCCCTAAAAATAAAAATGGGGCAAACGGAATCTGGATCTTCAGATTCTTTAATTTTTTGACAAATACCAATGCCAGGCCGAAAATCGCTCCGATCCAAAAAGAAAATAAAAGCGCGAGCCCTCCCTCGGGCCAGCTGAGCATTAAACCGATCGCCAAAGCCAGCTTGGCGTCGCCAAAACCCATCCAGCGGCCGCGGGATGCCAGCCACAACCCGGCGAAAAAAATAAATAATCCGGCGCCGGCGAGCAAATGAATTATGAATAAATAACGGGGAATTAAAAATAAGGAAAGAATAAAAGCGGTGAAAATCGCAATGTAAACCAAGCTGTCAGGGATTATTTTATGGCGGATGTCATAAACCGAAATCATAAGCAAAAGCCAAAAAAATAAAATTGCTGTTCCGGTCAGAATCGGATTCTGAAATCCCAGCCGGTAATACACCAGCAGAAATATGAAAGCGCTGGCAATCTCAAAAAACGGATACTGGCGGGATATTTTGCCCAAGCATGTCCGGCACCGGCCTTTTAAAAATAAAAATGAAACAACCGGAATCAGTTCAAGCCAGCCGAGTTTCCGGCCGCAAAAAAAACACCGCGAGCCTCTAAAAATTAGAGACTCGCCGGTGTTTAAATTGAATATGATTACGTTTCCGAAACTTCCGAAAATCAGCCCTAAAACGAAAATCAAAACTGCCATAAACCAGGGACTAGTGACTGGCAACTAGTTTAAGGCGTCACGTCATAACAATATCGTCCGGTTTCGTCAGTGCAGCCGTCGGCATCCGGACCGTCTACAACATCGCCGTCAACATCCCTGTCGCCGTTGAGCGCCGGATTGGTGCTTTCTTCCAAATTGCCTCCTAAATGATAATAAAGGCAGGTTTCACTGGCCTCGGCGCAATCGTTTGAAGCGTCAATAGTCGTTGAAATATAAGAATTATAAGGATAAACGGCTTGAGCCACCGGATCGGTCGGCACCGTCGGAATATAATCGGGATCAAGATTGCTGGTTACGTCCGGATATTCGCCTTTGGAATCAAAATATAGTTCAAGAGCCAGCTGAATTTGCTTGATGTCAGCCACTCGGCGGGCATCGCGCGATTTTCGGCGGGCGCTGTTTAAGGAAGCCAGAACCACCGAAGCCAAAACGCCGATAATTGCGATAACGACTAAAAGTTCAATGAGAGTAAAACCTCTTTTGGCGCCGGATCGCGATTTTAATTTAAACATAAATAGTATTTGCTAATTATAAGACATCAATAAGATATCAATAAAATTCGACCGCATATAACTTAAATTATAGAATAACCGGCTAAATTAACCAAAAAACAATGTGTATAACTTTAAATGCCGCTTGAAATTGAGTAGATCGGCACAAAAATAGTCGCGACAATGATGCCTACACCCAAACCCAAAGCAACGATTAAAGCCGGCTCAATTAAGCTTACCATCCGGTCAAGAGTATTGTTGACTTCGCGGGTATAAAAACGGGCCAGCGTTGATAAAATTTGATTAAGCTTTCCGGTTTCCTCGCCGATCTTGATCATTTGAGTGACAAGCTGGGGAACATCTTCATAACGGCCGAACGCGTCGGATATGGACGATCCGGATCTGATGGCTTCGGCGGCTTCGCGGATAATTTCGGAGTAAATCGCATTGCCGACAACATCGGCCGAAATTTCAAGAGCTCTGATCGCGGCTACTCCGCCCGAAAGCATTGTCTGGAGATTATCGGCAAAACGGGCCAGGTAAATCTGACGGTAAAAATCTTTGACAACCGGAATGGAAAGCTGGATTCTGGCCAAACTTTTATTTCCAGCCGGCGTCCGGAAATAGCGCCACAGAAAAACCGCGCCAAGCGCGATTAAAACCAAAAAGAAAACGCCGAAACTTCTGATAATGTTGGAAATTCCGATTATGACGCGGGTATAAACCGGGACGCTCGCCTGCAGATCGGCGGTGATTGACGAGATGCGCGGCACGACCACAACCAGCATAACGACAACCACGATTAAAAAGGCGCCGAGAACAAAAGCCGGATAGATCATGGCATTTTTGGCTTTTGAAGACAAATCGTAGGAACGCTCCAAATGATCGGCTAAATAATCAAGCACGTTGTCCAGTTTTCCCGACTCTTCTCCGGACCGAACCATCTGGACGTAAAAATTTGAAAATATTTCGGGGTGCCGGCCAAAGGCCTGCGACATCGGGAGCCCCCCCTGAATGTCGTCGGCAACTTCAGTTAAATTTTTGCGAAAAACTTCGCTTGGCGATTCGGCTATTAAAATGCGCAGGGCGTCCACCACCGAAACTTTGGACGCGAAAAGCGTGGCCAGCTGGCGCGAAAATATGACGACATCGCGGTCTTTGATCTTTTGAAAAACGGCTAAAAATTTTTGCCATAAAGACTGGCGCTCTTCGGCCGATTTAAGAGAAACAATGACAAAACCTCTTCGCTGCAAAGCGGCAACGGCTAAATCGTGGCTGGCGGCCTCAATTGTGCCGGATTTTTCCTCGCCTTCCTGGGTTTTGGCCTGATAATAAAAAATCATCTTGTAAAAATCATCCCATTAAATGTTCAAGACCCTTAACGTTGAGCGAATAGTCTTTGGCCGATTCCATCGTGATCTGGCCTTTGCGCACCAAATCAATGAGCGACTGGTTCAGGCTGGTCATCCCCTCCTCGGAACTGGTTTCAATGAACAGATCAATTTCATGAACCTTGTTTTCGCGGATTAAATTTCTGACGGCGGTATTGGCGATTAAAAGTTCATGAGCCGGTATCCGGCCGCCCGAAATCCGAGGAACCAGACGCTGGGAAAAAACGCCCAAAAGAGCGCTGGCCAGCTGGGTGCGAATCTGATTTTGCTGGCCGGACGGAAAAGAATCTATAATCCGATCTATGGTCTGGGAAGCGCTGTTGGTATGGAGCGACGAAAAAACAAGGTGTCCGGTTTCGGCGGCGGTTACGGTCGTGGAAATTGTTTCCGGATCGCGCATTTCGCCGATCATGGCGACATTGACATCCTGACGGAACATTGAACGCAGAGCCGAAGCAAAATTAAGAGTATCGCGCCCGATTTCTCTCTGCTCAATTAAGGATTTGTCGGGGATGAACAAATATTCAATCGGATCTTCAATGCTAATGATGTGTTCAAACCGCTCGCGGTTGATTATGTCAATCATTGAAGCCAAAGTGGTTGACTTGCCGTGCCCGGTCGGTCCTACCACCAGAAAAAAACCTTGTTCTTTGCGCGTAAATTCGGCCAGAATCGGCGGCAGATTCAAATCGGCCAAAGTCGCAATCTCAACCGGAATAAGACGGAACGCGGCGGCGACATAGCCGTGCTGGAAATAAATATTGACCCGGAATCTGGCCTTGTCTTGGTAAGTGTAAGAAAAATCCAGTGTTTTTTCTTTAAAAAATTCATTTTTTTGTTCTTCGGAAATAATTGAAAAAATCATGCCTTCAATGTCAGCCGGCGTAAGCACCGGCATTTTGAGGAGCGCGATAAGTTCTCCTGAAATCCTTAAAATCGGACGACGGCCGGACGAAATATGAAGATCCGAAGCCTTCTCTTTGGCCACCAGCATAATCAGCTCTTCAAATTGTTTTTTATAATCATTCATTGATTTAAGGACTGGCCTCTTGCCAGCCGGGCGATTTGCCCAAAATGGAATCGGTTTCCAAATAATAATGCAAAGTGTAGGCTTCGGGACTGTCCGATTCGTAGCAATAAACATATGAACCGGCTGCCAAACAAACTCCGCTCCCGCCTCCGAGAGGATCAACCGCCAGCGACGAACTGACCACTCCTTCATTAATTAAAGCTTGAGACAAGCAGTCGCTTGTGCCGTTGATTACCGCAAGAGCGCAAACCGGATACTGCCTACGATTGACATGATAAATATCAAGCATATTTTGAATCTGTTTGATGTCTTCGGCCCGCCGGGCGTCGCGGCCGCGGGCTCTGGCGCCGGTAATTGAAACAAAAATAATGGATAAAATAAAACCGGCGATTGCCAAAACCACCAGCAACTCAACAATAGTAAATCCTCGTTTAATTGAAAATTTTTTATTCATAATTCTTAATTCATTATATTTGAATTAACTGTTCAAAGCCGACCCGGCCGTCAAGCAATTTCAAAATTCCGTCTTCATGCATGGTAATCATGCCTTGGCGCCTTGCTTCTTTTTCCAGCGCTTCCGGACGGGAATCGTTTAAAATAACTTTTTCCAATTCTTTGGTCGCGCTTAAAACCTCAAAAACCCCGATCCGGCCGCGCGTGCCTTTGGGACAGGCGGCCGACGGCATGGCTTCATAAATTTCCTTCGGCCATTTTATTTTTCTTTTGACAACTTCGGACACGTCTTTCAATTCCCGATCCAGTTTTTCTTTGAGTTCATCCGTCATTTTCAAAGCTTTGCGCGACTCGGGACAAAGAGTCTGAATCAAACGCTGGGCAACCACCGCCGCCATAGTCGGAGCGATCAGATACGGATCAATGCCCATGTCCATCAGCCTCGGTATGGCTCCGATGGCATTGTTGGTGTGAAGCGTTGACAAAACCAGATGTCCGGTCAGGGCGGCGTGAATCGCCAAAGCGGCAGTTTCCTTGTCCCGTATCTCGCCTACCAGTATTATATCAGGATCCTGGCGAAGTATGGAACGGAGTCCGTTGGCAAAATCATATCCGATTTCCGGCCGGACTTGAGACTGATTGACGCCTTTAATGTTGTATTCAACCGGATCTTCAAGACTGACTAAATTTGACCGCTCGCTGTTAATGGTCTGAAGCATGGCGTAAAGGGTGGTGGTTTTTCCGGAGCCGGTCGGACCGGTCAGCAAAATCAATCCGTACGGCCGCTTAAGCGCGTTTTCTATTTCTTCCAAATTGCGGCCTTCCAGGCCCAGACTTTTTAAGTCATAAACATTTTTTTCCGGATCTAAAATGCGGATCGCCACTTTTTCGCCGAAAGACGTCGGCATGGTGGAAACCCGAAAATCAATTTCACGCTCGCCGACTTTGGCTGAAAATCTTCCGTCCTGCGGTTTTCTTTTTTCATCCAACTGCATATTGGTCAGAATTTTGATCCGGGAAACAACCGCTTCGTGCATTTTAAGCGGCAGCCAAAGGCTGGTGTAAAGAATTCCATCCACTCTGAATCTAACCCGCAGTTTGTCTTTGGAAGGTTCAATATGGATGTCAGAAGCCCGGCCCTCGGTGGCGTGCTTGATGATCACCGCGACCATCTTGGTTACCGGCGCTTCTTCAACAAAAACTCCTTCTATGACCGTTCCCGGAGCGACCAAAACCGGTTTTTCCTCCTGTAAAGCTATTTCAAATTCGGAAAGAACGCCGCTTACTTCTCCGCCAAGGCTTTTATATTCTTCCAAAACCGTTTCAAGATCGGCGCCTGAAATAACGTATATTTTAAAAGGAATGTTTGTTTTGGAGGCGATAAACTTTATGGCTTCTCTGGCTTCAATATTGGCCGGATCAAACATTCCGATTTCCAAAACTCCGTCTTTTACGCCAAGCGGGGCAAATTGATAAAGGCGCGCCGACTCCTCGGGCAAAAATTTCAGCACTTCAACATCCACTTTCTGGCCTTTCAATTCATAAACCGGAACGCCGTAAGTTTCGCTTTTGGCCGCGAGTATCTCGCCGGGCGCGATGCCGCGGCTTTCCAAAATTTTATCAACCGGAACGCCGCTGGACGCTGATTCGTTTTTTATTCTCGCGGCGGCGTTTGCGTTGATTAAACCCTTCTCGGTCAGACGATCAATAAAATAAAGATCGGGCATATTTTACTGTTTTTCTAACGGGGCGAAAGGATTCGGACGGCCTTTTTCGGCCGGTTCGGCGATATTGGGAGTGAAGTCCTGAAAACTGCGGTAGATCGGTCCGGCAATAAACTCAAAATCAAATTTAAGCCCTTCCAGCGACTCAAGCAAAGTCAAAAGCGAACGGTTGCTGACATCCGCGCTTGCGGCCATTTTGGCGACCGGCTGGCTGGGCTCTGAAGCCAAAAAACGATACCAAATAAACGCCGAGCCGATAATGGCGACCGCGATCAGAAAAGTTAATATGGCCGATTTAAATTTCTGGCTCATTTTATTCCTAAAATATAGCTGTTAACCGTCAAAGAAAAATCATACAAATCTTTGTCTCCGCCGGATGAAAAAGAAACATCGGTTATATCAATGATCCTCAGGCTCTTTTCAAGTTCTTTGATAAAATTAATAAAATTCTCATAATTGCCGGAAACGGAGAATGTCAGCGAAACAATATTATCCTTATTGTCTTTGTTTTTATCGCTTTTTGATTTCGGCAATGTTTTGGCGTCGGCAACATTGATATTTTTAAGAAAAAGATTGTTTTGGCTTGCCATATTGGCCAGCTGGACGACCAGAATTCCGGATTTCGGAATTTCGGGCACGGCATTTTTTATTTTTTTCAATTCCTCATCCGGTATGGTATTGTAGCTTTGCAAAAGAGCGTCGCGGGTTTTGCGCAAAACATTGACGCGGGCGATAACCGATTCAAAATTCTGTTTTTCAACTCCAAGCTCGCGGATCTCGCTCCGCATCGGCTGGCTCCAGAAAAAAAAGAGCGAAAAGGCCGCGGCCAACAAAATTATAGCGAAAAAAAATCTCATAAAATCATTCGGGTTGATAAAAAATTAAATCCGGCTGGACGGTAAAGATCGTGTTGAAATTGACGAGCCCGCCGGAGCTCAAAACAAAATTTGAAAAAGAAACATCCTTGATCAAACGGCTCTTTTCAAAAATTAAAGACTGCTCGGCCAAAGCGACGTACGAGCGGGCCGTGCCGGTCAGGCCGACTTTGCCGCCGTTATAGCTGAAATTGGAAAAACGGACGCTGGCAATGGTGTTTTCTTCCAAAAATTTAAAAAGGCGCGACAGGGCGACATGTTTTTGAGTCAGGTTTTTGATGGAATTGATTGCCAAAGCGGTCTGCTGTAATTCAACGATTAGAGCCGGTTCAAATTCGCCTTCCACTTTTTGAAGCGTGGCCGAAAGATTATTAATCTGCCCCCGGATCAAACCGCGGTAAAAAAAGAGTCCGACCGAAATCAAAAGAGATATGGCGAATAAAATAAACGCCCCGGTGTTGAGCCAGCCGATCCCGCGCGCCTGATACAGCGTTTTTTCGGCCATCGGCGCAATTTTGGGAATAAATGTTTCTTTTTCAACCATTTTTATTTTTTATATTTAATATTATTTTAATCCTCTTAAAGCCAGACCTATGGCCGTGGCAAACGACGGCCCGACTTCTTTGACTGCCGGCTGGACCAAAGACGGGAATTCCAAACGGTTAAACGGCTGGCCCAGACTGGTTTCAAGACCGAAACGTTCGGCTGCTTTTTCCACTAAACCTTTTAGCAGTCCGCCACCGCCGTAAATAATCACCCGGCTGATGGATCGACCTGATTTGCGCCGGTAATCCAAAAGCGCCGGCCGGCTTCGGAAAACAAACGGTCAACCAGCGGCTCAATGATGCTTTTGATTTCCTGATGCTCCGGCTTGTCCGAAAGGCCAATGACGCGCTTCAATTCTTCGGCTCGGGCAAAATTAACATTCAAAGATCTGGCCAAAGTTTCGCTGATTTCCTGCGATCCGCGCTCATAAGCGTAAACCATGCGGACGATTCCGTAATCAACCGCGGTGATTTTGGCGCTGGCCGCTCCGGCGTCAATCAAGAGCACCGGCGCCAAGTCACTGGCCAAAATCGACCTCGCCGCGCTGAATATTTCTATTTCAAAAGCCAAAACCTGAAGACCGGCTGATTTTAAAATGGAACGGTATTTATCCAAAATTTCTTTGTGGATCGCCACCAAAAGCACTGACATAAATTTCTTTTTCTTGACCAGTCCCTCGTTGTCATTCGCGCTTGGATTCGCGCTGAAACCTTCGGGAATAATCCACCAGTCGAGCGTAACATCGGCTATCGGCACCGGCACGTAGCGACGAGCTTCAAATTTTATGGCCTCGCCCAATTCCCTCTCGCTCATCAGCGGCATGTCAATTACGGTAACAAAACTGGAATGCATCGGAACGTTAATTACGGCGTCTTTGGATTTGATTCCGGCTTCTTTAATAAGATCCGAAATCGCCTCTTTGGCTTTGGCGTCGTCAATCTTTGCAGCCCGGCCGACCTCTACTCCTCCGTAAGGCCCGGTGGCCAACTCGCCGTAAGTTTCCAAAATCGCCCGCTCCTTAAACCGGCGAAGCTGCACCATTTTAATTGAAGAAGAACCGAAATCAACGCCTAAAACGCTTTCAGCCTCTTTTTTCCACGGCCAAAAGCTTTTCGGCAGCGTCAAACTCTTGAAAAATGATAATTCCGACATGCATTATGTGGCTTTGCCTTCCCAGGTTTGCCTCTTTCATTATATCATAAGATAATTTTTACTAATGCCACTTATCCACAAATTAGTTTATCCGGGAACGAAACATGTTTGACTCTCGCAAAATTGTTCCGTTTTTAATTGAAATTATTCTGCCCAAGAAATGCCTGTCCTGCGGCCGATTCGGCAAATATATTTGTCCGAAATGCTTTGATAAAATTTTTGAACCGGAAGCGCGGTCGCTGCCGTCATTGAATATCGTTATTTCAGCCGGCGCTTACGCCAACCCCATTCTCAAAAGGATTTTACGCCAGTTCAAATTCCGCCGCAGCCAGGCTTTGAAAGACGATCTGGCCGATCTGATGCTGAAAGCGGCCGGTTCCAATTTGACAGCCGGCTCTCAAATTCTGGCAATACCGATGACGGCCAAAAGAAAAAGAGAACGGGGATTCAATCAGGCCGAGCTTTTAGCCAAAACTTTGGCTCAAAAAACAAATTTGCCGCTGGCAGACGGCTTGGTTAAAATTAAAAAAACAAAGCCGCAAGCCGAAATAAAAATTCGCAAAGAAAGATTGGAAAACGTGAAAAACGCTTTTGGTTTGAAACCCGGCTTCAAGCCGGCCGAGACCGTAATTTTAATTGACGACATCTCAACGACCGGCGCGACCTTGAGCGAAGCGGCGCGGGTCTTAAAAAAAGCCGGAACCAAAAAAGTAATCGGATTAGTGGTTGCCGGAGGGTGAAAAGTGTAATCAGCGATGTTCTATAAACAGATTATCTCAAGAAGACCGACTCAAGAGAGCTTCTAACGGGGGTTGACACTACTGATACACTTTTGATACACTAAATATATTATTGGTTAACGTATTGTTTATGTCAACGACAAAAACAAGAATAAACATAAGTCTGCCGGATAAAATGCGCCGCGTCCTTTCCAAAATCGCGGAGCGCGACCGTGTGCCCGAGGCGACGAAAGCGGCCCATCTTATTGAAAACGCGCTCGAACTTGAAGAAGACATGATGTGGAATAAAATTGCCGAAAAGAGAGACAAAGATAAAACGAAATTCGTGCCTCATCAAAAAGCATGGAGGTAAGATTTTCGATTAAATATCACTATTTGGTCGTTAAAAACGATATTCCAAAACTGCCCTTGTTGTGGAAAAGAAAGATTAAAACGGCTATTGAAGAAAAGCTTGCAACATTGCCGGAACTTTATGGAAAACCGCTTCGTTATTCACTCAAAAATTATAGAAAGCTCCGCGTAGGAGATTATCGCGTTATCTTTCGGATTGAAAAATGGATGGTGAAAGTTTTGGTTATTCAGCACCGTTCAGCCGCGTATAAATCCGCTGAAAAAAGAGCATAAATCTTCGTCTTATTGCAAAAGATATAAAAATTAACTTAATATTAATTTAATATAATGCCATTAAGGAGGCGTGGCTGAGTGGTTGAAAGCGGCACCGTGCTAAGGTGTTAAGGGAGCAATCCCTTCATAGGTTCGAATCCTATCGCCTCCGCCAGTTGGGAAATGAAGTCATTGGCTCGCCCGCTACGCGGGCTCGCCAGCCGTTTTTCGGGGAAATTTCAAGCCGTTTTGAATTCAGTAAGGCCAAAAGCGGGCTTTTCTTGAATAAAATCAAAAAATATGACCACATACAAACACACTCAAATTGGTTACCTGATGCTGGTTGTCACGCTG
>ERZ1292623.424-Hain-H51-01um-R1-424-length-46108-cov-8_pt1 | contig 46108 bp, 40 predicted proteins | sample MGYA00564398_ERZ1292623 | MGnify/ENA primary metagenome ERZ1292623 (study PRJEB36523, sample SAMEA6512633) | groundwater metagenome | collected 2019-01-07 | study: AquaDiva: Metagenomics assemblies of 32 groundwater samples
TAAAGTTAATATTCTCAAAGACCGCAAAAGATACTGCCGTAATAATGGTTGGAAATTCAATTGCCGCAATTCTTGCTGTCTTGTTTACAATATTTGCCGCCAGATCTTTGGGGCCCGATGGCTGGGGAATTGTGACAGGTGTTATCAGCTTTGTAACGATTGTTGAGGCTTTTGGAGATTTCGGCTTGGGATCAAGTTTGTTTCGCTTTATTTCAAAAGAGTGGAGTGAGGGAAACAGGGAGAAAGCAAAAAGGATTTTAGATTCAGTTTTTCTTCTCAGGACGCTGACGGCTGTAGTAACAGGGATAATTTTGATCTTTTTATCAAAATTAATTGCAGAATTTATATTCCACACAAACGATACGTCAATAGTTTTATTTGCAACATTGGCAGTTTGCGCTTATTTGTTTATTGATTTCCAAATTGCGACTTTTTTAGCAAAGCAGAGATGGAAAACCGCAGCCTTATTTCTTACTCTTGGAAACGGGATTAGATTTGTGTGGGTGTGGATTCTTTCGCAGGGGAATCCAACTGTAATGGGGATACTGTTTGCTTTTTCAGCAAGTCCGCTCCTGGCATTTTTAATATCTTTGGCATTTCAACCGGTATCTATTGGGTGGCACAAAAAAGAAACGGACTTTTTTAAAACAATCATTCCGTTCTCCGGTTGGGTTGGCATAAACAGAATTGCTTCCGCAACAATTGCACGAATGGATGCAATTATCATGCTCTCTATCCTGGGAAGCCATGATACAGGAATTTATGGTGCAGCACGCCAACTCTCTATAGGAATTCCAATAGTTTTGGGTAGCGTTGCCTCAGTCCTTGCTCCGCGTTTTGCAACGCTTACCGGAAGCGCTCTAACAAGTTATTTTAAAAAATCGCTACTTCTTTCAACCCTCCTGTCGCTCGGAGTGCTGGCGGGCATCTATCTTGCTCCGTGGATTATTAACTTCTTTGGCCCAAAATACAAAGAATCCCTTCCTGTCCTGCAGTGGCTGCTTGCAGGCTTCATCCCTTTTGTATTTGCAACCCCAGCAGTAAACGCGCTTATCTATTCTTATAAAAAACCTCGCATTATCGCACTTATTGCTTCGGTTCAACTTCCAATAATCATCGTGGCATATTACTTGTTAACTCCTCGCGTTGGAATACTGGGTCCAGCATATATTCATGTCGCTTGGCATTTAACAACTATGATACTTAGTTTTGTTTTTGTGGCAAAATATCTTAAAAGATGACAATCACCGCTCATACATTGGTTAAAAATGAGGCACGCTTTGTATGGTATGCAGTCATGTCGGTAATTAGCCATGTGGATAAGGTTTTGCTTTGGGACACAGGAAGTACCGACGAAACCGCTGAAATAATTGATGAGATATTAAAGACCCCTCAAGGCAAAAAGAAAGTATATTTTAAAAAAGTAGAAAATGTTACCATCGATTCCTTTCCGATGGTTAGACAAGCAATGCTTGATGAAACGAAAACTGATTGGTTATTAATGGTCGACGGAGACGAAGTCTGGGGGGAAGACTCAATAAAACTTATGAAAGAAACAATTGAGAAGAATGGAACGACTCTTGAATCTATTGTGGTTCCCACTATAAACCTGGTCGGGGATATTTACCATTATCAAGATCCATCAATGGGAATGTATAATCTTGCCGGAAGAAAAGGACATTTAAATCTGCGTGGTGTAAATCTCAGCATCCCTGATTTGCACTCATTCGGCTCTCATGGCCAATGGGGCTGGGTAGATAAAGACAATAAAATGATTCAATATAGAAACCCAAAAAAGATACTATATATAGATGCACCATATTTGCATGCAACAAACGTTCCTCGCGCCGGAAGTTTCAAAAAAGAACATGACGTTCCCAAACGTAGTATGAAAAGAAAATATGAGTTAGGGATATCTTTTCCACTTGATTTCTATTATCCAGAAGTTTTCTTTCGCCCAAAACCCGATATTGTGCCTTCACCATGGGAAAAAATCGATGCAAAGTTCAAACTTCGTGCAACTCTCGAAACTCCTTTACGCAAAATAAAAAGAAAGTTTGTCAAAAAGGTGGGGTATTGATAATGGGAAATTACCACAGAGATGAAGTTTACCTTGAAAACCAAGAGTTGTTCAAAAACATCTTCAAGGCAACACTCAAAAAAGTTTTGAATTACAAGAAAAAGGGAAAGGTACTTGAGGTAGGATCATCAACTGGACTCCTATTGAGTCTTTTTCAAGAAAAAGGTTGGGAAGTGCAGGGAGTAGAACCTTCTGAAAAATCATCCACCCACGCCATAAAAATAGGGATACCAACAATAAGGACCACCTTTGAAAAAGCCAAAATTACCGGGAAATTTGATGTGGTTGTATTAAACCATGTACTAGAGCATATGAAGAATCCGGAGCCTGTTTTAAGGAAAGTTAACCAGTTGCTTAATGACAAAGGAATAGTTGTGGTAAACATTCCAAATGCTGGAAGCCTATCTGCCAAGATATATAGGGAAAAATGGAAGTATCGTTTGCCTGAAGAGCATCTCTGGCAGTTTACTCCTAACTCGCTAAAGACTTTGCTTGAAAAAACCGGTTTTTCAATTCTATCGTGGAAGGCAAAATCCGGAATATGGGAATTTGATAATCCGATACTTGAGTTGTGGCAAAGTCTGGTTGGATTCAAAAAGAGGTTTTTTTACAATATCCTCACGGCCATACCGACCTGGTTTATTTCGCAATTTAAGATGGGCACTGGACTTTCTGTGATCGTCAAAAAATCATGAACCGAAACATCCAGATCCTTTTATTACTTTTAACCTTTCACTTTTTACTTTTAGCAAATCTCCAGTTCACTGCCTGGCCAGAAATGCTCTCATATGCATATTTGAAAAATCATGGGTTTTCACTTTACAAAGATATGATCCACCCATACCCGCCCGTGTTGACACTTACACTTTCATATCTTTATAAAATTTTTGGGCTTAACTTGGGTGTGCTTAAAGCTTTTTCCTGGACGGTTATCATGTTGTCAAGCGTTTGTGTATGGCTTTTAACTCGTGAAATAACAAAACGAGACAGTATTGCCTTAATGTCGTTGGGTGTGTATGTGTTACTCCAACCAATTCTCGAAGGAAACATGATGTGGTTTGATATTGCAATTGTGCCACCAATCCTGCTAGGTGTATATTTTTTATTTCGTCAAAATTTATTTTGGGGTGGATTTTTTCTTGCTCTGGCAGGTTTCATAAAACAAACAGGGGGAATATTTTATCTCGTAGTATTAGGATGGCTAATTTGGCGCGATAAATCGACCCTTTTAAGGCCAGGCCTTAAAAAGCCCTATATATCATTCCTTTTTGGACCTATTATTTTTGGCATACCATTATTAATTAAGCTCATTTGGGAAGATGCGCTGATGGGATTTTGGAACTGGGTAGTTTATTATCCAAGCATCTACTGGAGCAAATTCCCCAACTATGTTCAAATGTCACCTGAAAAACTCGACCTTTTAATCGTAGGAATCATATTGTTTCCGCTATTTACACTTCTTATTAACAAGAAGAAGTTGTGGAAAGACAAAAACCTGACTGTGTTGTCTGGTTTTACCCTTTTATCTCTAATTTCTGTATACCCAAGATTTTCGTTTTTCCATCTTCAGACAACACTCGCACTATCCTCAGTCGCTTTTGGTTTCATAGTTTTTACAATACCCAACAAACTCAAGATACTCCCAATTGCCTCTGTGGGAATTATTTATCTTTTACTATGGCCACAGCTACGCCTCGAATGGAATAAAGAAACTAGGTTCTATACCCCAGAAGATCAGATGCTTGCCCAAGAAATATCGACTCTAGTCAAAAAAGACGAACCTGTTTTTCTACAAGGCCTACATTCTAGCTTTTATGTACAGGCTGACCGTTTGCCCCCCAAACCTTGGGGTGATAATTTTGGTTGGTATTATGAAATACCGAATATCCAGGAAGAGACAATAAAAAAATGGGAACAAAATCCGCCCGAAACAATAGTTTGGCGTATACCTGAACCTGGAAACTGGCACGATCTCGGAACATACGAACCGCAAAAGGTTGTAGTCTGGATAAAAGAAAATTACTATAAAGAGAAGGAAATGAAGCCAGGTGTCTGGATTTGGCGCAGAAAGATGAAAGTGTAATGAAAATAGCATTTCTTAGTTTTTACAGCGGGGAAGTATATCGTGGCGTTGAAACCTTCGTACACGAGTTGTCAAACAGGCTCGCAAAGCTTGGACATCATGTGACAGTTTACCAAAATGGAAAACCATTAAACGGAAGTATGTACGAAGTTTTCTCAACGTTAGTTGTATGGAATTATCCAAAAACCCCGATAAGAAGTTTTACAAAAAAAGTTTTGTCCGAAATTAGCAAAGACACAGATGTCATAATTCCGACAAACGGCGGTTGGCAGGTTCTGTTGTCAAGGTGGTGGGCATTCAAAAACAACAAAAAAATGGTAATACCGGGCCAAGCAGGTCCGGGATCCGATGAAAGATTTAATCTTTATATGTTTCCTGATGTGTTTATAGGCCTTACTGATTTTCAGTGTAAGTGGGCCAAGAATATTAATCCGTTTGTAAAAGTCAAAAAAATTCCCAATGGGGTTGATTTGTCACGATTTACTAAAGTGGGGAAAGCTCCCAAAATTAATTTGTCTAGGCCCATTGTATTGTGTGTGGCTGCTTTGGTTCCTGTGAAACGGTTAGGATTAGCAATATATGCTGTTTCTCGAATGAAGAAAGGATCGTTACTGCTTGTTGGTAGGGGAGAGCAAGAACAAATCTTGAAAAGTTTAGGGAAAGAACTCTTGCCTAACAGGTTTCAGATACTTTCATTTCCACACACACAAATGCCCCAAGTATATAAGGCTGCGGATATTTTTACATTTCCGACTTCCAAATGGGAGTCGTTTGGAATTGCGATTGTAGAAGCTATGGCGTCTGGCTTACCAGTTGTAGTAACCGACGATCCAATTCGGCGAGAGGTTGTAGGAAACGCAGGGCTTTTTGTAGATCCAAAAAATGCTGTGGAGTACGCACGCAGTCTTGAAAAAACTCTTAAAAAAGGGTGGGGGAACGCTCCAAGAGAACAGGCTGAGAAGTTCTCATGGGATGAAATTGCAAAAGAATATGACAAATTATTTAATACACTTGTGGTGAGCGGAGTCGAACCATGAAAATTTCAGTAATAATCCCCTCTTTCAATGAAGAAAATTCGATAGGGGAGTGCCTTGAATCATTGCTTAAACAAACCTATAAAGACCTGGAAATAATTGTCATCGACGACGGATCTACAGACAAGACGAAATCTTTAGTCGCACAATATTCTAAAGAAAATCCTAAAATAACACTCCTCAAAGCAGACCACAAAGGGCCAGGTCCAGCAAGAAATCTGGGTGCAAGCCACTCTTCCGGCAAAATTCTTGTTTTTGTTGATTCGGATATGACTTTTGAACCTGATTTCATAAAAAAGCTTGTGGACCCAATTGTGGCGGGGAACACAAAAGGAACCTTCTCAAAAGAGGAATATGTGGCAAAACCTGAGAACGTTTGGTCAAAATGTTGGACTATAAACGAAGGATGGGAGGAGGATAAGCGTCATCCAAAAAACTATCCCAACAAACAAAAAGTTTTTCGTGCAATTTTAAAAAGTGAGTTTGATAAGGTAGGTGGCTTCACTCCAACTGGCGAATATACAGACGATTGGACCCTGAGTGAAAAATTAGGATATTTGGCAGATTCTGCCCCTGCCGCTGTGTTTTATCACAAGAACCCAGAATCATTGGCCGAAGTTTTTAATCAAGCAAAATGGATTGGAAAAAGAAAATACAAACTCGGTGCTCTTGGAAAAATTATTGCCGCAGTCCGTGCATCCCTACCTATTTCGGCAGTTGTGGGCATATGGAAATCGGTAGTTCACAATCAACCGGCATTCTTTGTTTTTAAGCTGGCTTATGATTTTGGAGTGTTTTCCGGCGCAATCTCGTCTTTGCTAGGAGGCTCAAGCGCCAAGTAACATGAATGTTTTTAACCAGTCCTTCTGGCTTGATGAGGCAATCAGCGTCAAAGCAGCAATACTTCCGCTAAAGGATCTTCTATTTGTTTTTTCTCCAGGAGATTTTCATCCCCCACTTTACTATCTGGTTTTAAAATTGTGGATTTCAATATTTGGTACTTCAGAAACTGCAGTACGTTCGTTATCGTTAGTATTTGCCCTATTGTCAGTTCTACTTTTGTTCTTTATTGCAAAAAAGCTATTTAATAAGTTTGTAGCAATATCAAGTGCCAGCCTTCTTGCAACTGCTCCGCTTCTCTTTTATTACAGTCAGGAGGCGAGAATGTACGCAATGTCTGTTTTTGCAAGCCTTTTGGTTGTGTGGTGTTTTATTAATATTGTCTATAACAAAAACTCTCGGATGTTAAATTGGGTGTCATTTATAATCTCATCCTCACTACTAATATATACAGATTACCTGCCGGGGTTGGTTTTACTTTTCTGTGCTGCGTTTTTGATCTTTCAAAAGAAAAGCCTGGGTGTTCACAGATTCGCGTGGATTACTTCTTTTATAACAATCCTTATCTTATTCATTCCTTGGCTAGCAATATTTAAAAAACAATTGGAAGTTGGCGTGCAAGTTAAACAAAACGCCCCAATATGGTGGGAAACATTGGGAAAAACAAATTTAAAACAAATCACCCTAGTTCCTGTAAAGTTCTTAATTGGAAGAATCTCGTTTTATAACAAGTTTGTTTATGCTGCCTTTGTTGGGTTATTTGCTTTCGAATTTGGAATATCTCTTTGGAACTCTCTCAAAAAATACAAAGAGAGCCATCTTGTATGGCTCTGGTTTTTGATTCCATTATCCGGCGCTCTCATATTCGGTCTTATAATGTCCGGATTTTCCTACTTTAGACTCTTGTTTTTACTACCGCCGTTTTATTTGCTTGTTGCGCATGGCATTTTTCTTGTCAATAAAAAAACAGGCAAACTATATTTTCGTGTTGGGTTAAATTTGTTGGCAATTTCTATTTTTGCCTTCACTCCACGTTTTTGGAGAGAAGACTGGAGGAGCGCTGTCTTATGGTTGGAATCCGATGCAAAAGGCCAAAGTGCAATCTCAATATTTGTAACAAAAAGCCAGCAAGATCCATACATGTATTATGCTAAAAACGTGCCTTCATACGGCCCAGATGGACTCGAGGGGGTGTATTTTGAGAAAATATACCTGTTCCGCTACGTTCAGCCAATATTTGATCCAACTGACCAGGTTCGCAAAAGCGTGGAAGGTATGGGATTTACAAAAGTGGAAGAACGAGATTTTAACGGAGTAACCGTGTGGAAATATCAAAATGCGAGTAAGAACCTGGCTGCGCCAGAACCTTGACCTCTCTGGAAGGAAATTATTTATATGAGGATAGGAATTGATGTATCACAAACAGTGTATGGAACAGGCGTGGGTAATTACACTAAAAATTTAATAGACCAACTGATGCGAATAGATGAAAGCGATGTATTCGTGTTGTTTGGCGGCTCGCTAAGAAGACGTGGAGAATTCGCAAAATTGTTTCCGCCTAAAAAAAATACTGAACTAAAAACATCTATACTCTCCTCAACTCTGGCAGATATTTTTTGGAATAAGCTACATACGCTTTCTGTAGAAAATCTGATTGGAGAAGTAGATGTTTTCCATTCCTCTGATTGGGCTCAGCCCCCGTCAAAAGCATTCAAGGTTACAACAATCCATGACCTTGCGCCCTTAATATACTCCCAATATACTCCAGACCGAATTGTAGAAGTCCACAAAGCCAGGCTTCGTTGGGTTGCAAAAGAAGTGGATCGAGTAATTGCGGTTTCTCAAAGTACAAAAGAAGACGCAGTCGAGCTTTTAAGAATTAACCCCGAAAGAGTTGTTGTAATCCCGGAAGCAGGAGATGCGCGGATTAAAAAGGTGGGCAAGGACGAAGTGTATCGAGCAAAAGAAAAGTATGGGATTTTTAAAAATTATCTCTTAGTTGTTGGAACAAACCCAAGGAAAAATGTGCCACGAATTATCCACGCTTATAAAAAATTAAAAGATAACAATCTCCAACTTGTTGTTGTTGGGAGAAAACCCACAAATGTGGAAAACGACGTTATATATACGGATTTTGCAAGTTTTGATGATTTATCGGCACTATACTCTGGTGCATCAGCACTTGTTTACACCTCACTATATGAAGGTTTTGGCCAGCCAATTCTGGAGGCTTTTAAGGTTGGTTGCCCTGTAGTTACATCAAATGTCTCAAGTATGCCTGAAGTTGCAGGCGACGCTGCTGTTTTAATAAACCCAACAAAGGTAGATGAAATAGTAGAAGGAATACTTACTGTTCTTAAAAATCGTCAAAAGTGGATTAAGAAAGGCAATGCGCGAGCAAAAGAATTTTCTTGGGAATACACAGCCAAACTTACATTAAGAGTTTACAAGGAGGCTCAAAGACACAGTCCTGAGCGACTGAAAGGAGTCGAAGGATGAGAATTGCAATTGACGGTAACGAAGCAAATGTTGAAAACCGGGTTGGAGTAAATCAGTATGCAGCAGAGCTTTTAACAGCCCTCGAGAATCTTCAAGAATCAAAAAAACATGAATGGATAATTTTTTTGGATAAAGAACCCCTCCAACACCTCCCCCAGCCAAGTCCTAATTGGAAATATATAGTTGGGAGAGGTGGATTATTGGGCAAACTCACTAACCTTTGGTTTGCAAATCCAAAACTAGATGTATACTTTGCTCCTACTCATTATCTTCCTCCAATTTCTCCCGTCCCAATGGTTATGAGCATCATGGATCTTGGATATTTGAGATTTCCGAACCAGTTTACAAAACGCGACTTTTATCAATTAAAGTACTGGACCAATTTATCTCTAAGAGTTGCAAAAAAAGTCATAGCAATTTCAGAAAGTACAAGAGATGAAATAATTTCTCACTACCCCTGGACGATAGGAAAAGTGGAGGTAACACTTCTTGGGTATAACAAAACAAGGTATCGATATCCCATTCAAGGTTGGCGAATAAGAAGAACAAAAGAAAAATATGGAATTTTTTGGGAGTATGTAATTTACGTGGGTACTCTAAAGCCCAGTAAGAATGTGGAGGGTTTACTTGATGCTTTCAGGCAATTTAAAAACGCGGATCTTTCTTTGGTTATTGTAGGAAAAAAAGGATGGCTTTATGAATCTATATTTGAAAAAGCTCACAAAATCGGTCTTGAAGATAAAATTATCTTTACAGACTTTGTGTCCGAGGAAGAAAAAGCTGACCTCCTCTCGGGTGCAAAATGCTTAGTCTCGCCAAGTTTTTGGGAGGGTTTTGGTATGCACGTTCTTGAAGCTATGGCTTGTGGTTGCCCTGTCGTTGTTTCAAAAGTCGGCAGCCTCCCGGAGGTAGTGGGCGAGGCAGGCATATTAGTTGATCCGGGTGACTCAGACAGCATCGCAAAAGGAATCGAATTTGTGGTAAGTCTGCCGGCGAATAAGTATAATCAACTAAGAGGGGCAGTTTTAAAGCAGGCAGAAAAATTCTCATGGGATAAAACAGCCCGAGAAACCCTCTCTATTTTGAAACAAGCGTATGACTCCGATTAAAGACAGATCCGGCCGCAGCTTATCCTCAAGTGAAGTCACAAGAAAAGTTGTAAACCGAATTTATAACTATTTTTTAGATATTGAATTGATGCTCCTTAGGTGGATCGGGCATATCCCCCTGCACAGAGTGAGACATCTTGCTTACCAGCTGGCGGGACTTCGCATGGGAAAAGACTCTACAATCCACATGTTTGCAAACTTCTTCCAACCAAAAAACATAGAAATAGGAACAGACACAATAATTGGGAACAACGCTTTTTTGGATGGCCGCGCCCCCTTGATTATTGGAAACCACACAGACATAGCAGCTGAGGTTTTAATCTATAACTCCGAACACGACATTAACGATGAAAACTTTCAAGCAAGAGAAAACGCAGTTGAGATAGGAGACTATGTCTTTATAGGCCCTAGGGCGATTATTCTTCCTGGAGTAAAAGTAGGTAGAGGAACCATAGTTGCGGCTGGTGCAGTCGTAACAAAAGACGTTCAGGATTTTGCAATTGTTGGCGGCGTTCCGGCAAAAGTTATTGGAGAAAGAAAATTAAAAGACCCACGCTATATTTTAGGCCGCGCTCGTCTCTTTCAGTAATATGTCAACGATCACAAAAGTTTTGTTATTAGCAATTTTTCTTGTGGCTTCGATTTACCTTGCAGTTCCATCTCCAAGATTTCCCAAAATACTTCCTGATGGGGTACAGTCCCTTGAAGAGGCAGATGTTGAAGATTCTCACGAGCGAAGAGCATATTTTACAAACATGCCAAGAAGCGCGGTGATTGATCACTATAAGACAGAGATACAACGTGTATTCCCAATTTCTCTGCCAGTTTACATAGTTTATCATCCTCCTGAAGATGCATACGTTTTAATAAGAGACCAAACACGAAGCGTGCATCTTCCTGAAATTATTTTTCCATGGAGAGAGTCAGTTTTCGTAAACATCTTCGAGGCAGGGAGCCCTAAAGATGCAATTGGGTATAGAGGTATTGCTTATGAACGAAAGGTTACAATTCGCTATCTCCCAACCTCTCCACTAGCGAGAATTATTATTCTAGTTCCGAGCTTAATATTGCTGGTGTTTTTATTATCATCATTTATTAAAGATGTAAGAAGACTAGTAATTTTGTGTTTTAGAAAATGAACAGACACTTTGACGTTTCTGTTGTAGTAATTAGCTTTAATACAAGGAAACTTACACTCGATTGTTTAGATTCGGTTATACAACACACACGAGATGTTATCTATGAGGTAATTATTGTAGATAATGCCTCAACCGATGGCTCTCTAAAAGAAATTGAAAAATTTACCCTAAAACACAAAAACACACATCTTGTTAAAAGTAAAGAAAACTTAGGTTTTGGAGGAGGAAACAATCTTGGGATGCAAAAAGCGAAAGGCAGATATATTTTGCTTCTAAATTCAGATACAAAACTATATGAAGACTCTATCTCTAAAATGGTCGAATGGATGGACAACCATCCAACTGTAGGTATTTCAACATGTAAACTAAAAAATCCCAACGGATCAATCCAGCCAACCGGGGGATATATGCCCACACTTTTCAGGCTTTTCTCTTGGGCATTTTTCTTAGATGATCTTCCATGTTGGAGTACTTTGTTTGGGTCGTACCACCCGCATGCAGACTTCTACAAAAAACAAAGATCTCTTGATTGGATAACGGGTGCATTTATGTTGATAAGACGCGAGACTTATGAGAGTGTCGGGGGTTTTGATTCAAACTTCCATATGTACGCAGAAGACGTTGAGTACTGCTACAGATTTAAACTACAGGGATTTCAACTCATATTTGTACCAACAACTTCGATAACACACATTGGCGGCGCCTCAAGTACCGGAGACGTTGTCCATTTTAAAGATAGTGCCGGCAAAGAAAGAAGTATTGTCGGTGAGTTTGAAGGCCTAAAATTGTTTTATAAAAAACACTTCCCGTCTCAATATTCAATAGCTTCAACAATAATGAAATTTGGTGCAATATTGAGAATGATTATTTTTGGTTTATTTTTAGGACAACCGAAAGCGAGGAAAATATATGTTACAGCTTTTAAAAAAATCTGACATAAGAATGTTAAAGCCATTCAATCAATATAATCGCTACGCTCATATGGCCAACTGGGCTTCGCGCTACTGGGAAGGCCATAATTTACTTTCCGCACTAAAATATTGTTTGGCTGCACTCCTTATTGTTGTGCCGCTTTATCCAAAATTTCCTATTTTCAATGTCCCGGGAACTTACGTTGCAATAAGAGCTGAAGACTTCCTAATTTCGCTTATTGCCCTCTTATGGCTTCCAATTATGCTTCGTCGAGGTGTAAAAGCTTTCTTGAAGGATAAATTTAATCAAGCAATACTAATTTTTTTTGCAGCAGGTTTATTATCAAGTCTTTCAAGCATTCTTTTAACAAGAACTGCCCCACCCCATATCGTTTTTTTGCATTGGGCAAGAAGAATTGAATATATCATTCCTTTTTTTGCAGCTTTAGAAGTTGTGCGAAGTATAAACAAAGCCAGGTTCCTAACTTCAGGACTCTTCTTTGCAACTTTTTTTGTTTTCGCTTTCGGATGGGGGCAAGTTTACGCAAATTTTCCAGTTATCTCAACACAAAATGAAGAGTACTCAAAAGGTTTAGCACTTCGCTGGGTCCCCGGCGCGCGGCTTCATTCTACTTTTGCAGGCCATTATGACTTGGCAGCATTTCTTGTAATTCTTCTTCCAATATCGGCAGCACTTTTCTGGCATTACAAAAAATTAAAAAACAAAATTATATTCTTACTTTTTAGCGTTTTGCCATCTTTTTGGTTAATGCTTCGCGCCGAGTCCAGAGTCTCTTTCGCATCTTTTATTTTTGGAGTTTGCGTTTCTTTGTGGCTTGTAAAGAAGAAAGTTTTCATAATCCCTTTTATTGTGTTTTGTGTTTTGTCTGCAGTTTTGTTTACAAATCTTGGGGTACGCTACAGAAATAGCCTTCAAACATACTGGCAAAGAATTACAAACTCTCAAAAAATTAATTTTCACCTGGTAACTCCGGTGCACGCACAAGAACGCCTTGAGATACCAGAAAGAACTAGAAGCAAACAAACGGAGGACAAACCACAACAGTTTCCATCAATTTTCGAAGATCGCTCAACAGCAATTCGCCTTAATGTTGAATGGCCTCGTGCGCTGCGTGCTTTTTTCAAAAATCCTCTGCTTGGGACAGGATACTCTTCGATTACCCTTGCAACTGACAATGACTATTTACGCGCACTTGGAGAAACCGGCCTTGTTGGAACGCTCGCATTGCTTCTTGTGATATTGCGTATCTTGCAAAAACTAATCACATATATTAAAAACTCAAGCTCAAGTTGGAGCCATGTGTATGTGTGTGGATTCACAGGGGGTATGGCTGGGCTTTTATTGAACGCAACCTTTATAGACGTTTTTGAAGCCTCAAAAGTTGCTATAATCTTTTGGGCTTTAGCCGGTATAGCCGTAGGTTTAATAGAAAGAAAAAACAATGAAGCGTAACAACCTTTTAATGTTATTTTTAATTCTTGTACTTGGGCTTGTACTTAGACTATATAAAATAGACAACCCAATCGCCGACTGGCATTCATGGCGACAAGCAGATACAGCATCAGTTGCAAGAATGTATGTAGAAAATGGCATAGATCTTCTTCGTCCCAAATACCACGATATCTCAAATATTGCTTCTGGATTCGACAACCCGGAAGGTTGGAGGTTTGTAGAATTTCCAATTTACAACGCAATTCATGCGGTTCTTTATAAAACATACCCTGAATTAGGATTTGATAAGTGGGGAAGGTTAACTTCCACCTTTATTTCTTTAGGGTCGCTAATTTTTGTCTATTTATTAGGGAAGAGATTTATCTCCCCCGTTGGAGGACTTCTTGCCGCATTCTTTTTTGCTTCGCTCCCGTTTAATATATTTTTTTCAAGGGTAATACTTCCTGAGCCTTTAACCGTTTTCTTTATTATTTCAAGTCTTTATCTTTTCTCAGAATATATAGAAAAAGAAAAAAAGTGGGCTATATATTTATCTGGATTTTTATTCGCGCTTGCTCTGTTAATGAAGCCTTATATAGTTTTTTACGGCTTTGCTTTTATTTATCTTGCTTGGGAAAAATACAAAATAAAAAGAAGCTTAAAGAATGTAGATTTTTATATATTTTTATCGCTCGTTGCCTCGCCCTTTTTTTTCTGGCGAGGGTGGATGTGGGATGGGGACCATATACGCGGAATCCCACACTGGAAGTGGGCCTTCAACGGAGACAATATCCGTTTCCGCCCCGCATTTTGGTGGTGGCTTTTTGAGGAAAGACTAGGCCGAATGATTCTTGGTGTTTGGGCAGTGGTACCTTTCGCATTGGGATTTTTATCCAATAAAAAATCCAAACATCCATACTTTATACATGTTTTATTCGCTAGCCAAATTGCTTTTATGGCAACAATCGCAACAGCAAGCGTCAGACATGACTACTATCAAACTCTGACAATTCCCGCGGTATCACTTGCACTTGCAAGCGGGTTTCTCTTTCTGTGGAACGCCAAAAACTTAAATAAACAGCTTTCCAGGCTTATGGCAGTTGGTTGTGTTAGCGCTGGACTATTTTTCTCTTTCTATCAAATAAAAGAGTTCTACAAAATTAATCATCCAGAAATTATCACAGCAGGTGAAAAAGCAAACCAAACTCTCCCCAAAGACGCAGTTGTTATAGCTCCCTACAACGGCGACACAGCTTTTCTTTATCAAACCAAGCGTCGTGGATTCCCATACATAGTTTATCCTTTGACTGAAATGATAGAAAAGCATGGAGCACAATATTACATCTCGGTAAATTTCGATAATCAAACAAAACAAGTAATGGAAGAGTACACAGTGATCGATAAAACAGATAAGTATGTGATAGTGAAGCTTGTGAAAAAATGAGAATTTTGATGCTTACCCCCTATTTGCCCTATCCGCCTTCTTCAGGCGGACAAATCCGCTCATACAATTTAATAAAAGAGCTCTCAAAAAAACACAAAATAACACTCTACTCATTGATAAAGTACAACGATGAAAAAAAATACGTCCCTGAGCTTAAAAAGTATTGCAGAGATGTCAAAGTTTTCAAGCGGCCCGAAAAACCATGGACTCTTAGAAATATCTTATTAACTGGTGCAAGCAACCTCCCATTCTTGGCGATTAGGAACTTTTCAAACAAAGAAAAAAACGATCTTGCTAGGCTTTTGAAGAATGAAGAGTTTGACATAATTCACGCGGAAACTTTTTACGTTAGCCCTCATATTCCAAAAGTACAAACCCCGCTAGTTTTAGTAGACCAAACAATTGAATATCAGGTGTATGAGCATTTCGTAAAAAATTCCAAATGGTGGTTTCTTGCGCCGCTTCTTTGGATTGATGTATTGAAAATTAAATACTGGGAAACCTATTACTGGAAAAAAGCAACAAAAGTTATTGCAGTATCCGAGAAAGATGCTGAGATAATGAAGCTGTATGTACCTCAAAATAAAGTAGAGATAGTCCCCAATCCTGTCGGAGAAGATCTGATGAAGAAAGTGCCGATTCACTATTCAAAAAGAATACTTTTTATGGGTAATTATAATTGGATGCAAAATGTAGAGGCTGCAGAAATTTTAGTTAAAGAAATCTTTCCAGAAATAAAACGGCAACTGCCCGATGCTGAACTTGTAATCGCCGGACAAAACATAGAAAAAGTAGACCACCTTAAAAGTTCAAATATTAAAATACAGGGTTTAGCAATTGATGATGTCCAAGGGGTTGTGAGTGCGTATCACACGGCCGGAATACTTCTTGCTCCTTTATATGGTCCAGCAGGTGGCAGGGTTAAAATAATAGGTGCAATGGCTGCCAACCTTCCGGTTGTCACAACGCACATAGGGATCCAGGGGATTGATGCAAAAAACGGAGAGTCGGCACTGTTTGCAAAAACACCAAACGAATTAGTAAAACTCGCTGTGAAATTGTTAAAAGATCAAAGACTTTATACAAAGATTGCAATAAACGCAAGAAAACTTGCCGAGGAAAAATATAGCTACCAAGCTATTGCAAAAAAGTTAGATGATGTATACAAGGAGGCAGCAGATGTCAGAAATTGATTTAAGTATTATTATTCTCAACTACAACGCAAAAGAATATTTAAAAAGTTGTGTTCAATCGATTAAAGACTCAAATTTTGAAAAAATAACAAAAGAAATAATTCTTGTAGATAACAATTCTCCTGATAGTCCTAAAGAAATTTTTGAACACCTAAAAAAGACATCAAAAAACCTAAATTATGTTTATAACGAAGAAAATTTAGGTTTTTCCGCAGGCAACAATAGAGGTGTCGAAAAATCTTCTGGTAAGTACGTTTTGTTTCTCAACCCAGACACAAAAGTCTCAGAAGTCGCGATTAAAACTTGTTTTAAGTTTATGGAGGAAAATAAAGACGTTGGAGTCTGCGGACCAGCGCTTGTTTACCCAAACGGAGAGCTAACAACTGCCTCCCACAGAGGTTTCCCAACTCCTTGGAACGCAATAACACACTTCACAGGACTTAGAAGACTTTCTCCTAAAAGCAAACTGCTTGCTGGCTACACAATGGGATGGCTTCTGGATAACAAGAACCCCCATGAAGTGGATGCTCTCTCCGGAGCGGCCTTTTTTGTACGACGCGAAGCAGGGGAGGAAGTTGGCTGGTGGGATGAAGATTACTTTTTATACGGTGAAGATATTGACTTTTGTTTCAAATTAAATGAAAAAGGTTGGAAGGTGTTTTTCCTTCCGTCAGCAAAAATTTTGCATTATCATGGTGTCTCGTCTGGAATAAAAAAACAGAGTCAAAATTTAACTTCAGCAGATATTCAAACTAAAAAAAGAGCAATCAAAGCATCAACTGACGCAATGCGGATATTTTATAAAAAGCATTACCCAAATGTTTATCCATCGTGGCTTACAAATTTTGTATTAATGGGGATTTCCATTTTAGAAAGGTTTCGCCTTGTGCGGGTGAGCACATAGGGCGATAAACGTAAAAAATGGCAACGATCGGCATAGACGCAAGGCTTTGGGGAACAAAACATACAGGGATCGGAAGATACACCCAAAAGCTTATTGAAAATTTAAGAGGACTTGATATAGAAAACGAATATGTAATCTTTTGCAGATCTGAGAACATAAAAAACATAGAGACATCGCCAGGCTGGAAAAAAGTAGTTGCAGACATTCCACACTATTCTCTAGGCGAGCAAACCTCTCTTGTTCAAATATTTCTTAAAGAAAATTTAGATCTTCTTCATGTTCCACATTTTAATGTTCCCGTCTTCTATCCTAAGGCATTTTGCATTACCATACACGACATTTTATGGCACTCAAAAAAGGGATTTGATGTCACAACTCTCCCGCCAATAAAATATCTAGCAAAGTATGCAGGGTACAGACTGGTAGTAAAAAGCGCAGCATCCCGCGCAAAAGCAATTTTTGTTCCAAGCAAATCTGTGGCAAACGAAGTTGAAAAAAGATTCCCAGACGTTAAACAAAAGGTTTACGTGACGTATGAGGGCGTTGACGCATTATCGCGGGGTGGAAAAAAAGATGATAGAAATTATCTTTTGTATGTTGGAAACTTGTATCCTCATAAAAATGTGGAAACTCTTGTGCATGCACTGTCGCGTTACCATGTTCTAGAACATGGTAACAAGCTGATTGTTGTTTCGAGGAAGACTGCTTTTTTAGGTAAGTTTAGAAAATTCATAAAAACTAAGAATGCTAAAAAGTTTGTCGAGCTAAAAACAAACGTAGATGATAAAGAACTGGGGTCATTGTATAAAAATGCAAAGGCTTTTATATTTCCTACGCTGTCTGAAGGATTCGGGTTGCCCGGACTTGAGGCAATGTCTGCCAGCACGCCTGTTGTCTGCTCAGATATTCCTGTCCTTCGAGAAGTATATGGGAATGCCCCATTGTATTTTGACCCAAAAGATCCCCAAGATATAGCCGACAAAATACAAAAAGTACTAAGTAACAAGGTGGTAAGAATTAACCTTATCAAGGCCGGCAAAATCCAAGTTAAAAAATTCTCGTGGAAAAAAATGGCACAAGAAACCCTAAGCGTTTACCGTGAGGTGTTGAAAGGATGAAAGTTGCTCTTGTTTATGACAGGGTTAATAAATGGGGAGGGGCAGAGCGAGTACTTCTATCTCTCCACAAGTTATTTCCAAATGCTCCACTCTATACCTCTGTGTATAATCCACACACCGCCAAGTGGGCCAAAGTATTTCCAAAGATACACACCTCTTTTCTTAATAGGCTTCCGTTTGCAAAAACGCGCCATGATTTGTATGCCGCATTCATGCCCATTGCTTTTGAGAGTTTTAACTTTTCCGAATATGGTCTTGTAATTTCTGTAACTTCTGAAGCTGCAAAAGGAATAATTACAAAGCCGGGAACAACCCATATTTGTTATTGCCTAACACCGACACGCTATTTGTGGAGCGGACATAACCAATATTTAGGTGGTGTTCGAAAAATACTTAGTCAGCCACTTGTCGCATACCTTAAGTGGTGGGATAAGACAGCAGCTCAAAGGCCAGACATAATTGTGTCAATATCGCAAACTGTCGCTAAGCGTGTGGAAAAATATTACGGAAGAAAGTCACCTGTAATTTACCCTCCTGTGAACACCAAAATATTTACTACACCCCTACGTAGGAGTGTAGTATCGAAGGATGAAAAGCCCTATCTAATAGTGTCAAGACTAGTTTCATACAAAAAAGTAGATCTAGTAGTCAAGGTGTTTAACCGATTAAAGAAACCACTAATCGTGGTTGGCACGGGTAGTGAAGAAAAAAAGTTAAGAGGGATGACAAGATCAAACATTATTTTTACTGGATTCGTGGAGGACGATCTATTGCAGAAATACTATGTAAATGCGAGAGCTTTAATTTTTCCTCAAGAAGAAGACTTCGGTATTGTTGCTGTTGAAGCCCAGGCGGCTGGAACACCTGTTATTGCCTACAAAAAAGGGGGTGCTATGGAAACAGTTACTGAAAAAACAGGAGTATTCTTTGACGAACAAACTGCTGATTCTTTAAACGAAGCTATAGTCAAATGCGAGAAAAAATCTTTTAAAGAAGTGGATTGCAAAAAAAATGCAGAAAAATTTAGTGAAGAGAAATTTCAAAAAAACTTTGCTACACTAGTTTCTGCCGCTCTGCTTAAAAGATGAAGTACAAAAGCATAAAAAAGCTAATAGATATTGCTTCAGCATTATTTCTTCTTATCATTTTCTCCCCGGTTATGATCTTCACAGCTATTGCAATAAAACTTACTTCACCGGGCCCAATTCTTGCAGATACTCCAGACAGGGTTGGTCTAAATGGAAAACCCTTCCATCTTTTTAAGTTCCGTTCGATGATTGTAAACGCATATTACCTTTTGAGAACCGATCCTAAGTTTAAAAAAGCATTTAAAGAACAACAAAAAGGAGGAAACTATAAAATCAAAAACGATCCAAGAGTAACTCCTGTGGGAAGAATAATAAGAAAGTTTTCGATAGATGAAATGCCACAACTTGTAAACGTCCTTCGTGGCGAAATGAGTCTAGTCGGCCCACGACCATACTATCCTGATGAATTAAAAACCCAAGCTAGAAAATATCCAAAAACAAAAAAACTTGTCCAGGAAACACTTTCTGTGAAACCCGGGATAACGGGTTATTGGCAAGTAACTGGCAGGTCTAATGTTAATTTTGATAAAAGAATTGCGATTGACGCAATGTATGCAAGAAATATATCGTTTATGCTAGACTTAGAAATAATCATGCGCACTCCCTGGGCAATGCTAAGTGGAAAAGGCGCTGTATAAATGGCAAAAATAAACGACTTAAAACGTATTGCTTTTAACGATAGTTTCCAAGCACCTCAATCTGTGCCAACCGAACAAAGGGCTAATCCAAAACCAGGATGGTGGCAAAAAGTTCCGAAGCCATCTTTGGGAAGAGGTCACTCAAAAAAGATATGGGTAATTGTTGCTGCAACAATTCTTGTCCCGATACTTCTTATAGCATTTCCCTTACTTTCAATAAGAGTATCGGCAAATAAACTCATAAAATCAGCAAAAGAACTCCAAGCAGCCGCGGCAAGCCAAAATATTTCTCAAACAAAAGTTTCATTAGAAAAAACAAAGAAAGATCTAAAAGGACTTGATGGCGATCTAAACAAAATTTTTTGGGTTAAACTTATCCCCTTCCTAGGGGACTATTGGAAGGATGCAAAACATCTAACAGTTGGAGGCAATGCAGGTCTTGAGGCGGGAGAGATAATTGTCCAAACAGTCGAGCCTTATAGCGATATTTTAGGATTAAATGGAGCACAAGCCCAGGATGGAGCAGAAAACGCAGAAGATCGAATAAACTTTGTAGTTGAAACAATAGACGACATAATTCCAAAAATGGGAGACATAAGCGCAAAAACTGCGATAATGTCCCAAGAACTCTCAAAAATTAACCCCGAGAGATATCCTGAATATTTCGGAGGAAAACCTCTTCGCTCAAAACTAAAGGCAACAATTCTTGAAGCCCAAAGAGGCCACCAGCTTCTAACAGACGGCAAGCCAGTTCTTGAACAACTACCATATCTTTTGGGGATAAATGGTGAAAAAACATACCTCTTTCTTTGGCAAAACGACAAAGAGCTAAGGCCAACGGGCGGTTTTATAACTGCCTATTCGATAATTAAGGTAAAAGACGGAAAGTTTGAACAAGTCGTTTCAGACGATATTTATGTGCTTGATAATAAATTCCGCTCTAAACTTCCTGCACCAGAACCAATTAAAAAATATCTTCCTCTGGTTAACAACTGGTTCTTAAGAGATATGAATCTCTCACCCGACTTTAAAACTTCAATGAACACGTTTTACGAGAACTACGAAACAATAAAGGGGGTAAAAGAAGTAGATGGAATAATTTCTGTGGATACACACCCTCTCGTTGGTTTGCTTTCAGTTATGGGAACTCTCGGTATCCCAGGATATGGAAACTACTCGGCAGACGAAGATAAACGCTGCAACTGCCCAAATGTTATTTATGAGCTTGAGACATATGCAGACGTTGCCGGCCCGATTGTTTGGGACGATATATCAGGGAAAATTGTTTACAAACCGCCTCATGCAGACCATAGAAAAGGCTTTTTAGGACCATTGATGAACACATTGATTGCAAATGCCTTGGGCCAGCCAAAAGAAAAAATACCCGGGCTATTTGATGTTGCTTGGAATTCTTTGATGGAAAAACATATTATGTTCTACATGCATGATAATAAAGTTCAGTCAGCACTTGAATCATTCAACCTAGCAGGAAGAATTCGCGAATATGACGGGGATTATCTTCACATAAACGATTCAAACTTTGCAGGCGCAAAGTCAAATCTATATGTCCAACACGAATTCGAGCTGGAAGTAAAACAAACAAAAGAGGGAACAGAAAATACGCTGACTTTAAAATACAAGAATCCTCAAAAATATGACGGATGGCTAAATGGGCCTTTCCGTGATTGGTTTAGGGTTTACGTACCCAAAGGATCGATGATTGTGGATTCAACAGGCTCAGAAGTGCCAATTACTGCAAGTGAAGATCTCGGAAAAACTGTCTTTGAAGGATTCTTCATTCTTCGCCCGGAGGGAGTAACAGATATAAAAATTACCTATAAAACCCCCATTAAACTCGGGAAAGACGGCTATAAATTGTTAATCCAAAAACAGCCTGGGACAGCAGGGCATTTGGTTACAATCAAATCCGACAAAAAGAAGGAAGAATTTAAGCTGACAACCGACAAAGAAATTCGCCTGTAAATAGTGTATTGTCATTGCGAGGAGGGAGGTACCGTACAGTCACCTCCCAACGCGGCAATCTCAGTGGACACACGAAATTATTCAACAGAGGGAATTATTATCTCCAGAAAAAACATTGGTGAGACGGACCGCCTTTTAACTGTGTTTTCCAAGCATTACGGTAAACTTCGAGTTGTTGCAAAAGGTGTACGTCGCACAATCTCAAGAAAAAGGGGAGCTATTGAGATATTTAGTTATTGTAAATTTCTTATCGCAAGGGGGAAAAACCTGGACATTTTAACTGACGTTGAGATCAAAAGTGCATATGAGAATTGGCGTTCAGATTTAGTTCGCGTAGGAGTCGCCTACCACTTGTGTGAAGTTGTAAACAAACTCACTGCAGAACACCAAGAACACAAAGAAGTCCTCTATTCTCTCCAAGAATGTCTGGAATCCCTAAGTGCTTTGGATTATTGGCAATTGTACCCCCTTGTACAAAATTTCAAACTCGAAGTACTCGAAGAGCTCGGATTCATTTCAAAAAATAAACCGGTTCCGACAGACGTCGACTCATATATAGAAGATCTAATCGGAACCTCCCTCAAAACCCTTAAGTTTCTCAAGGTGCTTTCCAAGAAATAGCATCCCCCTGACTTTAGTGATTGAATGATATAATATGACATAGTAAGCACTTTACCATAAGGAGAAGGTAATGCTAGAGCAGCTTGTAGCAGTCTTGGCAACTCTCGGAATCTTCTTGTATTTATATATGTGGATTATAAACTGGCAAGCAACGCTGATTCTAAGCATCATGTTGCTAGTCGTGCTCATAGGATATCTAACAAGCCCACGAGAAGAGTTTACACGGGTAAGACGGGTAAAATACCCGCCGTGGTGGAGCGAAGAGGAAGTCCGCAAAGCCAAAAATAGCCGCAGAAATGCAGAATTGCAAAGTATAGCCGAAGAAAAGCACCGACGTGAACAGGTAATGCAAAGTTCTGTGTGTGCAAAATGCGGAAAGGGTGCAAGTGAACTCAAACTCATAGACAAAGGCGGCTATGATGGAGATGGCCAACCTGTAGGACCCAACTATAAAGCTGTGGGTTTCGAAGATTGCCTGTTTTGTGCAAGGCTGTTTTGCAACAAGCACATATACGAGGGTAAATGCCCAGCTTGCTGGGAGCGCGAATTAGCAAAGACCTGATAGAACCAATTCGCCCCGAAAGAAACAAAAATCCAATCGGGGCTTTTTCATGCCTAAAAATTACCCCAAACCCCGACGTGCAAAGCTATTCCACCTCGGAGGTGGAATTGTACTTACACCTCGGGAGTTGAGGAGCTACATGGTTTCTCACTTTTACATCTGCTAATATTGCAATATGGCAATTGTAACGATGGACAAAATTGTTTCCCTTGCAAAAAGACGAGGTTTTGTTTATCCCGGTTCTGATATTTATGGTGGCCTCGCCAACACTTGGGACTATGGCCCTTTAGGAGCGCGAATCTTGCAAAATATAAAAAACCTCTGGTGGAAAACTTTTGTTGAAACTCGCTCCGATATGTACTCCGTTGATACAAGCCTAATTATGAAACCCAAAGTTTGGGAAGCCTCAGGACATGTAAGTTCATTCACAGACCCTCTTGTTGAATGCAAGGTCTGCCATGCCCGCCTTCGCGCCGATAAACCAGAAGAGATTAAAGAACACCAGGATTTGCATAAAAAAAACGATGACGTTTCTGAAGTCTCCTGGACAGAGCCAAAGAATTTTAACCTAATGTTTAAAACCCATATCGGTGTGTCAGAAGACTCAAGGACTGACGTCTATCTTCGTCCCGAAACCGCCCAAGGCATGTTTGTCAACTTTAAGAATGTACTCACAACAGAACGGCCTCGTTTGCCTTTTGGCATTGCGCAGATTGGCAAAGCATTCAGAAACGAAATAACTCCCGGGAATTTTATATTTCGAACTCTCGAGTTTGAACAAATGGAAATTGAATATTTTGTAAAACCCTCCGATTGGGAAGCGGCCTTTGAGGGTTGGAAAATCCAAATGTGGGACTGGATTACAAAAATTTTAGAGGTTGACGAAAAAAAACTAAAATGGAGGGCACATGAGAAGGACGAACTCTCACATTATTCAAAAAGAACAGAAGATATTGAATTTGAATTCCCATTCGGTTGGGGAGAGCTTTACGGCTTGGCTTACAGAACCGATTTTGATTTAAAAAACCATGCCGAAAAATCCGGCGAAGATTTGCAATATACAGATCCCGAAACAAACGAAAAATTCTTCCCCCATGTGGTCGAGCCAACATTTGGTGTCAATCGCACTGTATTAGTTGTGCTTTTGTCTGCATACACAGAAACTGACGATGGCCGAACATTGCTTAAACTTAACCCAAAGATTGCTCCCTACAAAGCCGCAGTATTCCCTCTGGTTTCCAACAAACCCGATATTGTTGGAAAAGCAAAGAAAGTTTATGACGTGTTACGTGTCTCGTGCCCCGTTTCTTGGGACGACCGTGGCAACATCGGCAAGCGTTATGCTTCCCAAGACGAAATCGGAACCCCTTGGTGTATAACCGTGGATTATCAAACCCTGGAAGATGATACAGTAACCGTCCGTGATCGGGATACTGGACACCAGGTTCGAGTAGCAGTTCCTGAGCTTCAAGATTGGATTTCCTCCAGGCTGCATTAGTGCGCAATAAATTGCGCCACTACGTATTAGCGAACTTTAGTTCGCGCTTGACAGACAACTACTAATCACGCAGAATGAATCTAGCGCGGAATGAATTCCGCTAATACGCTTCAATAATGCAAAAAGCACTTCCTGTTGTAATCATAGTCATTGTTGTTCTTGGAATAATTGGAGGAGGATTTTTTGCCTACAAACAAATTACAAAACCTGCAAGCACAATAGAGACAGAGGAAGAGACAGAAACTTTAAAAGAATTAAGTCTTGAAGATAAACCTTACACAACTTTAGTCCCAGGCCCAAGTTGCGAATTTACCCTTTCCCTTTCAGGAATCCAAGGCTCCCCAGAATCTGTTGAATATGAAATAGTCTACAAAAACGAAGAAGGGGTAACCCAAGGAGCCTCTGGGACAATTAAAGCCTCAGGCGAGTCAAGTACCAAAAAACTTCTCTTTGGAACCGAATCCTCTGGCCACAGACGATGTGATAAAGGTGTTTCTGGCGGCAACATCACAATCCGCTTCAGAAACGACGAAGGGAAACTCATTGCAAAAATGGAGTCTTCATTTTCTATTGCTGAAGACGAAACAGAATTATCAGTAAAAGGTCTAAAAGTTGAGGGCCTTCCTTCAAAAGGCAAGCATCTTGCTATGAAAACATTTGGGCTTCCCGAGAATGCCCCTGGAAAAGTCGAATACGGCCCGTTTGGAGTATTTTCGAACTCAAAAAGTTTGAGCGGATCACCAAAGATGGAAGGTTCTGGAACTCTTTACGGGTATGACGGGTCAGAGTGGATGAAGATCTCCGGTAAAACCTCTGCGCTTGAAGCGCTTATCCTCAGTCAGTAGCTCGGTCACGTATTATGCCCCCCTCAACGTTTCCCTTCTCCCGTTGTGAAAGTACCCCTTGACACTCTGTGAAAAGCCAACCATAATGGATAAAAGTGGGAAAAAGTGGGAAATCTGATACTGTCCGCAAGGCTTGAATAAATGTTAATTGGATCACACATCCAAAAAGTTGACGCCAAGGGCAGAACAGCAATCCCAAGCAAGTTTAAAAAGGAACTGGGAATAACTGTCCTTATTTCTCGTTGGTACGAGGGAGCTGTCAGCATTTTTGCTCCTGAATCGTGGCGCCGGATTGTGGAGCAAGCCACCTTGGGATCATCTGTGTCTGCTTCTGCTCGAGATACAGAGCGTTTTCTTCTGGGTGGAGCATTCGAGGCCACACTCGACGCAAAAGGCAGATTCGTAATTCCACAAATTTTACGTGATTTTGGAAAAATCCAAAATGAAGTTGTGTTTGTGGGTTTAGGAAACAGAATTGAGGTTTGGGCCAAGTCGGCCTGGATTGAGCGAGAATTGCACATTTCCAAAAACGCTGAAAAACTATTAGAGCGCGCCCAAGGAGTCTACCGTGAGAACTAGCGGCAATCTCATTCACACGCCAGTACTTCTAAATGAGGTAATAACTTATTTAAATGTAAAACCTGGTGGAAAGTACATTGACTGCACAGTCGGCGCCGGAGGTCACGCAACTGAAATTCTAAAACTTGGCGGCGAAATCTTGGGACTTGATCAAGACCCGCAATCAGTTAAAATTGCAAGAAGAAATTTAGAGTCATGCCCTGGCAAGTACAAATTAGTAGTTGCCAATTTCTCCAAAATTTCCCAAGTTGCAAAAACCGAAGGTTTCGAAAACGTAGAAGGAGTCTTGATGGATCTGGGTTTTGCCAGCTTCCAAATCGACGACCCTACCCGCGGCCTTTCTTTTTCAAAAGACGGTCTGCTTGATATGCGCCTTGACCCGAATCTAGGTGTAACCGCAGCAGATCTGGTCAATTCTCTTCCCGAGAGGGAGCTTGAAAGACTGTTTCGTGAGATTGGGGAGGAGCTGAAAGCGCAAGCTATCGCCCGAGCCATCGCGGAACAACGCAGAATTAAACCGTTCAAATCTACGCGTGAACTCGCAGAACTCGTGGAACGGTCTAATTCGACCCATTGGTCAAATAGGTCTAATTTACATCCTGCAACGCGAGTATTCATGGCTCTGAGGATTGCTGTAAACAGCGAACTTGAGAATCTAAAAGTTGCACTGCCGCAGGCTTTCGAACTTTTAAAGCCTGGTGGACGGCTTGCAATCATTAGCTTTCATTCGGGCGAAGACAGAATAGTAAAAACGGCGTTTAGGGATTGGGAAAAAACGGGAAAAGCACGAGCTATAACCAAAAAACCCTTGGTTCCAAGCCAACTTGAGGTTGACACGAACCCTAGAGCAAGGAGTGCGAAGCTGCGAGTGATTGAAAAACATGACAAAAGCACAATTTGAACAACACAAAAAAAGCCTGCCTTTGCAAGGCAAACTCAACAAAAAGAAATGGCTGTTTTGGTTTATTCCGGTTGCTCTTTCTTTGATCTTTCAGCTTTTTGTTGCCAATATGACTGCAGGCGATGGGGAAGAGCTTGTAAAAATCGAGGAACAAATAGAAGCAGTTCAAAGACAAAACCAAGCTTTGGAAGAAGAAATTACAACAAGTTTATCTCTTTCAAAAATAGAAGAAGAATCCCTAAAGTTAGGCTTGGGAAGACCAAAAGATATAATGTACGCAGAAGTTGAAAAATCTTACACGCAAGCAAACACATCAGTCGCAAACCAGTAATAACCTGCTTCGCAATAATAGAGTCTACATTCTTATAATCTTTTTTGTTCTTGCTGCAGCCGTAATTATTGTGCGACTCTTTTCTTGGCAAATCGTACACGGAGAAGAGTTGGAGCATTTAGGAAAATCACAACAAAAAATCTCCAAAAATGTCTTGAGCCTGCGAGGGGCTATCTTGGCCTCAGACGGCACGCCTCTTGTTTCCTCAAGCCCAGGCTGGACAATTTGGGCAGACCCAAGAAAAATAACAGATCCCAAAAGCCTTTCAGAAAAGCTTGCTCCGTATTTGGTTGAAAAACCTTTGGAAATTGTAAAAGATCTTGATGAGGCGAGTCCCGATGAAAAACCCACCCCAGAGGAGCTTTTAGAGATAGAAGAAGGAAAACTTTTTAATATTTTAACTCGAAGGGGCGCATGGGTTTCTTTAAAGCAAAAAATAGACAATAAAACCAAAGAAGTTATCGAGAAGTTAAATTTAGAAGGCTTAGGATTCGACCCAAACCAAAGAAGAATTTACCAAGAAGCCTCAATGAGCGCACACCTATTAGGTTTTGTTGGCCAGGAGTCCTCAGGATTGGATCAGGGATATTTTGGTTTGGAGGGAAAGTACGATGTTGCGCTCTCTGGCGTTGGGGGAGAAAAATATTTTGAAAAAGACGCTCTAGGGAACCCAATTTTAGCAGGAGACGGCAGAATTGTTGCCGCGCTTGATGGCGTTGATCTAAAAACCCACATTGATCGCACAATACAATATTTTGTCGAAAAAAGGCTCGCGGAGGGGGTTAAAAAGTATGGCGCAAAAGCGGGATCTATTGTTATTATGCGGCCATATGACGGTGCAATTTTGGCAATGTCATCGTATCCCACATATATCTCCACACACTTTTCGTATTTTAAAGAAGAGGATTTTATAAACCCGGTTATCTCGCAAACTTTTGAACCTGGGTCTGTTTTTAAGCCCATCGTAATGGCAAGCGCCTTGGATGCAGAAGCGGTTAAGACGGACGACTTGTGCGATAAATGTACAGGAAGCTTAAAAATCGGTCCCTATACAATTCGTACATGGGATGAACAATACCACCCAGACTCAACTCCCGGCGAGATTATCAAAAACTCAGACAACACTGGTATGGTTTGGGCAGCCGAGCGGCTTGGGCAGGATAAGCTGTATGATTATTTATCAAAATTTGGCCTTGGGGCAGTTACTGGAATAGATCTTCAAGGCGAAACAGCTTCAAAACTTCGGCAAAAAGGAAAATGGGGATTTATCGATTTAGCAACAACAAGTTTTGGACAAGGAATTGCAATTACCCCAATTCAACTTGTTCGGGCAATTGCGGCAATCGCAAATGATGGCAAACTTCCCACCCCCCAAGTTGTTGACAAAATAATAGGCAGTGGATTTGAGCAAGACATAAAACCAGAAGCGCATATTGAAGTGATATCCAAAAAAGCAGCAGATCAAATAACTGAAATGATGATAAATGCAACTAAAACTGGGGAAGCAAAATGGGCAGCGCCAAAAGGACATGTAATTGCCGGAAAAACCGGCACAGCCCAAATTCCAATCCAAGGGCATTATGACCCTGAGAAAACCATTGCATCGTTTATTGGATTCGCCCCTGCTACTAACCCCGAATTTATTATGCTTGTTACATTGCGAGAGCCCCAGTCATCCCCCTGGGCATCAGAAACCGCAGCGCCACTTTGGTTTGACATTGCTAAGGATTTGTTTGTGTATCTCGGAATCCCGCCCACTCAGTAAAAACGTGTTAAAATACACAATATGCCCTTACATACTGTCGAGCTAAGACCGGATCGAACTGCGGAAATCACTCCTGAAGCAGCCTCGCAAGTTTTCTCTTCTTTATCTTCCTTGCGCTCATCTTTTTTAAACAGGATCTTTGGAACCGAAGAACCAATAGTCTTTGAAATAATCTCACTTGACCAAAAAACCCATTTTTACGCCCATTTCCCCGACCCTCTAGCCGCATATATTGAGTCACAAATTGCCGCACAATACCCAAAAGCTTCCGTGGTTGCAGCACCTGACCCCCTACCTGAAAAGATTGCAGGAAAGTTTACAGTAGTAGGTGAACTTAAGCTTTCTGGTCCAAACTATCTACCCCTGAAAACTTGGCGCGAGTTTACAGATTCAGATCCGATGTCTTCAGTTTTGGGAACAATGGCAAAAGTTGATGTGGAAGATACACTTCTTGTGCAGGTTATCGTTCTTCCTACAGGCTCTGGTTGGAGAAGAGCCGGGGCCCGTGCAGTTTCTCAGGGCGTTATAGACTCGGAAGGAAACAAAAAGGCCCACCCAAAAGCCGCTTTAATTGATAAAAAAATTACCCAAAACGGCTTCCGTGTTGGAATTCGCCTGCTTGCCGCCTCAAGCGATGAAAAAAAGGCAAAACAGCTTATCTCCTCCCTCGCCGGGTCATTTGGATCCTTAACGCTTGGTGAATCTAACTCTCTTATTTATGCAAAACCTGCGTTTTGGCAGCAAAACGCATTTTTACAGTCAATTCTTGCAAGAGGCCCGAAGTTTGTTCCCGGAGGACAATTTTTAACAGTAGATGAGCTTGCAACGGTTTTTCATCTTCCGTCAGTTAACCTCTCAGAAATTAAAAATGTTACCTGGGGAGGCTCGCTCCTTGGTGACCCGCCGGATAGTCTTCCAACTGGAGTTGGAGTATCAGACGAGGAAAGAGCCCAAATCAACTTCTTTGCAAAAACCGAATTTAGAAACCAGCTTACAAATTTTGGAATAAAAAGAATCGACAGAAGGCGCCACGTTTATATTGTTGGAAAGTCAGGAACCGGGAAGTCAACTTTGATTGCAAATATGGCAATAAACGATATGTTCAACGGAGAGGGTTTGGCAGTTGTTGACCCACACGGTGATTTATCTGAAATCATTTTAGATTATGTTCCTGCCTTTCGGATAAATGACGTTGCCTATCTTGATGCAGCGGGAGCCTCAAAACGCCCCTTTCGCATGAATCTTTTTGAAGTCAAAAATCCTGAGCAAGGCGAACTTGTCGCCTCAGGAATTGTCTCAATTTTCCAAAAACTTTACGGCTACTCTTGGGGACCTCGTCTTGAGTATATTTTAAGAAACTGTATTTTGACGCTTATTTTGCGTCCGAACTCAACTTTAGTTGATGTACCCCGAATTTTAACAGATAAAGGGTTTAGAAAATCTGTCGTTGCCGGCCTTGACGATATTGTTCTCAAAAACTTCTGGGAAAACGAGTTTGAGAAGATGAATGATAAATTACAAACTGAGGCAATTTCCCCGATTTTGAATAAAGTCGGACAATTTGTTTCTTCTCCAACAGTTCGCGAGATTATTGGCTATCCCGTCTCAACAATAGATATGGAAGATGCAATGAACTCCGGGAAAATTGTTATCTTAAATCTTTCTCAAGGAAGATTAGGCGAAGATAACGCTGCACTTCTTGGGGCAATGATTATTACAAAAATTCAACTTGCCGCAATGAACCGTGCGGCAATTTCCGAAGAAGAAAGGCGAGATTTTTATCTTTATGTTGATGAATTCCAAAACTTTGCAACACATTCTTTTATCAAAATTTTGTCCGAGGCAAGAAAATACCGCTTAAATCTAACAGTTGCCAACCAATATATAAGTCAGGTTATAGAGGAAGTTCAGCATGCAATTTTTGGAAACGTTGGAACCTTAATGAGCTTCTTAGTTTCAGCCCAAGATGCCCAAATTCTTACGCGCGAGTTTGGACAAGTTTACAAAGAAGAGGATATGGTTGGTTTGGACAACTACCAAATAATTACAAAACTGGCAATTGACGGAAAAACTTCTCGTCCATTCTTTGCATATACTCTTCCGTTGCCTCAAAACAAGACAGATAATAGAGAACAAGTTATCTTTGCATCAGAAGAAAAGTATACAAAGATTGCCGGCGAGGGGGCGTATGTACCAGTGTCTGTAGATTCTCCCCCATCTGATTTAACTCCCTTACCTCCCCAACAAGCACAAGTAGAAGGGAAAAAGAAAAGAAAAAGAAGAAAACATGGCGAAGGCGGCGACGGCCCTCGTCCCCAAAGCCCAAATGTCAACGATGTCTGGCGCCCAGAAACCGGCCGACAAGTACCTGTGTTTGGAAATCCACAAACAGACCGTCAATCTGCTGTCGGAGCGCATCCGAGTAGCGAAGGATCTTCAAAAGAAACAGTGTACGAGGGATAAGCTAGAAAAAGAGCTGTCTTTCAAACATTTCTGTTTAATCAACAGCTCCTGCGAGCTAACCCTGGTCATAATTTTGTCGGCATGTCACGCTGAACCAGAGCGCCTATTATCACAAAGACGCCTTTCTCCTTCTAGGTAATCCCCACCTGCTTTTCACAGACTGTGCACCAGTTGTAGTCCTCGATCGCGTCCTGCTTTTGCCTGTACTCGACCTTGTGCCCACGGATCCAGCACCAGACGTGGTCTAGCGAGCAGATGAACCCAAGTAAAAACAAGAGAGGAAGTGCTGCTGCATAGGCGATGAACTTCACACGTTTCTCCTGCCAATTTAAAAATGTGCGACAAACGTTTGATCTAGTATAGCCGAAGCTGTATAATTTAGCGACATTATGACCTCTAATGTTACTTCCCCCCTTGAGGCTAACCACATCCACTTTGTAGGTATTAAAGGAGTCGGTATGACCGCTTTGGCCTTGTGTGCAAAAGACCTGGGGATAAAAATCACAGGTTCAGATGTTGAGGAAGTCTTCGTAACCGACTCTACACTAACCAACCACGGGCTAACGTGGCTAAAGGGCTTTTCTGCGGAGAATTTAAATCCCAAACCGGATCTTGTGATTTTTACCGGAGCTCATGGCGGATTTAACAACCCAGAGGTAGTAGAAGCTCAAAAGCTCGGTATCCCAACAATGTCTCACGCCCAAGCCTTAGGAGAATTTGCAAAGGGAAAAGAATTGATAACAGTTGGTGGAGTCGGGGGTAAAACAACAATAGCCTCAATGGTTTCAACAATGCTTAGTACTACTGGCAAACACCCTTCGTTTGCAGTAGGTGTAGGGGATATAAAAGCTTTAGGAACTCCCGGAAGATACGACAAAGAAGGGAAATATTTTGTAACTGAAGCTGATGAATTTGCAATTTCTCACGGCATCGATAACAGACCTCGTTTTACTTTCCAAAATCCAAAAGTCTTAATTCTCCCCAACCTCGAACATGACCACCCTGATATTTATCCAAACTTCGAAGACACAAAACGTGTTTTTCTTGAGTTTATAAATCGTGTTCCCGCAGATGGACTCCTTGTAGCGTGTATTGACAACGCGAACGTTCGGGAGCTAGTAAAAAACACAAAAGTTCCGGTTCAAACTTATGGATTTTCAGAAGATGCCGACTGCAAGATTACAAGTGTCGAAATAGAAAATCAAATAGCAAATACTACACTCCTACATAGGGGTGTAGAACACAAGTTTTCACTAAATGTACCAGGGAGATTTAATGTTCTGAATGCGACTACTTCGATTGTGGCTTGTTCATTTTTGGACTTGACCCAAGAAGAACTAAAAAAAGGGATTGAATCTTATACCGGCTGCCAACGCCGCATAGAAAAAGTGCGAGAGTTGGACGGGATAACATATTACGATGACTATGCCCATCACCCAACTGAAATCCATGCAGTATTAAGTGCTTTGCGTGACTGGTACCCTGATCGCCCAATTGTGGCAATTTTCCAACCACACACATACTCAAGAACCAAAGTGCTATTTGAAGAATTTTCAAAAAGCTTTGGTAATGCAAACAAGGTTGCAATTATGGATATTTACGCTTCTGCCAGGGAGGAAAAGGATCCAACTGTGAATTCTCAAAAATTAGTGGAAGAAACTAAAAAGTACCATAATGATGTGCACTTTACTGGTGGGCACGAAACGACCATTGAATTTCTCACAAAAAACACACAAAAAGGTGATGTAGTTGTGACGATAGGCGCAGGAGATATATTTCACATCTGGGATGAATTAACCAATAAACATTTGAACAATGACCAATAATTTAATCAATGATTCAATGATCCATTTATTGATTACTGATTAATTGATAATTAATTATTTCACCTAATGAATATTAAACAGAACGTATCTTTAGCTCAATACACAACCTTAGAAATTGGTGGACCTGCAAGATATTTTGTCGAGGTAAAAAGCGAAGATGAACTAAAAGAGGCTCTTCGGTGGGCTAAAGAAAAAGGTGTAGAAACAATTGTGATTGCTGGAGGAAGCAACCTTTTAATTCATGATGACGGCTATGATGGGTTAGTTATTAAGCTATCTTTTGGCGGGATTACGTCTGATGGCAAGGTTGTTCGAATTGGAGCAGGCGAGAGTTTGCAAAATCTTGTTGACTTTGCAAATGAAAACGGACTATCCGGGGCAGAACAACTTGCTGGAATTCCAGGCACCGTTGGAGGAGCAATCTATGGAAACGCAGGTGCTTATGGACAAACGATAAGCGACAAGATAAATCGTGTGAGAATTTTTAAAAACGGAGAAAACAAATGGATAGAAAAAGACGAATGCGGGTTTAACTATCGCGAAAGCGGATTCAAAACAGACAAAAATTTGGTAATTTTGGAAGTAGAATTTGTTTTCGAGGAAGGAAACTCCAGTGAGCTTACAAAAATATCGGATGACACAATTCTAAAAAGGACAGAGAAATATAAACCGGGAATAAAATGCCCAGGTAGCTTTTTTAAGAATATCTTAATCTCAAAACTCCCCAAAATGACGCAGAAATCAATGCCAAAAGACTATTATGGAAAAGCTCCTGCTTGGTGGTTTTTGGAGCAAGTCGGAGCAAAAGGTGCAAGGCGCGGCGCAATTGAAATTGCAGATTTCCATGCAAATTTATTTGTGAATACCGGAGGAGGATCAGCTCAAGATTTTTATGATTTAGCAAAAGAATATCAAAATAAAGTTTATGAGAAATTTGGTATAAAACTAGAGACTGAGGTACAGCTGGTAGGGTTTAGGGAAACTCTTTAATAACCAATGGAACAATAACCAGTAACCAATAATTGATCATTGAATCAATGACTCACTAACTGATTATTGATGAAATGATTATTGATTAATTCAAAATATGCATTACTCAAAATACAACATTGCCATTTTAGGCTTTGGAGTTGAAGGCCAAGACTCGGCAAGATATTTCTTAGGTCAAAATTCAAAAAGAATTACTGTGTTTGACAAGCGCCCAGAGGGTGAGGTTGTGAGTGGTGAGTGGAACGATCGCGGTGTGGAGTTCGTATGTGGGGAAAACTACTTAGCAAAAGGTCTAAAAAGTTACGACTACATTGTTCGCTCGCCAGGTGTTTACCGTTATCTTCCCGAAATTATGGAAGCAGAAATACGGGGCACCAAAATAACCTCAAACACAATTTTATTTTTTGAAGAATCGGAAGCCAATATTATCGGAATAACCGGAACAAAAGGAAAAGGAACAACTGCTCAAATGTTGAAGTTAGGACTAGAAGCCAGCGGCAAAAAGGTTTTGCTTTTGGGGAATATCGGAACACCAATGCTTGATAGAATCGACGACGCCGATACTTTCGATTGGGTGATTTTGGAGCTGTCATCGTTTCAACTTATCGATCTTCCCTACAGTCCACCAATTGCGGTTGTGACCAATATTAAAACCGATCATTTAAATTGGCACAAAGACAGAGAAGAATATGTTCGCGCAAAAGCAAATTTGTGGATTCACCAAAAGCCAACTGACACTGTGGTGTTCAACAGAAATGATGAAACATCAGTGGAGCTTGCTAAATCTGCCCCAGGCCAAGTTATGTGGTTTTCTCGAGGCGAAACCTCTGCTGTCCGAGCGCATTCAGTGGACGCTCAAAAATTAAAAGTGCCGGGCGAACATAATGCCGAAAATGCTCTGGCTGCCCTACAGGCTGGGATCGCCGCTGGCGATGATATAGATAAAATGTGGGACGGAATTTGCAAATATGAAGGCGCTGAACATAGACTTGAGTTTGTCGCAGAAATTAAAGGTGTGAAATATATAAACGACTCTGCAGCAACTACTCCAGAATCTGCAATTGCAGCATTAACCACTTTTAAAGAACCCAAGATTCTTATTGTAGGGGGATCATTCAAGGGTGTTCGTTTTAATGAATTTGCAAAAAAAGTTCTAGAGAATAATGTAAAAACAGTATTTGTGATTGGTGAGTCTGGAAGTGAAATAAAAACTGAACTAAAAAAAGCAGGATTCAAAGGTGAAATCGTAAACGACGTAGAAAACATGGAAAACCTTATTTCTCAAGCAAACGATAAAGCAAATTCAGGAGATGTAGTTTTGCTGTCACCAGCCTGCGCCTCGTTTGGATTGTTTAAAAACTACCAAGATCGAGGTAATGCATTCAAAGAGGCTGTGCGCAGATTGAAATCTGCTAATACAGCGTAATGAAACCTGCGTTGCAGTAGCGCAATTCATTGCGCGCCAAATATGGACAACGATATTTTAAAAATAAAAGGCGGAAAACCAATTCAAGGAACGGTTTCGGTTCATGGTGCCAAAAATGCTGTATCAAAAATTATGGTCGCTGCACTTTTAACCGAAGAACCATGTGTCTTACATAACGTATCTTGGGTAGTTGATACGGATTTGATGATGAATCTAATTCCGTCATTAGGCGGAACAGCAGAAAAAATTGGAGGCCGCGATGTCAGAATAACTGCCAAGACACTTCATGGAATGGATAATCAAAAATTCCAGGAAGTCGTTGGGAAAAGCCGTGTTCCGATTCTTCTTTGTGGCCCACTACTGGCCCGTCATGGGCAAGCCTTAATCCCTGCCCTTGGTGGTTGTGTAATTGGTGATCGTCCCGTAGATTTTCATATTGCCGCATTGAAAAAACTTGGCGCAAAAGTCGAAGAAAGATCTGATGGAATTTACTTCTCAGCCAAGAAACTCCATGGCGCACCAATTCGTCTTGAATATCCAAGCGTTGGTGCAACCGAACAAGTTTTATTAAGTGCAACAACCGCCGATGGAATAACTGAACTTTCAAACGCTGCAATTGAACCGGAAATATTAGATTTAGTTGAAGTCTTAAACAAAATGGGAGCAGACATTACTCTAAATGACAGAATCTACACAATAAAAGGAGTAAAAAGTTTGAGGGGTTTCGACCACACCCCCATTCCAGACCGTCTGGAAGTTGCATCATGGGCCTGTTTGAGCGCGGCAACAAACGGAAAAATATTTGTTGAAAACGCAAATCCTGAACATCTTCGAGCGTTTTTAGAAAAATTTGAAGAAGTTGGAGGAGAATTTAGAATCTTGGACAATGGGATATCTTTTTGGCGTGCAGGGAGCAAATTAAAAACAACAAATATTGAAACGGATGTTTATCCTGAATTTGCAACCGACTGGCAGCAGCCATTTACAGTGTTGCTGACTCTTGCTCGGGGTGAATCACATATCCACGAAACAGTTTACGAAAACCGCTTTGGCCATGCCAATTCTCTAAACAAAATGGGAGCAAGTATAAACTTAATTAAAGAGTGCAGAGGAACATTGTGTCGCTTTAACAATGAACACTTCCATACTGCAATAATAAATGGTGGAGGAAAACTGCATGGAGAGGATATTGAAGTCCCAGATCTTCGGGGCGGGTTTTCGTATGTAATAGCAGCAGCCGCAGCAGACGGAATATCAACAATTAGGAATATTAAACTTTTAAAACGCGGATATGAAGACTTTGTACCAAAGCTCCAAACCCTCGGAGTTGATATGATTAGTTAACCCATGAAAAATATATATGAGTTTTGAGAAAAACATAATCCTTCTTCACGGCTGGGGAGCAAATACAAAAAAGCTTGAGGCGCTTGCCCAAAGCCTGAGAGTGAAAAAGTGGAAAGTTTTGATTCCTGAACTTCCCGGATTTGATGCTCCTGAACCCGATAAAGAGTGGTCCCTGGCTGAGTATGCAGAATTTGTCACACGCTTTGCAGGTAAAGCATTCGGAAGGCAAAAATATTATGTGTTTGGCCATTCATTTGGCGGAGGAATAGCACTCAAGCTTGCAGTAAAAAATGCCAATTCGCCAAACGGCATTGTCTTGTGCGCAAACCGCGGAATATCTCGTGGAAACCCGATAAAGCGAGGCATTTTTTATCTACTTGCCAAAGCTGGAAAAGTATTTGTATCTGTACTTCCTCTTGCCAACTCTTGGCGAAAGATCCTTTATATGGCCGCAAGAGAGCATGACTACGAAAAAACATCTCCAAAAATGAAGGGAATATTTAAAAAAGTGGTCGCGGAGGATTTAAAGCCACTTATTTCTCAAATTAAACTTCCCACACTTGTGCTTTGGGGAAAGGACGATCGAATTACACCAGTTTCAGATGCATATTTTTTGAAAAAAAATCTTAAAAACTCTAAAGTTCTAATCTTTGAAAACCAGGGCCACAGACTCCCATACGAAAGCCCCCAAGTTTTAGCAAATGAGATAAATATCTGGGCAACAGAAAAATGAGTAACAAAATTATAGTTTTTTTATTCTGGGCGCTTCCTGCGATAAGACAAATCTTGTTGTGGGTTTATTGGCTCCAAGTTAAGGAATATCGCTTTGACAGATTTTTGATTCTGCTTGAGACAAAAGAAGGAAGAGAACGCCTTGAAATAAAATTCATTCTATTAAAGTTCTTTGTAATTTTTATAATTCTGTTTTTTGGAAATTATTGGCCAGCTTATCTTTTGCTTGGATGGTTTAATTTAAGATTTTTAAGTGAAGTTATAAAAAAAACTATACGTATCCCAAAGTTAACACTTCGGGCGCTAGAACTTGTTGGAACGTCTTTATTGGGAGTAATAATTGTATTTTTACTAACCATCCAATCAGGAATTATTATATCGAATTTAAGCCTTGGTGAAATGCTCATTGTCGTACTGCCTTTTGTTGGAATATTATGGACAGCACCGCTTGTTAACAAAACTAAACAAAAGTTAATAAAAAAAGCCCAAGAACGACTTAAAATTGTTAAACCTATTGTTATTGGTGTAACAGGAAGTTTTGGAAAAAGTACAACAAAAGAATTTGTCGCACACCTTCTTTCCTTCAAATACAAAGTCGAAAAAACAGAGAAGAATTTAAATACTGATTGGGGAGTCGCAAACGCTGCTGCAAATCTCTCAAAAAACACACAAGTTTTTGTTTGCGAGTTGGGTGCGTACAAAAAAGGGGAAATAAAATCATCCTGTGAGATTGTCCATCCCAAAATTGGAGTAATAACAGGCATTGAACCCCAGCATCTTTCTTTGTTTGGAAGTATGGAAAACCTAAAAAAGGCAAAATACGAACTGGTAGAATCACTCCCTCTTGGTGGTTTGGCTATATTTAATGCTACAAACGAAGGTGCGCATGAACTATCAGAACGTGCGAAATCCAAGGGTAGGAGTGTAATTACATACGGTGTCGATGTTCCCACTGCTGACCTATACGCGAAGATTAAAAAAATAACAACAGAAAGTGTAACCGCCGATATTAAATATGAAGACAAACAATTTACAATTACAGCTCCAATTCGAGGCGAGCACTTTTTACAAAACCTGCTTGCTGCGATTGTTGTAGCAAGAGAGTTAAAAGTTGACTGGGAAAAAATAAAAGACGCAATAAAATCCATTCATATGACCGGGAAAACCATGCATATTTACAAAGTAAACACTGCAACTGTTATTGATGACTCCTACAACTCAACGCCAAATGGATTTGGAAGTGCAATTAAGTATCTCTCAAGATTTAAGAACAAAAGAAGAGTAATTATTACTTCAGGAATAATCGAGTTAGGAGAAAAAACTCAAGAAATACTAACGAAACTCGCGAAAGAGTCCGCAACCGTTGCAGATGAAATTGTTTTAATAAATCCAGACTTTGAAGACTACTTCAAAGAGGCAGTAGCGGATACGAGAATCTTAAAAGTTGCAAAGGGAAATGCTCTTTTAGATAGATTAAAATACAATTTGTTTCGGGATTGTGTAATTTTAATTGAGGGAAGAATGCCGTCTATTGTTACTCGTGAGTTAGAAAAATACAAATGAGACCAATACATATTTCTTTAGGGCCAAACTACGAAAAAGATGACATGATCCTTGCCCTAAAAACCCTCTTTAATCCATTAAAGTGGTTTGATAAAAAGGAGGTTGAAAAACTTGAACAAGAATTTGGATCCCTTTTTCCAAAACACAAAGTACTTGCGATAAATAGTGGAAGAAGTGCAGAGTATTTAATATTAAAAGCCCTCGGTATTGGAAAGGGAGATGAAGTAATTTACCAAACCTTTACTTGTATAGCTGTGCCGAACTCAGCAAGCTGGCTTGGAGCCAAACCAGTCGGGGTGGAGACGGGTGAAGATTACAATATTGATGAAAAAGACTTTGTAAAAAATATTTCAAAAAAAACAAAAGGTGTAATAATTCAAAATACATTTGGAATACCAGGAACTTTAAAAAACTCTGAAGTACAAGTGTTAGAAGACCATGCTCACTCACTGGGCCTCAAAAATGTTGGGAAAATAGCATTCTTCAGTTTTGGAAGAGATAAAGTTATCTCATCGGTATTTGGTGGGATGATTGCAACTACGGATGACAACCTGTTTATTAGATTGATAGAACTTCGTGATTCGCTTGAGAAGCCCCCGCTTTGGTGGACGCTTCAACAATTATTCCACCCCATCGCGTTATCTTTTATACTGCCAACCTATTCAATCGGTATTGGGAAATTACTATTAGTTTTATTCCAAAAGGTCAATATTCTCTCAAGAGCCGTGTACCCCGAGGAAAAAAAAGGCGAACACCCAGATGTGTTTCCAAAAAGAATGCCAGGTGCTTTAGCCATTCTTGCAAGAAACCAGTTAAAAAAACTCGAAAGATTTAACACACACCGAAAAGAAATTGCTGAATATTATTTCAAAAACTTGCCAAATACAAGCATTAAGTTGCCACCCAAGAAACCCAACTCTATTTACCTTCGCTTTCCAATTAGAGTTTCAAACGGGAAGAGCCTTCTTATGTTCGCAAGAAAAAAGGGAGTGGTATTGGGAGATTGGTATCATGATATTGATTCAAATATTGTTAACCTTCCAACCTACCCAACAATGACTCTAAAGGACGCGGAGAAAGTGGTAAAGATTGTAAAGCAATGGCTAAATACACAAGCAAAATAATAGAAGACAAAAAAGTTTGGGAAAAGTTTATGCTTTCTCAAAAGCCCCAAAGTTTTTTGCAATCATGGAATTGGGGGGAGACTAATAAGTTAACAGGCAATCAGGTAATCAGGACTGGATTTTTCAGCGGTCCCAAGCTCGTTGGATGTGCACAAATCATTGTTGAGCGTGCAAAACGTGGATCTTACTTCTTAGTTCCCGGCGGGCCGCTACTAGATTGGGAAAATACCACACTTGTTAAATTTTTCTTAGATGAAATAAAAAATCTTGCCTTAAAAGAAAATGTTTGGTTTATAAGAATTCGTCCAGAAGTCCTTGACTCGCAAAATTCACAAAAAGAGTTTTCGAATCTTGGATTCGTTAAAGCCCCAATGCATCTTCACGCCCAAAATACATGGGTTTTGGATATTACCCCATCTGAGGAAGATCTACTTGCAGGTATGAGAAAAACAACAAGGTATTTAATTCGTCAAAGCGAAAAACACGAATTAACTGTGGAACTATCAAAAGATCCCAAAATGGCTGATATTCTATATAAACTGCAAGCCGAAACTGTTGCTCGTCATAAGTTTATCCCCTTCCCCAAGAAACTTTTCGCCTCGCAAATCGAAACCTTTGAAAAAGACAACGAGGCCGAAGTCTTTATTTGTAAAAAAGGAAACGATATCCTCGCCGCAGCAATAATAATTTTTTACGGAGATTACGCATACTACCACCACTCAGGCTCAGTGAGCCTCCATCGCGATATCCCCTTTTCCTACTTTTTGCAATGGGAAATAATCAAAGAGGCAAAAAGGAGAGCTAAAAAAGCATACAACTTTTGGGGGATAGCACCAACAGACAACCCAAAACACAGATTCGCCGGCGTTACAATTTTCAAGAAAGGCTTTGGGGGCAAGAGAGTCGACTGGCTACCTGCCCATGACCTTCCGATCTCCCCCAAGTATTGGCTAACTTATGCATTTGAAACTATACGGAAAATACGGCGTGGACTATAATCAATCATGAATTTCACAAACATGCTCCCGCTAGCTTTAGGCTTAGTAATCTTTTCTTTCTTAATAACCGGAATCCTTGTTATCCCATTTATCAACCTTCTTTATTGGCTAAAACTTACTCGCCGTGTAGAAGCTCCAAAGAAAGGCAAAGTCCCTCTTTTTGATAGGCTCCATGACATAAAAGCCGGAACCCCTGTTGGCGGCGGGATACTGCTTATATCGGTAGTCTCAATTCTTTTTGCCACAATTTTCCCCCTCGCCGCGCATCTTGGAGTATTTGTTCAAACAGCCTATGACCCAAGCCTCGAGCTTCTAGTTCTTTTCTTTACATTCATCTCCTTTGGACTTCTGGGTTTATCAGATGATCTTATTAAAATATTCGGGAAAGGCAAAGCAGGAACTAGTGGAATTTGGTTTGGATTATCTCGAAAAATGAAGTTTTTTTTGCAATGGGTCCTTGCTTTAAGTGTCGCTTGGGTTATTTATAAATACCTAGGTATCCATATCTTAAATATTCCACTTTTGGGTAAGGTAATTGATTTAGGAATTTGGTATGTTCCATTTGGCGCATTTGTAATTGTTGCTTTTTCAAATGCTTTCAATATTACCGACGGGCTAGATGGATTATCAGTTGGTCTTTTGATGATTTGTTTACTCGCCTTTGCTCCAATTGCCGCTGGCAGTCTTGATACTCCGTTATCAGTTTTTATATCTCTCTGGCTTGGAGCAATTATAGCCTTTCTCTATTTTAATGTTTGGCCGGCAAGAATTTTTCTTGGCGACGCAGGCTCTTTATCATTTGGCGCAATGCTTGGTTTAATCGGGCTTCTAACAGGAAGCATTATTGCATTAGTCATAATTGGAGGGATTTACGTCTTGGAAGTTGTATCCTCTGCAATACAAATATTCGGTTGGAAAGTTTTAAAGCGTCCAATTTTTCTTCTCGCGCCTATCCACCATGCGCTTTTGGCAATCGGCTGGGAGGAACCCAAGATAGTAATGAGGGCATGGTTGGCGGGCATAATACTAGCTATAGTCGGACTCTGGCTTGCCTTCATCTAAAAAATGAAACGCCTCACCCTCCTTCGTGCCCAAACCGTTCGACTCGATCGACCGCTGCTATTTATAACCCTTGGCTTGCTTATTTTCGGCCTTGCCATGGTTTTTGATGCTTCTGTCGCCGATGCAACAAGAACTTTTCAAGATAAGTTTTTTTATCTCAAAAGACAGCTTATTTGGGCAATCTTGGGTGCTTTTTCGATGTTTATTTTATCTCAAATAAATTATAAATTCTGGCAAAAAGCTGCTCTTTGGATATTTATTGGAACAATAATTCTTCTTGTCCTTGTTCTTGTCCCAGGAGTTGGAGTCACAGCACTTGGTGCAAGCCGGAGATTGAATTTGGGATTTTTAGGGCTTCAACCGGGGGAGTTGGCAAAACTTGCTGTGATCACGTTTTTGTCGACATCTCTTGTAAAGGAAAGATCGTTTTTAAAATTTGCCTCTCCTGTAGGAGTTGTAAGTAGCTTAATCCTTCTTCAGCCAGATATGGGTACGACAGTAATAATTGCACTTACTTCTTTAGTAATTTACTTTGCAAGCGGTACCCCACTCTTGCATATTGTTGGAATTACCGCATCCGGACTTATTGGCAGCCTCATACTTGCACTATCGTCAAGCTATAGAAAAGAGCGGCTTATGACTTTTTTAAACCCTCATAGCGATCCAGCAGATACTTCCTACCATGTCCGTCAAATATTAATCGCAATAGGCTCGGGAGGATTATGGGGATTGGGATTGGGACAATCAAGACAAAAGCACCTTTTTCTTCCGGAGCCTGCAACTGATTCAATATTTGCAATAATTGCAGAAGAGCTTGGGTTTTTTGGGGGAATAGGAATAATACTCGCATTCCTGCTCTTAGTTGTCAGAGGCTACCAAATAGCCTCGCGTACAGAAAATCCTTTCGGCAGACTTCTTGCAATTGGGATAACATCAGGAATCGCAATCCAGGCTTTTATAAATCTGGCTGCAATGGTTGCATTGGTCCCCTTAACCGGAATTCCTCTTCCGCTGATATCATATGGAGGTTCTTCGCTCTTTGTAACTTTGTCGGGAATTGGAATACTATTAAATATCGCAAAAAGAAAGTGAGATGTGCGAAGTGAAAAGAGAGAATATGAATAGAACAGACTTACGTCATAAAACAGACTTACGTCATAAAACAGACTTACGTCATAAAATAAGAATAGTAATCACAGGAGGCCATGCTACTCCTGCACTTGCGACAATTGAAGTTCTTGAAAAAAACGCAGAAATTTACTGGATTGGTGAAAAAGAAGGAATTGAGGGAACAGGTTCAAAAACGCTTGAATATCAAGTAATCCCCGAAAAAGGAATCCCGTTTTACCCAATAAAATCAGCAAAAATTCACCCAAACATATTTAAAACATTTGTTAATTTATGGAAACTACCTGTAGGACTTATCCAGTCTCTATATTTCATAGCAAAAATAAAACCCCATGTTGTTCTTTCTTTTGGAAGCTATGTGGCAGTTCCTGCTGCTTTCTCAGCTTGGATTTTAGGAATCCCAGTTGTAACTCATGAACAAACAACTGTTCCTGGACTTGCCAATAGAATTGTTGGTTTTCTCTCAAAAAAAATAGCAATAACTTTTCCTGGAACTTATGGAACTAACAAAAAGGTTGTGTTAACTGGAAATCCGACAAGGAAAGGGTTCTTCAATAGGTTAAAGAGAAAAAGTAGAAAAATTCCAACCATTTTCGTAACTGGTGGAAGCCGTGGATCAAGCATTATCAACGAAAATATTTCTGAAATTCTTAACAAGCTTTTAAAAAAATACAGGGTTTTTCATCAAACAGGCATTCTTGAAAGCCAAAAGGTTCAAAAAGTTAAAGATTCTCTTTCTCAAAGTTCAAAAGATCGCTACCACATTGCTCCAAACTATACTCCGGAAAAATTCGAAGAAAGATTATTAAACTCTGATTTAGTAATTTCTCGCGCAGGCGCAAATACAGTTCTTGAAATTGCCGCAACAGGCACTCCCGCAATTTTAATTCCAATCCCTTGGTCCGGAGGGGGAGAGCAGGTAAAAAACGCAAAAATTTTAGAGGAATCCGGTATTGCAAAGGTTTTAAATCAAGACTCGTTAACTTCTCAAAAACTTCTAAAAGCAATTGAAGAAATGCTCAAAGCCCCGCCCTCAAAAGATCAAAAACTCAAAGCAAAAAAACTGACAGTTCCGAAAGCCGCCGAAAATCTTGCCCGCCTGGTTTTAGAAACAGCAAATGAATGAAGTATTAAATCTCTTCTTTGGTATTTTTTTGATTTCGCAAATCTCATGTAAAACTCAATTCGGGGCATGCGATCAAAATGAATATAAACGGTTAGACCAATTTAAAGGAAACAATTTGGTTACATTATCTAACAAGAAAGTCGAGGAGTCACTTTTACAGGATTTTAAAAACGAAAAAGTTTATGTTCACAAAATCCTGCCAAACACTCTTTCTGTTATTATTAAAAAAAGAACCGGTTTTATTGGAATTTCAAAAGAAGATTTAGATGGGACTTTCCTGGTCGCAAAAGATGGGACTGTTCTGTCATTCGAAAAATCCTCCGCCGTTCCAACACTTGTCTTATCTCCAACTTTTCCAAATCCGGTCGTCGGAGAAAAAGTTTCAAATAAAGTTTTAACCTCTGGGAAAATCCTTCAGCTTGTTTCAAAAGTGCAAACTGTAAAAAATACTACGCTTGAAGAAGAAAAACTAAGCTTAGATCTTGGTGACACAAAAATACTTTTTCCCACAAATCGCGACCCCGAGGTTTTGGTAGGTGCTTTACAATTGATTCTACTGGACGCTAAAATAGAACGGCTACGCATGAACAACAAAGTACCGGTAAGTATTGATTTAAGATTCAAAAATCCAGTACTAAAATACAAGTAGTGTAGTAAAGTAGACAAGTAGATAAGTAAACATAAATATTAAAATTCTTTACTACCTGACTACCTGTCTACCTTTATATATGGCTAAAACACGTGTCCTGGCAGGCATTGATATAGGTTCTGCAAAGATTGCTTCTTTGGTTTCTCAATATGATGAGTTAGAAGACAAAATTTCAATCTCCGGAGTTGGGATGGTACCGTCCCGTGGAGTCCGAAAAGGCCAAATTGTAGATATCGATGAGGCAGCAGCCGCAGTTTTAGAATCTGTCGAACAAGCAGAACGTATGGCGGGCTATAGTCTTGATCAGGCATTTGTAACAATCAGCGGGGGACACATCGACTCAAGAAACTCAAATGGCGTTGTTGCGGTTGCAGACCCCGGAGGCGAAATTTCAGGAACAGACATAGAAAGAGTGATTGAAGCAGCCCGAGCTGTTTCTTTGCCCGAAGCCCGCGAAATAATCCATGTGCTTCCAAAAGAATATAAAGTCGACGGCGAAACCCAAGTAAAAGATCCCGAAGGAATGAGCGGTGTAAGACTTGAGGTTGAAACTCACCTAATAACCGGCTCTACAACTGCAGTTAAAAACATCCAAAAAACAATCTCAGAAGTTGGTGTAACCCCGACAGGAATGGTTTTTTCTGGGCTTTCTTCTGCGGTTTCTGTACTTTCAGATACAGAACGGGAGCTTGGTGTTGTCTTGGTAGATGTTGGAGCAGGAACAACCTCAATTGTGGTTTACGTTGAGGGTTCAATCGCTCATTCTTCCGTTCTCCCAATTGGCGGCAAAAATGTAACAAACGATATTGCAGCAGGTTTAAGAGTCTCTCTTGACTCAGCTGAAAAAATAAAGATTACTCTGAGCGAGAAAAGAAAAAAAGGGAAAGTAGAAGGAGAAGAAGACGAGCTTGATCTGAAAAGCTATAATGTCGAAGAAGGCGACAGAAAAATCTCTGAGAAAACTTTAATTGAAGGAATTATAAAACCCCGCCTAAACGAAATATTTACAATGGTTGGGATGAATCTTTCTGAATCGCAAACCGCCGGCAAAACCCCCTC
>ERZ1292623.241-Hain-H51-01um-R1-241-length-61522-cov-8_pt1 | contig 45953 bp, 59 predicted proteins | sample MGYA00564398_ERZ1292623 | MGnify/ENA primary metagenome ERZ1292623 (study PRJEB36523, sample SAMEA6512633) | groundwater metagenome | collected 2019-01-07 | study: AquaDiva: Metagenomics assemblies of 32 groundwater samples
CTTAAAGTCTTAGAAATCAAAATCTTAAAAAGGAAGTAATTATGCAACACAGCATATACATTCATAGTTTCCAGAAGTCAACCTTCAAATTCCACGCAGCGCGTCACATCCTTATTCCCATTGTTGCATACAGGTTTGCTTCTACTTCATAAGTGACGGTTTCTTTGAGTATTATTTCGACATTTCCAGCCATTCCTGGCAGATGTTTTTCGTTTAGCGTTTGAAAGTGTTTGGCACTTATGTGGTATAGTTCGTGTCTGATGATCGCTAGTCCTGCAGTACATATGCCTGTATTTTTTCCCAACTATTCAACCAAGATGGGTTTGTGGGACTTTGTAAAGCTTTGACACGCACAGCTTCCAGGAGTTCATTGTAAGCTGCTTTTAAAACAGGAGAAATCCCTTCTAAAGGTGCCCAATGAATGTTTTCCAGGTCTTTGATTCTCCCGCTGACATAGACATTGTCGAAGACTGGGCTAATAGCTCCAAATTGAATCATCCTTCCTTGAGTACGGAGCTGTCGGTTGGCCTCAGCTAGAGCTATGACCACTGAAAAAAGGTTTTGGCTGAGGGATTCTCGTGAGCAGTATCGGTCAAGCTGTTCTTCCCAAGGTGCAGGATTTTCAGATCTCCACAACGCATCTTCTGGGAGAATATTAGTGTCAGTAAGTCGGATGCTTTGGGCGAGGCTTTCCGGAGTGCGGGGAGAAATATTTTTGAGAACAGCCTCGGGAATTACATTGGCAGATAGATAAGGCGTGACATGTGTCAGGTAGGGTCGCGTGTCTTTGGTCGCTTCTATAATAGCGCTGCGTTCTTTGCATGCTCCCCAGTATCGTCCGAGAGGATCAACAATGGAGCTATGCCATTTGGCGGAGTCAATTATCCATTGATCTGCTTGAGCATTGTCTCTGCCAGTGGGGAAGGCCCCGGAGCCTTTAAAGGTCAGGACACGGAATGTCTCTCCAGTTTCGCAGACCTCGATGGGTTCGTCCAGCATGATGTCAATGGTGCGTCCTTTTCGTCGGCCACGCACAGTTAAAATCTCTGTATCCATTCCTGGAGAGGCGTACTTGGGGTTGAGAACAACACAGTCTAGGAGGAAGTGTTCGGATTTAGTAGAGTAAGTGCCGGGGTGTTTACGTGCTGCGAGAACCGCAGCGATCTGGATAGGTTCTTCTTCCACAAGGTAGCCGTAAGGGCCTTCGGGTACAAATTCGAGTCTATTAGGCATGGTTCATTTCTCCGTTCTACTCATATAGCAGAGGCAACTTATTCGTACATTTTGTTGTTGCCTCTGCATATAGGTAAGGCTAACCAATTATGCGATTATTTAGTGCTTTACCTATACTTCAGTATGATATTGCTTCCAACAATTGTTAGGAGCGATTTGATGCCACTTACTTCACGAATAGGATCATATGTTGCCATTGCTCCTTCACGATCTTCAAAACAGTACTTCATGCCGTCAATAGTGAGAGCGTGAAGCCCTCTTTTAGCCACTTCGAGTCGTAGTGGTCCTTTTAGTGTCAAGTCTACAACTCCTTCTAATCCATCTATGCATCCTGTGCCTGACAGCACTCCGCTTAGCTTACGTCCTGTTCTTCCTTCGACTCTAATTCCTGGTGGCAGGCCTATGCCTCCGCTAAAATTGAGCACGCGTAATCGAGAAGCTCCTTTAGGATACTCTTGACTTATTATTCCTTTGCCATTAAGAAGCAGGGTTCCATTTTCAAAAAATTCTATATTAGGCCCTGCAAACTCTAATCCAATGACGCGTGGGAAAACAGCATAAATCTGTCCTCCTCCTGGCTGGACATCAGCCGGTGGCGTGCTTCTACTTCCATATCCTCTCTCTCCTCTCGGTGCACGTCTTTTTTTAAATAGCTCATCTAGTGCGCGCATACTTTCTTTTAACTCTGCCTCAATTTTAGCCTTTCTTATTTCATAGGTTCTATCTATCATTTCAGAGATAATGCTTGCCATATCAGCAGGATTGTAGCCTCTGTTTCTAAGCCAGTTCATGGCTCCTACATAATCATCTCCGAACGTCGCGAATTCAGGGCCTAAATCATCCAGGTTTATGTGGCCTCCACTGTCTCTTGGTGCAGAACGAGGTTGATGTGTTGTCCGTGGCGGCTCTTCTCTAGCACTGCTTCCTGGCGGCTCCCGCGCTCTTGGTCTGGACCCGTTTTTATATAAGTTTTCAAATGCTTCGTTCAGTCTTTGTGTTATTTTTTCAGCTGTTTGCACAGACTCTTTATGTCTATCAGGATGGTATTTTTTCATTTGTCCGTAATATGCTTTTTTTATTTCTTCCTTAGAAGCAGTTCTATCTACTCCAAGAACTTCGTAATAGTCTTTTCCAGCCAATCCTCTTAAAATTGCTTCTAGGTTTTCTGGTGCTTCATAAGCTGCAGCATGTAGATGAAACTGTTCAAAGCCGAGTTCACTTAGCATTTCAAAGAGTTTTGATTTCATATTATTTCACCAATTTTATTCATAAAGCAGTGCAAGCTTCATTATGATACTCAGCTAACCTTTCAACTAATTTATCATCTCTCAGCACGGTTTCAGCAGCACGCCCCAATTGCCGATACGCTGCCTTAATAGATTTTGCAGGCGTTGCCGCTTCAGGGGTCATGGGCAGTATTATGGAAGCTAGACTAACGGGCAGTTTCTCTCCAATTGTCTTCACAGCATCATGTGGGAATTTTTCTAGTAATAGTCGTACGCTTGCTAGCTGTCTTGCTTTTTGGTTTGCTTGCTGCATTTCCGGCGTTTTTGGCTGATCATCTAGGGCGTGCACATCAACGCTTTTACTTATGTATTGTACAAACGCAGTGCAGTTGCTATCCTGATCTTCTCCTAAACCTGCGCTGTAGTTTCCCGTCTGGAAACCGAGGCCGATTGTTTCACCGAGGTGATGGGCTATGTCTCTGTTAGGTAGGTATTCATCTAGCAAGTGCTTAAGTTCTTCTCTTAGCGTATCTCTAACATGAGCAGGTTCACCGGCAGAAAACAAACTCATAAGTTCCCTTAACGCTGCTTGATAGTCTTCTGTTTCTTGACCCATGTATACTGCTGCGCAAAAGTAGGCATGTTTGGCAGGTTGCTGTCCAGCTCTAATACTTTTTGCAGCTTCTTCGAGGGTTCTTACAGTGATAGGCTGGGCATTTTGATCGCTAAGCCTGGGTCGGTATCCGAGGCTTCCTCCCATACTTTTTTGTGGTACGTATAGAACGATTGCAAAAGGATTGGTCGCTATGCGTAGTTCAGAAGGTGCGTCATCCAAGGTCATTTCTTCGTAGAGTTTATTCGCGTCTTTGATGTCTCCAGAGCTATTTACACCATACCTTTGTTTGGCGTCTTCCACAACTATATGTGCGTTTTCTAGGTTCTTTACAACTCCTTCAAGGGTTTCGGGAGGTTCAAATGCGTGTCTTCGTAAGATTTCTTGTTGTCGTTCATAGACTGCCCGTGGGTCGGCATTCTTGTTCTCTGGCCTCAGTAGGGCTTCAAATAGTGCAGAAACTACTGTGGCTTCAATCAATGCTTCGCGTCCATTATTGGCTGTTGTTTTTAAGTCCATGGCATCTCACTATTTCTAAAGACATACTTTAGAGTTTATAAAAGTTTCTATTTTAACCACTTTAAAGTAACTAATTATTAACTAATTATCAGTTTGACCTAGTTTTGAGATGATATTTTTGCATTGAGTAGTTTTCCCCATGTCCATGGGTAACGTGTTATTCTTTCTTTCATGCATGGTGTTTCGCCTTGTTTGGCTTCGATGAAGTTGTGGTAGGCTTGGTAGGTGGCTAAGAATTCCCAGATGGTTCGTCTTTTTTTTGGGGTAGGTGGATGCTTCGCGTACGAAGCATTTTCCTCGTTCTCGGAGTGCTTTGCATAGGCCATCTATGTGGGCTATGCTGATTTAGGTATAGGGGGGATTGCCAAGTACTTTTCTTTTGTGGCGACCGATGACTTTTTGCTGTTCTTTGTCTTTGATGACTTGTCCGTAGTTTACGCAGTCTTCGTTGAAAAACTTTGGTATGGCATTTTTGTTTTGGTCGTTGCCGTCTGTGTAGATGGTAATTTTGTGTTTGTAGGTTGGTTGTTGGGTTCTTTCTGCGATTTGTTCGTAAAGTTTATCACTGGTGGTTTGTATCCATTTGCCGACGGCAAATGCTACGAGCAGTCCAGTTTCTCTTTTAATGTCGAGATAGGAGTATGCATTACCTTCTTCATATTGGTTAAAGCCTGTGGGCTTAACTTTTTTTTGTTTTTTTTAACGAAACTCCAGAATTCATCGATTTCATGCGTTCCTAGCTTGACATCTTTGATGAGAAAGCAAGTGACTTCGTAGCAGTGTTCTGCTACGTCTCCTGCCAGTTTTCGGATGGTGTCTAAGTGGTGGTTAGTGACTCTGGCTACTCCTCGCATGCTTGTTTTTTCTACGAAGTGTTTGCAGATTCGTATGATTTCTCTTTTTGGCATGTGTTTTCTAAAGAATGGAGTGCCTTTGGTTTCTACGAATTGTGTTCCACAATTCGTACATTTGATGTTTTGCAATCTGTTTCTTCTGTGTCCATTTTTGACAAGGCTCTCTGAGCCTTTTATTCCGTAGCTCTTGCATTCTTTAGTATGGCAGAATTGGTTGTGCAATCTTTTTTTGTTCATGAAAAACACCTCTTTTTTGGGGACAATTAAGAATAAACGAGTATATAAAATCATCGCTTTTCTAGGTCAAACTGCGGATTATGATTCAAGATACATTGCTCTGAATCATGTTGTGGCGTTGATTCGTCAGGAAGGCTTGGCTCGTGTATTGGAGTATCGGAACAGCTCTAGAATCACTCTTTTTCCTTCTTCTATTCTTGAAATCGTGGAAGTTTGGGATAGTCTGTTGGAAGATCCAAACAGGTTTGAACAAGTTTATAGGCATCATCAAAAGGCTGCTTCCGATACAGGATTGTTTTATTGTTTGTTGGATTTGCTTTATCTCAGTGAGGTAAAAGAACAAATAAAATTAACAGCTGGAAGCAATTCAGCACCTCTATCTTCTTTAAACAGTTTCCTACATGACTATTGTGAGTCTATGTTAGATGTAAGGCAAGGGAAATTCTGGGTAGAGGGCATTACTCCTGAAATGTTCAACCATTTCACCAGGCTTCAGCAAATGGACCTGTTTGAATTCGTCAGATTCTCCACGGCTATTGTTCAAGGTTTAGGTGTAGAAAAAGGTTTCAATCCGTTTGCTTATCTCCCAGATGTAGAAAAGGTCTGTAAGTTAAGATCCTAATGTTTTAAATACTGGGGTGGGTTCACAATCCATCATGTCCCTTTGTCTTGTTCTCATTGGCCATAGTGGTTGCGGTAAGGACACTTTTGTAGACTATGCATTAAGCAAATACAACCTTCCTTCCATTAAATACAGTACGGTCATTGCAGAAGTCGCGCAGGAGCTCGGCATTAAAGTAGACGCTCCCACTCTAAAGATAAAACAACAGCTCTGGGGTCCCATTCTTCGCAAGCAATACGGCACGATTTCTTACGTCAAGCGGATGGCCGAGAAAGTAAAAGGAAAAAACTACATTGTAAATGGTTCAAGAGCTCATGAAGAAATAGACCTTCTCCAGCAAGAGCTGGGAAAAGACGTCGTCTTCATCGGCATCCTCGCAGATTTCGAGGTTCGTTTCAGCCGTGTCCAGAACCGTGAGGCAGACTTTGCTTTCAAGACAGTAGAAGATTTCAAAACCTCCGAAGCTCGAGAGTCTGAATCACAAATTGATGGCATGCTCAAGAAGTGTGATCACACCTTAACCAACAATACTTCCGTAGAGGCTTTCCAAAAAGAATTAGATGAGTTGCTTTCTAAGTTGGGTGTTAAATAAAGTGCCCCGGCCGGGCAGCTATGCTTCTTGTCTCAATTTTGAAGAACTTTTTGGATCTTGCTTGACTCCTTTTTGGGTTTAGTGGGAGTCTTGTGATTGAATAGTTTATCGGTTTCTGTTTTGGTGATTTGGTTGTCGAGTTGGATGAGGTTTTTTACCCAGGGGTTTCCTGTGTTGAGTTTGTAGAGTTTGGCGTTACCTACTTTGCGAGTGTGGGTCACGATGCTTCGTTGGTTGAGGCCGGGCCATAGTTCGTTGAAAGTAGACCATCCTACGTTTGAGTTTTTGGCGATTTCAGTCATGCTGTAGTCGTAGTCGCTGTAGGTTAGGAGGAAGTTGAGTACCCTCATTAAGGGATAGTCGCCGAAATATTCGATAAACACGCTTGGGTCTTCTTTCATGGTAGTGAGTAAGTAAGTAAGTATATAAATCTTTCTCATTTTCATATGATATTATACTAAAATAACAATGTTTATATTGGAGTGGTCTTTACTGGGCATGATGGGTCAGTATGATCTGGCTAAGAAAGCTATCTTAAAGTACTTGGTTAGGCATAAGTGTTGGAATAAGAAGCATACGCCGATCGAGAATATTCGTAAGGGTTTCCCAAAAAATCTGCGGGGGTCAAAAGAGGTGAATAAAGCGGTTGAGGAGCTCTTCGCAGAAGGCTTGATCTTGCGCAAGCCCACAGGGCATGGCTTGGATGTTTATCTGAATTCGCATAAGAAAGCCGAGATCGAGAAGTTAACTGGGATAGGATAATCTTAGTCTTTTGTCGTCTATCATCTTATCTTGAAGAAGGGGCTGGTGTTTTGTTTTCAGGACAAAACATTAATACGGATGCTGAATCTTATATCAGACATGGTGGATGTTCATAATGCGTCTGAGGTGGCTTGGACTATCTTAGGTTTGGTGGCAGGTTTGAAGACGCAGTATGGGAAGGGTACGTTGTCGAAGGTGTTGAAGGGCAGTAAGAGTAAGTATGTGGCCCGTGCGGCGTCTGAGGCTAAGGAGGTGTATGGTTGTTTGAGTGTTTTTTCCGAGGAGCAAGTTGATGGACTGGTTCAGCAGTTGATAGATGCTGGTTACTTGGAAGTTTTGCAGGTGGGGACGATGTTTGAGGTGAATGTCTTGGGTTTGACGGATAAGGGTCGGCAGACGTTGGATCAGCACTTGCTTATTGATATGACGTTACCTAAAGTATATTCAGCCGAGTTTACGAGTGGAGGAGACGTTCCTATTCTGGATAAGGAAGTGTTGGATGAGTATTATCAGGTGAAGGTGGAACTCTCGAAACTGATAAAGAAGGAGGGGGAGTTGAAGGAGCAGATTAAGAAAGCGATGACGGACAACCAGTTTTCCAATATTCATACGGAAAATATGGATTTGTTTTGTAAGAAGGTGGAAAGAGTTTTGTATCCGAAGGATAAGGTGGAAGCATTGGTGCCGGAGGAGCTTTTGGAGAAGATTCGTGTCTTGAAGGAAACAGTTGTCTTGGTGGCTAAGTTGAAGGTGAAGGAGGAGGTCCGTTCGGAGTGATGCTATGAGGCAGGAGTTTTTGGAAGTAAATGGGAGAAAGTTTTTGGTGAAAATTCTGTATGAGGATCGTGCTGAACCTAGAGCTTCGATTGGGAAGACGGCTGTTCATATCCGGATTCCGTTGAGTTTGAGTCGGGAGGAGCAGTTTAGGGAACTGTTGAAGATGAAAGCATGGGCTAGGCAAACCTTGGAGGAAAATCAGGACAAGTTTCAGCAGAAGCCTCAGAAGGAGTACAAGGATGGGGACGTTTTGAAGGTAGGAGAGGATGAGTACAAATTGCGGGTTGAGTTTAGGGATAAGCAGAGCAGTTCAGCTAGAATCACAAAAGACATGATTTATCTGGTGATTTCGTCGAATCTATCAAAAGAAAAGCAGAACAAGCATATCTCAACGCTGCTGAGTCGGTGCGTGGCGCGTAAGCGTCTTCCGAAGCTGAAGGAAAAGATTCATCAGCTCAACAAGCAGCATCTGAGTCAGCCAGTGAATAAGATTTTCTTCAAGCATTTACAGTCTTGCTGGGGTAGTTGCTCAAATAAGGGTAATATCAATATTTCCACGAGGCTTTTGTTTGCGCCGGACGATGTATTGGAATATGTATGTATCCATGAGTTAGCTCATCTCATAGAGCATAATCATTCAGATCGTTTTTGGGCTTTGGTGGAGAAGGCCATGCCGAATTACCAGAAGAAACAGCAGTGGTTAAGGGAAAATGGGGGTGATTGTAGGTTCTAAGGTGGCGTTAAGAACTATAGGGAATGACAATAGTTTTTATACAGATTGTTGCCATTCCCTATATGCAGTGACGTAAACAAGATTGTCTAAATATTTACGTCACTGGCTATAGTTTTGTTTTACGGAGAAAAAATTATCAAAAAGGAAGACAAAAAATAAGAATGCCCGGCCGGGCAATTAGCGTTCAATGGTTAAAATGGAGGGTTTTCATAGATTGGATGGCCGACACGTTTATATAGGGATTTATCTTTCTATGCTGTATGAAAAAGAAGGTTATGAATTTCACAACCCTAATCGAGCAAGGCGAGGATGGCTGGTATGTAGCGACAGTTCCTGATATTCCAGGTTGTCATACGCAAGGTAAGACCATTGCGCAAGTCTTAGAGCGGATCAAAGAAGCGATTGAAGTCTGCTTGGAAGGGGATCAAGAGGAGATTACACCGTTGAAGTTTATAGGGGTTCAGCAGGTTGAAGTCAGAGTATGAGACTAGTTCCTATTTCTGGTAAAAAATTATGTAAAATTCTAGAAAAATTGGGGTTTGAGAAAATCTACGGAAAAGGGAGTCATGTGCGCTTTCGTCATGGCGATGGAAGAAGAACCGTTGTTCCAGTTCATGCGGGTGAAGAAATCGGCGTTAGTCTACTCAATGAAATCTTAAAACAGTCGAAAATCGGTCGGGAAGAGTACGAAGAGTTAAGAAAGAAGATTTAAAATAAGTGCCCCGGCCGGGATTCGAACCCGGGTCATCACCTCGAAAGGGTGGCGTGCTTGGTTGTCTAATGGTGTATTCAAACAGCCATTTCCGGACTACACTACCGGGGCATTCATGGATTGAGACTGGGTTTTGTTTATAAACATTCCTCTAGAGCGGGCTCTGTAGAAAGTCGCAGTAGCAGCTTCAGGTGAGCAGTCTTTTTGGAGTACAAGTTGTCGACAAGGGGGTGTCCATCCGGGGAATGTCGACCTTGAACTATAACATTAAGCTGCGAACAGCTGCTACTCGAGCGAAGCGAGAAGACTTTCTACAGAGCCTCTAGAGCGGTAAAGCCCAGTGGGCCAGGGATTGTTCATTCGTCGAAACTATAAAATAGACTACTTAAAAGTAATAAAGCTAGAAAGCTTTAAATATCCTCTAAAATTCTCTTCAGATATGATCTTAAGACCAGTCACTCAGCTTCCTCCTTTAGGAGGAATTACAGGTTTATACATGGGTATAACCAACCCCGGAAACGCTACGGCACTCTTACCAAACGGGGCTGGACAAGGTTTAGATCGTTTATACCTCTTTGGAGCGGTGACTGAAGAGTTTCATGTGCCTCGAAGAGGATATAAAGAAATGGAGCGCGATCCTGGGGAAGCCTTTAAACAATTTTTTCAAGGCGATAATTTTTTTGCAAAAGGAGTCCAAGCATTAACCTCAAATGTGCCTTCTTCATCGTTAGAAGACTTGGCTCATTATCTAGCTTTACTCATGGGTGTGGAGGAAGTTTGTCGAAGGGTATGTGCAGCTGTGCCTAAGGCTTCAAAGGTATACTTGAATTGTGATCCAGGGCCGCGTCCACTCAATCCAAGGACACGCAACGGCCTCTGGGGTAGGACCATTCAGTTGACAGGTCCAGGTTATCTATTGATTGGAACTATTTCTATAAATGGAAACGGTCCAGAAAAAGCGGAAGAAGATCCCAATGTTCCTGTAGCCAGTCGTTATTTATAACTCGTAAACTCTTTAGCGTATGTGTTCGGCTTGGTAAAGTCAAATTGGAGGTATTGGTTTTAGGGTCGTGTGTCTCCGAATGGCTTCTCGGGCAACTTAGCCCCCTTCTGCCACCACAACGGATTCACAAAGAATCCGTGCACCAGCACTGCAGTGCTGAGTGTTCGTTCTGTCAAGGATTAATTTTTCCCACTTAATTTGACACTGTTCGCCTTTTATTTTTAAAACCTCAATAAAAAAGTGGGCCCACCGAGAATTGAACTCGGGACCCCCGGCTAACTTAAGTCTATGTTATGGAACAAGGCCATATAAGACCGGTGCTCCAGCCAGGCTAAGCTATGGGCCCACGTCGTGTTTAGGTGCCTCTTGCTTTATATAACTTATCGTAAAGTTTAACTACTAGTTGGACATCGTCCTTAGTAGAGGTGGGGAGGTCTTAGTATGAAAAAGCTACTATTAATTGGAGTGTTTTTGTTGTTCACAGCCGTAGTGTGTGCCTACCCTCAAGATCACTGGGTTCAAGATGCATCCGGCGTTTTAGTGTATGGTCCAAGGATAGATCAAAATGCAGTGTCTTTGCCTTATTCTGTATTGCAAGCCTGGCATGAAGCTCAAAGATCTAAGCAGGATACAACGGCCGTAAGAACAATGGGTAGGGTGTATGATCCCTTTGGTCTTCGCTTGGTTAAACCTTTAAATATTCATAAGCGCTATGATCGTACAGCATACACATCCGTGTATGGAATTGATCGGCAAGTCATTGTGCCTTGGCAGCCTGGGCGTGTTAAATAAAGCAGTTTGATCGTAAGCTTTATAACTAGGTAGGATTTACTCGTCCATAGATTAAAATACCTTGAGGTGGTTTATAATGAAAGCATGGAGTATCTTTTTAGGGTTGGCCTTATCGCTTTCCTTAGTTTCAGCGTTAAACGGCTTTAGTCAGATCAAAGATTACGCAAAGAACGGTTTTGGTGTTCCAGGTGACGTGTATATGATGAACACGCAAGTGGAAAAGCTAATGGGAACTCAAGAAGGCCCTGGCTTAGTTACCATGACAGATTTTGATAAGAGTTTGCTCGTTCCAGATCAGTATGGGGCAACCGGAAATGGTTTGGTTGGCTTCATGTATAGTCGAGGAACCTTGACGACTTACGCACTTGCTACTGAAGCGATGCGTCCTCAAAATTCCATGTATGGAACAACGGCAGCTTACATGCCCACAACGCCTCAATTGTCTAAGTCAAACATGCCTTACCGGCCTGGATTTGTAAAACAAATTGACATGCAGAATAGGGGCGGACGTTACAGCTATGAAGGTCAGTATGATGTAGCTCGAACGCGCATTATTGCGTGGAAGAACAGTCCATACTCTAGCTATCCTTACTCTAGCTACAATTAAATTTTAGTTTTTTTCTTTCTTCTCTTTTATCGTTAAATTTATATAGGAATAGTCTCGTTTAAGTGTCAAGAACCACTAATGTTCGCTTCACTCAACATGCGTGAGATGAAACGAATAAAAAAGGTGGTTCTTGATCACGCTCAGAAATATGCTCTCTTCAAGTAAACAGAAGAAGAGTTACGTTCACGGGTAAAAAGTAAGAGCATATTTCAGACGTGTAAAAAAAGGGGGTATTAAAAATGAAGCTATTTGCGTTAACGGTGTTCTTATTAACAATAAGCATGGTTTCTGCGTATCATACGTTTGATTATACTAAGAATGGGCTTGCAGTACCCGGCTCAGTAAACATAGCCATTCCAGATGTGCAAGAAGTAATGACCAGTGTTCCTGGACCTACCCTAGTTACGCGTCCCAATAACCGAGGAGTTCAGACTTTTATGGAGTCGGATTCCATGCATTCAGCCATGACGCAGCCTTCAGTAAGGTTTTTAGGCGCAAGCCATCGATTGAGTGTTCCAGCGCATGCCATCAATCCCTTGAAGAGAGGGCCTGGAGTTTACTTGGGAAATTATGGTTTATCTCATCAGTACATTAAGTCAATGTCAACAAAATAAGAGGTGTAAATATGAAAGCAATCGTGTTGGTTTTAATAGGTTTATTCATGGTAAGCATGGTAAACGCGTATTATGTTTCGGTGCGCGATAATACCTTTGTTCCCGCATTTTCCATGGTGGGTATTGCAGCAGGTAAGCAGGTTGTGAAGTCAATCGATGCCCGCCCTAAGCAAGTGGTAAGCGATGAAGTGCGCACAAGTAGTTTTAGGCCGATTACTTTTTACCAGGCGTGGGGTGTCCATAAGGGAGTCGTTGTTCCTAAGCAGCAATCAGCGCCTGTAACGGTTTCGTTCAATGCCTTGGACGTCACGCGCCGTTCAAATGCTATTCAAAGGAACATCAATCCATTGAATCGAAGAGCGCATCCCGGATATTACATCGGTCGTTATGGCATTGAAGAGCAATACATCAAAAACATTTAAGAGGAGCTCTTAAGCTCTTTTTTCTCTTATTTTTTTAGTATTCTTTAGTTGCTTGTGAGATAAGTTTTAATATTTGTACACATTTGGTGAACGTATGGCGGGGTATATTTCAGTAGAGGATCTAGTTCTAAAAGCAAACAGCTCTCCCTCCGTAGAGGGTCGAATTAAAGAAACAGTTCGCAGAGTAGAAGAGACTTTAGCAGGGGTTCTTTCGGCCCATCATTTAAAAGGGGAGGTAGTGAATGTAGGTTCAACAAATAGAAACCGTTTCACAGCTTCATTGGATCCAAATAATCCGTATGGGAGTTTTATGCCAGATATTGACCTTTATGTCGTGACGGATGAGAAACTTTCACGACCTGCTGTAGAGATGATCTGCGAAGAGGTTGGATGGGGAGGTTTTTTAGGGTTGGATCATGGAGTGCCCACCCATCGGGCAAATGTGGAGGGATTGCGAACGGATGTGAGTTTTATTGGTAAGTCAGAAGAAGCTAGGCATGCACCATTATTATACGCGCGTTCCGCAGCCCCATTAACAAGTGATCAACTTGCAGAATTAAAGGGATTGGGATTGTTTCTTAAGAATGCAGGGGTGTATGGGGGTTGGCATGGTGGAATCAAGAGATTAGCAGCTGAGCAGTTGATTTTGGCACAGGGTTCTATGCTGGAGTCATTGCGTTATATCCATGATCGGTTTTCAAATGGAGCAGAGGTTCATATTCCAAGTCCGTTGGATGGACATGATTTGACAGCATCCGTTCAACCCGATGCAGCAAGTAGACTCTTTTCGTATGCCAGGCAAGTGTTTGAGCAGGATGGAAAAGTGCCGGATTGGTCTTTTTCGTGGCAGGAGTGGAGGCATTTTCATACGCAGAATTACTTCTTTTATTTTAATGTTCCATGTAATGCAACTGCTTGTGGTCATACAACAAGAGAAATTTATGACCTGACTTGGAAATTCCTTAGGCGTACAGGGGAATCGCGCAGAGGAGAATTGTACGATCCAACTGTGTTTGTCTTGCCTTTTGAGCAAGGGGACGCGGTTTTTATTTCGTGTAATGATTGGGATCGTAAACTGGAGGATCCAAAAAGGTTACAAGATGGGCTTAACCGGAGAGTAGAGTCTTTTATTCAAAGCAGCCATAAATAACGGTATTTATAGTAACTTTTTTAAAGGCTTTTTGGGTTCTCGTCGGTATGCGATGGTAGTCTAATGGTTAGGATAGGGCCTTGCCAAGGCTCTGATCCGGGTTCGAATCCCGGCCATCGCATGTTTTATTTTTCAAGAATTACCTTCTCTTTCGTCGAATAATCAGCTTAGCCTTGTGCAGAATAAGATTTTGTTGGGTGATAATCGTATAAAGAATGAGACCACTAAAGATAAATTCCGTGGCCATCTCGTAATAATTGATGTCTTGGTTAAAGAGGGTTAGGGTTCCGTAAAGATCGAAAAGGCTGAGAATATGATGGATGAAATAAAAGAGGGCAGCTAGGAAGAGTAAGTCCCAGGGCCTTCGATCTTTGTGTTGGATGGTTTGGCGTAAGAACTTCCAAGCATATCGGAGCATAAAGGCGGCAATGAAGAAGTTAGAAAAATAAAAAATGCCTTGCACATAGTAGTCATTCATTGGTTTTCTTCTAAGGATCCTTATATTTAAAGATTTGGCTCTCAGAGCAGCAAAACCTATTTAAACTGTCTTCCGTCCTCAAGAAATACGGGCCCATAGTCTAGTGGCTATCGAAAGACCACAGATGACGTCTCCTTTACATGTACAGCGTAGCTGGACAATTCAGCGCCGCAGTGCTGAAAGCGGAGAAGGTCTCCGGTTCAAGTGTTTGTCAGTGAACTCGTGTTTACTGAACAACTGAATGTCCGGATGGGCCCATTTTATCATCATGGCAAAGCTAAGATTGGTGCGAGAAGAGCGCAGTTTGTTAGATCGAGGTATGGCGTTATTAGAAAGCTGTATTCCCCCTCCGCATGAGCCTCCTATTTTTTCGACAACAAACTGGGCGGATTTTATCGGTTTGCAGTTAGCATTATCGGATGAGGATATTCCTTTTTCTGCCTGTGATGAGCAGCTGGGCAGTCTTTTTCAGAATGCACCTTGGTGTCCTTGGGAGTTGGTGGTTCCTCCTGAATATAGAAGTTTGGGGTTGGATTTAGTGCATCGGTATGAAAGCGCTCAGATAAGAAGGTTGTATTTGGTAAGGGATAAGTCAGGCTATTAATCATGAAATCTTAGATGGGTCCATTTATTTTTCAGAAGGTATAGATAATTGCGTTGATTAATTGACAAATTGACGCAATTGTCTATTCGATAAATCGCGTCTAAATTTCAACTAATTTGCGCAATTTATCATAAGCCAAGGCCTTTCCTTCCAAATTCAAGCCAGTGTTGAAAAGTGGAATTGGTGTTTCCAGTTACATGGATGTCATGGTAAGCTCCAATATAGTAGGTAGCATACGTAGCTTGTACAAGGAGTGGAAGAGCAGCACGTTCTCTTTCTTCAAGGGGTCTTTCTTGATGGTACGCATCGATCAGCTCTTTTTCTTGAGCAGGATTAAGGGAAAAGTGTGCAAGACAAATGGCCAGGTCAATTACAGAAGACGCTTGGCTCATGCATCCTAGGTCTAAAACACAATGTTCTCCTCGTTTGTTTTTCAACACGTGTTGTCGCTGTAGGTCTCCGTGAATGATGGACTGCCTAAAATCAGCTAATTTCAGTTGAGAATAGGATTGGACAATGGGTTCTACAACACGGCGATCTTTTGGAGTAAGGCAGTCTTTTTTCTTTTCAAATTCATGTATGAGATTCGCCGTTCCCCATTCATCATAAGTGGGCTCAATAGGAAAAGAAAGGCTGTGTATGCGTGCTAAGTACTGACCAATGTGTTGAAGATCAGAGGAGTTGGGTTCAAGTTTCGTAAAATCTTGTCCTTCAAAAAAAGAGGTGACATAAAGTGAAGTAGGAGTTGTATCTTCAGAAGTGTAGATCATTCCTTGAGAGTGAGGTATAAGTTCAGGGACAGGAACCATTGTACGTTTGAATTCAGTTAAACCCTTGACTTGGGTTTCAATTTCTTTAAGTGGGGTGTCAGGAGAAAAGACCTTCACGACATAAACGCCCTTGTCGGTTTCAACTTTAACATTTAGAGCTTGTAATCCTCCTTTTAGTTCTTGATAGTTTTTATAGTCTCCAAGTTCATAAACTTGAGCAACCTTTTTTAAAAGTCCTTCTAGGTTGGGTGGGATTGCGCGGTGCATATTAGTATAAGATGGCTACAAGGACGCGTTGGACCTGTCCAAATCGCACCTTAATCGGGTCTGGGGAAGGGTTGTTGTCACCTTTCATGATAAAGTAAGTGCCTTGTTCGTCTTTCTTTACATCAATAACACGGTGAATCAAGGTATCTTCTTTATAACGGTAGCTGATGATGTCTCCGATGTGGATGTCTTCTTCGCTTTTGGGGATGATCTCTAAGGCGTTACTATCGCTATCAATAACAGGGTCCATGCTGTGCGTCGCAGTGAAACCAGCAAATTGGGCGTTGGGGATACGCAATACGACATGGTCAGGCTGAATTTCAACTTGGTGGTCAAGGATGCGTTGGTGGGGTCCTTGTACATCAAGGGGGTGGGTAAGCCACTCTCTGTAGAGGTCGTGGCTTAGAAAGCCAGCTAGGAAGATCAAGCTTAAAACGAGGATGCGCTGGAGCATGAGGGGTAGAATATGAAGTCTATTTATAAAGATTACTACTATAAAGTAACACTATTTACTCGATTTGATCTCAACCACATCCAGGTGCTTTAGAACATAGTCTTTTCCAATCGGCAATTTTTTCTTTACATCAATTGCTTTCACAAAGTTATTGCCAAAATCCGTATGCAATTTAAAGGCAAAGTCAAGAGCTGTAGTTAACGGGGGCATCAAGAAGCAGTCTGGCAACACGCGCCCGTATTGGTCTTCCAGTTTGCTCACTCCGCCCGGATAGATTGCCTTGTAATGCAGCAATTCAAAAACAGCCGTGTTTAACACATCCTGAACTCCAGTACTGCCGTACGGGTCCAAAACGTTTTTTTGAATGAGTTCAAGCCCCTTTTTCTGAGCATCACTCAATTTTCCTTCTTCTTTTATTTTGAATGTTTTTGTGCCCGGTAGATAATCAATGAGTCCAGCTTTAGCTGCTTCTTTTAGGGCTAGCTCGCTTTCAGCTGAGCAAGGCACAAATAAATAGTCGGGGAATTCCTTGCGTAATTTCTCAATATTGGCCGCCGCCGTGGGCATATCTGCTTTGTTGCAGGCAATGATCATGGGTTTTGTTTTCTTGCGCAGCCAAGTAGATAATTGCAACAGCTGTTCTTCTGTCCATTGATGGGGTGTTTCAGGGTTCAAGCCAAGTTTACCAAGGGCTTCCTCAATCATTTTCTCATCTACGCCCACTCCACTTAATTGTTTTCCAAGTACATCCGCAATCTTTTGTTTGGTCTGCATGGTCATTCTTGCAAGCCGTTCCCATCCTTTCTTTAAGATATCTAAATACCAATATTCCAATTCAATCTCTAAGAATCGTACATCCCCTGCAGGGTCATACGTCCCTGGCTGGATGGGTTCTCCTCTTTCATTGGTCGTTCCAGCCGAGTCAATGACATGGATTAAGACACTGGCTTGATTCAGGTCATTCAAAAACTGCATACCCAGTCCCAATCCCTTATGTGCTCCAGGTACAAGGCCTGCCACATCAATTAACTTCACCGGTACAAATCGCTGATGATCCACGCAGAATCCCTCTCGGGGATTGCATTGTCGATTAAAGAAGGTGTCCACACAGTCAATCTTCACAAAACCTGCGCCTTCATTGGGTTTGATCGTGGCGAAGGGATAATTGGCAATCAGCACGTCCATGAGTGTAGCCGCTTTGAAGAAGGTGCTCTTGCCTACGTTAGCTTTACCTACGACGCCTATGATCATGCCCCTTCGAAACCTGGTTTGGTTTTAAAAGCTTGCGAAGGGAGTGTGTTTAAAAAGACAGTTGGATTCCAGAAGGATATGGGAACCCAAGGCACTTTCGAGCGGATCTTCTGGCTGGATGATACGCCTTTCTTTTTTGAGGAGTTGTCAGAAGAAGCCCGTGAAACAGGCAGCTCATTGCCTTTAGAGGATTTGCTTGGAAGGTGTACCTTTGCTTTTGATTTGGAGACTGGAGTAAAAACTGTTAGTGAGCAGGAGTTTGATCTGTACATTCTAGATGGAGATTTTCCAGATGAATTGCCTCCTTTTCAGCGGACGAGAGTGGATGAATATTTAGACGCCTTGCGAAATGGGCGGCCGTTTCGGGTGAATCCTAAGGATGAGACGATGGTGAGAGGGAAGAGCAATAATTTCATACGCATGCGTAAGCATTTGAAAAATAAAGAAAAGCCTGTAGTTGTTTTTTCTGCATCGGACCAAGGGCGAGATGCTGCGAGTTGTTATGCTTGCTGGTATAATTTGCCTTTTTATACAAAGCGAGATACAGCTCTGTCAACCCTGCTCTTTGCTGTTAATCTGCATAGAGAGTCGTATCAGGGGTTGACAACAGAAGGTTGGGAGTTTGGAGGTAAAAAAGAGTTAGTGGATAGGTATCTAGTTCGTTAATCACTTCTTCCCTTGTTTCCATAGGATCTCAAAGTATTTTCGGTAGCTTTCAGAAGTTTCTTTGTTGCGGATCAAGAAGCACAAGGGTGTTCCAAGGGGGTTTACAGTCACCACATAGTCTCTAAAGATAAGGATCATAACAGGTGTAGTGATCTTTAAGTAGCGTACGTGAGTGAATTTCATCTTTTCACGAATTCTTCCATACTCTCGATTGTCAGCATTATACACAACACGTAAATGTATGCCTCGGCTGATTCTTCGATGGTTCCAGTCTAAGAAATAGGGTTCAAATCGCCGATTAAACTCGCGTGGAATGCCCAGAGCAATAAGCCCTTCTCCCTTTTTGAGTTCTTTAATAATCCAGTCATACAATGTTTTCAGTCCTTGAACTCCTTCATAGATTTCAGCGTGAGAGGCATATTTCTTCTCTTCATACTTGGCTTTCAACTCAGGCAATACGTGTTTGAGTTCTTCTTCTTGTCGGGTAAACTCTTTTTTTCTCTGTTGGAGGTATTCGAGTATCTTTTCAGGGTCTTTGGCTTGGTAGTGTTTGGTCCCTCCTTTCAAGGTATAGGTGACAAGCCCTTTCAGGAGAAGTTTGTCAAGTACAAGGTAGGCTTTTCCAGAAGCAATGCCTGCCTTTTTGATAATCGGACCGGTGCTGCTGCTGCCCAAGTCAAGAAGGGATAGGTATACGGCAATCTCAGAGCGTGTAAGTCCAATCTCAGTAAGAAGTCGGTGCATAGCTTAAGAAAAACAAGGGATTATTTAAAGTTAGTGCCCACTTGGGGGGAGGTAATGTATATAAAAAAGGGTCTTTCTTTCTCTTGTATGAAATACCTTTCCCTTTGCGTAGTTCTATTTCTCTTGCTCATCTCATGCACACAGAAAGAAGCACAAGAGACCATAAAAATAGGTGTTTCTGTCCCATTAACAGGCTCCGGTGCTCATCTGGGGGCACCCTATTTTCAAGGAGTTGACTTTGCCTATAAAGAAATCAATGCCCAAGGGGGCATCAATGGAAAAAAGTTGGAGTTATTTGTGGAAGACAATCAAAATTCGCCTAAAGAAGGAGTTTCAGTATTTCATGCATTAGAGTTAAGACACCCAGATTTGATCCTTTCTACGATGTCCACGGCCACCATGAGCATGGCTCCTCTTGCAAAGGAGGCCGGAATTCCTGTATTCGCTTCCATGATTTACGCAGACGTAACCGCAGTAAACGACAACGCCGTTATTTTTTTCCCTACGGCCAAGCAAGAGGCCAAGTTAGCTGTAGATGATATGAAAAAAAACAACATCAACAAAGTAGGTGTGATTTACATCAATTCAGAGTATGGCAAGGCAAGTATGGAAGGCTTTGTAGTCGAAGCCAAGTCAAGAGGAATAACCATCTCAGCCGTAGAGGTGTTTGATGGAGACCTCACCGATTATTCAACCCCTATTTTGAAAATAGAAAAAGAAAACCCACAAGCCATTTACATCATTGCCATCAACACAGTCCCTATTTTGCAGCATCTGAAGTCTACAGACAGCGAACTCATCGCGTATGCGAATGTCGTATCGATCGGAGGTAACCTGATCTATCAAAGTGAGGTATTTGAGGGAGTTCATCTCACTGCCCCGCCCGTCTCAGTTCCCGCTTCAGTAGAAAACACCAATTTCCGCAGCAAGATCCAAGGCAGTATTCCTCTAGAGAAGAACACCTTAGCGTATAATGCATTAGGATATGACAGCCTCTATGCCATCGTTGCCGTGTTAAAGAAAAACCCAAATGCAAAGGACTTTGTCAAAACCTTCTCAGGTTATGGTGTTTTCAAAGGGGCTGCAGGGGAATACAACTTAGAAGGCCGTAAAGTCGAGATGCCGTTGTATCCTGTCGTGTTTAAGGACGGAAATATTCATCAAGTGCAGTGAATCTTTTTAAAGAATAAGTAATCTCTTTTCGTATGCCTCGCACTCTTTTCCTCACGTCCGCCGGCCTTCCTCTAGAAACCAGAGATTATTTCCTCCAGCTACTTCCTAAGAAGCCCAAGGATTGCAAAGTGGCCTTCATCCCGACGGCAGCCGATCCAGAAGAAGACAAAACATATGTCCATCTGATGATTGATCAACTGAAAGAAATCGGGTTTCAAGTGGAGGAAGTCGATCTAAAAACCTGTCAGTTAGAGGAGTTGTTCGGTCGCCTCTCATTCTGTGATGTCATCTACACAAATGGTGGCAATACATTTTACCTATTGGATTGGATTCGCAAGTCTGGTTTCGATCGTTTCATCGAGCCTTTGCTGGGCATGGGTAAGATCTATCTAGGTGTTAGTGCTGGAAGCATCATTGCAGGACCGTCGATTGAAGTCGCAGGTTGGAAGAACATCGATACGGATGTGGTTGGATTGAAAGATCTCTCTGCAATGAACCTTGTTCCATTTATGATCTTTCCTCATTACGGCGAAAGGCATTGCGCTCTCATCGAAAAGGAGTCAAAGAAGACAAAATATCCAATCGTGGCCTTAACCGATCAGCAAGCCATCGTAGTCAAAGATGGCAAATATAAGATCGTCGGCACAGGAAAGCCCTTGTTCTTCAACGGTGCGGAGAAGTTTTTTGATCATTAACGGAGCACGACGCGAGTGTCTGTCAGCAGTGTAACTCGGTTGGCAAGCTTTCGTCGGAGGCTGGAACGAAGTAAGTGGAGGAGTCGTTGAGAGACACTTTCAGGGGTTTGCCATTGAAGGCGAATGATAATGATTCCATTATGTTTGACGCGGGCTGGAAGGTGAATGAAGTCCTTATCATGGCTGAGAAGAACCCGCTTCTCTTTATAAGAAAGTTCCAATAGCTTTTTGTCAGATAGGCCACGTAAGGCTTCTTCCTTAACGTCTTTGACGTCGTAGTTTGCTTGTCTAAGTTTCAAAACAACATGGGAAGCGATATTTTCATCGGTTAAGAATTTCATAGGCTGGCGAGTTTAGCGGTAGGATAGACTTCTTCATGTCTAAGCGTACGGGTAGCGTATTCCAAGGCAGCAAGGACATCTTCTTCTTTGAGATGAGGATATTCTTTGAGTATCTTCTCTGTGGTCATTCCGGTGGATAGGAGTTCCATGATGAATTCTACTGATATCCGGGTGCCTTTTACGATCGGTTTTCCAGCCAGGATCTTTGGATCCAAAACGATTCTTCCAGTCATAGAGGGGATAAAGCCAGGTTTGTATTTAAATATATCGGGCTTTCAACGGTGCGGAGAAGTTTTTTAAATAGAGTCAGATTCTTTGAATCATGCCCAAAGCTCTCCTCGTTATCGACGTTCAGGAGGAGTGGCGCGACCCGAATTCCCCGTTGTATCTGGGTGATGATTTCAAGGATCTAGTGATGAATATCAACGACTTAGTTCTTTTCTCACGTCAACATTCCATTCCAGTCATTTGGGTTAAACATGTCTTAAAAGCAGACGGCTCGGATCGCGAAAGGTTTCAGCCAGAGGATGTCTCCTACATGGTGGAGGGTACGAAAGGCGCAGAACTCATGTCTGAACTCCGACCATTGACTTCAGAGGTCGTTCTGCAAAAGAACAAGTTTAGCTGTTTTTTAGGTACGAACTTAGAAGAGCTTCTGAAGAAAATGCATATAGACGAGCTCATTCTCTGTGGTATTATGACCAATACGTGTGTTCGAACCACAGCTTTCGATGGTTATCAGCGCAGTTATAAAATCACGATCATCAGGGATGCGTGTGCTTCCGATAGCAAGGAAACCGATGAGTTCACGTTTAAGGACATTCAAAACCTCATGTTCAATTCTGAGTGCGTCTCCGTTGCGGACTTTAAAAAGTCAGGGTAAATCCTTATAAAAGACAGGGGCTTTTCTTAATGTATGGGTATTCGCATTTTGGGCACAGGGAGTGCCTTGCCGGAAAGGGTTATTACCAATAAAGGGCTAGAAGGCATGGTCACAAATTATGATCATAAGTCAGGTGATTTTGATACCTGGGCCTTTGGTGTTACAAGGATTCGAGAGCGGCGTTTTGTGGGAGATAAAGGATCCGTTACTTCGTTGGGTGTTCAGGCAGCAAAGAACGCCTTACATATGGCTGGACTGCAGCCTTCTAATGTCGAATTTATAGTCACTTCAAGTTCGATGCTCTCAGGGAGGGATAACACTGTGCCTCCGCTTCATCAGCAAATAGCTTATCATCTGGGTGCTCCGAATCTTACGGGAATGTATGTACAGGATGCCTGCCGCGGCTTTGTTACAGCGTTGGATGCAGCGCATGATAAATCCGGTCGGTATAAATATATTTTAGTTGTTTCTTCAGAAGTCTTATCATTGCATGTGGATTTCGCAGATCCTAAGACGGCTGTTTTGTTTAGCGATGGGGCCGGTGCACTTGTCCTGTCACATGAAAAGAATTCTTATTACGATTCTCACTTTGCCGCGGATGCTTCAGAGGGTCGGTTTAATGCAATTAGTTATGTGGAAGGCGGAAAGATTCGGATGAACGGAGGTCCACGAGTGCTTCCTCAAGCCATAAATGCCTTGGTAAACTCTTCAGAGGTATTGCTAGAAAAGGCGAAAGATTATAATATCTATCCAATAGATGTAGAATTTGTGATCCCGCATCAAGCAAATGGACGTATCACAGAAGGCTTCGCAAAGCGATTGCAGTCCCCTCTTAAGGAAAGGGTGGTGAATGCAATTGAGAAGGTCGGGAATAATTCAAGTGCTTCCATTCCAATTGCCTTGGATCACTTGGTTCGTTCAGAGCAGTTGCAATTGCGAGATTCAGACTCAGCAAGAGGTTCTTATGTATTAACAGTGGGGGTAGGTGGAAGCTACGTCTGGGGCGGTAACCTGTTTGAAGTGTAGGGTCGAAACCTTTTTATTCCCTCCTCTCTTTCTTGTTTTTATGGCAAAGAAGGCAGTTAAAAAGAGGGTAAAAGTGTCTAAGAAGCTAGTAAAAAAGAAAGTGAAGCCTTCTAGGTCCGTAAAAAAGCAAGTTAAACCCTCTAAAAAGCCTGTAAAAAAACTATCAACAACGCCTAAATTAAAAGGTGCTTTGACTAAGAATCATGTGATTGCCGTCTTAAAACAGTGTATGGATCCAGAACTCGGTCTTGACATTTACACTTTAGGTCTGATCTATGACATCCATCTCATTCCTAAAGGAGTCGATATTTCAATGACGTTCACCACTCCCGCCTGTCCTTATGGTCCTTATTTGCTAGAAGAAGTCAAGCATAAAGTCTCCACTCAGTTAAACTTATCTAAGGTGAACATCGATGTGGTCTTTGACCCTCCCTGGAAGCCCAGTGATGAAGTAAAGATGTTACTAGGTGTTTCTTAGGTTTGTAAAAACTTAAGTTCAGAACGTTCGGATTCTATAAATCCGAACTTCAGGACGCTTAGTCTTGTATGATAATTTTGTTTCTTAGAATTCGCTGGGGAAAACAACGTGTTGTTGTTCTTCGGTCAGTTTTTCTTTAAAATGGTTAATCTCTATAAGCCCAGGTTCTACGCGGATGACATCTTTGAAGCTAATAACACCTTCTAAGTCTCCCTTTTTATTGACCACTGGGAGGTGTTTGATGTTATGTTGTTGCATCAAAACCATAGCCTCATAGAGGTCTTTTTCAGGTGTAATCGTAATGATTTTTCTAGGAATGATCTGGGTGACAAGAGTAGAATGGGGATCTATGTTCTTCGCCATGACCTTTCGGACAAGATCTTGTTCCGTAAGAATGCCGATCACTCGGTCTTTTTCAGTGCAGATGACAATGCTGCCGACCTTTTTTTCAGCCATGAGTTTGGCGCAGTCGACGAGTTTGACGCCCGGTTCGGCGCAGAGAACAGTCGTGGTCATGACTTCTTCGACAGTAATGCCAAGGGTCATGTGAGTAGGTAAGATGTTGTAATATATAAATGTAGTTACACAATTGTTTTAAATCGTTCAAAGTTCTTTAGGGGTATACGGCAGTCGTCCAACGGTTAGGACACGAGCTTCCCATGTCATTCGGAATGAGCTTGTAATCCGGGTTCGAACCTCATTTTTTGGGCGAAAGTCCCGGCTGCCGTATTTATTTCCTTTCTGAATGGTTCGCTCCTACCCAGATAAAATATTGTCCTAGGAAACGTTCTCGTTCAATCGTTTTTAATCCATGGGCTTCTCCGATTTGGATGCAGTTTTCAAGCCCAACTCGGGTGTAGGTTCTATACGCTTCTTCAAATCCAAAGGTTCGTATTTCATCCAGTTCGGCTTGGGCGCGGAATCGAGTTAAGAATTCTTCTTGGCTCATGCCGACCAGGTCATAATCGATAACAGACAGTACGCCTTCTGCAGCCAATAAGGGTAAAACTCCTTCAAATAGCTTTTCCAATTGAGTATTGAATTTGAAGAAGGCGCTTGCGCTTGTAAAGGGTGCTTTTCCTTTCACCACATTTAGATCTGAAGTCCAGGTATAATTTGGGTTAGGGTCTTTTTTTCGCTCTGCTCCAAGAGCTTCAAGTGCATGTAGGACTTTCATTGCCATACGCCTTGATTGGGTTCTCCAGGTCTCGGTGTCCCATCGAGGGTCGAACGCAAGAACTTGGCATTCAGGCTTATGGTTTGTGATGGATCCCGCCCAAGGGTATTTGCCACTGTAATAGTCTAGATGGTGGCTGCTAAAGTGGGGAGCTACTCTTCTTTCTAATTCAGAAATTAATCTTAAGTATCCAGGTTTTATGGTGGATATCATCTCTCGCAGTTTCCCTTTATCTTTATAAACTTGATCTTCAAATCAGCTCGCAACAGGGTTCAAATGAAAAGCAGGGCTTTCGCGCTAGAAAGTAAGGTTTTTGAGTATCAGGTAGCCGTATTTATCTTATAACTTTAGGTATTACTTCACGTAATATCTGAACCCCTTCTTCTGGGAAATCCTGCTCTTTAAGGTTTTCGACGAACTCTTCCAGCGTCAGCCATTCAATCTCTTCGACTTCTTCAGCTTGTTGACATTCGTGGCCTCCAACAATCTTTGCCATGTAGATAGAGACTTCATTCAGGTCTTGTTTGATCGACCAGGTTCCAAGGTAATTGCTTTCATCCACAGCAATAAGAAAACCCGTTTCTTCCTTTAGTTCTCTTTTCAATGCTTCAATTTCAGTCTCACTTTCTTCCACATGGTCTCCGGGAAGGTCATACATGCCTTTCCAGGGCTCTTTGCCGCGTTTGACAGTTAAGAATTTATCTTGGCTAAGAACCAAGGCATTGACGATTTTCACAAGGGCTAATAGACGAGAGTTCTTTAAATATATTCTCAGATTCCAGTAGTTATACTTGGAGGCACAGCCTCTTTACAGCTACTTTTATAGTATGCTATGGTGACATAGCCATTGCTAGTGGCACCTCGTTCATCAAATCCGGGTTTGATCATGGCTTGGCAGTCATATTCTCGGCCAAGACCTGTTAATATTTCGTTAGAAAATAGTTGGGTTCTTCGCTCGTTGCCCTGAACTTCCTGTGGCAGTGGAACGCTGCGTAGCTCATAATGGTCTTGAAGAGCTTTAAGCATCGGATCGGTAACTGCTGCAGGGAATGGTTTCGCATTTTTACGAACATATTCAAGTGTGACTCTAACACCATCAGAACTATCTTTTGCTGGGCCAGGGTAGCCCACATTTAATAAAGAAGCCAAGCCCAGTGCTGCTGAGCCTAAAACGATTGGTGCTGCAATGGCACCTAAGACTATTTTAGTGAGTCTTCGCATATTGACCTCTGGAAATCACTTAACCTATAAAAAAGTTAGTGTATTTATAGTTATTAGCATACATATTGTCCGCATCCGCAGTAGCGGGGTTCGCTGCAGAAGGGTCCCCAGCAGGAGTAGCAGAGCCAGCAGTCAACTCCGGGGATGCCAAAGCATTGGCCATGATATCCCCACGCATCATTAGTCGGGCAGCCCGCTTCTTTGACCAGGTTTGTGATGTGTGCTATTTGTGAGTCGCTTAAGGCCATATTTTTTATTTGTAAGTCATTTAAGGAACTCTGTGAGTCGCTTAAAGCTGTAACTGCTACCATCAGTAGCAAAAACGTGAATCCGAAAAGAATGCCTTTGTTCATGTACATCACCTAATGGGGGGAAAGGGGCAAGATATATATGTCTTCCATTATAAAAAAGTCATAAAATATAAGGCTTTTTAAAGAAAGTCGTTCGAGGGGGCGTATCCTTTATAAATCCCTGTTCTTTCTATAGGCTATGGCAGGTTGGCGTCCTTCGTATAAGCAAATGTGTATGTATTGTAAGAAGAACATGGTGCTCATCACCAATTATCGTCAAAAGCCTGTTTGCACGCAGTGTCAGATGAAGGAGATCAATAAGCCCATTACAGATCCCAAGTTTAAGGCCTTGTTTGACATTGCGCCTGAGTTATACGAGCAGTCCAGCTTCTTAAGAAATATTAAAGATGCGTATCTAAGATATGGTGGGCTTTCCGATAAGCAAGAAGAAGTCTTCAAGAAAGTAGTGGATGACTTGTCAGCCGGCCGTAAGTTCAAAAAGGCCGAAAGTCCCAAGAAAGAAGAAAAGCCTAAGGAAAAAGTAGAAAAAGCAAAAGAAGTAAATAAAGTCAAAGAAGCAAAGAAAGTAAAAAAAGTAAAGAAACCAGAAGAAGCAAAAAAAGTTAAAAGTCCTAAGAAATCCAAGAGTTCTAAAAAATAAACCTTATCGAATGCCTAGGCTTGTACAATTGCCTTCTCTCCAGCCACAGTCGGCGTATCGATCGCACAGGTCTGCATTGCTAAAGGCGGCGCAGTTCGTAATGCAAATGCTGTTGTTTCTTCGATCGCTCTTGACCAGGCAGTTTCCGGCATTCGCACATTCAGTGAGGGGGTAAACCTTGCAGCGTTGTCGGCAGTACCGTTTCCCTGTATTTTCATCAACAGTATATTCGCACTCATCTTTCTGGTTACATAATACCTTAGGAAGGCTGGCACAGTCATTACCAACACGAGTAGGAACAAAGGTGAGCGTTTCATGTTTTAGAGGCTCAACAGTAATATTCGGGGTAGGGGTATCATTTTGTACAGGTGGGGGTAAGCTTTTGATGTCTTGAAGGGTAGGTTTAAGGCTTTCTTCGTGATCCTCTTGTTTTTGAGGTAAAGGAGGTTCTTCAGCAGAAGGAGGTAGTACATGCGCCTGTAAAGTCTGATTTCCAGTGGTGTTGATCTTCTCTACCTTTTTTTGCATGTCTTCAATGCTCTCGCAGCCAAGGAGTAAGGCAAAGAGTAAGCCCATCAAGAAGACCTTCTTCATGCAAGGGGGTTGATGAGGGGGTTTTTATCTTTTCCGTTTCATTTCTGTTTAGTTCCCGTTTCATTTTGGAGGGAGGAAACATTTATATACCTTCTTTGCCTCTTAAAAGAGAGGTTCTCACTCGATGGAGCAGCTAATTACAGATATTGGTATCATCATCATCTTTGCAGCGGTAGCTGGTTTCATCATCAAGGCCTTAAAGCAGCCCATCATTTTAGCGTACATTCTAGCAGGTCTTCTCATAGGTCCTTTTGGCCTTCAGTTGATTAAGGAGGCTAAAACCATCGAGATCATTGCCGAGTTGGGCATTACCTTTTTGCTCTTCGTAGTTGGGCTGGAGATGAATTTCTCCAAGATCAAAGAGGTAGGTAAGGTCGTGCTAATCGGTGGTGTTTTGCAGGTTGTTTTGACGTTTTTAGTGGCCTTTTTAGTCGCAAAAGTGCTGCAATTCAAGGGTTTAGAGTCTATTTACATTGGAATCGTGGTGGCCTTTAGCAGTACCTTACTCGTGGTTTCTTGGCTGGCGGACAAGAAAGTATTGGACACCTTATCCGGCAGAATTACTGTAGGAATACTCGTCCTTCAAGATGTCTTAGTCATTTTGGCGCTATCGTTCCTGTTCAACGCAGATCATTTCTCCTTTACTTTATTTGGGCTTTCTTTAGTGAAAGGGTTGTTGTTGCTTGCCTGTGGCTTTGTATTAAGTAAGTATGCCTTGCCGGGTTTGTTTCATTTTGCCGCAAGATACCCAGAGTTGCTCTTCATTTCGAGTCTGGCCTTGTGTTTTGGCTTCGCCTTCCTAGCGATGAAGTTAGGTTTTTCGATCAGCATCGGTGCCTTCGTGGCAGGGGTCATGATTGCAAACATTCCCTATTCAGCCGATCTCATCACCCGAATTAAAGCATTAGCGAATTTTTTCAACACCTTATTTTTCGTAGCGTTAGGGATGCAAATTGCAGTTCCTTCGCTAGGTAAGTTAGTTGTTCCGACGGTGATTTTGCTTGGTGTAATCTTATTGGTTAAGCCCATCATCATATTGTTCTTGGCCTTATTTTTCCATTATGATAAGAAAACTGCATTCTTTTCAGGTATTTACCTGGGTCAGGCAAGCGAGTTCGGTTTGATTGTAGTGGCTCAAGGAATGGTGCTGGGTCATGTGGGAGCGGACATGCTCTCCTTAACCATTTTGCTCATCATTTTGTCCATGACCTTATCCTCCTATCTGATCAAGTACGACGATCGGATCTATTATGCTTTAGAGAAGTACATGCGCTGGTTGGATCAGATATTCAAGAAACCAAAAGACTTGAAGGCCATAGTGAAGGTTCAGCCTTCAGTTGTTTTATATGGGTATGAATCAATGGATTCAAGCTTATTGGATCGCTTTAAGGCCGTGCAGCGCTCTGTCTTAGTGGTGGATAAAAATCCAGACTTAATCCGTCACCTGCGCGCAAAAGGAGTGACATGCGTATATGGGGATCTCAGTGATTCAGAGTTATTGGAAGGCTTGGATGCAAAAAAAGTGGAGGTGTTAATATCCACTTCAACTGAGTTGCGCGAGAGTCTTTCAGTCATTAAGCATTTCCGGGAGTTGGAAAGTAAGGTCGTAATTATTGTAGCAGCGAACCGGGTGAAGGATTCATTGAGGCTTTATGATGAAGGGGCGGATTATGTGGTATTGCCGCATTACCTGGGAGAAAAGCAGATCGGCGTTGTGATAGAAGACCTAAGTAAGGACTTAAACTCGGTAATCAAGGCCAAGGTAGAGCACATCGCTGATTTAAAGAAAAAAGAAGAGCATTGGAGTCACATTCAGAAGACAGAGATGATTCCCATCGACGCCTTTTTGAAGGACATTGATCGATATGCAAAAAAGATTTCAAGCAAGGGAAAGTCTCTAGCAAAGCTTGGAAGAAAAGGAAAAAATGAAACGCTGTGATTGGTGCTTGGGAAGCGAGTTAATGATGAGGTATCATGATACAGAATGGGGTGTTCCCTTGCACAATGACCGAAAGCTCTTCGAGTTCATGGTCCTTGATGCCTTTCAAGCAGGTCTCAGCTGGTCTACCATTCTAAACAAGCGAAAGAACTTTGAAAAAGCATTTGATAACTTCAATGCGGTAAAGATCGCTAAGTATAGTGATAAAAAAATAAAGGTGCTTCTGCAGGACGCAGGCATCATCCGAAACCGTCTGAAAATCCTTGCTACAGTCGAAAATGCCAAGCAGTTCTTAAGGATTCAGAAGGAATCCAGATCTTTCGACCAATTCATCTGGCAGTTCGTAAAGCACAAGCCCATCCAGAACAAGTGGAAGGTGATAAAACAGGTGCCGGCCAAGACGATAGAATCAGATGCAATGAGCAAGGCCTTGAAAGAAGAAGGATTCAAGTTTGTCGGCTCCACCATCTGTTATGCCTTCATGCAAGCCGCAGGCATGGTGAATGATCATCTAGTGGGCTGCTTTCGATATAAAGAAGTTAAAAAATAAGATTAAAACGGATCACTACAGTCCTTCCTATATCCACAGTTGAAGCACAGTTCCTTGCATTTGTTTGGAACCAGTTCTGTTTGGCACAAGGGACAGTGGTCGGGCATGTGTTTTTTAGAAAAATCTTGTATTTATACTTATTGTTGGTGATTTCCACAACATTAAAAAACAGTCAAGCTTAAGGAGGAGCTATGGGGGAGAAGCCTTTTTGGAGTGTGTCCGGGGAGCAAGTGCTAAAGAAACTAGACTCTCAAAGTTCAGGTCTAGCTTCAAAGGAAGCCAAAGCGCGGATTTCTTCAGGTACGGTTCTAAAACCCAAGAAGCAAGGAGTTTGGGGTCTTCTCTTGCAGCAGTTTACAAGTCCGATTATTTTGATCTTGTTCATCGCTGCAGTGTTGTCATTTTTTCTAAGTGATACCTCAGATGCCTTAATCATTTTGGGAATTGTCATCGTAAGCGGTCTGCTTGGTTTTTGGCAGGAGAAAGGAGCTTCGGATGCTGTAGAAAAACTGCTCAGTTTAGTTCAGGTGAAGACCTTGGTATTGCGAGAGGGAAAGCAGGTCAGCATTCCCATTGAAGAAGTCGTTGCAGGAGACATCGTGATGTTGTCAGCCGGGCAGGGAATTCCAGGCGATTGTCGAATCTTGGAGTCAAGAGATTTATTCATGGATGAAGCGACCTTAACAGGTGAGACCTACCCGGTAGAAAAGGAAGCAGGTGTTTTGCCGGTAAAAACAGCATTAGCTCGTCGTTCAAACGTGTTGTTTATGGGTACACATGTGGTGAGTGGAAGTGCTAAGGCCTTGGTGGTAAATGTAGGTAAGGATACAGAACTAGGCAAGGTTTCAGAGCGCCTGGGTAAGGAGGAGCCTCCAACTGAATTTGAAACAGGAATTAAGAAGTTCGGGTATTTCTTAATGGAAGTAACTTTGGTGCTGGTGATGGGAATTTTTGCCATTAACGTATTTTTAGGTCGTCATGTACTCAATTCATTCCTCTTCTCATTGGCGTTAGCCGTGGGGCTAACACCCCAGCTCTTACCGGCAATTATCAGTATCAATCTCTCGCAAGGCGCAAAGCGCATGGCCCTTCAAAACGTAATTGTTCGAAAGCTCTCTTCAATTGAGAACTTCGGGAGCATGAATGTGCTCTGTTCGGATAAAACAGGGACCTTAACAGAAGGGAAAGTGCATGTGCATTCAGCCTTGGATGTAAATGGGGTAGAAAGTAAAAAGGTACGTCTGTATGCCTATCTAAATGCGATCTATGAATCAGGCTTCCGCAATCCAATTGATGATGCCATTCGCAGGCATCATGTGGATATTTCAGATTGTGAAAAATTGGATGAGGTTCCGTATGATTTTGTCCGTAAGCGCTTAAGTGTTCTGGTTAAGATGGAAGGAAAGCATGTCATGGTGACAAAGGGTTCTTTGCATAGTGTGTTAAGCGTTTGTTCCTCAGCAGAAGGAGGAAGATCGCCAGTAGCAATCGCCCAGGTGAAAAAAAAATTGGAAAGGGAGTATAAGGATCTAAGTAGCAAAGGGTATCGATTATTAGGTGTAGCGTATCAGGATATGAAAAAAAAGGTTAGGATTGCAAAGGAAGATGAAAAAAAGATGACCTTCTTGGGTTTCTTAGTATTGGAAGATCCGATTAAGAAAGGCGTTGTAGATACAGTGCAGCGCTTGCGGAAGTTAGGGGTTTCATTGAAGGTGATTACAGGAGATAATTATTTTGTGGCAAGGCACCTAAGTGAACAAGTTGGGCTGTTTAAGTCAAAAATTATGACAGGTAAGGAGTTGGAGGAGATGAGTGAGGAAGCCTTGCTCAAACGGGTAAATGAAGTGGATGTATTCGCAGAGGTAGAGCCTAACCATAAGGAGCGCATTATTTTGGCTCTTCGTAAAGCAGGAAATGTAGTGGGATACATGGGGGATGGGGTGAACGATGCTTCGGCACTTCACGCAGCGGATGTGGGAATTTCAGTCGATGATGCAGTCGATGTGGCCAAAGGTGCAGCAGACATTGTATTGTTAAAGAAGGACTTGGAAGTTTTAGTGGAGGGAGTAAAAGAGGGTCGTAAGACCTTTGCAAACACGATGAAATATGTATTCATTGCGACAAGTGCTAACTTCGGGAACATGTTTAGTATGGCGGGCGCTTCTTTACTGCTGCCCTTTCTTCCATTGTTGCCAAAACAAATCTTGCTTACCAATTTATTCACAGATCTTCCAGAGATGACATTAGCCTCGGACGAGGTGGATGCAGAGCTCATAAGTCAGCCTAAGCGTTGGAACATTCATTTCATTCGTAAGTTCATGATTGTTTTTGGTTTGGTAAGCTCCATTTTTGATTTTCTAACGTTTGGGACTTTGGTATGGTACTTGGGTGCCAATCAGTACTTGTTTAGAACAGGTTGGTTTGTGGAGTCTGTGATCTCAGCTTCAGTGGTGGTGTTAGTGATTCGTACGCGTAAGCCTTTCTTTAAGAGTCGGCCAGGAAAGTACTTGTCATGGGCAACCTTGTTAATAGCAATCGTGACACTCGTTCTTCCATTTACTTCATTAGGCTTGTTATTCGGTTTTATGCCCTTGCCGCTATCCTTTATTTGGATTTTGGCCCTTATTCTATTCGGGTATATGGTGGTTGCAGAGCTGGCAAAGAAGCTCTTCTACCGTATGGTCCCTTTTTAGGAAGAGGTTTGTTTAGCACAAAGGAACAACGTTCCTTGTGCCAGAAATTCTGGATTTCTGTGCATCTTCAGGGTGAAATCCACGCAGATAAACAAGTAAGCGCGTTACGGGGGACGGCCCAATGGACTCAAAGTCCATGTGCCAGAAACGGAACGTTTCTGAGCACCTTCGGGGGAGTAGCGCTGAGTATTAGACTTCAAGGATTTCATAGATGTTAAACAAATACGAAAAAAGAAATAACAAGGTTGTTTCTTTCCCCTCTTGCGAAGGAAAAGAATACAACCATGGCAATTTCAGGTAGTCTTTTGGGCTTGATAAATTTATCGTTTTAATCGTAAACAGGGTTTTCCAGGGCTATAAGGGAGGAATTGTCTATAAACGATCTTTACCACTTGTCAGAAAATTAATAAAAGGGCAGATATTCAACAGAGGGTGAAAAACAGCCTTCTTAAGGAAAGTCAGCAGTTGCATAGAGCAGCACAAAAGATTCTTACAGCCTCAAGGCTTCTTAGTATTCTAAAAGAATTCGGTACGGTCAAGTGTACAGGCTCTTATGCAGCAGATCTGATGATGAAACCGGATGTGGACATCTATGTGATGGCCTCTTCATTCACAAAGAAAAGAGTTCTTCAGGCTTATAATAAGATCCTCAAAATTCCTAATTTTTATATGTGTGCTTTTTTCGACTATGTAAGGCATCGACATCCAGATCTGGCTATTCCTCGAGCGTATTACATGAAACTGAATGCGGTTGGAAAGAAAAGGGAGCGGTGGAAGATAGATCTCTGGTTCCTTACGCCCAAAGATCTAAAGAAGGTAAAGCACTTCGACCTGTTGACACAGGAGATCGCTCCTGTCCAAAAGCAAGCCATCTTGCAATTCAAGAAAATCAGAGAAAAATATGTATATTCAATCCACAGCCATCTAATATACGATGCCGTGTTAGAGCACAATATCTTGACCTTGCCTGCGTTAAAGAGGTTTCTGAAAAAGAAATAAGTGGGATTGCCCGGATTCGAACCGGTAGCCTTGTTATCTACGCAACCAAATGTAGTTGGCTTCTCACGGCGCGCCCATCAGAAACAGGCCTTTGATTGGGATAAAGCTCTACGAAACGCGGTTGATATAATTTCCCTCTAGATGGTGTAAGGCGAAGCATGGCATAGTCCTGCGCACGCTGAAGCTCTGGCCAATGTTCATCAACATTGACCCTGTTTTCAAGTTCACCAATCCAAGCCTGCCATTCTGCCTCTGACAAAAGATTAAAGCCATAGAAATGATAAGAATTGCCTGAGTTTACAATCATGCCCTCTGCACTGAGAGAGGTTAACGTGTCACGAACCGCAGCTACCTGGCCACAACCAAAATCAATCATAGGAATGTGCTTTACACCATTTTGGGTTTTTACTCTCGAAGTTAGGCCTACTGCGCGGGCCAAAGCAAGGCCTTTAACTAATCCCTCTAAGGAGTTATTCGCCCACGAACGATGAACATCTACTAATTTTTTTACTCTCTTTACAACCAGCTCTCCTTCACGAACATCATCATATTCAATTTCTATTGGCCTTTTCCGCCATTTGGGTGTAAAGATTCCGAAGGTGTAAGATTCTGCCTCTTCTGGTAGGTGATCTGAGAGAATGGTTAAGATTTCTGTGGCTCTAAAATCGGCAGCTTTAAGATTCGTGAGAGCAGGGTTTCTGAGAGTGGCTAAGACTTCAAGCTTTATCTTACGTGTCCAATGTAAATGACCTCCTTCTTGACTTTCAACAACCGTATAGCCTTGCGCAGTTAGCGCTTTGAGCGCATCTGGATAGTGTTGTTTGAAAAAGACATTGTCAGACAAAACTAAACAATGCTCAGGAAAGATTAGAGCGGTAGTGCAGTATAAAGGTGAATTCCACGTGCGCCTGTCTCTAAGGGTAGGATTATCTATAAAATCCACAATGTTTCCTTTCAGCACTTCTTCTACAATAAGATAGGGCATAACAAAAGACCCAAATCCCGGTTCAAAATCATAACCAAGCTTTAGATGCACCTCATATTTAGTGGGCTTGTTGTTACAGAAACCATCCACTTCAGTAGGGAATATAGGTGTGAGATTAGTCCTAACCTGCTCTATTTCTTGTTTAGAAAAAGTACCGGAGATATCTGTTGACATAGAAAGACGGAAAAGAACTTTCTTTAAAAAGACATGGGATTGCCCGGATTTGAACCGGGATTACAAGGCCCCGAACCTTGTGTGATACCAAGTTACACTACAACCCCGACTGAGTGTTAACGAAGGAGGGGGTGTATGTGTTCCAAAAAGCTTTGCTTTTTGATTACACTACAACCCCGAACGTAATAGAAAAAAGTAAAGAAGGGGTTTCTTTATATGGGTTTTGTTAAGGAACAAGCAGAAATGAGGATTTAGGAAGTTAGAAGATCTGAAATGTCGCTTTTATGTGGATTCTGCCGGATTGTAACAGGAGTCGTACTGACTACAATGCCAGATAATCGGAGTGCATTAGCAGCTTCTTCTTTTAGTTCTCTAGCTCTCGGGCTATCTACAGGCCTTACAAAAATTCCATCACCTGGTTTGGGATCAGGATTTCTTTCTGCAATGGGGATAGCTTCATCAAGAGAATGATCATTCGCATAGGTAATCTTTGCTTCTTCTGCAGGTGTAATCCCTCCATAAAGATGCCATCTCCCTAGGGCGTTCCCCCCATCCCCTTCTTTCCTATAGAGGTCGCTACCAATTTGTAAAGCTCTATAACTGCTACCGTCATCTTTCCTAACTTCAAGGAGTCGAGCATCCATGAAAAAAGGAAGCAGAACGACATTTAAATAGGTTAGGATTTCTTTTCCTCTACTATATCGTCAGAACCATCCTATACCGTACTTTATTCTCTCGTACTTTAAGAATCGCTTCATTCACACTAGACAAAGGCAGGGCTTCCGTCACCGTTTCAATCTTATGTTTAGCCGCAAACTGCAACATTTCTTGAATGCCCTTTCGGCTGCCAATTACGCTGCCGCACACGATCTTGTTGTGCAAGACATCATTGGCGCGAAGGTTATAAGGTGTGCTCATAGCTCCAACTTGGCAAAACACACCACTATTCTTGATGATTTTCATATAATTGGATAAGTCAATCGATCCAGGGGATGTGTTAAGGATAAAATCATAGGAACCTGCACTCTCTTTTTCAGGATGAGTCACAAATTGATGGGCTCCCATCTGCTTCGCTTCTTTCTCTTTTTCAGGTGTATGGCTGAAAACAGTTACTTCGCAGCCCATGGCTTTGGCAAACAATACTCCAAGGTGTCCAAGGCCTCCAAGTCCAATCACGCCGATTTTCATAGAGGGTTTCACCCACCTCTTCAAAGGGGAGTAAACAGTTATTCCGCCGCACAAAAGCGGCGCTACTTTCTCACTATCTAAATTTGCAGGGATCAAGAAGGCAAAACGATAATCCAATTGAATGCGCTCAGCATAGCCGCCGTATTGATTTACACACGTTGCTTTATTCTCAGGGCATAGGTTTTCTTCGCCTTTTAAGCAATATTCACATTTCATGCAGCTTTCTGATTGCCAACCCACACCGACCCGGTCGCCTTTCTTCAATCCCTTAACTTCACTACCAATTTCCGTAACTATTCCAACAATTTCATGTCCTGGAACTAAAGGATATTGGCTGATCTTCCAATCATTGTCAATTAAGTGTACATCGCTGTGACAAATCCCACAATGCGTAATTTTAATTTCCACATCTTGCGCTCGTAAAGGTTTAGCTTCGTAAGAAAACGCTTCGAGTTGTTTTCCAGCCGCAGGAGCCGCATAGGCATTGACTTTCATAAAACAGCAAAACAGCCAGTGTTATTTAAACTTTCCGTGCTCAAGAAGATGATTTGATCTAAAGCAGAGGAGTAATTTTTGCAGATCTGCTTGAAGCAGGTGTGGATAAGACTCTTCGAATTTCATCTAAAGATACACTTTCAGAGGCTACTGTAACTCTTCCCAATTGACGATCATCAAATCTAACTTCAATTATATATGGCAGCCCATACATCGTGTGGCCTTGGCTACCTTTCCAAGCATCTTTGAATGGAGTCGCAATATCATCTAATCTTGAAGCTATTCCATAATCACGAGATAAACCCTGCGCATTAGGGACTAATTCAGCTAACAGCCTATTTACTCTAATTGCTTCTAAGCTAGGTTGTTTTGATCGATCAAAAAAATATTCGTACTCACTCATTTTATCCACCTTATTGCAACGAGAATAAAAAGGTATTTTAAAGCCTTTCCTTTTTTATAAGCATTTTCAATCCCGCGCTCCAAGCGCGTCCGTACATATTAAAGTTGGTACCGGTCTACTTGATTAACAAGAAGTTTGGACAATACAGGGTTTTCTACACCAACCATAACTTGTTTCACGCTGCAATCAGGTACAACTCCAAGAAGAAAAGTTTCCAGATCAGAGACATTCTCTCCTGTAGGGACGGCAAATCGTACTTGGTTCTCCTGATCTTGAGTATTCTCAGCCAAGATGTTTCTTTGGTGATCAATGCCAAATTTTCGGATCCTACCTCTAAGTTTGACTCCATGTAAGGAAGAGGTTTGAGCGCTGATCTCGTAGATGTCCCATTTTAGGAGGGATTGGTACATTATAGGGAAGATATAGGTGAAATATAAAAGGTTTTCTGTATTCTATAGAATATGCAAGAGGATTACGAGCGAAGACAGCGTGTTCTAGAAGTTAAAGATCTTTCGTTGGACTTGGGTGGAAAGCTTATATTGGAAGGAGTGAATGCAGAGGTAAAGAAACTTTATAGAAGTGGGGAACCGTATGGTCAGGTAGTTGGGATCATTGGGCCTTCAGGAGTTGGAAAGACAAGATTGATCCGTTGTATTGCAGGCTCCATGGCAGCTTTTCAGCAGCCAACAAGTGGAAGCGTGCATTTTTATGAAGTCATTGGAGAATACAGTCGCCCCATTCCGTATGACAAAGTAGCGGTAGGTTATGTTCCTCAAGATTACGCACTGGAACCAACGCTGCACGATCTGGAGGGAAATATACAAACACTGGAAGGCCTGATACGTTTAGGTAAACGTCAAGGAACGTCAAGAGAAGATGCAGAGAAAAAAGCTTTTGAGCTGCTTGAGCAAGTAGGATTAAAAGAGCACACGTACGCAAGGGCTCATCAGCTTTCGGGTGGGCAGAAACAACGGTTGGCCATCGCTCAAAGGTTGGTGTACACAGATAGGTTTTTAGTCATGGACGAGCCGTTTAGCAATCTCGATATTTTGATGATCGAGGATATAAGAAATCTGATGCGAAATCTTGTCAAAAGCCATCCGTTCATGACGATTTTGATTTCTACACATGACGTGCAAACCATTTCCCAGTTAGCCGATACGCTTTGGCTGCTCGGAAGAAACAGAGACGAAACGTCAGGTAACCCTATAGGTGGTGCCTTCATCAAGTATGAGTACGATATGGCTAAGGAGGGTTTGGCTTGGAAGGAGAATATAGAGGATACGTCTGAGTTCAGATCCATCTTGAAAGAGATCAAGGCAAGATTTAGGGAGCTCTAAGAAAAGGGTCAGGAGGGTATGGCGTACGGTTCAAATCGTTCTCCTTTGACTACAAAAACTTGGAAGTCAGCTTGGATGTCACCATTTTTGTCAAAAGAGATCTTTCCGATTGCGCCAGGGTAGTCACGAGTCGCGAGTAATTGGTCTTTAATACAAAGAGTATCTTTAGGATCTTCACATATTTTCATGGCAGAGGCAAGAACCTTGAGGCCATCGTAGGCCCAGACACTGTAAATGTTAGGATCTGTTCCATATTTTGTTTTGTAGAGCTTGGTAAAGGTTTGTGTAGTTGGGTTGGGATCGCTTGGATCAAATTTTTGCCGGCTGGCAAGAAGTCCTTCGGCTGAGTTTCCAGCGACATCGAAGAATCCTTTTCCTCCTAGGATGGCGGTGGAGGCGATAAAGGGCAGTTTTAAACCAAGTTCTTTGGCTTGCGTAACGATGATGGCCCCTTCTAGGGGGTAGGTGGTAAGGAACAAAGCTTGAGGTTGTGTGGATTGGATGTTGGTAAGTTCAGTTCGTACGTCCGTCGTCCCTTTGTCAAAAGCTTCTTCCGCTACGATGGTTCCGCCCAGTTCACTGTATTTTTTAGAAAATGCTTTTTTCATCCCTAATCCATAGTCGTTATTGATGTAGAGGATGGCTATCTTGGAATAATGAAGTTGATTAAAAACAAGGTCGGCAAGAAAAGCCCCTTCGGATACTGAGCTAGGATAATCGCGAAATGTATAATCGTTTGGAGTGGAGTAGGCAGGGCTGGCCGTGGCGATTCCCATCTGGATGACATGATCTTGGTTGCTGAAGTTAGTGAGTGCAATACCAACCCCTGATCCCCAGGTGAGTAAAGCAGTTAAGGGTTGGAAGGCAGTTAGTTTTTGGTAGGCGGAAAGGGCTTCTTTTGGATCGCCTCCTTTGCTATCTTCATAAATGAGTTCAACAGGGAGGCCGTGTAAACCGCCAGCATTGTTAATCTCTTCTTTTGCAAGCTCGATCCCTTGTCGTTGCCATTCGGCTTGATCTGCTCCACTGCCGGTTTGAGGCAGAATTACACCCATTCGAATGGACTTTTGCTGGGTACAGCCAAGGGTCAAACATAGAAGGACAAGGATAGGAACAAGATATAATTTCACTTTTTATCAACTCTGTTGTTTCGGCGGGTAGAAATGCTGCGTAACTTTATAGCTGAGGAATCCCCCTAAAATCAAGCATAAAAGGCACAGGATGAGAACGGCAATGGTGCTAATGCCTTGGCTGGGGCTGGGTTGATCTCTAATAGATTCTTCTTGTTCTTTGCTGTTCATGGCAGCCCGGCACAAGTTAAGTTGGGCAAGGCAGTTGCTTTGTTCCGACCAGATGCCTTGGAAGCTTCCTTGTCCTTTTTCAATATGAGAGCCTGTGCGGGTATCATACGTGAGTTTGTAGCTGACATTGACTTCAGAAGTAACTCCATCATACTGGTCGTCAAGATACACGGTAAAGGTGTCAGCTTGGGTTTTGGTAATTGCGTTGTGGTGGATCGTCGTTTTCTTTCCTTTAGGAGCAAAATAGCCTGGTCCTTGGAGGGTGAGTTCCATGTCCACATCGCTCATGTCAAATAAGGTCTTTGTAAGGGTCACCGTCACCGTCTGGGGGGTGCCTTGGATGAGGGTTTTCTGTTCAAAACCAATGGATGCAACGTCAGCAAGAACAAGGGTGGACAAAAGGAAGAACAGTAAAAGCCAGGGAATCAGTAGTCGCATATCTTCTTTTGCGAGCGTGTTTTTATAAATCTTTCTTTTCAAATTTTAAGATCATATAAACAGGTTTGTTTCTTTCCTTTTCAAAGATCCTTTTAGGGTAAAACATCCTCTGTTTGTTGCTAAGACGTAATATAATCGCTTTCGTTTGCACTAAGAAGTTCTTGCAGACCAATTGTTTAATTTCTTCAAAGGAATGTGGATATTCTTCCAAAAGGTATTGAGTATTATTTTTTGTGAATTGGGCGGCATGGAGCCATACGTCTGCATTAGGATGGAGTCCAGAGTAGAGCAAGACACCTTTCTTTTTAAGGACGCGCTCGAATTCCTTAAACACAGGTTTGAGGTTCTTTATATGGTCTAGAACAGAACTGGCAATAATGATATCAAACGTTTCGTTTGGAAATTGTAATTTTGTAAGATTTCCAACAAAGAGTGGGGCATCTATTTTTTTCTTATGCAATTTTTGCTGAGCTTCAAAAATAATCTTAGGAGAAATATCGATTCCTGTAACTTTGGCTCCTTTGTGGACGAGTTTAATAATGTTTCTTCCTGCACCACACCCAGCATCAAGGGCGGTTTTTCCTTTTATATTGCCTAACATTTCAATGAGATGGTTTTGTTCGAAACTCTCTACCCAGATGCCAGTATATTTATCTGCCCATAAATCATAGCCTTTTTTTGATTTGACGAAGACCATTTTTATTTCTTCACCACAATATTCCCTCGTCCCTTCTTAATGCGTTGAATAACTCCCTTGGCTTCCAATTCATCCAACATCAAGGAGATCTTGGCTTCAGAATGATTAAATTGCTTACGAATGTCTTTTTGGGTGGTTCTTCCACCACTTTTTTCAATAAACCTTAAGAGTGGGTGGAGATCATTGGAAAGAGTCCCCACAGGCGTATGTTTAAGTGATTTTTTTAGTAAATAAAGGCCGAATAAAACCACAACGATTCCGCCCATCCAATAAGGCCAAGTCGCATGAGGGTTTTCCAAGGCTAGGTTTTCAAGTTCTTCTAGTTCTGGATTTTGCAATTCCAAGTCTTCATCTAGTTTGGGGAATAGGATTAAATCAAGAGTATACCGACCTTCACGTTGGGCAGTGATTTCTTCAGAGGTTTCAGCAGGGATCTGGGTGTGCCTCGCTTTGAGGAGGTATTCGCCCGAAGGTACTTGAAAGGTATATGTGCCATCTTTAGTGACCATCAATTGTTGAGGGCTTGTATTGATCTCAACAATGGCCGGAGCTGGGTTGAGGTTAAAGTCATAAACAGTGCCTTGAATGGTAAGGGCGCTGGCAAAAGGCAGTAGGAGAAGTAAAAGAAGCATTTTTTGCATGGAGGGAGGTGCTGAAGTAAATATATAAAGATATGTGTGCTTTTAAGAACTTACACGAGTAAATAGGTCATTTTGGCCGATTTAAAGAAAAAGAAGAATAAATGAACTTTTATAAAGCTTTAAAGAGATAAAAAAATCTTTTAATCTCCTTTTTTGAAAGTATATTTATAAGTAAAAAATAGATAGTTAAACCAAGATAGGATGCTTAACGAGGTGGAAACATGAAAACAATAGCATGGCTAGCCATATTATTGATTAGCCTAGTACCGTTGGTCTTAGCCGTAGAAGGCTCAGCAGATGCCAGCGCAAATGTCGATACCAGTACTTCAACAGAAAGTAGTGCGAATACTGCTGTGACAACGTCTTCGCAAGACAACACAGCAGCTTCAGGTAAGCTTAGGCCACGAAAAATGGCTTTGGCAAACATGAAAGAACGTCATGAAGAAAGAAAAGAAAATCGTGAAGAGATGAAAGAAGCTCGTTACGTTGTTCGGGATGTTCGTAAATTACGAAATTCTACTCGAGTAGAATTAAAGAAGACTCGGGAAGAGTTCCGTGCAAACCTGAAAGTCATGAAAGAAGATTTGAAATCATGTAAAGGCCAAGCTTCAGATGAGTGCAAGCAAATGCGCTCAGAAGCAAAGCTCTCGGTAAAGACCCAATTGGGTGTTGCTGCAGAGGAAGCCTTGAAGTTCTTGGAAAGTGCAAAGACTCGAATCAGCGACTCTAAGTTGGAAAACACAGCCGATTTGATCGTTGAAATCAATGCCCGTATTGAAGCCATCAATGCAGCTAAAGTAAAAGTGGATGCCTTAACAGAGGCAAGTTCCAAAGAAGAAATCCAATTGGCAACCAAGGAATTGCGAAAGGCAATTCAGGAAGCTCGAAAAGGTTTGCAGTTAAAGATGCACCTAGTTGTAGCGAATAAGCTAGGTAATGTGTTGAAAAACGCAGACAGCTTAGTGGCTCGATTGGACAAGGCTTTAGCAAAGTTGAAGGAAAAAGGTGTAGACACCTCTCGGGTAGATTCATCTATCTTCAAAGCTAAGGTAGAAGTAGCTAAAGGTCTTCATAAAGAAGCAGTAAGCTTGTTTGAGCAGGCAAAAGCAGCAGAGTCTGGAAAAAAGGATGAGCTGATGAAACAAGCCACCGCTAAGTTGCAAGACAGCCAAAAAGCTTTAAAAGAAGCCCATGCTTTGTTGAAGAAAATCCTTCAGGATCTAAAAGCCTTGAAGGGTGGTGATGAAGCATTGACTTCAGCAGTTGCAGAGACGCAGATTTCTGCTGAAGCTTCGTCTTGAGGAGGGATCGTATGAATAGCAAAACCCTATATTTAACTTTGTGCCTGTTGGTGTTGTTGGTAGCATGTGCTAAAAAGGAAATGACTCCATCTACACCTTCAGTAAAAGAAAAGGCTCCTGAACCTATAGTGAGCGCTTCCATGCCTGTATCGGCGGATACTGATGCGAGCAGGATGGAGAGTTCCATTGCAGAAGCAGACAGCTTAGGTCAGGACTTAGGCACAGAGGATTTGTCAGCATTAGACGAAGACCTTAACTCAGTCGATAACCTCGATTTGAGTTAGTTTAGTAAATGATACTAAACTACAGGGATGTTTCATCCCTGATTAATTTTTTTATTTTTTAACTTTTATTTTTAATATTATTTATTGGTCAAGTTCTTCAAGTTCAATGAGTTTCATCAGAACTTACCAGGTTTTAAAATTTGGAAGAACGTATCATAAATGGGGGTGTCTGTGGTTGCAACGAGGAACTCCGCACCCATGTTTTCAGAGAGTTCTTTGAGTTTGGCAATGTGGGTTTCCATTTTGTCGCTATACTTTTGGGCAAGCCTTCGGCTGATGAAGGTGCGTAGTTTGACGCCCAGTTCAGCATCTTCAAGTAATAGGTCTCCGTGTAGGTTAAGTTTGCGCTCTCCAGGATCAAGGACTTGGATGATAAAGAGTTGGCTTTTGCGGTATCGTCCAAGGGCATCTTTGAGTTCTTCGGTGTCGTATAGGAAGTCACTGATGATGACAATAAGGCTTTTGGTGGTGATGTAGCTTTTGTAGCTTTCAAGGCTTTCTTTGAATTTGCTTTTTCCAGTGATGTCAAGTTTGTTGAGGTAGTCCACGATGTTCATGAGCTGGTTGACGCCCTTTCGGCTGCGAAAGGGGTGCATGATTTCTGTAAAAGTGTTAAAAATAAATTTCTCATTGTTGCTCATGGCCATGTAGGCAAAGCCTAAACCCACCATGCTAGCGTATTCAAATTTGGTCACATTTTCGCCGTAGTTCATGCTGCCGCTTGCATCGACAATGATGTGGAGCATTAAGTTGCGCTCTTCTTCGAAGCGTTTGATGAAGAATTTTCCGGTTCGGGCATAAACCCTCCAGTCTAGGTATCGGGTGTCGTCTCCAGGCACATACTCTCGATAGTCCTTAAAGACAAGGCCTTGGCCAAATTGGCTGCTTTCCCGCAAACCTTGATAATTGCTATGAACCTTCTTCTTAATGGCCAATTGAAACCGGTCCAGCATGCGAAAGAAGTTGACGTCGATGGCCATGTTCTTTCAAAAGGGGCAGGGATATTTAAATCTTAGCTCTTAAGAGGGGGTTCGAACAAGAAGAAGTTAAAATGAAAAACATAAAAAAAAGGAAAAAATAGAACACTTACTTGTGTCCCATCGTCCAGATTGTTTTAATAGCTACAACCAAACCGGCTACGCCAACAAAGGTGGTGAAGCTAGCTAAGATGTTTTTAATGTACGTGCTTACTGGGCTGAGCAATTGTACGTTCGCAAGCCACGATGTTCCGATTACCGCAAGGGCGATAACGCAGAGTAAGTAAGTACTGCCGTCTTTGGTGCTAAGCCCCATAAATCCTACGATAAGTCCCAAAATCACGAGGATAGAGACGCTGTAGGGTACGGTTACAAATCCTACGATAATAGATAGGACGCATCCTAATAGGAACGACCATTTACTGAGTTGATCTTCGTTGTTATTTTTAGCCATATGTACATCACCTCACTGATGTTATTTTGGTTGAGTTAGAACTATTATTTAAAGTTTGTGTAGGTTTATAGAGAATGGCTTTATAAACAAAGAATTAGTATGATGATATATTACTTTTAATGTCACTTAAGTGCTTTTGAGAACTTCTCGAATGACGTCATCCGCTGTTTTTCCTTCTCGCTCCGCTTTGAAACTCAGTACGAGACGGTGTCGTAGAACAGGATAGGCCATGTCTTCAATGTCTTTGGCGCTAACAAACTTGCGGCCATCAATCAGTGCCTTAGCTTTAGCGGCAAGGACAATACCAATGCTGGCTCGTGGAGAAGCGCCATATTCAATGAGGTCCTTTATTTTTCTTGTTTTGGTAACAATTTCAACAGCTCTTTTCTTGATGTCATCTGCAATAGGAACTTGCCGAGTTAATTGTTGCAATAACTTTAAGGATTCTTTGCTAAGAAGCACACGTACGCCTGGGTCGGAAATATTTCGGGTGTATCGGTTCACAATCTCAAGTTCGTCTTCAAATTTAGGGTATCCGATGAGGATTTTTAATAAGAATCGGTCAGTTTGAGCTTCAGGTAAAGGGTAGGTTCCTTCTTGGTCAATGGGGTTTTGCGTCGCTAAGACAAAGAATGGGCGATCGAGGGTAAATGTTTGGTTACCGACGGTAACTTGCTTTTCTTGCATAGCTTCTAAGAGAGCAGATTGTGTTTTAGGAGTTGCTCGGTTAATTTCGTCTGCAAGTACAATGTTGGCAAAAATAGGTCCTTTCTGGAATTTGAAGATTTTCTTGCCCCGATCTTCTTCAATAACATAAGTTCCTGTGATGTCAGATGGCATAAGGTCAGGTGTGGACTGGATACGGCTGAATTGCAGTTCCATGATCTGAGCTAAGGTACGAATCATAGTCGTTTTACCTAGACCGGGGTAGCTTTCAAGTAAAGCGTTGCTGTCGGTTAGGATGGCAACCAGAAGCTGTTGGATGATGTCTTCTTGTCCGATGACGACTTTAGCCATCTCACGTTGAATGTTCAAGAACGTTTCTTTTAAGCGCTCGATGTTGCGTACGCTTTCCATCGTTCGGGCATCGACCATGTTATCCTGTATGAGGATAGTAGTATTTAAAGGTTTGGGGTTGTTCACTATAGGTATGGGTGATGTTACGGTAAAAAAAGGCAACCTGTTCGGCAAGGGAGTGTTTGCTAACAGGGACTTCAAAAAAGGTGAAGTAGTCATAAAGTACAAGCTCAAATCATTAACAGAACAAGAATACGAAGATCTTCCAGCAATGGAAAAAAACTTCACTCATGTGCATTGGGGAATAATTCATCTTTATTCGTCGCCTGAGCGATATGTAAATCATTCCTCGAATCCGAACACGCATCCAAATTTTAAAGACCAGTGTGACGTCGCTATAAGAGATATAAAGAAAGGGGAACAGATAACGACGGATGCTACAAAAGACGATACGTGCTAGTTCAGCTTCCCCTCACTTGCAAGCTATAAGCCTTGGCGAGTTCTGATTCTTTAGGAATGTCATTGTCCGCAGTCTCAGCACTTTGAGCACTAACTGCAACCGGGTAGTTGTTGCGTTGGAATTGTTTGTCTTCCAGCTCTTTTTCTTTGTTGAAGTCCATTTCTTTCATTTCAGGGGTTAGTTGTAAATCAATCTGTTCATTGCTCAGCTTCGCTACGCTGTCATCTCCAAAGATGAGGTCGGAGTCGTTGAATCCGCCTAACTCTTCAATGGTGGTTCGGTTGGGTTTAAGATGGGGGGTGAACTTGTTTTGGCTTTGACTGTTGAAGAACGTCTGTCCAAAGGGTAGGTTTCCTAGACCATCAACTCTCATATT
>ERZ1292623.429-Hain-H51-01um-R1-429-length-45778-cov-21_pt1 | contig 45778 bp, 42 predicted proteins | sample MGYA00564398_ERZ1292623 | MGnify/ENA primary metagenome ERZ1292623 (study PRJEB36523, sample SAMEA6512633) | groundwater metagenome | collected 2019-01-07 | study: AquaDiva: Metagenomics assemblies of 32 groundwater samples
CAAATGAATCATTAAAATCTGCTGGAAGTGTTGCACTTACAGATTGAATGTACCTAACAAGAAATGGACTTAATCAAAAATCTATGGCAAAATAAAGTCCAGTCGCTTACCGGTAAAATCAGTAATGAAAAAAGAAACACTAAAAAGAAGGGGGAAGAAAAAAAAGACTACTACCAAAATCGGGCTACTGGTTTTAGTTTTGCTCTGGTTGATTGTTCTTGGAATAATCGGATTTCTGGCCGCTTTTGCTTACTTTGCTCCTCAAATTCCTGACCCGGAAAGTATTATAACCAGGCGAGTCAATGAATCAACGAAAATTTTTGACCGAGAAGGAGAGATGGTCCTATTTGATGTTCATGGAGAAGAAAAAAGAACCATTATCCCATCAGACCAAATTTCTAACTATGTTAAGAGGGCAGTTGTCGCCGCTGAAGACGATAACTTTTACAATCATCGGGGTTTGGATATAAAAGGGGTAATCAGAGCAGTTCTTGTAAATATCAGGAAACGGGGGCTCTCTCAAGGCGGCTCAACCATTACCCAGCAATTAGTCAGGAATTCACTTCTTGGCATTCAAAAAACCTTCTCTAGAAAATTCAAAGAAGCGATCTTATCTTTGCAGGTAGAACAAAAATTTGATAAAGAACAAATCCTCTGGATGTACTTGAATCAAATTCCTTTCGGCTCAAATATTTTTGGAATAGAAGAGGCCAGCCGGGGCTATTTTGGAAAACCGGCCAAGGATCTCACTCTAAGCGAGTCGGCGATATTAGCCAGCTTAATTAGAGCTCCAAGCTATTATTCTCCTTACGGCTCTCATAAAGATGAGCTGATTGAAAGAAAAAATGCTGTTTTAAGCAAGATGCTTGAACTGGGGTATATAAATGAAGGGGAGTTTAATCAGGCCAAAGACGAAGAGCTTAAGTTAGCTTCCCCATCTAATAGCGGGATTTTAGCTCCTCACTTTGTAATGATGGTTAGAGAGTACTTGGTTGAAAGATACGGAGAAGATTTGGTGCAAAACGGCGGATTAAAAGTCTACACCAGTTTGAACTGGGAGCTTCAGCAAAAAGCTGAAGAAATTATAAAAAAATACGCAGACAGAAACGAAGAGCTCTTCCGGGCCGGTAACGAAGCTCTGGTTGCCCTAAGTCCTAAAACTGGAGAAATTTTAGCTTTGGTTGGTTCCCGGGACTACTTTAACATTGAAAAAGAGGGAAATTTTAATGTCATTACTGCTTTTCGTCAGCCCGGCTCTGCTTTTAAACCAATTGTCTATTCGGTTGCCTTAGACAAAGGCTTAACCGACAAAACCATCTTATTTGATTTCAAAACAGAATTTAACCCTTTCTGCTCTCCTGACGGCAGTGAGGAAAAAGATATTTACGAACTGGAATGCTACCACCCTCAAAACTCTGACGAAAGATTCAGGGGACCAGTAACTTTGAGACAAGGGCTGGGAAGTTCGTTAAATATACCATCGGTTAAAGTTCTTTACCTGGCCGGGGTTCAAGAATCAATTAAAAGAGCGAATGAAATGGGGATTAAATTTCTGGGTAATACCGATGACTTTGGTCTGTCGCTGGTCTTGGGCGGCGGTGATGTTAGGCCCATGGATTTAGCGGCCGCTTACGGAGTTTTTGCCAATGATGGTATTTATAACCAGCCGGTTTTTGTCTTAAAAGTGGAGGATTCTGAAGGTAGGGCCATTGAAGAATATAATCCTGAACCCCAAAGAAAACTGTCAGAGCAGACAGCCAGACAAATTAATGACATTTTATCTGACAATTCGGCCAGAGCTCTTCTATTCGGCCTGGCGAGTCCCCTTTATATTGCCGATCGCCCAGTCGCGGTAAAAACCGGAACTACTCAAAAATTCCGCGATGCCTGGACAATCGGCTACACCCCTTCTTTGGTGGTTGGGGTTTGGGTAGGAAACAATGACAACACTGAAATGACTCGTGAGGGCGGGGGGATTTCAGCCGGAGCCCCAATCTGGAGAGAGTTTATAATAGAAGTTACCAAAGATGGGACATTGGAAGAATTCATAAAACCGGAACCGGTCTTTGTAGATAAAATAATGCTGAATGGAAATTATTATAACGAGAATGGAGAATCTCATACCATTCTTCATTATATAGACAGAAACAATCCGGCTGGCCCAATACCCGAGGATCCTACTCGCGACCCTCAATATGACAACTGGGAGTGGTCGGTCCGAAATACAGCCAGATAGCAAGATAGTAATTAGCCGGATAGGGTTTGAAAAGATTGTAATACCTAAAACCTATCTGGCTTTCTGGCTAACTTGTGGTTGCTCTATAGCGAGGTGTGGCGATTTTATCTATTAACTTGAACAGGGGATAAAATTTTGAAAAAGGCAGATCAAAAGCGCCGAGATAATCAAATCTTTTACCGCCAAAGGCCCTTTTAAAGAGGGTAAATCCGTACCAGGGGTGGTTTTTATCATCCTCTGGCCCTAAACCCCAAAAATCAAAGGTATTTACTCCTAATTTTTTTAAATCCTTGAGCATCTCCCAAATATATCCATAATTAAAAAATTTACTGTAATAATCGTGCCTGGTTGTCCCGCCCCAAATATAAAATGCTTTATCGTTCATGATAATGACTATTCCGTAAGCTAAAATTAAACCTCTAATCTTGGCGATATATAATCTGACCATTCCTAAATCCGCCACTTTCAACATCAGGGCGAATTGCTTAAATGGTCTCAAAGGAAAAGAAAATCTCTTTCCGGTTAATCTATAAAGATTGTAAAATCCTTTTAGGTCATTTTGAGAGACTTGATTAGCGGTCAAAGCATCTACTGTCATTCCCTCTCTTTGAGAACGGTTAATCAAATTCCGGGCGGTCCTCCTAAAACTCCTAAAAAGCTGTTCTTCGGGCATGGTCAAATCTATTAACAAGGTTGACGGCGGCTGGACAGTTTTGAAGTATTGGCTAAATCCTTTTTGTTTTAGTATCTTGGCCAACTTCTCATTTTCTTCTACCGGCGGCTCTAAGCGCAAAAAAAGAGTTTTACTGCTTACTTTATTTTTTGAAAAAAAATCTTTAAGGCAATCTAATAAATTATTGATTAAATCTAAATCACTCCAATCTGCTATCGGACCTCTGGGTATATAAAGTAAATCAAAACCTAATGGCAGTTTTCTTTTCAATACCTGAGCTATTCCTCTTAATTCATTGTCTTTGAAAAAACCAATTCTCTGGGCCTGCCAATTAAATCTTGATTTCAGCTCCCCCCATTCCCAGGACTGAAGAAAGTTTTTATATTCTGACTCAAGTAAAAAGTCCTTATACTGATTTCTGTCTTTTTCACTAAAAGTAACTATCTCCATCCATTAAGTTTTAAGAGGCATAATTAAATAGGTCAGGTTTATTTCTGAATCGTTGGGTTTAAGGATGATCGGCGCTCCCTCGCCGGTGTATTCAAAAACAATATCTTCTGACGGCATGTTTTTCAAACCGTCAACAAAATAATTGTAATTCAGCAGAACTTCAAATGGATCTTCAACCTGGTTATTGCTGTTATTTTTAATCCTTGAATTAAATTCGCCCCGGTCTGAATTTTTTGAAAACACGACTATCTCTTTTTTATCAACTCTTAAGCCGATGTCGTTTATATTGCTGGAAAATAAACCGGCCAGTTTTATATTATTTTGCAAATCTTCTTTTTTAAATAAAATTTGGGAAATTGACTTTATTGGTATAACTTTTTGATAATCGGGGTACCTTCCTTCAATAAGTCTTGAGATAATTTCAAAATTGTCAGAAGAAAACTGAATTTGGTTCTCTTCCATGCTTATGGAAATATCTTTTTCGTGATCTGATAGAATTCTGATTAGTTCGGCAACAGTATTTCTCGGTATTATTACCGATACCTGTTTTTTACTGTCAGTGCTGATGACTTTTTCGGTTAATCTAAAGCTGTCAGTTGAAGCAAAGTAGATTTTATTTTTATTGAAGTTTACAAATACTCCTCCAAGCTCTGGTCTTGTCTGAGAAAGTGAAACCGAATCAAATACAGAAGACAGGGAATTTTTAAGGATTTTACTTGGTAAAACTACCAAGGATTCATTTTTAATCTTTGGAATCAAAGGAAAATCTTTCGAATCAAAGCAAATAAATTTTGTTTTAAAGTTGTTGCTTTGAATATTTAAAATATTGTCCTTGAGTGAAAAATCTATTTTTTCATCTTTGATATTAGAAATAAAGTCTGAAAATATTTTTACCGGAACAGCTGTCTTACCTTCGGCTTCGTTAGTTGATGATAAAAAATAATTTATCCCTAATTCTAAATTTGTGGTTGATAAATTAATTTGGTTATTTTTAGTAGTTAGCAGAACAGTATTTAAAATCGGCAGATTTAAATTCTTACCGACAATATTTTTTACGGTGTTTAATCCTTGCTGAAGATTTTTAGTTATTACTGTAAACTTCATAAATTTATCTTAAGAAGATAGTAATAAGATTTGTTGAAAACTATGATTTCTGTGATTTTCTTCTTATTTTTCTTAATATATTGCAAGTTAAAATTTATTGATAATTTATTAATAAGATATTGAGTAAACTTTATTAAAAAACTTTATTAAAAAACTTTATTCAGGATATTAAGTTTTAATTAACAAATAACTCAACAGTTTATCAGTTCTTCAAATCTTGTTATAAATCCTCTCTCTTATTAAAGTTATTTCCTGCTTCATATTCTCATTATTATCTACCTCATCAATAATTTTTCTATAAGCATGGATTACTGTAGAATGGTCTTTTCCTCCCAGTCTACTGCCGATATCAGGAAAAGATGCTTTAGTATCTTCTCTTAAAAGATACATTGCTACTTGGCGAGGCTTAACTAAAAATGTCTTTCTACTCTTTTTTAAAAGTTCATTTATGGTTATGCCGTAAAATTCACAAACTACCTTAACAATAGTTTGAGCACTTGTTTTTTTATAAGAAGCCTGAACATAGGCCTTTAAAAGTTTTTCAACCTCTTTTAAAGACGGTTCCCGGCCGGTTAAATCTACCACGGCAATGATTCTATTCAAAGCCCCCTCAAGCTCCCTTATGTTTTTTTGAATATGAGTAGCGATATATTCAAGAATTTCGTCCGGCAAATTAACCGGTTTATTCTTCATCTTCGTTTTTAAAATAGCCAATCTGGTTTCATAGGCCGGAACTCCAATATCGGCGATCATTCCCCCCTCAAAGCGGGATTTCAATCTTTCTTCAATGGCCGAGAGGGCTTTGGGCGGCCGGTCAGACGATAAGATGATTTGTTTATTGCGGTTATAAAGATTGTTGAAAGTGGCGAAAAATATTTCCTGGGTAGATTCTTTGGCCGCCAAAAACTGGATATCATCTACGATCAGAACATCTTTTTGAGCATACCTTATTTTAACATCCTCTACGGACTTATTTTTCATACCCTCAATTATTTCAGTGACCATTTTTTCAGCCGGCATATAAATAATTTTTTTATCACTCCCATCCAAAATTTTATTGGCTACTCCCTGGAGAAGATGGGTTTTGCCTAGCCCAACCCCGCCATAAATAAAGAGAGGGTTATAAACCCGGCCAAGGTCTTTGAGGACCGCCAAACTAGCCGCATAAGCCAGCTCGTTATTTGGCCCGACCACAAAACTGTCAAGAGTGTATTTTTTATTTAGATTTGTTTTAGGATCAGTATCTGAATCAGAAGCAGTTTCCTGAATCTGTTCAAATTGAATTTCTCTGGTCAGGGTTCTTGAGTCCGGAGTTTTAATAAAAGGATTGCCGACGACATAGTTTATTTCTCTGATTTCGTTGTCCATTTGTTTCAGGCATTGAAAGATTCTCCGATTAAATTTATTTTGAATCCACTCTTTGACGAAACCATTAGGAACGCTGATTACGATCTGGCCATTTTCTTTTGAAATAATTTTAGTGTCCTTAAACCAAGTGATAAAACTCGCTTTGCTTAAAGACATCTCCATTTCACTTAGGACTGTTTTCCAAATTTCTTCGGTGGTCATATAGTTTTACCCTACCATTCTATTTTAGATAGGGTTTTTATAACAATTTGATTAAGTTGAGAATATGTTGACAATGGGTGAATTACAAAAAATATTGTATTCGTGTTTGTCAAATGAGGCAATTGACCAATTTCAAGAAACAGGATAATTTATAAAAGATGAAAAAGGGACCAACTTATATCTCAAGAAAGAGAAGAAAAAAGAAGCACGGCTTCAGGAAAAGAAAGCTAACTAAAGCCGGAAGGACAGTACTAAAAAGAAGAAGAAGAAAAGGAAGGAAAAGAATAGTCCCCTGAATTTAAAATGGCTTTACCCCAAAAATACCGACTGACTGACAAAAAAGACGTTGGAAGAGTTATTAAAAGAGGTAAAATTCTTAACTCTGAATTATTTCAAATAAGATTTCTGGCCAACAATCTTGATTTTGATAGATTCGTGGTAATTACCGGTCTTAGATTTTCCAAAAAAGCGACTATTAGAAACAAAACCAAACGCCAGCTTAATGAAATCATAAGGATCAACATCTTAAAAGTCAAATCAGGCCTTGATATTGTTTTACTGGCTAGGCTAAAAATTTTAGACAAAAAGTCAGAATACATTAAAGAAGAACTTATTAACCGATTATTAAAAATAGGCTAATGAAATCATTGGTAATTAATCTTATAAAAATATACCAGAAAACACTTTCGCCTAATATCCTTGGGTTTTTTAGTTTTTTTGCCGGCTGCAGATTTTATCCGTCTTGCTCTGATTATTCTATTAAGGCAGTAGAAAAGTTCGGTCCTATAAAAGGCAGCTGGAAATCAGTGATTAGAATTTTAAGATGCGGCCCTTGGTCAAAGGGCGGGGCTGACTTTCCATGAGTCCCGTTAGAGACATGCTGGCCACAGTAAATTATATAATCGATGGCTATAATGTTCTAACGGGAATAAAATAATAATTTGATAGATACGGTTGCGGCCCGACCGCAACCTGTCTCTAACGGGATGAGCGGACTTTTTGACACAATCTTATATATTCCCTTCTTTAATTTTTTAGTTTTTTTATATAACACCATTGCTTTTGGAGATTTTGGCTTAGCGATAATTCTATTAACTTTAATTATCAGGTTTATTTTAAGTCCCCTATCAATCAAAACTTTTAAATCCCAAAGAATCCTAAGCGAGCTCCAGCCCAAAGTAAAAGAAATCCAGGAAAAATTTAAAGATAATCCTCAGGCCCAGACCCAGCAGATTATGGAGCTCTATCGGCAGCGTAAGATTAATCCTTTTTCCGGCTGCCTGCCTTTACTGATTCAGTTACCGATACTGATTGCCCTTTACCGGGTTTCTATCGCTGGATTTGAAGAAAGCTCTCTTTCTGTTTTATACAGCTTTATCAACCGGCCTGATTTTTTGAATTCAGTTTCTTTGGGTTTTATTGATTTAACAAAAAGAAGCGTATCCCTGGCGATAATTGCTGGGCTGGCCCAGTTTTTTCAGACTAAGTTAAGTGTATCTACCCAGAAAAATTCAGCTTTCAAAAAAGATCAGAGAACCAATCCCCTGGCTTTAATGAATCAGCAAATGTTGTACTTTTTCCCGATTATTACTATAATAATCTCCATGAGTTTTCCTGCCGGTTTGCCGCTTTACTGGATAGCCACCACCTTGTTTTCAATTTTAGAGCAGTTTTATATCGGCAGGATAAAAGTCGAAACTTATGGAAAACCAAACTCAAAATCTGATTTCCCAAATCGTTGAAGAGCTTTTTAAAAAAGCCGGCTTTAATTTTGACAATTCAAGAGTAGAAAAAAATCAGGGTCCGGAGAACCAGGAAATTTATATCGTCAAGATAGAGTCAAAAGAAGATCCCCTGTTATTGCTTGATGACAAAGGGAATAATTTAAAGGCCCTTGAATATTTGGTTAGACAGATCGTTACTAAAAAGTTAGACCAAAAAATCGGCCTGATTATAGATTTAAACAACTTCTTGGAAAAAAGGAACAGCAAGATATCAGAATTAGCCAGGCTGGTAGCTGAAAAAGTCCAGACCACTCAAAAATCTTACGTTCTAAGACCAATGTCTGCCTATGAAAGGAGACTGGTTCACTTGGAATTAGCGGCTTGGCCTAATATTAGTACTGAAAGTACTGGCGAGGAACCTAAACGAAGAGTAATAATAAAACCAAATCCTGAATCTCTCTAAAATCTATCAAAATTTTTTTATTGCCTCTGTTTCTCGCTTTATCACCGCTTTTATCGGCCTGATAATCATTGGTTTTTTAACCAGGCATTTGGGTCAAGCTGGTTACGGTGCTTATGAGACAGTTTTGGCCTATCTTTTTATTTTTACAGTTTTAGCTGACTTTGGTCTTCATATAGTTCATGTCAGGGAAATATCCAAGTATCCTGAAAAAGAAAGCTTTATTTCAGGCAATATCTTTACTCTAAGACTACTCTCTCTTGCTTTAGTTATAGCTTTAGCCCTCGGGGTTAGTATTTTTTTGCCTTATGACCGGGAAATTAAGATCGGAATTTTAGTGGCTGTAATTTTTGTTCTTTTTTCTTCTCTAAGTCAGGTCTTGGCCGGGATTTTTCAGAAATACGAGACTTTTTATCTGGTTTCTTTTTCTGATGTAATCACCAGGTTGATTCAGTTAGTTTTGGTAATCTATGCGGTAAATAGAGGACTTGGCCTTTTACCGTTTATTTGGATTCTTTCTTTGACTGCTGGCTTTCAGTTCCTCCTTGTTTTTTTTCTTTCCCGCCGTTTTGTCAGATTTGGGCTTTTCCTTGACCTATCTTACGCTAAAAAAATTCTGAAAATTTCTTTTCCAATAGCCTTGTCTATTTTATTCACCGCAATTTATATCAGAACCGATGCCTTGATGCTTTCTCTGATGAAGCCTCAAGCTGATGTCGGAATTTACAGGCTGGCCGCCAAACTTTTAGAAGCCATTGTTTTTTTCCCGGCTCTTTTGGTTGAGCTGACCATGCCTTCTTTTTCTAGATTCGCCCTTCAAGTCCCTAATCTTTTTAAGCAAATTTTCAGAAATACCTTCGATGTTTTATTTATTCTGGCTGTTCCGGTGGTAGTTTATTTAGTTGTTTTATCCGAACCAATCATACTTATTTTAGGCGGGAAAGATTTTGCAAATTCAGCTCTCCCGCTAAAAATTTTGGCTTTTGTCGTTGGCCTGGTCTTTTTAAATAATTTGGCCGGGAAGTCGCTGATTGCCCTGGAACTTCAAAAAGCCGGAATGTGGATTTACCTTTCAGGCGCGGTTTTAAACATTGTGGCTAATTTATTTGCTATCCCAAGGTACACTTATGTCGGCGCTTCATTAACTACCTTAGTTACTGAAATTTTGGTTACCCTGATGATGTTTTCGGTAATTTATAAAAAAGTCGGCTTTAGTCCGAGAGTCCAGGGCTTGGCTAAATCTCTTTTTGCCGGTTCAGTAATGGCCCTAACTATTTTTTGGTTTAAAGAATTTAGTATTCTTATCCCGTTTTTTACAGGTTTAGCCGTTTACTTTACTTTGATTTTTTTAATCAAAGCTATTAGCTGGCAGGATTTAAGAGAAATTCTTTCAAAAAAAGAGATGGTTTCAGAATAGTTATTTGATCTTCAGGGAATAGAGTTTTCCGTCATCTTTATTTATAAATATAAGATAATCGGCCAAAGGGCTTAGTTTAACTTCACTTGCCCCTATGCCGAGTTTGTCAAGGATTGTTTTTTCTTTAATGTTTTGGCCAAGGTAAAAACTTATATCTTCTTCGTTTATTCTTTTAAACTCTTTACCGTCGGGCGTTATTGAAAAAGCTATCAGGCCAGTTTCTGCGGTTGTATAAAAAATGATTAAATTATTGTCAGGCCACAAAATTTTTAGGTTTGATATCCTGGTTTTAAAAATATTTGTCGGGTTAGAACCATCGGGACCGGAGATGAAAATATTGCCTTCCCCGGTTTCGGTGTTGTAAAAATGGTAAGCGATTTTTAGGCCGTCTGGAGAAAAAGCCGCGGCCCTGACGCCTTCGGGCAGATAAAGTTTTTTGTTTTCAAATATTTCAAAGTAAGCGGCTCTAATTATTCTCCTTTCGTTAAGCCAGGCAATTAGTTCTTTTCCATTAGGACTAAAAATAATTTCCGCGACATTAGGAATTTTGGTTATTTCTTTTTTACCCCTTCCTTCGAAATCAGTTTCATAAACTATTGAGTCAATTTCTTCATAAAAAATAACCTTGTTTATCCGGCTTTTTACGTTAAAAAAGTTTACTTCAGATTTACTTAGTTTTGAAGGGTAAACTCTTGAATTCTCTGTGTTCAAAATTTGAGCTTTTTGCCCGCCCCGTAGCGAACCGGAGGTTCTGCTTCGGGGATTTCCCGGGCCTAAGCCCAAATTAAAAACAACAAGGGTGAGTAAAATCCCGATTAAAATTAGGGCCAAAACAATTAGGTTTTTTCTGACATCAGTCATGCGGCTGAGAGTTCGTTTCTGACCTCTAATTCATATTGAGTTGCCTGACTTTCTACTGCTAAAGCCGCTTTCGCGCTCTCTATTGTCTCTTCATAACTTCTTTTTTCATCTCGATAAGCAAAATAAATTGCCGCAGTTCTCCAAGGGATCACATCTAAATAGGGAATAAAGTCAGCCACTATGGCCGCTGTATTTTTAAATATCGGATTACGGACAACTCCCAATCTAACTTTTCTTAAAGCCAGGACCGTTCTCCTGACTGTTCTTCTTAGCCCTGGGATTCTTCTGGCTAATCTGATTGAAGCAGCATAGTATCTTCTGATTTGGATTATCCGCCGGTTTATTTTTTCAATATGAATATGAAGGTCATCTATCGCTCTCCTCATCGCCTTAATTCTTGAATTTGTCCTCCAACCGGCAAAGAAAAGAATCGGAGCAATAATGAGGTCAATAATAAAAGCCGTTTCTATAATAGCCGCCGCTACCGGAGCCCCTACTGCCGTGGCTATTGCCGCCGTGCTAAGTAGGACCGCAAGTATATCCGCGATATCTCCCAAAAGAGCAATCAAACCAAAGAAAAAGTACTTAAGTTTGGACGGCGGCCGGAGTTTTTCTATTTGTTGTTGGATTGGCGAAGCCATTCTCTTTTTGCTTCCTGGATTTCTAAAATCTGCCTTGGATCAGAAGTAATAATTTGGTCTTCGGTATAGGAGGCGACCACTCTAATGGCGGCGTGATTAAATCCGGCGAAAAACAAACCGTTCCCGATTCTTGAGCCGAGCAGGGTTATTTTTTCAGCTTGGGTTAAATTAAAAGTATCTTTGACTGTTTCAATCGCGGCCGGGCTTTGGCGCATTAAAATCTGTAAAGCCGAATTAGTCACAATCGGTTTGCCATAGGGTGACTGCATAAAATCAGGGATGTCTTGGGAAATAGTGGTCAGGCCCAAAAAATATTTTCTTGCTCTTTTGACGGTATTGAGCAAAAAGTTTGCCCCGGTCTCATGTCTTAAAAGCCACCAGGCCTCGTCAACTACCAGAATCCTTTTTCTTAATTCTTTTCTGACCCTGGTCCAGATGTGATCCAAGACCAGATACATTGCTACCGGCTTTAGTTCGTCTTCCATGTCCCGGATAGAAAAAACGACCAATTGGTTGTCCAGAGAAACATTAGTCGGCTGGTTGATAAAGCCGGAAAAAGTGCCTTCAGTGTATTTTTTTATTCTGATAACCAAAGATTCGGCGCCAGTCATGCTTCCCAGGACATTTTGGAGGTCAATCATCAAGGGTGGGGCTTTGTCCGAAAAGTCCTGGTTCGGATAAATATCTTTGATGGCGTAGGTTTGAATCAGAGCCTCATCTAAAATTGAGCCTTCTTCTGGAGTCAGCTGGCCAAGCATTATTTTCAAAAGGCCGGTTAAATCAAGAATATGGCTTCGGAAAACGTCTTCCGGTCTCTCATCTTCTTGGGGGCTGGGCAGGTCAAATGGATTAATGTGGCTGTCTGAAGCAATTGAGATTTTGATAAACGAACCGCCGACAGTTTCAGCCACGTGTTTGTATTCGTGCTCCGGATCAATCACCAAGACCTGGCTGCCAAAAAGGATTGAACGCAAAATTTCCAGCTTAACCGCATAGCTTTTCCCGGCGCCCGAGGTCCCAAAAACAACCTCATTGGCGTTTTCCAGGCTGAACCGGTCAAAAAGGACCAGAGAATTATTATGGAGATTTATGCCGTAAAGTATTCCCCGATCTTGGGTCAAATCATAAGAAATAAAAGGGAAGCTGGCTGACACCGGCTCGGTATTGAAAGGAGTACTGATTCCCAAGGCGTCTTTGCCAAGCGGCAGGGTGGATTCAAACCCCTCCTTCATTCTAAAAATGGCCGGTTTAACAATGATTAACTGGGACTCCAGAGCATTTCTTATTTTTTTCTCAACTTCGTCAAGTTCTTTCAGGTCTTTGGCCCAGATGGTGATATAAAGGCCGAATCTGAAAAATTTATCAGTTCCGAGCTGAAGCTTGTCTCTCAAGGCCTCAATATCGGAAATGGCTGTTTCCAGGACCGGATCCCGGACCTTGCCTTTTTCCTGTTCTTCAATTGCCTGGGCCTGAAGTTTGGCCAGCCGGTCTCTTAGTTTTTTCAAGATGGCGTAAGTGTCTTCAGGGTGAACATAAAAGGCAATGTCTATTTCCTGGTCAAGATTGATAATCGGTGAGAGCCAACTGGAGCTTAAAAATCTCGGATAAGAAGAAATGAAAAGAGTTCGCAGATATCTGTCGCCAACCTGGATATAGTTTGAAAAAATATTTACCGCTGACGGCGCCAGCACTTCGTCAATCTTGGCTATTTTATCTTGTCCGGTTATTCCTTGTTTTGATTCTTTTTTGAATAAAGCCATTAGTGATATTAAATATTTAAATGTTTAAATATTCTTTATCCCCTCAATCGACTCGGGATTATAAAGTTTGTAATAAAGATTAATCAACTCGTCTCCTTCTAAAACTTGAGGAGCTAAACCTATTGCTGAAATATTTCCGTAGACCAAGCTGACCCTCTGATTCAATTGCAGTTTATAGGAATTAAATTCCTCCGGAGTCAGGGATTTTAATGTTTCCGTCGGCTTAAAGACGCTTTTTATCGTTTCTTTGATTCCCCTTCCGGTTCTGGGCCCTAAATAAAAGGGGACGATTATAAAAAATTCCTTGGCCATAATGTTGGCTAACTGGGTCAGTTCTTTTATGAACTTGGAATAGTCAACGGCCTGGATTCTCATCAGTTCGTTTTGCTGACTGGAAATGATTTCATCTAAGACAGTCAGGTATTTGTTGATGTTTAGTTTTCTTGACATCACGACAATCTCAAGGGAAAAATCCAAAGAGTTTAGAAAGTCCCGGAAGCCCTGGAGGATGGCTAACTGTTCGTCTTGAGATTTCAATTCAAAATTTATTGAGCCAACTTTAATAACCTGACGCAAAGAACCGTCTCCCAAAATAACGAGTTCATCTTTGATTTCCTTAATTTCAACAAATTGTCTGGTTGAAAATTCAGCCATCCTAAATATTATTTATTTTCAAAATCGTAGCCTTCCCCCTCCTTTTTAAATAAATATTTTTTCGGGCCTAAGGCATAAATTAGAGCTTTAACGATGTATTCTATCAAGGTCATATTTTCTATTCTGACAAAAGCCAAAGCTCCAAAAACGGTTATTATAAGCAGGCCAACCAAAACCAAAGCCGGCCCGGTTAGAAATCTAATGGTCATCAAAAGAAGCCCTACTCCCAAAGCCACCCAGATAAACTGCTTCCAGGTAAAAGGGCCGACTATTTTTGTTTCTGTTTCAATGAATTGGGGAACTTGGAATTTCATATTTTGTTAGAGGTTCTTTAGATTTATTATTTCATCGGTTGTTTCTTTTTGGGGCGGCGGCGGCTTGGGTATTTCCGGACCTTTTGGCTGGATCAGCTGCTGTTTTCTGATTTCTCGGGCAAACTTTTCTATGTGCCTCTTTTTTAAGTCTTCTAAAATCGGCCCAAAAAGGTCAGTTACGATTAACGCGGCAATGGTCTTGGCTTTTTGGTCGTCAATTTTCAGCCTTTCCTTGATTTGGTTAATAATGTCCCCGAGATAGATGTCATTAAAAAGCAGATCTCTAATTATCCGTGCTATTTCTTGGCCGTGATATTCGTTCAAGTTATTTTGGTCAATTACCGTTTTTACAAATTCGGCTATTCTCACGTCTTCACGGAAAAAATTTCCAATATTTTCCGGCAGGTTGTTCAGTTTTTTAAAAAAATCAGCATATTTAAAACTGGCCGGTATTCTTGCTTCGGAGTCAACATAATAGGGACTGTAAAGATGGTATTCTTCTAAAGTTATTTCGGCCATAAATTAAGCAGCGATCCCAAAGACACTTTCTAAGATGTCATAAGCGTTATTAATCTCTTGCGTTCTCCTGGTTGCTTCGTCCACCCTGGCCTGACCCTCGTTCATAAATTGGTCAGGGTGATTAGCTCTAACTGCACGCCTATGAGCCTCTCTTACTTCATCCCAAGTTGCTGCAGGAGAAATTCCCAAAGTAGCATAAGCATTACTGATTTGTGCTGCAGTTGGTCCTCGTTGAGTAGACGTTGTACCGCCTCTACTTGGTCCTGCGCCACCACCTCCTGGACCGCCACCAGCTGGTCTTGGCCCGGTGCCTCCGCCACCAAAACCTGGACCTGGACCAGCACCACCTCCACCAGGAGGCGGACCACCTGCGGGTCCTGCGCCGCCACCTGGTGGTCCCCCTCTGCCGCCAGCCGGGCCTCTGCCTCCGCCTCTTGGTCCTCCGCCAGGCGGTGGTCCGCCTCCTGGGCCAGGCCCGGCTCCGCCGCCAGCAGGCCTTGGCCCGCCGCCAGGCCCGGCTGCTCGCGGCCTGATACGGTCAACCTCATCTCTTTTATCTATCTGGCCGGCTCTGTCCAGAGCGTCTCTTAGGTTTCGCTTTCTATCTGCTCCGCCCGGGGCGCTAAATATATCTTCCAAGGCTTGTCTGAAGTCCGTTTCTCTGTAAGTTTGTAAATATTGTTTGTTAAAGAACTCATAATCACCTCGGTCAAGCCGTTTTTCTGCCTCATCTCTGATTTTGGCAACCACAGCGCTAAAGTCAGCCGAACCGCGAGCTCTATTAAGAGGATTTGCGGTAAAATTCCTTCCTCTTCCTTTCTCTTCATTAATATATTCAGCCCACTTAGTCACATCTAATCTTGATTTTTGCCCTTCTTTTAGAAGATCTTGAGCTTCAGTCACACTGCGCTGACTCATAACTTCATAAGCTGTAACCAGATCTTCGGCGTCAGAAAACATCAGATGGGCCGCCTCTTTCTTTAGATGATTTATCGCTTCTTGCCGGGCATGGTAAAATTCAGCACCCAATCTCTCAAAAGGTGTTCCTGTACGGGCCACGGCAAAATCTTTAATCGCATCCTGGCTTGAAAACCCGGTAAATTTCCCTTCCACCAGGGCTTTAGCGTATTCTTTCCCGGCAATGGTTCTGGAATCCAGTCCTTTAATATGAGCTATCATTTCACTTTCGTTCACCTCTCCTTTTCGAGCGGCCAAGATTGCGGCGGCCGCCCCTCGGGCAGTTTTTACATTTCCGGCTAAAGTCTTCAGCCCAGCCGAATCAATTCTCCCCTCACTTAATTCTTTATTCAATTTATCTATTTCTTCGTCTACCCGTTTCTTGAAATCTCTTTGAGCTTGAAGGCCGGGGGATACGCCAAATGGCCGGCCCACTATTCCAGCTATTGCCGCTTCTCTTCTTTCTCTTGCTTCGGCCCCGCCAAAGCCGGGTATTTTTCTTTCAGTTCCAGGGAACCTAAGCCCTGTTTCTTGGGCTTCTTTCCAGAATTTGCCGAGCCCACCCGGGACTCCGGTAGCAGTGGTGCCCCATTCGTAAAGCAGAGCGCCTGAACCCTTAGAAAACTTGTGGGCGTAAATCAAACCGCCGATCAGAATACCAGCCGTGATTAAAAATAATACCAATTCATTAAGAGTTAAGGACCAGTATTTAAGAAAGCTTTGATCCAAAGCAGTAATTTCGGCCATGGCCAAAGTGGTTCTTTCGTTGAAAAAAATAGCAAAGTAAACTACGGCTAAGTAAAACATGGGGATAAGACTCCAATGTAAAATTTGATTCCACCAGCCTCGCCAGCCCTTATCTCTGAAGTAGGGGAAAGCGTAAGATAACCAGGCTATTGGAGAGACAATTACCAGCCCCATCAAAACCGGAATTCTGACTAACAAAACAACGGCGATCCAACCCAAGGCAAACATTATGATAATTAAAAACAAAATATTAAAGAAAAGAACTATGGCTAAGCTCCAAGTTAAACCACTCGCAAGGTTAGCTAAAACAGATAATCCAGGAATCAATTGAATCGTTCCTTCAAAAATTCCTGTTCCAATAGTGGCTTTAAGTTTGAAAGCTTGGGCTAATTTTTCAGAAGCTTGGGCACCGATAGCATTAATAAAAACCCCAGCCGGGATATAAAGGATTCTGACTATTTCTTTAGTAATAACCAAACTGAAGTTAACCAGCAAAGCGGCAATGATTAGTTTTGGCAAAAGGTCGCCGGCTTTATAGTTAGAAATATTAAAGATGGTAGCAAAAGCAATGATTATTAGGATAAGAATGAAGAAGATATTCACGAAGTCTCTAATAGTTGTCCAAGCCGTATTAACTGCCTCTATTTCAAGAAGGCTATTTTGAAGAATAATTGTAACATTGATAACGACTCCAAACATTTGAACGAGTGCTCCAAAAATACCAAAAACAACTTTATTTAAGAATTGAAGAAGGGCGTAAATCGGATCAGTAGTCAGTTTAATTTCTTGGGCGTTTGCCTCAAGGGCAAACAAAATCAGCAAGGTTAAAATAACCAGTCCGATGATTGAGATTTTGTGCTTACTTAAAAACGAAATCTGAAGCTTCATATATTAAGATTTTAGGGAAGACAGCTAAACGGAATATCGCCGGTAAAGTTAGTCCAGGTTGAATCTCTGATTGCGCCTTGGTCTGCGATTAAAGCGTCATAGCGTTCCACTGTTGAATCGGAAGGCTGCCAGACAGCAATAAGATCGCCACTGGGATTAAGATTGTCATTTCCATTCAAGACATTAGTTGTGGCGCTAAATCCGCCGGCACTTAAATCTTGGGCGACAAGGCTAAGAAAGGTTCTCCCATTATCTGGCGTATAAGGTAAATCAGCTATTCCGTCGGGGTTATCCGCGATAACCACATCCATTGATATTCTAAGGTCTCCGGCGTAATCTGCTGTTCCGCCTTGGTCAGCGCAGACATCACCTCCTCCGCCTCCGCCTCCGTTGCAGACAATTTCATAGTTTCCAGTGTCTGGGTCGAATACCAATATGCAATTTGGTGGTTCAGGCGGCGGCGGGGGCGTTGGAATTGGAGGGATATCTTGGGGAGGGGCCGGATAACCCGGGCCCACAGCAGTTCCCGTAACCAGTCCCTCGTCACTAAAGATTCTGTCCAAAATAGATCCAATTATAGCGAAAATCACCTCTTCTATTTCATCTGCCCCACTGACCCAGGCTAAACTTTGATTTATAGATTCAACCACGGATTTGCCCAGGATATCGCCCGGAGTAACAATTTGCTCCCAGATTACACATTCACCTGAAATCCCCCGGCTAAGACAACCGGCCCGTTTACTCACAAAACCAGATGCAGATTTAGCCTCATCGATATCAACTTTTTCTTCAAGAGAACGTTGGCGAGTGAGCTCATCAAGAGCTAAATTTATTGCCCCGTAAATATTATGTTGAGGCTGGAGCATTCTTCCCCACATATCCCAACCTCCTCCTTGGCTGAAATCTTCTTGGAATAATTGGTAATTCTGGTTAACAACTGGATCACAAGTGGTAGCTATTAAGTATTCATCAAGAGCATCTACTCTTCTTTGGACGCCGGAGCCGATTAAATTATTAATTTCTGTCGGCTGGAGAGCATTAAAGACCGTACTTTGGCGGATATGGTCGCATAGAAGCGGGGGAATATTTCTTGAAGGGTCGCCGTTGGCGGCAATATACAAAAGCCCTCTCCATAAGTCCTCGCCTCGATACTGGCCCCCCAGTTGAAAATTTCTCCAATCTCTAACAAAACCAGCGCTCCCGTCCCGGCCAGAAGTTGAAATTTTATTTATAACCTTGTCGATCATTGTTTTTAGAATCCCTCTGGCGATAACTCTTGCCGCCGGGTCAAGACCATACTCTTTTGTTACTAAGAATCCTAATAAAGTAGCCAAAAATGGATCAGCCGTAGGTATGGCTTTAGCTTGATAAAAAGGATAAAAGATAAGAGTCAGCGAGACTACGAGAATGATTATAATTTTTAAAACCTTCATTATTTAATTAGATAAAAGCTGTAAGATAGTTCTTGACTGCAAAGTAAGATTCTGTTCATCTATTTCTTTTAAAGCTTCGCTGATAATGCTTTTATATTCATTTTGCAACGAGGTAATACTGTTTAAGGTTAGCAGTGCTTTTACCGGATCTTCTTCATACTCAATAATGTTCTGATAGAACAATTCTGATTTTTTTATAAATATTAAAACTTTTTTATGAAATTCAACCCAAGAGGCAGGAACGGTCAACTTTAGTATTTTCTGTTCTATTCCTTTTAGGGATTCTAAACTGTCAGAGTATAGGTTAATAACACCTTCATCGCTTAGATTGATATTTAATTTAGATTGGTTTGAAGTTGAGATGAGGTATTCTTCAAAAATCGTCCCAAGGTCATTAATGTAAGCTTGACGATATTTTTTTGAGTCATCTTTTGCTGGATTGAAGCTAATTTCAGAATCATCAACTGAAAGCAGAGTTTGGTTATTTATAAAGGAATAATTTTTTAAAGCCGTAACTGATTCCGCAAAATTCGGATTGTCAGGCTTTAAATCGCCGGCGATTATTCCACCGGTAATTAAGTCAGATAATTCCTCGGTTAAAGAACGAGAATTTTCGCTTGTTTGAATTTTGTCTTTGCAGCCAGAAACAATTGGAGAACATTCTGAAGCAACTTCCTCTCCATCCAAAAAGCCGTCACCATCAGTATCAGGATTTAAGGGGTCAGTTTTATAAAGCGGTTCTTCAGAATCAAAAAGACCATCTTTGTCAGTGTCGTTTTTTGTTGCCAGAAAGTTGTTTTGACTTCCTGTTTCATTTTGCCCGGCTTTATTATTTGATCCTAATGTCTGGAATATATTTGCGCCTAAACCAGTAAGGTTTTTGCCACTAACAAAGAAACTCAATATGATTAAAGCGCTCACCGCAATTAAAGAAGTTAATAGGATCTTGATTTTAGTTGGCATTTTGTTCATAAATTGTTTAAAAAACCTTGATATAAAGTCTAAAAATTTCTACTTCTGGTGGCTGTAAAACCGATTATTACAATGATAAATGAAACGATAATTAAAGGAATATCTCCTACCTTATTGTACCATGTCAGCTTCTGGATAGGCATAACTTGGCCTGTGAATAACTGGGGCTCTGAATTTTCTGCGATTTTCCTGATTTTACCGGTGTTATCAATTACGGCCGAATAACCATTGTTGGCTGTTAAAATTAGGTATTTATTACTTTCGCTGGCCCTAAATTTAGCGATGGCCAGGTCCTGTTGGACAATATCGTTGGCTCCTTTGAAAATTCCGGTACTGGTCATAGCAATAATAAAATCTGGATTTTGTTTAGATAGGCTTCTGAATAATCCGGGGCTAAAAAGTCCGGAGCAGACCAAACTGCCGGTTTTTAAATCTTCAAAATTAATGACTTCAGGATTTTTGTTTCCTTTGTCAGACTTTCTTAAAATCGTGAAAGCAGTAGCATCTTGTTTAAAAAGTTTAGTTAAAAAATCCAAACTGTAAGGCATAAATTCTCCTGCTGGGGTGAGAAACTGCTTGTCATAAAAACTGATCACTCCCTTTTGAGAGTCTAAGTATATGACCCGCGATTTTATATTCCCTTTTTCATCAATAACCCTTGAATTATCTATAATTAAAGTTTGTTCCGAGAAATTATTATTGAAAAATTTTCTGACTTCCTCGGTATCTAAAAAAATTGAGAGACTTTTAAAAAAATTCGTCCCCTCAGGAAAAATAATCATTTTTGGTCGAGGGCTTAATTTTACCGATTCTTTTAAAAAGCTTAGTTGTCGTTTAAATTCTTCCAGCTGTCTTTCGGTTGAGAATGTTATGTCGCCCGAAGTTTTAGTTTGGATTATCGCTACAGGAACTTGATTCGTTTGTTCAGGATTAGTTTTGCCAAATATTTTCGGCGCAAAGGATAGAGTAAAGATAAGCAGGAAAGTAATATAGATTTTTTTAGCAGAGACAACTTTAGATTTGATTAAGTTAAAGATTAAAAGATTAGTCAGGATTATTAAAAAAGTAATTCCATATATTCCAATAAAAGAAGAAAGTTTTAAGAAAAGCTGATTGTTATGTAAAGAGTAGGCAAGGTTTCCGATTGTCCAATGTGGCCCCCAAAAAGTTCCTGGCCCGGCCCAAAGAAAACCAAAGAACCAAGAGCGGATGTATTCAGATAAAGCAAAAACAGCCGGAGCAAGAAGAAGTAGATAACCCTCTTTTTTTAGAGTTTTAAATTTAACCAAAACAAAGCTGAAAAATCCCCACCACAATCCCATACCAACAGAACTAATCAGCCAGACAAAAACCACTAAGAATCCACTAAAAATAATACTTTCAAATCCAGCCCAATTAAGCGGATAAACTGCCCAAAACCACTTCATTACAATAAGAAAATAAACAAAACCAGCAATAAGGCCGGCCCAAAAACCATTTTTTAAATTTGAGTAATAAAGGAAGTAAAAAAGCGGCAAAAAGCCGAGCCATACTAGAGGTTCTAAATTATAGGGCGGATAGGCAAGGGCAAATACAGTTCCTGAGATAATTGGCAGGAGCCATATTCGGTTCATTAATGAAATTCTAATTCATCCACTAATTTTATCCAATCTTTAAGACCTAAATTTTCAGCTCGTGATTTTTTGCTGATTTTTAGATTTTTAAAGATTTCTTCAAGTTGGCTTTCTTTAGCCCTCAGTTTCTTTAGGTTGTTGATTAATAATTTTCTTTTTTGAGAAAATCCAGCCTTGGTTACTTTGAAAAATTCATCCGTGTAAATCCGGACTGACCTTTCATACCTATTTATCGGCGTTAATTTAATAATCGCCGAATCAACTTTAGGGACTGGTCGGAAGTTTTGCTTTGAGATATAGCTGATTATTTTAGGTTGGCTGTAAAACTGAACCGAGAGAGCCAGTAAATTCATATGCGGCGGCTTAGCGACAATTCTTTGAGCCACTTCTTTTTGAATGGTTAAGACAATTAATTTTGGCCGGGGACACTTTTCGAAAATGATTTTTAAAAATTTAGAAGTAATGTAATAAGGAATATTGGCAACGATTTTGTAGCCAAAGTCTTTTAGTTTCAAGTCATCAACTTTAAATTTTAAAATGTCGCCTTCTATGATTTCTACATTTTTTAATTCTTTAAATTTGTTTTTTAAATCAGCGATGAGCCGTTGATCTTTTTCTACGGCAATGACTTTTTTAGCTTTTCCCAGTAATTTTTTGGTCAGACTTCCTGTCCCCGGACCGACTTCAAGGATAGTATCATCTTTTGAGATTTCTGCTGTCGCCACTATTTTGTCCGAAATCCGCGGGTTAATTAAAAAATTTTGGCCCAGCGATTTTTTAGGTATAATTGATAATTTTATCATCATTGAAAAATCCGGAATCAGAACTAAACTCAATCACTTCTTTGGGGATTTCCTCTAAAAATCTTGATGATATTCCTTGTGAAGTAGTTCCAAATATCATGCGGGAGCGGGCAAAAGTGATAAAGACCCTTTGTTTAGCTCTGGTTATACCGACGTAGCAGAGTCGTCTTTCCTCCTCCAGCTCAATCGGGTTATCCAAACTTTTTGAGTGGGGCAAGAGTCCTTCTTCGGCGCCGACCAAAAAGACCACCGGAAATTCAAGGCCCTTGGCCGAATGCAGAGTCATCATATAAATTATGTTTTCTTTTTCTTCTATTTCTTCGTTGCCCTGAATTAAAGCCACTTCTTCCAAAAATCTATCAAGCGCTTCCTTAGTTTTTAGTTTGTCATATTTTTTAGCCACAGTTAAAAGCTCTTTTATGTTTTCCCAGCGCATATAGCCTTCTTCAGTAGTCGTGTCTAAAAATGCTTTGTAGTCTATTTCATTAATGATAAATTTAATCAGTTTGGTTAAGGAGTGATCTTTAATTTTGCCGTTTACCTTTTCTAAAGTTTTTCCGAATGAATAAAAAGCAAATCGTGATTTGGCCGACAATTCCTCAATATCCCGGGATTTTAAGAGCCCTTCATAAAGATTTAATTTGTTTTTCCGGGCAAAGTCCGCGAATCGGACAAAAGACGCCTTGCCGATTAAGCGCGGCGGCACATTATAGATTCTTTGCATCGCCACAAAGTCATCTGGGTTAGCCAGAATTTTTAAATAAGCCAAGATGTCTTTTATTTCTTTCCTCTCGTAGAATTTCAAAGCGCCGATTATTTTATAGGGAAATCCTTGGGTTAAAAATTCTTCTTCCAAGGGCCGGGATTGGGCATGAGTTCGGTAGAGGATCACAAAATCGCTTAACTTATATCCTTTTTGAATCAGCTCTTTCATTTTTTCAATGATGAACTGGGCTTCTTCTTTTTCGTCGCCAAGTTCGGCGACTGATACTTTTTCGCCATCCAGATTTTCGGTCCAGAGTTCTTTTTCATGCCGGTAAATATTGTTTTTTATCAGACCTTGTCCGGCTGTTAGTATCGCTTTAGTCGAACGGTAATTCTGTTCCAGTCGGATAATTTTCGCTTCCGGGAAATCTTTTTCAAAATTGAGCATAATTCTGTAGTCAGAATTTCTCCATAGGTATATCGACTGATCACTGTCGCCGATAACGAATAAGTTTTTATATTTTTCCGATAATAATTTTAAAAATCTATACTGGGAAATATTAACGTCCTGGTATTCATCCACCAAGATATACTTAAATTGCTCCTGGTATTTTTCCAGAATTTGGGAGTTTTCTTCAAAAAGTTTAACGGTCAGCATAATTAAGTCGTCAAAATCCATGGCATTGGCTTTTTGAAGTTCTTTTTGGTAAGCGCCGTAAATTTGACTGACAGTTTTTTCGTAGTAGTTTCTAGTCTGTTTCTCAAAATCTTCCGAATAAATAAGTTCTGACTTTAGCTTAGAAATCCGATTTAAAATTGAGTAAGGATTAAAATTCTTTGAACTTATACCCAAATCCTCCATTACTTTTTTGATTAAACCAAGCTGATCATCCTCGTCATAAATGGAAAAGTTTTTTCTGAATCCCAGAACTTTGGCCTCATCTCTTAAAATCCTGGCGCAGATTGAGTGGAAAGTGCCAATCAGCGGCTGTCTTTGAAATTTGTTTTTAATGTTCAGAAGCTTACTTACCCTTTCTTTCATTTCTTGACTGGCTTTGTTGGTGAAGGTCACCCCGAGGATGTTTTCCGGTTTAATTCCCGAGTTAATCATATAAGCGATGCGATGAGTCAAGCACTTAGTTTTACCGCTGCCAGGCCCGGCAATAATTAAAATCGGCCCTTGTGTGGCCTTGACTGCTTCAATCTGTTCTTTATTTAAGTCTTTTAGAATACTATCCACTATCTTGGCGTAAGAAAATTTTCTTGGAATCTTAGTAATAAGTCTCTGAAATCCTGCAAGAACTGGGGCAGGTAAATAAATCCAAGAACTATTATCACAATAACTAAGGCAACTTTAATCCAGTTCCAAAAAGCATTCCAAAACAAATACCCCTGGATTTTCTTGACCGTTTTTCTTATTTCTTTGAGTTCTTGGTAGATTTGTTCGTCCGGCATTTAATGGACTCGGGCAGAATCGGACTGCCGTCTCCGCAATGCGAATGCGGTATATTGCCACTATACTACGAGCCCCTTAAAAGTTAATAAATCAGTTTCTTTACTGTTTTAAAATAGTCTATAATTGTAAAGATGGCAAGCGATATATTGGATTTGAGAACTCCAAATAATAATCACAAGAAAAACCCCAGCAATCAGATGGGCGATATTTTAGATGCCACGCAGGAGCTTAGCGAAAATCCCGGTGAAAGTTATACTGAAGAGCCAACCCAAGAAGGCATTGAACAACTTGAGCAAATTGATGAAAATGCGGGCTTGGGAGAAGAGGTTAAACAAGAAGAAGAAATAACTGAAGAAGAGCCGCTCCAAAAAGATTTAGGAGGGTCAGATAAAGATGAAGGATACTTTGAAGAATACCAGGATATTGATCCGGCTGATAAGCTTTTTGGAGAAACGCCTGATGACATTGACAAGCCTGACCTAAATCCTGATAATCCTGATGATATGGACGAAGATTTAGGGGGTTTAATTGCCTGGACTAGTCCGGACAGGCATCATGAATTAATAAGTCATGCCTGGCGAAAAACAGTAATTGTTGTTTTGGTGGCAATGGTGTTTGCGGCTCTTTTCTGGCAGAAGAGCATTTTAACCGCGATTACTTTTTTCGGTCTGGCTTTAGTAACTTCAATGCATTTCTGGCGCGAAGACAGGCACGAAAGATACGAAATCCATCCTCATGGAATGGTGGTTGGCTCGAGATTCTATCACTATCATGATTTTGACTCTTTCTGTATCCACTATCATCCAGAGGGTTATCATGAATTGAGTTTATGCACCGGCAAACTCTTGAATCACTACATCAAAGTGTCTCTTAAAGACCAGGATCCGTTTGAGATCCGCGATGTCCTGTCTTTGTATCTACCCGAGGAACAGCACGAACAAGGCCTGGATGATTTGTTGAGGAGAAAATTAGGGTTGTAAGATACTCTGCCCTCATAGTTTAATTGGATAAAATGCGGGATTGCGGTTCCCGTGACTGGAGGTTCGAGTCCTCCTGAGGGCATTAATTCAAAACGGCTCATTTAAATGAGCCGTTTTGAATTTCCTGATTTTGTGATAAAGAAAGATTATTAATATGAATCTCGCGACTCCGGTTGAAAATCTCAAATACGCCAGGAAAAATTATCTGCCCCAGCTTAAGAGACTCGGCATAAAGACGGTCAAGGATTTATTGTGGCATTTTCCGATTAGATATGATGATTGGACCGAAAGGGGTAAAGTCAAAGACATTAGACCAAATGAAAAAATTTCTTTAATCGGCAAAGTAGTCAGCGTTGAGAATCAGAGGGCTTTTAGAAGAAGAATAATATTAACTAACGCCTCAATTGAAGATGAAACCGGCCAGATTAACGCAATTTGGTATAATCAGCCATTTTTAGTTCACACGATTAAGCCGGGGAAGTTAATCAGCGTTTCCGGAAAAGTTAAGCTGGATAAATATGGTGTCTACCTTCAAAATCCCGCATATGAAATTATGAAGCATGAAACATTGAACATGGAACAGGAAAAAGATTTTAAGCATACCGCAGGATTGATTCCAGTTTATCCGGAAACCGAAGGCCTGACCTCCAGATACCTTCGTTTCCTTATTAAACCGCTTTTGAAACTTTCCTACCGGGTGCCGGAGTTTCTGCCTCAAGAAATCATAAAAAGACAAAAACTTTATGATGTTAAGACCGCTTTGAGTGAAATTCATTTCCCCTCTTCTTTGGATAAAGCCGACCAAGCCAGAAGACGTTTTGCTTTTGATGAGTTGTTTTTGCTTCAGTTAAGAGCTTTAAGGGAAAGAAAAAAAGTTCAGCAGCAAAAGTCGGTCTTAATAAAATTCAATCAAGAGGCAGTTAAAAATTTTGTTTCATCTTTGCCCTATGACCTGACCGGCGCCCAGAAAATTGCTTTATGGGAGATACTAAAGGATTTGGAAAAACCCTGGCCAATGAATCGGCTCTTGAACGGAGATGTTGGTTCTGGCAAAACCGTAGTGGCGGCGGCCGCGGCTTTGGAAGTGGCTAAGAGTGGCTATCAGGCCGCAATAATGGCGCCAACCGAAGTTTTAGCCAACCAGCATTTCCAGACTTTTTCAAAAGCTCTAAAAGATTTTGAGGTTAAAATCGGTCTTATCACTTCATCCGGAGTAAAGGGAGAAGGAATTTCCGGCGACATTGTTATTGGGACTCATTCTTTAATCCAGGAGAATGTGAGTTTCAAAAATTTAGCCTTAGTTGTGGTTGACGAACAGCATCGTTTCGGGGTTGAACAGCGGGCAACTCTTTTGAAAAAACAGAACAATTTTTCTGCCCCGCATCTTTTAAGCATGACGGCCACGCCAATTCCCCGGACCCTGGCTTTAACCATTTACGGCGATTTGGATATCTCGGTTTTAAACGAAATGCCCAAAGGCCGGACCCCGATTGAGACAAAATTGATTCCGCCAGAAAAAAGAAAAGAGGCCCATAAGTTTATCCGTGAACAGGTTAAAGAAGGACGGCAGGTTTTCGTGATTTGTCCACGGATTGAAAGCCCAGATCAAGAGAAAGTTAACAGTAAACAGTCCCGATTATATCGAGGATCCTCGACAGAGTCGGGATTAACGGTTAACAGTAGACAATTAAGTTTGAAAGACTATTTGAAATACGAGATTAAAGCGGTCAAAGCCGAGTATGAGAAATTATCAAAAGATATTTTCAAAGATTTAAGAGTGGGGATGCTTCACGGGAAAATGAAGCCAAAGGAAAAAGAAGAGATAATGGCAAAATTCAAAAATAAAGAGACCGACATTTTGGTGGCAACCTCGGTTATTGAGGTAGGCGTGGATGTGCCTAATGCCACGATTATGATGATTGAAGGAGCAGAAAGATTTGGTTTGGCTCAACTGCATCAGTTTCGGGGCCGAGTCGGCCGCGGCATTTACAAAAGCCATTGTCTGCTTTTTACTGAATCACCGCTCATCGGTTCAACCAGGCGGCTGGAAGCATTACTAAAAACAAACGACGGCTTTAAGCTGGCTGAAATGGATTTAAAGATCCGCGGCCCCGGCGAATTCACCGGCACCAAGCAATCAGGCATTCCGGATTTGGCCATGGCTTCTCTGGCGGATATGAATTTAATTAAGCAGGCGCGAGCCGAGGCAAAACTGATATTGCGGAATATTAATAAATATCCTCTAATTTTGAGGAAGTTAGATGAGTTCAATCGAAATATACATTTTGAGTAATTCCTACTGGGTTTGTGGAACGCGCCGATGCTTGGGCGTATTCCAGAAACCCATATACTTGCCGAGCATTAATCTGGTTTGGGCATCCAAGGCCGGAAGAGCAACCAAAACAATCATTATGAACGGTGTTAAGAGCCATTGAAGAGCTAACCAGGCAAACTGGCTTTTTTTGTAGCCCTCCATTTTCAGCAGCAAGAGGTTGATAGAGAAGAAAGCCGAGAAGACCAAAAAAATCATGGCAATACTTCCGATGCCGCTGGCAATATCAGCCAGGTTCAAAGCCAAGACGCTGGTTTTAAATTCTACTCCGCCAACAATTCCAGGCAGCCAGCCAAAAACAGCGATAATGAAAGAATTGGTGGCCCAGGACCAGAAGCTTTCAGTATAATCCAAACTGTAAATTATTTTTTTATTCAAAGAGACGGCTTTGTTTTTCAAAAAACCGTAAAGCATATAAGGGATTGTTTCTACGCCCCAGGCCCAACGTCGATGCTGTTTATAAACATTGGCCGCGGTTTGGTAAAGATTCCTGCCGACGTTAGCATCCATATAAACCGGAAAGTAAAGCGGCACCACCCGATAATTACCGTCGTATCTTAAAAAACACTGGAAGAAGACGACATTGTCTTCGGTGACAATATCAGTCATCCAAAAATCAATATCAACCAAGGCCCGAAAAGGCATTGAGTGGCTGGAAAAAGTTTTCAGCCGGTTTGGCCGTTCCTGATTTAAAAGCGACCAAAAGGTTGTTGAGAAAGCCGCAATCCGGGAAAGAAACGGCGCTTCCCAGATATTGTTGAAATAAAGGGGAACTGGCTGATAAGAGGCATGAAGCCGGTCCTCGGTAGTTAAGTAAACATAGGTCAGCCGGGCAAAGTAGTCAGCCGGGACAACCGTGTCAATGTCAAATGAGGAAACAATTATTTTTTCATACGGGATGCCTAATTCATCAATCAGCTCTTTGGCTTTTCTTCCGGCCCAGGCCGTGTTTGAGCCCTTTCCAGCCAGTTCTCCCGGAATATCTTTGGGGTGGGTGGTGGTCGGGAACTTAAAAAATTTTTCCTCAAACTCTTTTTTTATTTCTTGGGAAATTTCTTGAGCGATTTGGCCGGCCCGCTCTTCGGCCGCCAAAACAACAATCATTTTTTCCTTGACCGGGTAATTTGAGTTTGCCAGGGCTTCAATTGACGGCCTGATTACTTCAATTCCTTCTTTATAAAACGGCAGGATTACCAGGTGATAAATTTCCGAACCTAAATTTTCTGATTTAAGTTTTTCAAGCCAATCAGTCCTTTTAACTTTTTTCATTATCGCAAAAGCCGCGGCCAGGTGAGAGTAGAAATAAGCGACCCTGATAAGCCAGTATATATCAAAAGCGATAATGAAAACCGCCGCCCAAAAGGGCCTGGTAAAAGAGAGCAGAATAAGCAGGCCGATGCTTGACCAGGACAGAAGACCAGGGAAAATTTCAAAAGACCGATAGATGAATCGGTCTTTTCTATTCTCCAACTCCGTCGCTTTCCCGATTTTCAGATAATTCATAAAAAGATTTTGAAGAAAATATTTTCCCGTTCAGCTTGGCCGGTTTTAAGAGCCATTTCAAAATTGACCGCTTTTTGGAAAATTTTCTTTAGGTCTTCCATGCCGTATTTTTGGGCCGCTTCGTAATTTTTCTTGAAGAAAAAAGGATGCATTCCAGTTTTTTTAAGAATCTGGGCGTATTGGTACTTTTTGTCAATCAACTCACGAACAATTAGCATGTTTTTTAGTTGAAAGATAACCATTGAGAGAAGATAAAGAGGATCGCCGCCAGAAGCAAAATAGTCGTCAAAAAGGATTAGGGCTTTGTTTTGGTTTGAAAAGGCGGCATCAATGATATTGAAAATATTGTAGTCAATTTTAAAGTTTACCAATTTAGTCAGTTCTTCTTCGGTTAGGTCTTTCTTTTTTTCTGCTTTCATAAATCCGATTAACTTGTCCAGTTCATTTTTAAGCCGCCACAGGTCTAATCCGACCTCTTTAGTTAGTTTGGCAAGCAATTCTTTTTTAACAGTAATTTTATTTTTAGAAATATAATTGGTGGCGAATTTGGTTGCTGTTTGAGTTGTTGGCGGTTTAAATTCTTCAGATTGACCTTCTTTTTTCAAAAACTCAAAAAATTTTTGATTTCTCTTTTTTAGTTCTTCGCTTGGTTCACCTTGATAAAGAAGTAAAACCGTGTCTTTTTCCTTAGCGATATTGTTTTCTTTTATTGTTTTTTCAAGGAGCGGGGCTTTAGAGAAAGGGTTTTTGGCAACGATGAATTTAACCTGGCTAAAAAAAGAGGTGCCTTTGATTGCATTTCTGATTTCAGCCGGATTATCTTCGTCGAGGTCAAAACGGTGTAGATTAAAACTGTCCGGATATTTTTTCTGGTACCGAGCGATTAGCTCGTTAACGTATTGGACTAAGCTGTATGAATTTTGGCCGTAAAGGAAGATGATCATAATTTTTGATGTATTGGGCAGAAATGAGCCGAGCGGCCGGCGATTTTGAGGCGCTGGATTGTGCCGCCGTCGCGCTTTTTGCATTTTTTGCCGGTTTGCTGATAAGCGTTTTGGATTTCTTGATAATGACCCTTTTCTCCTGACGGCAAACGATAATCGTCCATACTATCACCTCGGTATTTAATCGCTTTATTTAATACTTTTCTGATTGAATTATAAATCTTTTTTAAATCACTTTCTTTTAAGCTTTCAACCCGTTTAAGCGGATGATAGCCGGCATCCCATAAGATTTCGTCGCTATAAATATTGCCGATGCCGGCAATAAAAAATGGGTCCATTAAGACCGGTTTTAATCTCCCCTTTTTCTTTGAGAATAAATTTTTAAATTCTCCAAAACTTACTTTTAGCGGTTCTGGACCAAGTTTTTTTAGTTCTTTTAGATTCTCAATTTCTTTGTCGTCTACGAGCAACACTTTTCCAAATCTTCTCAAATCAGATAAAGCCAATTGGTGGCCGTTACTTAAAAAGAAAATGATTCGTAAGTATTTATTTTGCGGGTCGTCGCGAAGCGGCCCCGACTTTACTGCGTTCCACTCTATGTTAATTTTCTTCCACTGGCCATACAAAAGATGGCCTGAAATTTTCTGGTGAATAAAAATAGTTCGAGGTCCTTCCAGATCTATAACTACAAATTTTGCCCTTCTCCGAACATCAGTGATTTTCTTATTTTTGACTTCTTTCAGGAACTTTTTCAGGCCGCCGGCTTGCTTAAACGGTTTTTCTCTGTCAGCCCAGACATCAGTTATTTTCAAACCGACAACTTTCTTTTTTAACTCACGAGCGATTGTTTCTACTTCAGGCAACTCGGGCATAAGATTATTCAATCAACTTTAGGTCTCGCCAGTTATCGCCGACCTTCGCTTCGGCCACAAGGGGCGCATCTAATTTATACACGCCCTCCATTATTTTTTTAAATTCTTTGGCCATTTTTTCAACTAAATTTTCTTTAACTTCAAGAACCAGTTCATCGTGGACCTGAAGCATCATTTTTATATCACCACTTTTGTAATTTTTATGAACATATTCGTATATTTTAATCATTGCCAATTTCATCAGGTCGGCGCCTGTCCCCTGAACGGGAAAATTAATCGCCATTCTTTCGGCTTGGCGGACCATTTCCGGAATGGAGGAGTAGATTTCGGAAACCTGCCTTCGCCGGCCAAATAGGGTTTTAACAACTCCTTTGTTATGGGCTTCGTCGCGCATTCTCTCCATATATTTGGCGATTTTTGGAAATTCTTTAAAGTATCTTTCTATAAAGTCCTTGGCTTCGGTTTGTTTGATCCCGGCCGAACGGGCAAAGCCCTGCGGACCCATTCCGTAAATTATGCCGAAATTCAAAGCCTTGGCTTCCCGCCGCATTCTTGGGGTTACCTCATCTGGCCGAACGCCAAAAACTTCGGCCGCCGTTCTTAAGTGGATGTCTTCGCCGCGTTTAAAGGCCTGAATCATTTTTTCATCCTGGGCAATGTGGGCGACAATTCTTAACTCAAGCTGGGAATAATCAAGAGATAAAAGCTTGTACCCCTTTTCGGCAGTAAAAACTTTTCTGAATTCCTGGCCCAACTCTGTTTTTATTGGAATATTTTGAAGATTAGGATTTTGGGAAGCCAAACGGCCGGTCACCGTGCCAGTTTGAATGAAAGTAGTATGAATTCGGCCATCTTTGGCGATTAGTTTTGGAAACGGCTCAATGTAAGTAGTTTCAAGCTTTACCAGTTCGCGGTAGTCCAAAATCAGGGGGATAATAGGATGAGCTTCGCGGAGTTTTTCTAATTCTCCGGCCCGGGTGGAGAGTTTGCCTTTTGGCGTTTTCCTTATTCGGCCGATGATTTTTAACCGATTAAATAAAACTTCGCTTAATTGCTGGGTTGAATTGATGTTAAATCTGATACCGGCCAACTTATAAATTTTATCTTCCAGCTTTTTAATTTCTTTTTTAGTGAACCGGTCAAGTTTTTTTATGGCTTTTTGGTCAATTTTAATTCCATTTTTTTCCATTTCAGTCAAAACCGGAATCAGCGGCACTTCAATTTCTTCAAAAACTTTCAGTAAATCGGCTTCTTTTAGTTTCTCCCACAAAACTTTGTAGAGTTTAGAAATTTCACTCGGCCCATACTTATTACCGGGTACTGATTGGCCGAACTCGGCAAAATAGATTTCATCCAAAGTTGGTTCTTTTAACTCTGAATTCAAAAGCCAGGCCGCAATTTGGACTTCTCTTATTTTTTCCCCCAGATTCGGAGCAATTATTGTTTTTTTATCGCCGTCTTCCTTGGTTAAAGCCATGACCTCCTGTTTTACTTTTCTGCCCGGCTCCGGAATTCGCTGGATTAAGCTTGTAAAATTCAGTTCCCGGAAAATTTTTTCTAAAGCCTGTCGGCTAAAATGTTTTTTCCATTCGGCTTTTTTAAGGTCAATATCTATATCAAGGTCTTTTACAAAGAGGGCTAACTGTTTTGAGAACATTGCTTGTTCTTCATTTTCCAGTAGTTTTTTTACCAGCGGCTCTTTTATTTTCGGTTTTGCTCGTCGAAGGTTCAAGTCGGCCCCGAGGGTCCCTTTAGGGATACGGGCTGCCGACTGGAATCGCTGTTGGGATTTAACTTCTTTGTAGAGATTTTCAATCGTCCCGTATTTTTTCAAGAGTTCCGATGCGGTTTTATCGCCGATGCCAGGCACGCCCGGGATGTTGTCAGACACGTCGCCTTTCAGGCCTTTATAATCGGCCAGTTGCTCCGGCTTTAGGCCGAATCTTTCCATCACCATATCCTCGTCGTAAATTATAGTGTCTGAAAGACCTTTTTTCATTGTGTAGACCACAATTTTCCTATCCTTAATTACCTGCAGAGCATCCAAGTCGCCGGTGACGATAATTATTTTTAGGTCTTTTTCTTTGCCGAATTTTTCAGCCAAAGTGCCGATAATGTCGTCAGCTTCGTAGCTTTTCATTTCTAGAACCGGAATACCAAAGGCCTCAAGAACCTGCTTGGTTAAAGGTATTTGGCTTGATAGTTCGTCGGGTGTTTTAGGCCTATGAACTTTATATTCTTCATAGGCCTCATGGCGGAAGGTCGGACCAGGCAGGTCATAGGCGGCGGCAATATAGTCCGGTTCAAGATCTTTGATCATTTTCAAAAGAGTTGAGGAAAAGCCAAAAACAGCATTAGTGATAATACCTTTTTGGCTTTTCAGCGGCGGGAGAGCGTGAAAAGACCGGTGAATTACTGCGTTGGCGTCGATGAGGATGAGTTTCATTTTAATGAGGAGTAGTAGTTATATCCCCTTTGTGTTCAGTGATACTTCTTCTATTTTTATCCGAATGTTTTAAATATATCCAGGTTGCGTTTTTGGGCACGATTCTTTTGACTTTGTCGGCCCATTCGATCATAATGATATTTTTCGGATTAGTAAGGATTTCTTTGATGCCAAGTTTTAACAAATCTTTTTCTGATTCCAGCCTATAAGCATCAATATGGTAGAGAAACTTGTAGCCTTTATGTTGGATTGGTTTTTCTCCAGGCTTTAATTCATGTTTATGGATTAAAACAAAAGTCGGGCTTAATATCTTTTCACGGATTCCTAATACTTTTGAAAAACCGCTAACAAAAGTTGTCTTACCGCTTCCCAATTCTCCGGACATAGCTATAACCAAAGCTTTTTCCGATTTCTTTTGGATTAATTTTTTTGCTAAATTCTTAGCGAGTTCTTTGGTTTCTTTTTGGTTTTCAGTTATCGTTAACTGCATTTTTGAAATGTTTGATTCTGGCTTTTTTGTTTTCCAAATCAAAAATTACTGAAATTACATCTATTTGCCATGGCGTATCCGATAGTTTTTTATTTAACATATAGGCCGTGGCCAGTTTGATCAATTTATTTTTCTTTTGGTAGTCAACCCTGAATTCCGGCTCAAGACCTTCGTATAAACTGCTTACGGCCTTCACTTCTGCAAAAATAACTGTGTCATCTTTTTGGGCAACAATATCTATTTCCCCAAAGTTCATTTTGTAATTTGCGGCCAGAATTTTATAGCCCCTGGTGATAAGGTAATGCCGGGCGATTCCTTCGGCAAAAATCCCTAATTTTTTCCTGTCTACTTTATTTCTTTGCTGTGTTTCTTTCTCCATTCTTCAATTTTTTTATGGTTTCCGGAAACTAAGACCTTTGGCACCCTCCAATTTTTAAAAACTTCTGGTCGGGTATATTGCGGAAAATCTAGTTTTTCAATTGAGCTTTTTTTACCGACTACGCCGGGCACCAGCCGGGCCACTGATTCAATTATGGCCATGGCCGGAATCTCGCCGCCCAAAGTAATAAAATCACCGACCGATATTGTTTCATCAGCTATTTTTTTAACCCTTTCATCCACGCCTTCGTAGCGGCCGGAAATTATAATTAACTGTTTTAAGTTTTTAGCCCAATTTTTCGCCATCGCCTGATTAAATTTCTTTCCCCTTGGCGACAAGAAGATTATCTTTTTTTCTTTACTTTTTACTTTTAACTTATTACTTATTACCTTTATTGCTTTATAGATCGGTTCAATCTTAAGGACCATTCCCGGGCCGCCGCCAAAAGGTTTGTCATCAACTATTTTGTGTTTGCCTTCGGCCCAGTTTCTTAGATTATGAATATTGATTTTGATGATTCTTTTATCTTGGGCCTTATCTAAAAGCGATTCTTTTAAAAAAGAGTTAAAGATTTCCGGGAAAATTGTAATGACATCAAAACGCATTGCTATAAATTAAAAGGGTTGTTTAGGCTGATTTGTGGCCCAACAACCCTTTTAATTCTCATTTTGCAATATATTTTAGGCTTTTAGTTCTTCTACCACTGATTCCATCTCATCCTTTCTTACTCTGGTTGAGCCTTCCGGTTCGGCAATTTTGAAATTCACCCTGGCATGATTCCTTAAACCGATAATTCTGGCCAGAGTCCTGATTGCCCTGGCAGTTGAACCCATCTTTCCGATAATCAGTCCCATGTCAGAGGGATTGACTTTTAAAGTCAAAAGAACGCCCATCTCATCAATCTTTCTTTCCACCACCACATCTTCAGGATTATTAACCAGTGATTTGACAACGTATTCTACAAATTCCTGATCAGTGTTCTTTTCTGTCATTTTTCTGTATTTCTTAATCGGTCAATAAATAATTTCGACCATCGCAACCCTGTCGGCGATATTTAAAATCCTATCATTCCCAGCCTTTTTTGTGAAGGGCGTCTTCAGCCGCTTTTTGTTGGGCTTCTTGTTTTGAAGGGCCGAAGCCGACCCCCTCAAGGGTGTCATTGACGTAGACCCCGACTTTAAAAGTTTTATTGTGATCCGGCCCCCATTGGTCAAGAATTTTGTAAGAAGGAGTCGCTCCGATTTTTTCCTGAGCTTTTTCCTGGAAAAATGACTTAGCGTCTTTATACAGTTTTTGTTCAACGATTCGCGGAAACTCCGGCAGGATGGTTCTTTTAATGAATTTTTCTGATTCTTCATAGCCTTGGTCCAGATAAATCGCGCCAATTACCGCTTCCAGAGCATTGGCCAGAATGAATTGTCTGGCCCGGCCAGCATCCTTTCTTTCTCCCTGGGATAAGAGAATATAGCTATTCAAGTCAATTTTTTGCGAAATTTCAGAAAGCATAGATGAGTTAACCAAAGCCGCCCGCCAGGAAGTTAAAACTCCTTCCGGGTCTTTGAAGTTGTTAAAAAGGTATTCGGTTACAACTAGTTCCAAAACCGCGTCGCCTAAAAATTCAAGCCGCTCATTGTGATTTAAATGCCAATCCGGCCGTTCATTCAGATAAGAACGGTGAGTCAGGGACTCCAGCAGTAAATCGTGGTTTTTAAAATGAACCCCGAGTTTATGTTCAAGCTCTTGTAGTTTATTTATTTCCATTCTTCTTCTCTATTTCTCGATAGACTGTCCCCAAAACTCCATTGATGAATTTCCCGGAGCTTTCTCCGCCAAAACTTTTGGCCAGTTCAATGGCTTCATTGATTGCCACTTTTGGCGGGACCTCTTCTTTATCTTCGTATAAAAGCTCATAAAGCCCAAGCCGGAGAACATTTCGATCAATCATATCAATTTGGTCAATCGGCCACATCGGCGCCGCCTTTTCAATTATTTTATCAAGCTCTTTGAGATGATTAACCACTCCGTTTACCAAGTTATTGATAAATTCGGTTTCTTTCAGGCCTGGGCCAAACTCATTAATGTTGCGCTCAATAATTTCCTTGAGAACTTCAGAATTATAATTTTTAAAATCCCATTCATAAAGGGATTGAATTGCGATTGAACGAGCTAAATGTCTTGAGGCCATGAATTATTTTTTCGGTATTTTCGGCGCTTTAATTTTTTTTTCAACGACTATTTTTTGATTATAAAAGCCACAGTTTTTACACACCTTATGAGACATTCTCGGATTGCCGCAATTTGGGCAGGGCAAAAGGCGAAGCCCCCGCATTTTTAGGTGCTGTCTTCTTTGGCCTTGGGCGCTTTTAGTGGTGTGTTTTCTTGGTACGGTCATGACTCAATTGTTAATATCTTTGTTTGACATCAGCCTTGATTTTTCTATAATTTTGGTATTCCTCGGTAAGAGGTTTTTATGTTTAAGCAAGTTCTGTTTTTCTGGGCGATTTTCAGAAAAAACCCGCAAGGCGAGGGTTCCCAAATTGCGAAGCAATTTGGGAATCGCCTCATTTATAAATATCAAAGTATAACAGAAAAGGACCGCTTGGTCGTTTTTATTTTAGTGATATCAGCAATTCTCCTTTTTTCTTTTAAAACTACTTCTGGCCAGGGCCAGGATACACTACTAGCCCGGGCCCTGGAGGGCTATATAGAGGAAACTTCGGCTTTTGTCGGGGCCAAGGTTCAGCCAGACGAAAAAGATTTTTTCTTGAGTCAATCAGCGATGTTTGTCGAAGAAATTAGTCAGATTCCGCCAAATGTTTCTCAAGAATCATTTTTGCCCTACCAGTCTTTAGTTTCCATTTTTGATGGTGGACAAAGGAACCAAGTTGTTAAATATACGGTCCAGCCCGGAGACAATCTTTCGCAAATCGCCAATGATTTTGGCGTCAGCATAAACTCTTTGGTCTGGGCCAACAACTTAAAAGATAGCGATTATTTGAGTCCGGGTCAAGAAATTAAAATCCCTCCGGTCTCGGGAGTGATTCATACGGTTAAGAAAGGCGACAGCATTGATTCAATTGCCAAAAAGTATTCAGCCAAAGAAGATGAGATTATTGCTTTTAACGGCTTGCCCAAAGACGGCTCTTTGCAAATAGGCCATGAGATTGTGGTGCCGGGCGGAAAGATTCAGGTGGCTGGCCAGTTGGTGTCTTATAGTTCCAGCGTTCGTTTTGCCAGGTTGCCTGACTTAGGGGGATTTTTTGGCTTGCCGGCTCAAGGCTATAACTGGGGTCGCCTTCACGGCCGGAACGGAGTTGATGTGGCCAATATTTGCGGTTCCCCAATTTATGCCGCGGCCGGAGGGGCGGTAATCGCCGCCAGGCAAAGCGGTTGGAATGGCGGAGCCGGAAAATATATCAAATTGAGCCACGGCAATGAAATTTACACTCTTTATGCCCATTTGTCCCGTCTTTTGGTCGGCCCAAATGAATCTATTGTCCAGGGCCAGCTCATCGGCTTAATGGGCGCCACCGGCCTTTCCACCGGCTGCCATTTGCATTTCGAGGTTCACGGAGCGCGCAATCCGCTTGCGAGATACTAAATCGTCATCACGCCGTCGTTTTTATACTGGGTCGCTTCCTGAACATCTTCTTGGCTGATTTTCTCTCTTCCTTCCAGGTCAGCAATCGTCCTGGCTAATTTCAAAATCTTAAAATAAGCCCGGGAACTTGTTTTCTTCATCAAAATATAATTCTCCAAAAATTCCTGGGTCTGGTCATCAATTTTGCAAAACTGCCTGACCTGCTTATTGTTCATTTCCGAGTTTGTAAAAATGCCGGTGCCCTTAAAGCGTTTACTTTGTTTTTCTCTGGCTGTTTCAACCTTTTTTCTTATCTCGCCCGATTCCTTATAATTTGGTTCTTCTCTTAGATTGCGCGGATTTTCTTGGGGCACATTCAGTTTAATATCAAAGCGGTCTAAAAGCGGGCCGGAAATCTTTTTCTGATATCTTAAGACCATTCCCGGCGAGCAGATGCATTCCTTAGTCGGATTTTGATAGTTCCCGCAAGGGCAGGGATTTGTTGCCGCTATTAGCAGGAACTTGGCTGGATAAGTGATTGAGTGGCTGGCTCGGGAAACAGTAATTTCACCTTTTTCTAAGGGTTGGCGCAAGGACTCAAGAACATCCCGGTTAAATTCAGCGAATTCGTCTAAAAATAAAACGCCCCGGTGAGCCAAACTTATTTCCCCAGGTCTTGGGTAGGTCCCGCCGCCAACCAAAGCCACGGCTGAGGCAGTGTGATGGGGGTTTCTAAATTGCCTTTGACTGACTAAGTAACCGTTTTCGCCGTTGCTCTGTTTTAGGATATTGGCGACGCTGTAAATTTTGGTTATCTCCAGGGCTTCTTCAAGTTCAAGCCGGGGCATTATTGAGGGCAGGGAGCGGGCCAGCATTGTTTTTCCGCCGCCGGGCGGTCCGGCCAAAAGAACGTTATGAAAGCCGGCCGCGGCAATAGTCAGGGCCCGTTTGGCGGTTTCCTGACCTTTGATTTCGGAAATGTCAAAATCGTGGTTACTATTCTCGAGAAGTTTTGAAAAATCTTTTGGTTTTTCCAGTTCAAGGTAAATTTTCCCGGCCAGATAATTTATTAGTTCATTTAAGCTGTTTATGCCAATTACTTTGATTTCTTTAACCACCGAGGCCTCGCCAGCGTTTTCTTTGGGCAAAATCAGCTCTTTAAAACCTCGTTCTTTAGCCATCAGGGCGATTGGCAGAGCGCCCGAGATGCTTCTTAAATTGCCGTCCAAAGCCAATTCTCCGGCAAAAATTTTGTCTTTAAAATTAAATTCGGCCTGCTTGGTGTTTAAGATATAGCAGACGGCAATTGACAAATCATAAATCGGCCCTTGTTTTTTGATGTCAGCCGGAGCCAGATTAACCACCACTTTTAGGTTTTCTTTTTTCGGATTAATCAAGCCGGAATTTTTTATGGCTGAGTTGATTCGGTCTTTTGATTCCTGAACCGCTTTGTCCGGCAAGCCGACAATACTGAAAGAAGGCAGGCCGCGCGAGGTGTCAACTTCCACTTCTATTGGGATTGCATCAAGGCCGATGATTGCCGCGGAGAATACTTTTGAAGTCATATATTGCAGTAGAAAGGGTTATTTTGGCTAAACCTTTTTGGCGCAAGAGGCGCACAAAATCGCGGTCGGCATTGCTTTTAGCCGCGGTCTTTCAATATTCAACGAGCAGTTTTGGCAGATACCGTAATTTCCTTCTTGTATTTTTCCAAGAGTCTCATTTATTTCGCTTAATCTTTTTTCCAAACTAAATTCAACTGCCTTGCGTTTTTCAAATTCCGTCACTTCTTGGGCATTCTCATCTTTGCCTTGGCCGTATTGAGGAAAGCGAATATCAAAATCACCCATTCTTTTCGGGTTTTTACTGCCAATTTCGCCTAATTCTTTTTCAATTTTTTCCTTTTCTTCAATTAAGCTTTTTTTGAGTTGTCCTAATTGTTTCGGTCCCATAATTTTTTCTTTTATGCAAAAATTCGGCCCCAACGCCTTTTTTAAATTATCATCTTTTGGAGGTGAGAAGTCAACCCCGAACGAAGCCGCGAGGGCCGCAGCGTACCTCTGCTTCGTACGGGGTCAAGCAGTAAAGTCGAGAAAATTTAGCGCTCTTGAAGGAGATCAATAGCCGAGTAAATGCTTTCTCGGGAGTTGGCCAGAATAAAGTAAGAATTATTAAATTCCGGCAAAAACACTATGGCATAATCTATGGTTTGGTCGGCAAATGGGAAATTCCTGTATCTTATATCAACGCCCCGGTAAATATTGTTTAAAAATGTTTCACTGCTTGCCTTTGTAGAGTCCAAATTGAATAAGTTTTTTAAGTCATCAGTCATTGTTATTTCCCAAGAATTAAGAGCGCTTCTTAAAAGGTTCTGGTCGGTTGATTTGGCAATGAGACCAAGCTTAGGCATCGGGTTTTCCGGAGGAGAAAACACTAAATTACCTGCTTGGCTATAAGTTTCTGTTTGGCCGTAGACAACCATCAGCCAGTCATTGGCTTCTAAATTTTCGGTTATTCGGCTCGGCGAGGTTATTTCAATTCTTTGAAAAATTTGTGAGAGCGAATATTTGTTTCCATTTTCATCGGCAATACTTATTACCGCAAATTGTCCTGCTCCCGGAACTATTGAATTGAGAGAATTTTTTAAAGCGGTTTCAAAGTTTTGAGTTGAGGGAATTGTAATTTGGTTTATTCCGGTGATAAGCTCCGATAATCTGAAAGGAGTAACCATCGGAGTTGGAGTAACTGTCGGAGTTGGAGTAAAAACAACTAATTCCTCTTTTTCTCTGCTTAAGAAAAACCAGGCGCCAGCGCCGATAACTAAAAGCACCAGGATGATTATTATAAAGCGCGGACTAAAAGGTATTCCTTTTTTAGGTATTGGCAAAGAAGGGGGTTCAAATTTAGGAAATCCTGGCCGAGGAGTTTCTGGTTTTTCTGGTTTCGGTATCTCTAACGGTTTGGTTCTTTCAGCCGGCCCTAAGGTAACCTTTGGCGGCGGAGAAGGAGTTCTTGGGGGTGGCGGAGTTAGTCTTGGGGCCATGCCCCCTGGCGGCGGCTTTATTTCAAACGGTTTTGATTCTGGCTTTACCCCTTTTTTAGCCGCGGCTAAATCTTCTTCCATTGTCCGGACAAAAGTTTTGAATTTTTCTTCGCTCGCTGAAGGCGGAACCAGTTTTGGCCCGCCCGGGATAGGCGGCGGAGAAGGCGGTTTAGTTGGAGGCAAGTACGGCTTAAGCGGTTCTGGCGCTTTAGGCAAAGTAAGCGGTTTTGGAGGTCCGCCTGGCCTTTGAGGCGTAACTTTAGGAAGCTCTTTTAATAAGTCTTCAATGTCTTTGCTGGGCGAAGGTTCACGCGGAGCGGGAATCGCCTTCGGCGCCTCTAATTGAGATGATTTTTGTTCGTCCGGCTTAGTATCTTCTGGCATCACTTATATTATATGTTTTCTTGATAGAGTTGATAAATGCTTGGCTGTGAATAACCTTTATACTCCTTTCATGGTCAAACTGACACGGCCATGGTCATCAATATTTTTAACTTTAACTTTAACCGCATCACCCACTTTCAGAATATCAGAAACTCTTTCAATTCGTTTTTCCGAAATCTCGGAGATATGGACTAAGCCGTCCTGGTTCGGAGTCAATTCAACAAAAGCGCCAAAGTCGACAATTTTAACCACTACCCCTTCGAAGATTTCACCAACTTTTATTTCTCTGGTCAGATTGTTAATCCATTCAAGGGCTTTTTTGGCGCCTTCTTCTTTTTCCGAGGTGACAAAAACCAGGCCCGAATCTTCAATGTCAATATTAACCCCGGTTTGGGCTATAATTTCATTGATTATTTTACCGCCCGGCCCAATGACATTTCTTATTTTTTCCGGGTTAATCTGCAACTTATAGACCCGTGGGGCAAAGGGTGAGAGCTCTTTCCGCGGCGCGGCAATTACTTTTTTTATTTCTTCAATAATTTTCAGCCGAGTTTTCTTTGCTTGTTCAAGTGCCGCCTCAATTATTTCTTTGGTTAATCCCTCTGTTTTCACATCAAGCTGAATGCCGGTGATTCCGTTTTTAGTGCCGGCGACTTTAAAATCCATATCACCGTGGTGGTCTTCTTCTCCCTGGATGTCAGTCAGAAGCTTAAACTTTTTTCCATCTGGGGCCAGAATCAAGCCGATAGAAATTCCGGCCACCATTTCTTTAATTGGTACGCCGCCGTCCATCAAGGCTAAAGTTGAAGCGCAGACCGAAGCCATTGAAGTTGAGCCGTTGGATGATAAGGTTTCGGAAACCAATCTAACGGTATAAGGGAATTCTTCTTTTGTCGGAATCACTGGTTCAAGCGATTTTTCAGCCAAGGCCCCGTGGCCGATTTCGCGCCGCCCCGGGAAGCCGATCCGGCCGGTTTCTCCGGAGCTATAAGGGGGGAAATTGTAGTGGTGCATAAAGTATTTTTTCTTTTCGATTTCCATCTCTTCAATCCATTGTTCCTTGCCCGGACTGCCCAAAGTTAAAATATTCAAAACTTGGGTTTCGCCTCTTTGAAAAATCCCCGAGCCGTGGGTTCGAGGCAAAACTCCCGTTTCAATACTTAAAGGCCGGAGTTCGTCAAGTTTTCGGCCGTCTGATCTTTTCTCCTTTTCCAAAATGTTTCGCCGGACGATTTCATCAAGTTCGCGGCCGAAAATATTTTCCATTTCCATAAGAATTTTTTCCAAATCCGGCCGGCCAATGTATTTTTCTTTCAGCAACTCGGCCAACGATTTCCTGATGGTGACTAACTTTTCCCTGATTTCAGCTTTACCGTCAGATTCGTAAAGAGTAGTTTCAAGCCGGTCTCCTAAAAAATTTTTTATTTCACTGAGGATTTTTTGGTCCGGTTCAAAAAGGTCAATCTTTCTTTTCGGGGTTTTAAATTCAGCCGCGATTTTATTTTGGAAATCAATAATTTTTTTGTATTCTTTATGGCCGAACTCAATTGCTTTAATAACTTTGTCTTCTGGCACTTGTTCTCCCTGGAGTTCGAGCATGTTAACTTTTTCATCAATCCCAGCAACAACCAAATCAAAAGGGGATTTGTCTCTTTCTTGGTAATTTGGGTTTAGGACTAACTTACCGTCTACTTCTCCGACTCTGGCGCCGGCCACCGGTCCGGCAAAGGGGATGTCAGAAATCATTAAAGCCAAAGAAGCGCCAATAAGAGCCGGGATGTCAGGATCGTTTTGATTGTCAAAAGAAAGAATGGTAGCTACAATTTGAATGTCATTTCTGATTCTTTGGTCAAGGCGGGGCCGCAAAGTTCGGTCAATTACTCGGGCATGCAAAATTGCTTCCTCGCCCGGCCTGGTCTCCCGCTTTACCCATCTCGAGCCCTTAATTTTCCCGGCGGCATAATACCTTTCTTCGTAATCAACAGTCAAAGGCATATAATTGACGGTTCGCGGGAAATCGCTCATCACCGCGGTGACTAAAACCGAGGTCTCACCGTATTTAATAAAAACAGAGCCGTCTGCCTGGCCCGCTAAGCGACCTATTTCCACTTCCAATTTTCTGCCCCCATATTCAGTTGAAAATTTTTTAATCCCTTTAGTCATTTCTTTAATAAAAATCTATCAGCATTTTCTTCCAGATCGTAAAATCGGTCAGCTGATTGAATTAGTTTTGAAGAAGTACTTCTTCTAAAAGCCACTATTTCCACGGTTACTCCCTGGTGTTTTAAATATTCAAGCAAAGGGATAAAATCGCCGTCTCCGGTGGCAAAAACCATTATCTCGGTTTTTGGAATCATACTGATCGCGTCAATGGCAATGCCGACATCCCAATCGCCTTTTTTCATTCCGCCTGGAAAAACCTGAAGGTCTTTCATTTTCAAGTAGTAACCGGCGTGCTCTAAGGCTTCAAAAAAACCCTGCTCTTCAGGGACATCGCTTTTTACCACGTAGGCGTTGGCTTTAACCAGGTTCCTTCCCGCCACCGAAAATTTAAGGAGTTCCTTAAAGTTAACCTTGGCTTTGTAAAGATTTCTGGCCGAGTGATACATATTCTGGGCATCAACAAAAACAGCAACGGTTTGAGTTTTTTTTGAGGAGGTAAAAAGCTTAGGTAAATTAGCAGTCAGCGAAGCAATATTATAGCTCATTTTCTCAATCCCAACTCTTTGGTTATTGAGTTGTATTTTTTTAAATCATCTTTTTTCAGGTAATCCAGCAGCCGTTTTCTTTTGGAAACAGTTTTTAAGAGACCCCGCCTGGAAGAATGGTCTTTGGGGTGAGTCTTTAAGTGCTTAATCAACCGTTTTATTTCTTCGGTAAACAAACCAACCTGGATTTCGGTTGAGCCGGTATCTTTTTCATGAGTTTTGAATTTTTCAAATACTTTTGTTTTGTCTTTTGAGGTCAAAGCCATAATTTTATGAAAAGACTGTCTTATAAAACTGTATCATAAAAAATTATTTGATTCAACCCCTTCTTTTAAAAAGAAAGACCCGCCAAATCCGTTGGACTCGGCGGGTCGGCTGATTCGCCTTGAGTGTACCACTCGCTTTCGCTACAGGCGAAAGGAGAGTTTGTCGCGGTAGCCCCAGGCGAGAGCTATCGCACCGAAAAAGAAGAAAGTCGCCGAAGGTACTGACCAGGCGAGTCCTTCTTTTGTCGGTGCTATTGCACCTACGAGGGTGAGGGCGAAAGCGACACACAAAAGTGTCCAGCCGCCTATCTGGGCGATCTTGTCCGACCGCGCGATTTTCTCCATACTGCTCCTTTCAGAAAAAAGTCAGTTGTTTATTCGCGAAGGCGCGTCTCGCGGCGATTATGACATCCACATAAGGAAGGATTGGGAAAGGGCTATATTATATTTATAGCATGAAGTTTATTAATTGTCAAAAAAACATGGAAGTCCGCTTCGTTTCAGCGGACTTCAGGACTCTCGTTGGCTGGGAGGTGTCCCAAGGGGTATTTCCATTTCAAAGATATGCGACTGATTTCCATTTTGAAGTTCGGTTCTATAATAACTTCTTTTTTGGAAATCATTTACCCATTGATTCCATTCGATAACTTTCCAGCCGTTTTCCAAAAGGGCATCAATTAGTTCCTGTGTTTCTTCTTCTACTTTTGTGAAAATGTGCGGCGGAGGCTGTTTTGGTTCTTTGTCATTAAACATGGCTACCTCCTGATTTAAATAGTAGCAGGTTAAATTTGGCGAATCAAAAAAACCGAGAGCTCTCGGTTTTTTTGTGTCTTGGTGCAGTATTCTTGAATTAGTCCGAACGCACTTTTCCGGAAAATTTACCCCCAAAAAATTCGGAAAGGCGGCGGAGCCGCACCGCTGACAATTTCAAATTTTTCTTTGGCGGCAGAAAAATTAATCAAAAAATGCAAAAGTATCCAACATTTGTTCAAAAATCTTTTCGGTCGATTCTACTAATGATTGATCGTAATCACCAGCAACATGCCATTTAATTCTAAACATATTAAATCCCTTAGCAAAGAAAATGGTACTGTTGTCGATTTTGATTGCCCTCATATCCTTGAATGTTGTTTCTTCAATCTTGACTCCTTCAAGATTGATTCCAGCAGGAATTTGTTTTACCCATTCTCGATACCATTCTTCAGTAGGTATTTTTCTGAGTGGGTTGGGTTCAACAATGATATCAACAACAGCATCGTTAAGGTATTCATCGCCTTGTTTGGTTATTTTCGTAAACCGAGCTGCCGCAGGAGATTGTTTTACGGAAATTTGCCCGAGCTCCCAATCGGCAGGATAGCTAACTCGATATTTATATTCGGTATTTGTATATGTTTCCCACTGAGCGGTTTTGGATTGTGCAGTTTCGCTATCTCCAATTTCTTTAGAACTATACCATCCAGAACCAAGGCCATTTACACACAACTTTTGGTACAAATCTCCAATAGGAATATCACACAAGTAATAGATACAACTAGAGCCGGCTTCTTTCTCGCATTGCTCCTTGTTAGCAAAAACTTTAATTTTTGTAGCTTCTTTGGTGAATATAAAATAACCTGCTACACCAACAAGAACAATAACCCCAATGATTATTATTATATTTATAAATCCTTTTTGGTTCATATAATTAAAAATTTTTCTTCCCCCAAAATTAAAATACGGTTCGAGCCGATGTTTTTAACGGGTTCTTTTGCGGTTTTGATTCGTACGGCTCCGCCGCCTTTCCTGATTTTCGCGGGGGGATTTTTCCGGAAAAGTACGTTCGGACTAATTCAAGAATACTGCACCAAGTGAGAAAAGTCAAAGAGTTTTGGTTCGCCTCGCTTCGCTCGGCGGCT
>ERZ1292623.430-Hain-H51-01um-R1-430-length-45681-cov-7_pt1 | contig 45681 bp, 41 predicted proteins | sample MGYA00564398_ERZ1292623 | MGnify/ENA primary metagenome ERZ1292623 (study PRJEB36523, sample SAMEA6512633) | groundwater metagenome | collected 2019-01-07 | study: AquaDiva: Metagenomics assemblies of 32 groundwater samples
AACAACATTGTCTATATGTCGGTCCAAAACAGCGACATTCTGCAATTAATATCTTCATGCGGATGATCACGAACCGAGGATTTACGTTGATCGAAATGCTTCTCTATGCCGCGATTTTTACGATCGTAGCCGGCGGCATGACGGTATTCGCGGTCGCCATGCTTCAAAGCGCCGAGCAAACGGATTACCGAGTTGAGGTTTCCGACAATACGCGATTTCTGGTCCAAAAAATGCAGCGGGTGATCCAGGGCGCTACCGTGATCAACAGTCCTGCGGTTGGCGGGACTTCATCTTCGCTCTCGGTCAACACGGCCAGCACGTCGGCAAACCCCTTTGTTGTCTATGCTTCCGGCGGCATTCTTTTGCTCAAAATGGCATCGGCAACGCCCGTCCCACTCACCAATAGCTTTGTCACCGTGAGCAGTTTGAGTTTCCGGAATTACGATTACGGGACGACCACGAAAAATACGATTCGCTTCCGCGCCAAGGTAGAGAGCATCAACCCGATCCATCCCGCTTCAAGCTCGATCGATATTTTTATTTCCCGCCAATGACCATGAAACATAATCGTGGATTCGTCGTCCTTACCACGGTCATCATCTTGAGCGTCGTGCTCGTACTCATCGCCCAGGCGTTGAGTACCTCGGGGTACTTCCAGCGGCGCGGGCTGCTGGACTTTCAATTTAAAGAACTTTCGTACTGGATGGCTCGATCGTGTGCAGACCTTGCGATATCCAAACTCTCGGGCGATTTGGACTATGTTGGCAATGAGACAATAACGATCGATCAACACCAATGCGTTATCCAGCCGATCACGGCCCAAGGCGGAATTACGACGATACGTACCAACGCGACCGTCGATTTGAGCACTACCAAGCTCAAGATCACCGCCGATGGCGACCTCAATATCATTTCTTTTACCGAAGAATAAAGGTACAATGAGCTGATGGCTGAAGATCGGGCATTTCAAAATAACACTGACGTACTGTATCTGGGTAAATCCAACTTCCGAGGATCGGACAAGATTTTTGGCATCAAAAATAAAGACCGGTTCCAGCATATGTACGTCATTGGGCAGACGGGAACGGGAAAAACCAGCTTCATGCGCAACCTCGCCATTCAAGACATCGAGGCCGGCCGCGGCATGGCGGTCGTTGACCCTCACGGCGAATTCGTGCAAAGCCTTCTGGCGGCAATACCGGAAAACCGCCTTGACGATGTCATCTACTTCAACCCGATCGACACCGACTTCCCTATTAGCTTCAACATCCTTGAGGTCAAGAATCCCGATCACAAGCACCTCGTATCATCGGGGCTGATGTCCATTTTTACGAAGATCTGGGCGAACGTGTGGTCGGCCCGCATGGAGTACATTCTCAACAACACGGTGCTGGCGCTCTTGGACACGCCGGGGACGACGCTGCTTGGCATTCCTCGCATGCTGGTAGACAAGATTTATCGCCAAAAAATCATTGATCAGTGCAAGGATCCAGTCGTACGCTCCTACTGGATCAATGAATATGAACAATATCAGGAACGTTTCCGCACCGAGGCGATCGCGCCGATTCAAAACAAAGTGGGCCAATTTCTCGCAACGCATTTGGTGCGCAATATCGTGGGCCAACCAAAAAGCACGCTCAATATCCAGCAAATCATGGACGAAGGTAAGATCTTGCTCGTCAATGTCTCCAAGGGACTTATCGGAGAAGATAATTCGGCACTCCTGGGCGCGATGCTCATCACCAAGATCCAGCTTGCCGCCATGGAGCGCGTGCGCATTCCCGAAAATGAACGGCGTGATTTCTTGCTGTATGTTGACGAGTTTCAAAACTTTGCCACCGACTCATTTGCATCGGTACTTTCCGAAGCCCGCAAGTACCGTCTCGGCCTTACGATTGCTCATCAGTACATCGGTCAGCTCGTCAGCATGCAGGCGGGCGGAGGAGGCGTAAGCACCAAGGTTCGTGATGCGATTTTTGGCAACGTGGGCACGATGATCACCTTCCGAGTTGGAGCGACTGATGCGGAGTTTTTGGAAGCCCAGTTTGCTCCCGATATTTTAGCCCCGGATTTTGTGAATTTGCCAAACTACAACGTGTATATGCGCCTCATGATCGATGGCTTCTCGACGCGGGCGTTTTCCGCGACGACGCTTCCACCCATTGACCTTCACTCCACGCAAGAGCAGATTGACCATATTATTAAAAATTCACGCAAGAACTACACCCGATCACGCGCTGAAGTCGAGCAAGAGATTTCTGAATGGAGCGGGATGGGCGGCTTGCGCGCACCTTCCATGCCTTCTCCGATTGCAAGTCTCCCACCACCACCCTCAACGCGATCTCCCAATGCGGCTTCCGATGAAGAGGTACAGATCATCAAGCCCCTGCCGATGGCATTCATCAAGCCCAAGTACGAGACGCATCTGGATGAGATCGGCATTGATATCGGCGAACAGCCAACGCCCGTGGAAGTGCGTCCTCCGGTTCCTCCCGCCGTATCGCTTGACGAGCTCTCACGGCAATCACAGCCCTCCGGGCCCCCGCCCGGTGAGCGACGAAGAAAAAAGAGACGAGGAGGTGGTAGCGGCGTTGATCATGGCGGCTTGCGCCAGGCGCTCGCTGGCGCGCTGGGAATTGGGCAAAGCCAAGCTCCGGAACCTGTTCAACCCGCCCCGACTGAAACGTCGGGGAAAGAGGAAGATTACGACGAAGATGAAGAGCGTCGCCGCTGATTCATGTTACATGAACACTGACTTCGCCCACGAGCCAACGAGATAAGCGGCAAACGCGGCAATACTGCCGACGGCGAGCATCTCAAGCCCTCCCCAAATCCACTTTTGATTCGTTACCGTAGAGCGCAAAGATCCCACAACAAACAGCGATACTCCCGTGGCGATTACCGATACGATAAATTGCAAATCTCCGGGGACGCCAAACACATAGGGAAGAAGCGGCAAAGCGCCGATGATGGCAAATGCTACAAACGTGGCAAGGCCGTGGAAGATGGGCTTGTCTTTCGGATTCTCGATGATGCCGAGTTCCTCACGCATCATGAAATCCACCCAGCGCTTTTTGTCGAGGACGATATCGGTGACGATGGTCGGGATGTGCTCGTGAGGAATTCCCCACTTGGCGATGACATCGTGCACTTCACGCCGCTCCTCTTCGGGAAACTTCTCGATCTCCATCTCTTCTCGCTTTCGCTCACGCTGGGCAAATGAGTGCTTAGACCGCAGCGAAAGAAAATTGGAAAGCCCCATAGAGATGCCATCGGCCACCAGGTTGGCAAGCCCGAGCATCACAATGACCAAGGGCGACAGCCCCGCCCCCACGGCTCCCGATACCACCGCGAACGTCGTAATGATCCCATCATTTGCCCCATACACAAAATCCCCGAGGTATTCCCCTTTCAGCTTCCCATGTTCGTTTTCCGTATGGATGAGGGTGCTCATGAGATTTCTGCCTGATAGCAACTCTCGCAGTATACAATCTCGGGCCGTTCTGGGGAATAGCTGGTCTCAAATTCGTTCGGACATTTCGCACCGGAATGATGCGCATGGCCAAGCTCGCACATACAAGATCGATGATAAAGTTTTGCCGGATTGCGGCGAACAAGACGCTCGTAGTAGCGGCAGTTATGGCACAAATCGGGAACGGGTAAATTCATTTTGCGGTAAAATGCCCACTCTGCGGAAATCAGCTTGAATGCGGTCGAGCATTTGTGTTCACAGGTGCCACCGTGTGCACACCCAAGCGTTTCATTGAGTATTGCATCCGTTGCCAAGGAGATCGTCTGGGGAATCGCCACAGCCGGCATGGTGATTTGATATTCTTTTTTCTGCGGCTCTTTCCAGCGAAAATCCTTGGCTAATGCTTGCTCTTTGGTTAATGGCATCCAATCTTGCGCCGGAGATTCATTGTATGCGTGCGGACTCATGCTCGGTGGGAAAAACTCTCCCCACACTCCGGCATTTGTCATTTGGATTTTGATCTTGGCACGAAGTGCCTCATAGTCTTCTTTCGTATATTTCTTATTCAAAATCATATACTCCCCTTGTTTCACGCCCGAACAACCAAGCACGTACTGGCATGAGTGGCAGTTGTTTGAATATTCCGCCTGCGTGCACTTCCAGCAAAAAATTGTTCCAAGATTACGATATGAGTTATCTGGCGTGACGCTTTCATAGCAGAGTGTTGGCCGACCCGTGTTGTTACAATCATACGTATCCTTACCGCCATCGCCTCCAATCATATAACGGCAGTTTTCTAACTCCTTGAAATAAAAACAATCTTTTGATGCTTTGCAGTTATAGAGCACGTCTCCCGTCGTTGCGAGTGATTTGAAAATATGAGCGTAGCGCCGAGGAAACTTGAGCGAAAATTCTGTGAGTTGTTTTTGATATTCTTTGAGCTTATCCCGGCGATCAATCTGCATTTCTTTTTTCTTTTGCTCGTATCCTTCTTTTGTATATTGCTCATTGAGAATACAGTATTTTTTATTCCGCAATCCGACACACATGATACAGTCTGAACATCCTCGCAAGTCAAAACCAAGGATACAATTATTGCATGCTACTGACAGCGTGAGATACGCGCATCCATAGCAATCGTTGGAAGTGACTAACTCATATGAGAGATTACAGCTATTAGCATAATATGAATCGACAAGGTCTTTGCACTGAGCAATATGAAATGAGTACATGCCATTTTCTGTTTCCCAGTCACACTGGACTAAATAACAGTTTTTACTAAATGCAACATCATACGTATATTCACAATTTACACTGCCAATGCCATTGTCATTTTGCATCGCCAGCATAGGAACTTCATAGAAAAGTTCCTGAAATTGATCAAGAAAAGGACGGTCTGGATTATAATCCCTACCATAGTCTGCCGGATTCCATTTGTCCGACCACCAGCACTTCACACAGAACACAGGCGTTGAAAATTCCAGTGGATACACCGCTACAATCGACACTCCACAAAGATCGCACTTTCGTTTGTAGTAATCACGCTCGTTGCGAAAAAGACTTCGCCTTTGAAAGCGACATTCCGGACATAGTGTCGGCGCCAGCACGCCGATCTTTTCATAGAACGTAAAATCATCCGGCTCGATGAGGAAGGAAGACTGGCAGTTTTTGCATACAGATTGCTCGCTATTCATAATGTCACATACTTGGCCGCATAGCATAATCAATGATTTCTTCAAGAGCCTCCTTAAATGCATACTCAGATCCAAATTGTTCGATCAATTGCAAATATCCCTCTCTCTCTTCCGTTTCATTTGGAGCATCTTTCCAAAGAAACTCAAAGCCAACTGACTCATCTTTTTTCTTGAAAAAGCGTCCCCGTACGTACGGACCCTCACCACTATGAAAATTCTCATGTATTTGCCGATAAGCAGATCGAAATACAAGATCATTGACTCCTAGAGTAAAGTTTATTGAATTGCCTCGCTGATACGCTTCTTTAATTTCAGAAAGTGATTCACCGGATGCGAGACGGAATTCTATCTCGGTAAAGCGTCTCCGATCTTTTCGACGTTCCGCCTCAGGTTTGGGTGCTAATGGTTGATTTTCTACTTTAGATCTCTTCATGTTATTTAGAACTTCTATAAGATTAACTATACGCTTCCGTCCAGCATTCTTTACATAACATACTCGGATATTCGTCAGCTGTATAGGGTGTGCGGAAAGATTTTTTGCAGGTGGCGCAGGTGCGGTCGGTCAATTGCATCTGCCTGATCCACGCTTGGAACTTCTCATCGATCCGACAAAACGGGCATCGGCGAGGCAGGGGTAGTCGCATCTGGCGAAGGAATTGAAGTTCCATCGTTGTAATGCGATATCCGCGCTGACATTTCTCACACTCGATCACGTTCTTGAGGGCGAGATCGGTTGTGTCCGAGATATGATCCGGTAACTCGCTGGCACGCAGCGTGATCTTATATTCTTGCTGCTCTTGCTCTTGCCAGCGATAGCCCTTGGCTTCCGCTTCTTCTTTGGTCAATGGAAAGAAACTCTGCGCGATCGTTTCGTTATAGGCATGAGGCGAAAGCCTAATCGGGAAAAACTCGCCGTATTCTCCTGTTTCTTTCATCTGTGCGATAATTTTTGCTTTAAGCGCCTCGTAGTCCTCTTTGGAATATTTTTTATTAAAAATCACATACTGGCCTTTCTTGACTGATACGCAGCCGAAATAATGCCCGCCACCAGTGACCAGCTTGCAATATTCGGCATCATAGCAATTGATCCCACCATCGCTGCAAAAGCGCAGCCGCGACGCATGTTCGCCAATTCCCGCGCACTCATATGAAAGCTCAAGATCATTCCCCCATCCCACGACATCATAGCAGTCGCGCACGGGCCCAAGAATCATCATATTGAGATACTTGGAGTCCTGCGCGCTCTGGACCTCGTAGCATTCCTTGCAATTTTTGGACTCAAACGTATAGTTGCCCGTCGAATCTACCGAAAGATCCAACCAAATTGGTTTGGGCGGATATTTGCTCCAGTGCTCATGCGCGAGCCGCTTAAGTTCTTGGTATCCCCGATACGAGCCGAGATCCCACTCTTTTATTTTTTTAAAATAATCCTCGCGTGAATATGGTTCGTTAAAAATATAATACTTTTTGTTCGTAAGATTTGCCGATGCGTAGCAATTTTGGCAGTTCCGGCAATTGCGCAAAAATGCGCAGTCGATTGATTCGATCGTGTTCTCAACACCAATGCACTTATTATCTCTGAACGTATTTCGACTGTCGTACATGAGCTCACAGGCGATACTCAACGAAGTATCAAGCATGTTTTTGACATTGGAAAGATAAAATCCATAGGAGCAATCCTCCGCGGGATCGGCAAAAAATAACAGGTAACAGTTTTTGAGGTGCCCGGTTTGGTTATTGTAGGGCGATGTTTTTATGGTTTCCAAGCCCTGCGCAAGCCCGATATGCGGCACCCGATGCAGTTGCTCGTCGAACTGCTCAAAAAACGGCCTTGAGAAATCATAGTCGCGCCCGTACGCAAAAGCGTCCCAGCCATCGCCCCACCAGCACGCGGGGCAGTACACGACGTAATCGGCACCTGGAGGAAAAATTGAGATCGAGTCTTTCTTACACAGATCGCACGCGCGCTTGTAGAGCTGGAAGATATTGATCCACGCTAATCGCCGCTGGAGTCTACACTCCGGGCACCACGTCGGTGCCGGGACTTGCATGCGTTCGTAGTACGTAAAATCCTCCGGCTCGATAAGGAAGGATTGCTTGCAATTCTTACATTCTCGGGTTTCGGGATTCATGCTACCTCTCTATAATAGCACGACTCGCAATACACTATCTCGGGGCGGTCGGGGGCATAGGAAGTCTCGATCGGCGCACTGCACTTCATGCATTGGCGCGTCCAGAGCTTGCGGGGGTTGCGGCGGGCGAGGCGGGCGCGGAGGCGGCAGGGAAAGCAAAGCTCGGGCGTCGGGAGCTTTCCGCCGGAGGCCGATCCTCCTCCGGAGGACATCTTCTTATAAAACTCAATCTCCATCGGATGCAAGCGAAATGCCCCGACACCCGCGCATCCCTCTTTATTCTGTCCCACCGCACTAGTACACTGAAGCACATCTCCGCCGATCTGATATTCGTTGCGCGGCTTGGTGTACCACTTCCAGCCCTTGGCAAGCACTTGCTCTTTTGTCATAGGAAAATAGTCGAGCGCAACCGTGTCATTGTATGGAAATGGCGAAATTGCCGCCGGGAAAAATTCGCCCCATTCCCCCGTCTTCTTCATGTGCGCCACCAGGCGCATCCTGAGTTCCTCGAAGGATGCTTTATCATATTGCTTATTAAAAATGCAATATTTTTTCTTGATCAAAGAAACGCTGCCTACAATATGCTCAGAATGAAATGTCAGTTCAGAGTACAAGACATCGAGCCCTGTCCAAAGTTTGCATGACAGCATGCTCCCCTGACTCCACCCCGCACCCTCAAGCTCGTATTCAAGCGTATTACTAAGCGTCTCCGTCAAATCCATGCAGTCTTTCGCTTCCCAGGCGTCTTGGGCGTATTTCAAATTCTCGTTTTTACCACAGTTGAAAGCAACGTGAGTATTTTTCGTGTGGTCGATATAGTCACCCGTCGAGTTGACGACTTGATCGCCGTGCAAATGATCAACTGGCTTGGTGAGGCGAAGCTGGTAGAGTTTTTCGCGATTCTTCCGGATCCCCTCCCACGACCAGTCAACTTCTTTGAACCGCTTTTCATATTCTTCTTTGGCAAGCTGCTCGTTGAACCAACAGTATGATTTTTTTCGTATACTTACGCACCCAAAGCAATCACTGCATCCCACGACATCGTCGCAAAAATAAATATTGTGGGAGCTCCCGCAATCATCTACAAACGCGCAGTGGTAGCAATCATTACAAAACAGCGCCTCGTACATCATCTCGCACTTCTCCAGATTCCAGCAATCAATGGATTCCCGGCTGTGCTGCATCCAGTTGCTGTACGCGCAAAATTCATTCCAGCTTGCCGCAACCAACATGTAACAATTCCTATTTTCGCTGGCTTGATTGGTATATTCCGAATTCACACTTTTACTATTGGCCAAAGCAATTCGTGGCACCGTAAAGCGATGCTCTTTGAATTGCTCAAAGAACGGCCGATTAAAATCAAAGTCTCGCCCGTAGTCGAGCGTATCCCAGTTGTCGGACCAGTAGCACGGCTGGCAATACACCGGCCCGGGATAGGTGGGATTGTACAGCGACACCATACTCTTCCCGCACAGCGAACAATCCCTCTTATAAAAATTCCACTCATTCCGATTCGCCAATCTCCGCTGATACCGACAATCCGGACACAACGTCGGCTCGGACACGCCGATCTTTTCATAGAAATTCAAATCTTCAGAAGTTATCTCAAAATTTTGCCGACAATTTTTACAGGACTTATCCATACTCTATTCCATCATCGCGATGGCGCTTTCCAATGTTTGGATAATGGTGGCAGTATTCGGCCGTTGCGCTTCCGTCTTACTTGTCATAGAAATACACAAATCGATGATCATCTTCATAGAAGGTTCAGAGTTTTCAAAATCATAATGCCCGAGAATCCAATCGAGAGTTTTGCCGAGTTCATATACACTTTGAGCTGTTGTAATTCCTCTTATATGACTTTGCCTAGCTTCGGGCGGCGCATAAAATAATCTGGCATAATACGTAGTGGGAACACCCGAGATGCGCAGGCCATCAAAATCATATAGCTTTCCCGTTCTGTCCTTTTCATCCACGGCAATATTGCACTCGTGTAAATCCGTCAGAACAAGGCCATGTTCTTCAAGAAATTGCACGCCGCGAACTGCATCCGTAAATAGTTGTAAAGCTTGTTTTCGGGAAATTTGATTTTCCGCTGAAATAACTAACTCCTCAAGAGTTTTGAAGGATTCTTTATTTTGAATTTCAAAGGCATCTCCTGAATTCGAGTTATCTACTTCTTGAACATGGTAAAGAATATAAGGACTGTGATCAGAAATGGAAAAAAGACGAGCTAGTGCTTTATTTCTTGCATGCTTGCCCTCTGGATCTCTATGTCCGCCCATAGATCTAACATTCTTGAGAATTCTTTCTCCATGAAGTTTATGTACTGAATGATTGAGTGCTTCAGTTATAAGGTGGATGCTGTGTTCTCCAAACTTTTGCTGCAATTCATCTAAAATAGCAGCTCTAATCGGAGAAAGAGCCATCTCGATTTCACTTTCTGTGAGAAAAGTAAATTCTTGGCGTTTAGCTTTGTCTTCCGTCACAATCTTCCACTGATCCACTCCATCGGAGGAAACTTTTCTTACCCTGAATTTTCCAGCTCGCTGTATCTCTTTTAATATCTCATCTCTATCCAGAACATCGAGAACAATACTAATGGACTCTTCGGTTATTCCGCGCTGAGCAAGTGCAACCTCAATCCCAGCACTAATATCAGCACTAATTTTCTTAATTTCATCGTGTGTGATAAATTCCTTCTCACCAAAAGCCTTTCCGGGACTAACCGTTTCTGGATCCGAGTATGGATACACGAATTCAATACGTTTTTCTTTCATAGTATTTCTTTATTATAACACCCCTCACAATATACTATTTCCTTGCGATCCGGAGCGTAACTCGTCTCGATATTCTTGCCGCATTTCATACATTGCCGATCGAAGAGCGCAGGCAGATTGCGCCACGAGACGAGCTCTTTGTAGCGGCAGTTGAAGCAGAGTGTCAGGAATGGGATTTTGTTTTGCTTGCAGAATTCGATCTCGCGCGGGATCATCTTGAATCCGCCGGAACAGAGATGATCGCAAGCTTGTCCATGCTCGCACGCAATTACATCCTCGGAGATTTTAACCTCTTTGTGTTCTTGTTCCTTCCAGTTGAATCCCCGCTTAATCGCTTCTTCTTTTGTTAATGGAAAATAGTCCTGCGCTTGGGTTTCATTGTATCCAAACGGACTCATACTCGCGGGAAAGAACTCCCCATACTCTCCACGTTTTTTCATGTCATCAATAATCTGTGTGCGAAGTTTTTTATATTCATCTGGTGAATATTGTTTATTCAAGATGCAATATTTTTTACTACGTAACCCTACACAGCCAAACAAATTACTTGATTGAGTACACATCGCGATATACTGACAATCCAAAATACTATCTCCGCAGTCATTCACCGCAACGACATTGGACATCTGGAGTCCTGCACACAGCGACTCATAGGCTAGCTCAACTGAACTTCCGACTGACGTAATATCCATAAAATCTTTGACTGGGGTATAAATCACGCTTTGTGAATAGGCACCATTTTGTGCGCCGTTGGCAAAGAAGCACATGCGCAAATCAGCGGAATTGACGATATAATCCCCTGTTACGTCTTTGTTTTGAAATCCATGCATATACTTAACCGGATACTTGAGCCACGTAGTTATCGCCTGCTTTTTCGCGCTTTCAAAATTACTCAATAACTCTTCCAATTTTTTCTTGTAGTCTTCTTTGGAATATTGCTGATTGAAAATATGATAGCTTTTGTTGCGCAGTCCGGTACATCCAAAACATGACGTGCACCCGCTACAATCCTGCAAAAACCATGAGTCAACGCATGAATTACTGTTACGCGAGAAAAACAATCTATACGACTCATCAGTATTGATGCACCAATAGCACAGTTCGCAGTGCTTGGAGTTAATCATGTTGAAGCATTGCTTTCCGAACTGCACTGATACGCAATATGCACAGTCTTCCGTGTTGTTCCCTGTATCAAAACACAGGTAGCAATTCTTGATAAACGCACTGATGCTGTAATCAGAGTCTACTTTTTGATAGTTCCACTGCTCTGTCCACGGCACCGAATAGAAAAGCTCCTTCCATTGATCGAAGAAGGTCCGCGATGCATCATAGTCTCTTCCGTATTCCATTGGATCCCAACTATCGCCAATCCAATGCTCGTAGCAGTATACTGGTATTGCCACACCCGGCGGCATATGCGTAAAGAATTCCTCCCCTCCCGCATCGCACGTCCGCTTATACAGGATCGTCATATTCCTCCACGCCATCCTCCGCATCGCCCGACACCGCCAACACAATGTTGGTTCCGGTACCCCGATCTTGGCATAAAAAGTCAGATCATCAGGGGTGATCTCAAAATTTTGCTGGCAGTTTTTACAAGTCTTATTCATTTCAGTCTTTTGCAAAATTACAGAATGAATCGATTCGATTATACTACCTCGGCATTATAACACCCATCGCAATATACTATTTCGGAGCGGTCGGGGGAATAGGGACTTTCAAATTCATTCGGACAGCGATTAGGGTGATGGGAGTGAGCCAACGTGCAATCACATTGTCGATGCCAGAGTTTCATAGGATTTTCCAATGTTAGACGCTCCGCATGCCTGCAATAAAAACATTTTCGCGGGATTGGTATGTTCTGCTTTCGGTAAAAGGTGAGTTCGTTGTGCACGATCTTATAGTTTCTGCTGCACCACGTACATACCAATACTTCATTCAGAATGGAATCTGCCACGTCGGCAATAGCATCGGGGATTTCATCAGGCTTGATCGTCTCCTGCCCCATGGTTTTTTGTATCTTATCCCACCAGGTAAATCCTTTATCTAATGCTTCTTGCTTTGATAGGGGGAAATAATCGTTTGCCACCGTTTCGTTGTACCCAAAATGCGATAAATTCGCCGGGAAAAATTCGCCATACTCCCCTGTTGTTTTCATATGCGCTATTATTTTTTCTTTCAAAGCTTTGTATTCTTCCTTCGAATATTGCTTATTTAAAATACAATATTGACCATGTCGCATTGCCGAACAACCGAACAAATCTTTTGAGGAGTGGCAATTTTCCGTATACGTGAGTTCCTGGCTTTTTAAAGAATAAATGGCAAACAAAACATGATTATCATGATCTGCCGTAAGAGCTTCATAACATTCCTCGCTTTTCCCGCCGGGAGCAAGATCATAACTATCCTTGAGCCACATGCCGCGCCATTGGAAACGCATATTCTCTGAGGAAAATGCCATGATGGATTTTTTCACGTTTTTGCTATCAATAATACAATCCCCCGTGCAATCAACAGAATTTTGTATGTGTGCGTATCGCCGCGGTTGTTGTAATAAGAAATCAGCAAACTCTTTCTTTGCCCGCTCTCTGCCTGCATACGTATCAAGCCGGTAACTTTTCAATATTTTTTCGTACTCATCCTTAGTGTATGGTTTATTTAAGATGCAATATTTTTTCTGCCGTAGATTCACGCACATAAAACAGTCAGAGCACCCCTTGCAGTCATAGAGAAAGAACGAGTCGCTGATACCGCTGGAATAATAACAATAACTACAATTATATGAACGCTCAGTAAAGATGCATTCATATAATTTTTCGGCATGCGTAAAGATGTCCATGCAATCAACCAAATCCCGAGCGTCGGGACCACCAATACAGTAATAATACATCATATCCTCGCTGTACCAGGTCATCGCTCCCATATAGCAGTTTTTGGCAAAGGTTGTGTTCTGCGTATACTCGCAATTCACACTCCCAACCCCATTGTCGTTAAACATGGCAGGAAGCGGTACTTGATTTTGCAACTCTCGAAACTGCTCAAAAAAAGGTCGTGAAAAATCGAAATCTTTGCCATAGCTTTTCGGATCCCATGCATCGCTCCACCAACAGGTATTGCAGTAGACCGTGAGCTTCTTTTCGGGATGATACAGAGAAATGATTTTCTTCCCGCACAGATCACAGGTACGATTGTAAAACGTCAGATCATTCCGCCACACAAGCCGCCTCTGAAGGCGGCAATCCGGACACAATTTCGGCGGCGGGACAGCGATCTTGGTGTAAAACGTAACATCATCGGATTCGATGATGAATGATTGCTGGCAGTTTTTACAAGGTTTTGTTTCCATTTACTTCATTATTACGAGCAATATAAAAATCATAGCAAGCCCCAGGAAAAGCGCCAATTCCGAGTATGAGCGGTATTTGATCGGGCCGCGGAGATTCCAGTTGCTCAATGGCCGAAATGGCCAAAAATCAGATGCGTCGAGACCGTCCAAGAGTAAGTGATTCGCATAGCCTGCGATGAACGACACAGCGAGAGCAGGAAAAAATATATACGCGATAAGCGAAATAACGCCAAAACTCCAAATCGAATGGAAAAAACTTCGTAGTCCTTGATATGGATCATCTTCATGAAGCGTCGTGCGCCATAACAACTTTGGCTTTGTGAGCAGTCCCTCGCGCGCATAGACATAGAGATGATCTACATCAATTAGCAACGCTCCCGCTATCGCCACGCCATACTGCCCGGTAAGTTTTCCAACAATCAGCCCGGCTATGATGTGCGTGGGAAATGTCATTATGCTTTATTTGATATTCGCTTATTCGCGCGAATTAGAGAATAGAATATCACGCGTACTCTATCATCTTTTTTTGCACTTTTTTATTTTGTTCCGAATGATTTTTCAGAAAATTATGGATCGCGTGAGAAGCGGCGGGGACAATGAGATTTTCTTTGGACAGTGCATGAGTAACTGAACTGTGGATAAGGTCAATCATCGGTGACGGAATCACTTCGTCGTTTTCACCAATGATGGTAAGTAATCGGCCTTTGAACTGTTTTAAGATATCCCATGCGTCAGAATCACGCCAGCTTTCAGGTTTCCGAATAATTTCCGTAAACCCACCTCCAAATGGCACCGTATATGCCTCTTTACTATACATTGCCGGAGCGAAAAGAATCAAAGCTTGTATCGAAAATAATTCCAAAAGCTTCACGGCAATATATCCGCCCATGCTTGACCCGCAAAGAATGAGTGGCAATCTGTTATGATGGAAATCAATTACTGCTTGAGCTTCATTGACTCGTTTCTCCAGACTTGAGTCGGTCAGCGTGCCGGAACTTTCTCCATGTCCGCTGAAATCAAACACCAAAACTGAAATATTATGCGCAAGCAAATTCGGAATTTGATATTCAAACCGTGAATGATCGCTCGTTCCCGCACCATGCAACGATACCAGCAATGCCTTCGGATTTTCTGCATTCCAAAATTTCGTAAAAATGGTTTTTGAATCGACGGGGATTTTTTCTTCGGTTATATTCATGTTTATTCGCTTATTCCCTCCTCCGCCAAGGCTTCGGACGGGCGAGCGCGCGAATTAGAGATAGGATTTTTCCGAAATTGCATAATATATGAACCGCTGTAAGTCTTGAGTGTGGTGCCCGAAAAATTATATTTTTGCCAAAGCTCAGTAAATTCTTTCGGAGTGAAGAATTGGCTTCCCAGACGCAAGATTTTTTCAAACACCACGACTCCCCAACCACGTAGCGTTTTAGGATTAAATTCTGCTACGACGACAGAACCCTGCGGGGCAAGAGCGCGATAGGTCTCGCGGATTGCTTGCTCCTTGTCTCCGATATGATGAAATACATCGTGCATCATAACCAGATCAAAAGATGCGTTAGGAAAAGGAATTTGTTCGGCTCGTCCAAGGACGCACTCGATGCCACGCTTGGTGCATTCCGCAATCATCCCCGGCGACGGATCGAGGACAACGGCGCGCTTCACCCGAGGCGCAATCCATGACAAAATCTTCCCCGTCCCTCCGCCAATATCCAGCACCGACATTGATTTATTCAAAATCCCCAGCTCTTCAAGCGCCTCGACAATCTCCTGCTTCTTCTTGCGGATATTGAAGTACCACGCCATTTTTGAAAAAAGTGAGTATTGGTTCATGCTACTTCCGCATTAAAACATCCATCGCAATAGACTATCTCAGGGCTATCAGGTGAATAGCTGGTCTCAATAGTTTTACCGCATTTTGCACAATTACGATGATAGGTAAATGCCTTCTGGCGCTTAGCAATTCGTGTTTCATGGCGGCAATTTACGCACATTCGTGGCAAAGGAATTTCTTCTTTCCGTAAGAAAACAAGCTCAGAAGGGATAATTCTATATCCCCGACCACATTTTTCGCAACTAATAATCTCTTTTAAGATTGGGTCTTTTACTTCTCTGATAGAGTCGGAAAGTTCATGAGCTTGGATGGAAGGGGCATATTCAGGGGGTGGTGGATCGTACCATCGATAGTTATTGCGCGTCGCTTCTTCTTTCGTGATCGGAAAGTGCTCGATTGCCAGCGTCCTGTTATAGTGGACCGTTGAAAGCTCAATAGGGAAAAATTCGCCATACCGATACACGCGACCACGCGCGTCAGTGTACGGCATATCATGCATATGCTTGATAATTTTGGCGCGCAGTGATTCGTAATCTTCTTTTGAGTACTGCTTATTAAAAATACAATATTGTTTTTTACGGACCCCTACGCACCCAAAAAGATCAGAGGAAGAATGACAGTACTGACAATATTCCAGATTCTTCACTTCCATGTAGCAGCCTAAACAAAAATGTACGTTGAATGTGCCTTGGCCGCACTCCATATTTTCATACGATAGTGCATTGCTCTCTCCCCACACGGTGAGATCATAGCAGTCCTTCGTGGATGGCAAAAATTGTATATACTGGCAATATGCCAGATGCTCTCCTTCCACCACAATGTACCCCTGCTTGATATTTTTTGAATTATGAATATATTGACCGCTTACATTAACGTTTTTAGTACCCTCAAGATATTTTGTCGGAAATTTTTTCCAAAACTGTGCAGCTTGGGTGCCAATCTTTGAAAATTCTTTCCAAGAATACAACTTCATCTCTGCAAGTTTTTCCTCGTATTCTTCCTTCGTGTATTGCACATTCCAAATACAATAGCTTTTGTTGCGCAAATTTACACAGCCGAAACAATTCGTAGACCCGCGACAATTTTTAGAAAACCACACATTCGTACAATCCGTACACTGGACTGAAAAATGAGTTTGATAACAGCGCTCCAGCCAAAGGGAATTGTAACACCGCTCACATTTGATAATATGCGAATTATCATAGCAGTCCTTTGACATATCGACGCCATTGCCGTACGCGCAGTCTTCATCATCATTGGCATTAAAAATCAGATAGCAGTTTTTACAGCGACCTGCGTTGCCAGAGTATTCGCTGTTAATATCGTGCACAACATTGCGAGCATCACGTGGCACCTGGCGCACCAATTCCATAAACTGCTCAAAAAAATTCCTAGAAACATCGTAGTCTCTGCCATAGTCCATGGCGTCCCACCCATCCCCCCACCATTCTTTTTCTTCGTAAATAGTAACGTTTGAATCTGGCGGGTAGATCGTCAAAAGATCTTTTCCGGAAAGCGCGCTCTTGCCCCGATACAAATGCCGTTCGTTCCGAAACGCGCATCGTCGCTGGAACCTACACTTCCAGCAAAACGTCGGCGGCGGAACGGTGATTTTTTTATAAAACTCAAAATCCTCAGGATCAATCGTGAAGGATGTTTTGCAATTTTGACAGGTTTTTTGCTCGCCTTTCATTTTTGTTCTGATTCCAATATTTTTCGCTTCGCGGCAACACCGCGGTTGTAGCCGCCTAAGCTTCCATCAGATCGGATGACGCGGTGGCAGGGAATGGCGGGGTTGTGATTTTTATTGAGGATATTCCCTACCGCGCGATACGCCTCCGGCCGCCCGGCTTTGCGCGCAACTTGCGCATAGGTCATCGTCTTTCCCTTGGGAATTTTCTTGACGACGGTGTAGACGACTTGGGTAAATGATAATCTCATAAAATTTCTGCGATTACTCTCGCCGGGGCGGCTTCGGTGTCCAGGCGCAAGGGAAAGGCAAGAACGCGAAATGGTGACTGAGCCGGGAGCTTCTCAAAGTTGGTAAGGTTTTCGATGATAAGAATATCCTTGCCGAGCAAGAGCTTGTGAGTATCGTACGGCATGCGATCGGGACTTGCCCAATCAAGGCCGATCATACCGACACCACGCTCAATCAAAAGCTCGGCAAGCGCGCGCGAGATCTCGGGATACTTGGTAAAGTAGGCTTCGTCTCCATACTGCTTATCAAAATCCGACCGAAACAGGATGATGTCGCCAGGCGCGATACTTACATCGACGAGAACTTCTGGGCCGATGATTTCTTTGCCGCGGACATCAATAACATGCCCCCGACCGATAAACTTCTCCGGCGGGTACTCACAAATCTTCTTGCCGCCAGCGATCATGTGCAACGGCGCGTCAATATGCGTCCCGACATGCATATTGGTCTCAATTCGAAAATCATTGAAGCCGTCTTTTTCAAAAAATGCCGTTTGCTTGAGCTCTGCATTCGGATCCCCGGGATAGACGGGCATGTCCTTGGTAAAAAGATGCGTGAGGTCGATGTAGGTCATAGTACTTCCCTATTATAACACTTCCCGAAAACTACCCGGCACGGGCGCCGGGTAGTTTTGTTTCGCATTCATTATCGTGAACTCGTGTGGGCTAGAGGCCGAAGACCCTTTGCAATTCATCGCCGAACGCTTTTTGGAAGGCGGTCTTAAAGAGTTCTGCTCCGGTAGGAATGGTTATCTGTGTAATATCTTGAGACGGGAAACTTGAAATGGTCAGCGTTATCGCTCCGTGGATTCCTCCGAGAGCGTCCAGGGGAAATACCAGGTTAATTTTTTCCATATCATAGTCGTTTGTTGCAACCCAGACATCAAGCGGGAAGTTGGTGACGGCGTCCATATCACCAGTGGAAAAAACATCCTGAATACTAGTATGAAGTTGAGCAAGATTCGCCGAAGCGGCTACCTTCATCTCGGCAATCTGTGCATCGGTATAGCCGGTGAGCACCCCTGCATTTTTTAAGACATCGATAAATCGTCCATGAATGTTTTCTCTCACCGCATAGTCGGTAAACGCGTGTGTGAAAGCCTCCAGATTTAACTTATTGAGCTGCACGGTCATATGGCGAGTAGCTTGGCCGTTTATGGTCTCGATGCCGTGATCAGCTCGTACCACGAAGAGTGGGTAGGCGCCAATGATGTTTTGCGCGGCTGGTTTACTGAATTCTTCGTGCAAGAACGCCACGATTAATGCTTGTGTTTTTTCCGCGTTCGTGCCCAGAAGCGAATCTAGCTCAAGTGGCGCACCTGCCGCGAATTCATTGAGGTCAACTTGATACCACTTATTTTCATATTGCGAAAGATTGAGTCCGGCAAGTGCCGTGGGCCGCAGATACAGCGTATTCTCGAAGAGGCGATATTCGATGCTCCAGGGACCAACGCTCATCGCTGGCATGGTGGGGGAAGTTGCAGAATAGCGTTCCAGCACCAGTCGTCCTATATCTTTCTTGAGCGCGGCATGGGAGGTTCCTTCTCGCTTTACTGCGAATTCAACATGAGATCCATTCTCCAATTCTGTCCAATTCCCCGCAAGACGTATTTCTGAACTCCGTATTGCCGCGGTTGAGAAAATTTGGTTTGAGAAAAGCCGCTTCTGGGTCTCCAGCATCATCTGATTGAACGCTGGGTCGATATTGGCGGTGCGATAATATGGAGGAATCTGAGACAGGGACGTATATGCCTCCCCTTTGGGGTACCAGTTAAACTCTCGGTTGTTGATACAGAACGTTTTCTTTTCAAAGTTCGAATCCAAAGATAACGCGGTTTCTTTCGATACATTGATCCGATGGAGGAGACCGGTATCTTCGCCTTTCACCTCCAGGGCGTAGACGACACCATCTTTTGTTTCGCAATTCGTGAATAACGTGGTAGTTGTAAAAGCATCGCGAGTTTGGGCCGAAATGGGCTTCACGGCCGCAAATCCTTTCAAGTGACCGTACATATTAAAGATGACCGGGTTGAGAAACAGCCGCTTGTAGCCGTCGCTATTGATAATATAGATATCCGGATCAGAGGACCCGTTTGCGCTTACCGTATTCCCCTCTTGCAAGTTAAACGCAGCCGGAGTTACCGCCGCGCTTACAAAGGCATTCTGGAACACCAAGACCAGCCCGATGACGGCAAAAAGCACGCCAGCTTTATAAAATTTATTCATGGTGCATATCATACCATACGTCATAGGTATTGCAAGCCCACCTATCAACAACTCATCGAAACCTCTTATACCACCAAATTTTGGCACGAAATGAGATAATTCTCCATGCCATTGGAAACAGATAGCGCATTTTTTTGAACCATGTTTTCATAAGAATGCTTCTTTGTAACACGTGTCACAATATAGAATTTCTTTACGATCTGGCGCGTACGCCGTCTGAAAAGGCCGGGAACATTTTGCGCACGAGCGATCCCATAGCTTGGGCGGAGTGCGCCATTGGATGCGCTGATAGTAGCGGCAGTTCGGACACAGACGTGGGACGGCGATATTCATTGCGCGATAAAATGCAAGTTCTTCCGAAACAATCCGAAATGCAGACGAGCACAGATGGTCGCAATCTTTCTCAACGTGCTCACAAGCAATAATTTCTTTGGTAATTGAGTCCGGCACGTCACGAATATGATCAGGCAATGTCGAGCTAGCCATCGTCGTCGAGTATGACTTCTTTTCCTGGTCCCGCCATGGATACCCACGTGTAAGCGCTTCTTCTTTTGTGAGCGGAAAGAGATCATAGGCAAACGACTCGTTGTATGGCCATGGCGAAATTTCAAAAGGAAAGAATTCCCCATACCCATATTTCCTTCCCAACGCATCAACGTACGGCATCGTCTGCATATGTTCAATGATTTCTTTTCGTAGCGTCAGATAGTCTTCTTTGGAATATTGTTTGTTTAAAATACAGTATTGTTTATTACGTAGTTGGGTGCATCCAAAAAGATCTTTTCCATTCACGCACGTTTCACAATATTCCGTTCGCATGCATTCCCTGCTTCCTTTCGTAAAAAAAGTTGATTCAGAGTGCGTTTCAGCGCCAGTACATTCATACAACAACTGCGACGAAAGACCCCCTACATTTATATCATAGCTATCTTTCAGCATCAGTCCCGAAAAGAAAATAAATCTACTATCCTCAACGCCGCTCAACACTGTAAAGCAATTTTTGCAGTTCTTAGAATTAATAATATTATCGCCGGTACAACCGGGCGCATTAATGATCAATGCGTGGCGATGGGGTGTCTTATAATATAACTCGGTAAATTTTTCTTGAGCTTCTTGGACCCGTGCATGACTACCAAGGTCCCAGTACTCCATTTGTTTACGATACTCCTCTTTAGTGAGTTGTTGATTGAATAGGCAATACTGCTTCTGACGGAGATTGATACACCCAAAACAATTGGTGCACCCGGAACAATCAAAAAGGAAACTAGAATCCATGCACTCTTGAGAGAAATTGACAAACTGACAACGATAAATAGAGTCAGAACTATAACATCCGTAACTATCGCTCATATTCATACCGGCATCTGAATCTACGCAGCGTTTTGACATAATGGGTCCAAAACCGTACATACAATCTTCCGAGCGAAATGGTCCGTAGCAGAAATAACAGCGCTTACTGTCGATCTCCGTAATGCAATACTCACAATCAACCGAGTTGCGGCGCCATGAAGAAGCAACGGGAACACGATTACGTAACTCTCGGAACTGGAGAAGGAATGATTTGGAAAAATCGACATCGATGGCATACTCCTGCGCATCCCACGCATCCGACCACCAGCAGGTTGGACAGTACACCGGAAATTTCGATGAAGAATCGTAGATTGAAAATACCTCCACGTTGCATCGAGCGCATTTGATTTTATGCACCGTGCGGTTATGCCTCCATACCAGTCGCCGAGTTAATCGGCACTCCGGGCACCAGGTCGGTGGCGGAACCTTGATCCGCTCGTAAAAATTAAAATCCTCCGGCTCGATCGTAAAGCTTAGCTTACAATTTTGGCACATTTTGACCTGCTGATCCATGATCTTGTTATACCACGGAAGGTGTAAGATGGCGAGAAAACCGTCGTCTGTACTCGCACGAAGGAGAGAAAAACCATGAATTTCGGGAACATCATTCGCCTCGCATTCGTTCTCGGTCTCGCGTTTCTCGGTGCATTCCTCTTCGCCAGTGTTGGCATATTTTGAGCCAACCACCTAGTTCCCCTCAAACCCCGTCCGCGGCTCACGCCACCGGGGGGTTTAACACGAAGGATTCCCTGTTATACTTAGGTGTAAGAATTACGCGATTGATCGTCCACACTATGGAGAACATTGATGAAAACAAATTTATTGAACTGTATCAGGAACACGCCCCCAAGCTTTTCAAATACTGCTATTTTCGTGTAAACTCCAAAGAAGATGCGGAAGACTTGGCGGGACAAGTATTTATGAAAACATGGGATTATCTCGCGCAGGGCAATCAGATCGAGAATATGCGCGCGTTCCTCTATCGCTCGGCACACAATGTGATCGTTGATTTTTATAAAACCTCCAAGAAAGACCGAGAAATCTCCATCCACGGCTTCGGGGAAGATACGATAGATATTCCCGATACCAGCGATCTTGCGGGCGATGTGGAAACGAAATCACTGGTTCGCGACGTTATTGCCAAGCTGGAGGTCTTACCTGATGCCTATCGAGAAATCATCGTATTACGATTTATCAATGAGCTGTCGATTAACGAGATTGCCGAAACGACCGGCATGACCGAGAACAACGTGTCTGTGAAACTCCATAGGGCTATGGAAAAGCTGAAAGATATAACAAAACAATTATGAGCGACGAAATTTTCAAGAAACTGGGCGAGGTAGCAAAAACCGACTTTGATGATCCGGCATGGCTGAAGCGGCAAGAAGACAAGCTTCGCGCGCATATCAGGACATCTCCGCGACCTCCCGCTTCGCCAAACCCACTGCTTTCTATTGGCATCGCAGTTATCATCGTGATTGGTGCTATCTTACTACTTTCCAATCGTCGCGCTCCTCCAAGTGTTTCGCCTACGCCGACTCAATCAGAAACTCCAACAGCTTCCCCACGCCCAAGCATGACTACTGATCCAATACCTACTCCTTCACCTTCGAGCTCAGAATCTCCGACTCCCTCACCCTCGCTAACTCCCCTAGTGACTCCGACGCCAGATCGCACGCCGCTTCCAACGCCAACCCCGACTCGTAGCCCAAGCAGTACGCCAATTCTTATAATTTCCTAGTTTACCTCCTGCTGATAACAGCTTTCGCAGTAGATGATTTCTTGGCGATCAGGCGCAAACGTTGTCTCGATGTCGGCATTACACTTAGCACACTGCCGGTGCCACCATTGCATGGGGTTGAGGAGCTTGGTGCGCTCGAGAAATCGGCAGCGATGGCACATTCTGGGTAACGGTATCGTGAAGCGCTGATAAAACTCAAGCTCGCGATCAAGAATTCGATACGCTTTTTTGCAATTCCCGCACTCGATAGTTTCTTTCGTAATCGTATCCGGCACATCATTGATATGATCCGGCAGGTTGTCATTTGGTATTTGAATTTTGTGATTTGGATCAATCGCATCTCGCCACGAGTATCCTTGAGCAATCGCCTGCTCTTTGGTTTTTGGAAAATAATCAATCGCTACCGATTCGTTGTACGCCAGCGGCGAGAGCGTCGTTGGAAAAAATTCGCCGTATTCACCTGCCTTTGACATTTGAGATTTGATATTTGATATTTGCACAGCGTATTCGCTGGGCGTATATTGTTTGTTCAAAATACAATATTGCTTCTTGCGTAACCCCACACATCCGAAACAATTTGAAGACGACATCACATTGACGCAATACTCAAGATCCGTCGAACTCGGCCAACAATTAAAGCAAAATTTGAGATTGCGCGCATTCTCACCCACACTGATTGACTCATAGATCAGCTCGGCATTCTGACCCCAGCTCGTGTAATCCATTGAGTCTTTGATGCCTCGGGACATATTTTGACAGTAGGCAAGATTCTCGCCCATGAACACTTGATAGCAATACCGAGAATTCTTGGAGTTATAAAGATAGTCTCCAATGGATTTCGTGTTTTGAGTCGCGTGCGCGTGACGGTATGGCTGCGTCTTCCAGAACGCGTGCGCTTCGTCTTTGACCCGTTGAAGATCAGCGTATGATCCAAGATTCATTGCTTTGATTTTTTCTTTGTATTCTTCTTTGGTATACGGCTGATTAAAAATATGATATTGCTTGCTTCGTAAATTAGCACAACCAAAGCAATCGCCGCAGTCATGACAGTCGCGCGAGAGCCACACGTTGCGGCAGTTGCTGGTATCAATGCTAAAAAAATTGTTAAAACAGTTCTCGATATTCATGACCTCATAGCACAGCTCGCTCTTGCCACAAAAGTAATAGTCCATGGAGTCTCGAATTTGCAGGGCGGCAACACCATACAGACAATTCTCGGCACCGGCAGTATTGAAAACGAGATAGCAGTTTTTAAGATCGCTCGCTTGATTGCTGTAGTCAGAATTCACGAGGCGCTGGATGTCGCGACTCGGCCACGGGACGGCTAGCAGTAACTCTTTATACTGTTCGAAGAATGATTTTGAAACATCATGGTCTCGCCCATACTCCATCGCATCCCAGCCATCGCCCCACCACGCATCACGATCCATAATTTTAATGGGAGACGCTTCGGGAAACGTCGAAAACATCCCATCCTTGCGGTAGAGATTGTGCTCATTCCACCACATCATGCGCCGGATGGTCCGGCATTGCGGGCAGAGCGTTGGCGGCGGGACAGCGATTTTCTCGTAAAACGAAACGTCATCCGGATGGATGATATGGTTCTGCTTACAATTTTGGCACTCACGAGTTTCGCTCATGGCTGCTTCTGAAGTTCTCGAAGTCGCCGCCAGTATTCGGGAATTTCTTTGGCACGCAGAGTGTGAATCTCTTCGAGAATGTCATCATGAGACGCCGAAGGCTTGGCATGTTCGAGGAATTCTAAATCCTCTTCAGCTCCCGAACGGCTCAGTTCATCAAGAAATCTCTGCGCAACAATGCGAAGATCTTGGATACGCGTTCCAAGATGCGCAAAATCAATTGCTTCGCCATGCTCTGCCTTCGCGAGCAAGCTTTCAATCTCTTCCTTGCGAGGCAAAACTTCATGCCCAATCACTTCAGCTTCAACAATCTTCTTGACGTTATTAGGTAGTTCTTCGAGCACCGGCATAATCAATTTTTACACGATCTTCTTCAAATAACAAGGCTCGCAGAGGACATGTGGAAATTCGCTCGGAAGGAACGCGGAATGGATCTCAGTATTGCAAGAAAAACACTTTGCGTTATACAAATGCCGGTGATTGTTGATAAATGCCAAGCGTTGGTGATGCCGCTCAAACGGTGCGCGGCGCGGGATCGGCAGGCCGAATCGGCGATAAAATGCCAGCTCCATCGGCGTAATCCGGTAAGGCTTTTTTGAGATCTCGCACTGAAGCACTTTTTCAAGAATATCATCGTCTACATTGCGAATGTCATCTGGAATCTGATAGTCGGAGATTTGATGCAGCGAACTACGAGGCACCACCTGTTCTTCGAGCGGAAAATATTCATTCGCCACCGTTTCGTGGTACTCAAACGGGGAAAGCTCGGGCGGGAAAAATTCGCCATATTTGTACATGATGCCTTTTGTATCGATGTAGGGCGTTTTTGACATGTGAAATTTGATTTTTGATATTTCCTCGTCATACTCGTCGCGGCTATATTGTTTATTCAAGATGCAATATTTTTGATTTTTTAAATTCACGCACCCGAAGCAGTTGCTGCAGTTAAATAGCATGTCTGAGTACTCGATATTACGCCCGCCGCGAAGGATTCCCGTGGAAAAAAATACTTTGGAAAGTTGCTGGGCGCCACCCATGAATTCATAAAGCTTTTCTCCTTCCCATACTGACGTCGTATCCATGGCGTCACGGACTTCTAAGAGGAACATGCCATAGCGCGCGTCTTCGGTCTTTTCCGTGGCAACGCACTGGAAACATTGCTTGGAATCTTTGAGGAAGTTTCCGGAAGAATACACCGAGCGCTCGATAAACATCGCGCGCTGGGGTTGGCCATGGCGAAATTTGGCCACTTCGTGCTTGAGCTTTTGTATGTTTTCATGTGAACTGAATGCGTATTTCACGAGGTACTGCTCGAACTCTTCTTTTGATACCTGGTTATTAAAAATCACATACTGCTGATTCCGCAATCCGGTACAGCCGATGATGTTGGAGCAATTCCGGCAATCGTAGGAAAAATATGTCTCGCGGGAGTCATGGCACAGCGTCGAAAACCACACCTTGTATCCCCGCTCACACAAGATTGATTCATAACAATAATCGCCTTGCATGAGCCAGTAGTTGTCAAAACTATCGCGCGATTTGAGGGCATATTGATTGTATGCCGAGTCTTCGTTTTGAGCGCCGCCCACATTGAGGTAGCAGTGCTTCGCGTCCGTCTCATAGTTGATCCAGGGGCTTTCGACGACGTTCTCTTGTAAAAGCGACAAATGCGGGATCGTTCGGTGGAGGGAAAGCCATTGCTCAAAAAACGGCCGATCCCAGTCATACTCCCGCCCATACTCCAGCGGGTCCCAGCGATCGGAGTGAAAACAGGAAGGACAGTACACCGTATAATCTCGGTGGGGCGAGAACATAGAAATAATTTCCTGCTTGCAAAGATCGCACGCGCGCTTGTAGAGACTCCGCTCATTGCGAAACGCAAGCCGCCGCTGGAGGCGACACTCGGAGCAAAACGTTGGATCCGGCAACTTCATCTGCTCAAGAAAAAGCCGATCATCGGCGTAAATATGAAATGCCCTATGGCAGTTCGCGCAGAGTTTTGAGGTGGATGACGTTAACATCGCCGGAGTTTATTTTTACTTGTAAATCCTTGCCTAATTCCTCCTGATCATGTCCCAGGCAAATCATACCAGGTCGGTGGGTTTTTACCACATCGTAGCTCCCCTGCTGCTCGTCTCCTAATATGACGAGAAAATCGGGAAATAGGTCTCTGATTGCCGACATGCGCTCGTCTTCTGAAAATTTCGGAGACTTATGTTTTAAATTTCTTACTGAAGTATCACGAGCAACGACGACGATGAGCTTGCCCTGAGATTGTCGAAGGGCAGAATTCAAAAAATACTTATGCCCTTCATGCAAGCCGTCAAACACGCCGAATACCATGACACTAGATGACCGTGCCATGTTCAATCGTGATAACGCGATCCGTATAATCAAGCGTACTTTGCCGATGCGCGATCGCCATAAAAGTATGATTTCCGGCGTCGTCTCGCAAAAGTTTCTCCATGATCTGCCGCTCAGTCTCGACATCAAGCGCACTAGTCGCCTCATCGAGAATCATGATAGGCGCGTTTTTATAAATCGCGCGGGCAATCCCGAGGCGCTGGCGCTCACCGCCGGACAGCATATAGCCCTTTTCACCAATCAGCGAGTCCACACCTTGGGCAAGCTTATCAATGACCTCACGAAGCTGGGAGACTTCAATTGCCCGTTCCAGGAGTACTGGATCAAGATCGCGCATCATCGTGATATTGTCCTGGAGTGACATATTGAAAAGCTCGGTTTCCTGAAGCACGACGGAAACATGCCGCATTAAGTCCTCGTGCGAGATGTCGTAAAAATTAGTCTGGTCAACACCGAAGCTCCCCTTCTGAATTTTGTAGAGTCCAAGGAGAATTTTGACGAGCGAAGACTTGCCGCTGCCCGAAGTGCCGGCGATGCCAAGCTTTTCTCCTCGGCGCAACTCAAAATCAAAGTCCTGCATTCCTACTTGCCCCGATGGATACGCAAAATGCCCGCCTTGAATTGTAATCTTGCGCCAGTCTTTCGGAAACGCCGCCTTCCCCGTCGGCGCGTGCGTCTCCTCCCAAAAGATGGGCATCATATTACCAATGTCTGATTTGTAATCGATGAGGGACTCGTTCATATCGCTCACATCCCAGAGCATTTCTTTGAGCCGATTCCAATAAGAGAAGAGCACCAGGATCGCTCCAATACTAATATGTCCCTGTACCACCCCATGGCCGACAATAAGAAGAAAGATAATAAAAGAGGGGCCGTCGATGATGCGAAAGTATGTCCACTTGCGAAATCCCATCATGGATTTGACAATAGCCCGATTGCGAGTGTTTTCTTCCGCGCTTTTGACCCGATCTTGAAGCTGGATTTCACTTCCCAACGATTTGATCGCCAGCATATTGCCCGCACCTTCGACAAATACGCTGCCGGCAGATTGATCGAGGGTATTATATTGATCCGCGAGACGTCCGATTTTGCGATTAAAAATCCACTCGATCGTGGTAATGGTCGCCATAAACGCCACGATCATAATGACCAGCGGCAAACTAAAGAAAGAAATTATCGTGATGAAACCGATCGTGTAGGTAAAAGCTTGGATCACGCGATTCTGATAAACCTTCATAAAGTCGCGCAACGCCTGTCCTCCGGTATAGATCCGCTGGATTTTAGATCCGCTGTTTTCTTTGGCATGCCATGTAAGTGAAAACTCCGTCAGCCGCTCAAATCCTAAGACGCGTGACCTCATGCGCATATGATGGGCAATCTTGGAGATGACCTTTTTACAGTTAATGCGCGCCATTGCCGCCAACGTGTAGGTAACGCCAAGCGTCACCACCAGGATATAAAACGGCCGCAGCGAATCGCCCGCTTGATAGGCAGTGAAAAAGTCGACGATCTTACCCACAAAAATCGCGGGAACAAGATCATATAAAAATACTGGCACCAACATGAGCGAGACGGCGACAAATTTCGTCCGATCCCCTTCCAAGAAATACCAAATCGCTCGCGGTACATCGCGCCAGCGGAATTGAGTTTTCATGCGATCTCCTGCTGATAACATGTCTCGCAATATATCACTTCTTGACGGTCTGGGGAATACGAAGTCTCAAATTCCTTGCCGCACTTGGCGCATTGGCGATGATAAAAGTGCGGGGGGTTGCGAAGCTTCAGGCGCTCGTAGTGGCGACAATTGGGGCAGAGGCGTGGCAGGGGGATTTGCATACGTCGGAGAAAAGTCAGTTCTTCGGGAATGATCCGAAACGCCCCCGTACATTCCTGGTCGCACTGCTCAGCGTGCACACAACCAAGCACTTCATTGAGAATCGTATCGGGTGCTTCTTTGATATGTTCCGGGAGCTTTGCGGCTGGGAGCGTCGCGGCATGTTTTTGACGCGCCGTTTCATACCATAGAAAGCCCCGCTCTTTTGCCTCTTCCTGATTCATAGGAAAAAATTCATACGCCTCGCTGATGCGGTACGGGAATGGCGAAAGCTCCGATGGAAAAAACTCGCCGTACTTGTATTCATGCCCCGCAGCGTCGGTATAGGGCATTTCTGTCATTTGGGATTTGATCTTTGCTATTTCCGCGAAGTACGCTTCGCGAGTGTACTGCTTGTTGAAAATGCAGTACTGCTTGTTTCGCACGCCGATACATGCAAAGCAGTTGGAAACATTCCTGCAAAAAATGCTGTACTCCACATCCTTCACATTCACCATAACTTGTGAGCAAAAGCGTATGTTGGAAGCGCCCCGCCCGGAAATCAAAGTTTCGTAGCAGAGTTCCGCGCCTTCCCCAAAGTTTGATAAATCCCGGCAGTCTTTTACTGATTTTTCTAAGATATTTTGAGTATGCTTGCAATCCTCGGCACCGCGAACCCGATAGCAGTGCAAGGCATTTTTGGATTCGTAGATATAGTCGCCGCTGACGTTCACATTTTTCCACTCGTGCATAAATTTGTGCGGCTTGGTTTTCCAAAGCGCGCGCGCTGTGTCCTGAGCTTGTTGAAGGGCCGCATGCGATCCGAGATCCATCTCGGCGATTTTTTTCAGATACTCCTCGCGCGAATACTGCTCATTAAAAATACAATATGACTTTTTCCGCAGCCCCACGCATCCGAAGCAATTATTGCACCCCACGCAATCTTGGCACAATGTTACATCTTGGCAGGAATCACAATCAGCCGAGAAAAACGCTTTGTAGCAATGCTCGATGTTCACGCTCCCGTAGGACAGATCGCAGTGGTCAGTCATGTGGCCATCCATGCACTGCTTCGATCCGTGATCCCATATGAGATAGGCCGAATCTTCGGTAAAAGTCGCCCCACGCACGAGATAGCAATTTTTACTGTCCGCGAGATTCATACAGTAGCGGCAGTTCACAAGATTGAGTGAAGAATGCGCCGGCTCAGGGACTTTCTCCATGAATGCTTTGAATTGCTCAAAAAACGGCCTCGAAAAATCATAGTCCTGGCCATAGTCCAGCGGATCCCATGCATCGGAAAACCAGTAGTCGCGATCAAAAATGGGAATGGGGCTTTCTTCCGGAAAGAATGAGAATATCTCTTCTTGCCCCGCGGAGCCTTGGCGAAGTGGGGTTTTCTTGAAAAGATGCCAGCCGTTGCGCCAGCTCATGCGCCGCTGGAAGCGGCAATCGGGACAAAAGGTGGGCGGCGGGACTTGGATTTTCTCGTAGAATGCAAAATCATCCGGCTCGATGAGGAAGTCTTTCTTACAGCTTTGGCATGTCCTTTGGTCTTTGAGCATGAAACTTGAAGCTTAAAGCTTTAGGCTTTAGGCTTTAGGCTTTACGTTTTAAGATTATGACACCTCTTGCTGATAGCATTCCTCACAGTACACAATCTCCGGACGGTTTGGAGCGTAGCTTGTCTGGATTGCTTTGCTGCACTTGGCGCATTGCCGCTGATAGATCTCGATCGGATTTAATTGCTTGATCCGGGCGCGGTCACGGCAAAGCGGGCAGTGGCGCGGGATGGGCAAGTTGAAACGCTTTAAGAATTGCAGTTCTTTGCCGATGATTTGATAGTTTCTGCCGCATTGATCGCACTTGAGAATTTCTTTGAGAATCTCATCATTCACATCTTTAATATGATCGGGTAGTTGGATGCTGGCCGGCTTGTACTCACGCGCATCCTCATCCCGCCATGCGAAGCCTTGGGCAAGGGCTTGATCCTTGGTGATCGGAAACCACTCATAGGCATTAGATTCATTGTAAGGCCACGGGCACAACGAGATCGGGAGCATCTCGCCATATTCTTTCATGCTCGCTTTAATTTTTTCCATCAGCACACCATATTCCTCTTTTGAGTATTGCTTATTCAGAATGCAATATTCTCCGGTTCGAATGCCGACACAGCCAAACAAATTGCCCGCTCCATGACATCCGAAACAATACTCAAGATCGTGTGACTTATAGCACCAGATGCTAAATTTGACATTATTGACCTGAATTCCCACCCAGCCACATTCATAAATCCATTCGGCATTCAGTCCAAACGTAGTATAGTCCATCGCATTATGGACATCTCCCGCTTTAAGCAGTTGGCAGTATCGAAGATTCTCGCTGTTGCGAACCATGTATGAATCTTTGGTATTTTTGCTGGTATAAATATAGTCACCCGAGATATCTTGATTTTTATATCCATGGAACTGCCGACGCGGCTGGGTCAACATAAATTCCTGGGCCTTTGTCTTAAATTCTTCGATACTCTTCACGGTATCAAAGCCGTACTGCGTAACGAGCGTCTGATATTCTTCCTTTGAATATGGCTGATTGAAGATATAGTAGCTTTTCTTGCGTAAATTAACGCATCCAACGCAATCATTGCACCCCACCAGGTCACGAGAAAACCAGATGTCATGAGAATCTTCGCAATCTTGCGAAAAGAATACTTGATAACACTTGTTGAGGTTTGTTGACTCGTAGCACAGTTCGCAAAAGTTTGAGAAGGAAACATCGAAGCTATTTTTCAAAGCTGTCCCGGTGTTGCAGTAGCCGCACTCCTCGCTTTCATCAAATTTGAAACAGAGATAACAATTCTTCAGTGTCGCGGCGGCATTGCAGTAATCACTCCCGATCATCGTTGAGTACTCGGTCATGAGCGCGGGCATTGGCACTGCCAGCATGAGATCTTTCCACTGGTCAAAAAATGGCCGATTGGGATCGTAGTCACGGCCGTAGCTTTTCGGATCCCACGTGTCGGACCACCAGATATCTTGTTTGTATACTTTATGGGGTGAATCGGGCGGAATGGTTGAGATCACCATTTCATTACTAAAGTCGCACGTTCGTTTGTACAAAAACCGATACCCTTGCCATGCGAGGCGACGCACCATCCGGCATTTCGGACACCACGTCGGCGGCGGGACATGCATCTGCTCGTAAAACGAAAAATCATCAGGCTCAATGAGGAAGTCTTTTTTACAGGACTGGCAATTTTTTGTTTCCGTATTCAATGGGTTATCGGTCCCATATCTCACCGTCAGGATGAAAAGCAAGCTGGTATTCGGCAATACCGATAGAGACACCGTAGGAGCGTGCCTGGGCGTACTGTTCCTCCTTGGATCGATCTACACAGAACACTTTATTACGAAAAATGATGTAGTGATGCGTGTCGTTCTTAAAATCAGCAAACCATGATCCCGGATGAGCCGATTCGATTGATGCGCTGATTTCCTCGGCTATCTCCTGTGCCTTTTCTTCTTCTACCTCAATATCGTTCCATGTCCATTCGGTAAGCCATGGAGTCTGATGACGCTGAGTGATCTTCTCCACTCTTGTGCCCAAAATCCTCACCTTTTTCAGCACGTCCTTATTCTCCAAACTTTCTTCGATGATGATGCCTTTGTAATTCATGGTTTTATCTTACGCCTATTCGGAAAAATCTTCAAGCAGGAATTATCGTTTATGGGACTTCAAATATTCATTCGCACGCAGGATAAGCGCAACGGATTGCGCATGCGTGATCTTGCTCTCTAGTGCCCACTGCACAACATCGCTAAATGGTATAATCATGACTTCACTCACTTCTTGATCTTTGGGTTTTTCAATTTCTACTACGTTTTCGGCAAGAAAAAGAAATGCCGGCGAAACAACTACTGTGGTGAAAGGATTGACCATACCCAAAGGAGTCCATTTTTCTGAAACTAAACCGGTTTCTTCCCTAAGCTCTCGCTTGGCGGCCGTCAACGCCTCTTCACCCTGGTCAATAGCACCATTTGGAGTTTCAATAATCTCTTTATCTATGCCGTATCGATATACTTTAACCAGATGTACATTGCCCTCCTTATCAATTGGTAGGATCGAAATACCCGGTACCATTGTTACTATTCCGAATATTCCATCCTTTCCATCGGGCCGGATGACTTTGTCTTCAACGACTTCAATCCACTGGTTTTTATAAACCTGTTTTGAGCTAACGACCTCAAATGGTCCACGTTTTTTCATAAAGATTCTAAAAATTTCTCCATATCACTACGAAGATCTTTCATAAAAACATGGAGATCATGAGTAAAGGTCTCGGGAAATTTTTCCATCTCGCGATCAAGTTCGGGTAAAGTGTAGAACAATATCCCCTTGGCTTCTTGATCAGCCGGACGCACGCGACCATCATATAGACCAAAATACGTGAACACTTTATTCACCACGGGAATTTCTACACCGTCAATAATCTTATTAAGTGTATAAGCCTTTGTTTGGACATGCTCTACGATCGCAATTGTGCTTAGGTATTCTCGGAGCAATACAAGCGTTTTCTTAAAATCGCTGTCGCTTCGTAGGACAATTGATGGCGTCTGTAATTCTTGGACAGTTTCCACCATCACTGAATAGTCGGGTGAGTTACCGTAGGTCATATGGCCGCCCATGGATTTGTCGAGCATGCCTGGGTTATGATTTTTTTCAAACGAACGCTTCTGAACCAAGAGCTCTCCCCTGCTATTGAACAGAAAAATATTGACGATACCGGCGGCTCGCGTCGGTTTTCTCCCCAAACGATGTGCTTCAACTTGCGCTTTATAAAACTCCACCCGATCCATTGGCTCTTCTTTTTCGAGATTATCTAATGGATAGGTTGTGATGATTTCGGACATATAACTAGCTTACACGACTTCTGCTTGATAACAAGCTTCGCAATAAATTTTCTCTTTGCGGTCAGGGGAATATGGCGTCTCGAATTCATTGGGACATTGGCCGGTGTGCTGCGGGTGGGAAAGCGTACACATACAAGAGCGATGAAAGAGCTGGCGAGGGGCGCGGAGGGCGATGCGGGCGGCATCGCGGCACGGATAGCACTGCCGCGGGATGGGAATCTGCTCGCGGCGGTAAAATGCGAGCTCCGGCTCGACAATATTGTAATTGCGGCCACAAGTAACACACTTGAGTGCCTGCTTGAGAATATCATCAGTCACGTCTTTGATATCATCTGGAATTTGTTCTGGTTGCAGTGTTTCTTTGCCAAAAGTTCCGGTCGTCGCTTTTCCTTCAACTTTTTCCGGCATAAAGAGCGCTACGTGGGTTTCATTAAGATCAAACGGCGAAAGCTTGATCGGAAAAAATTCGCCGTACTCCCCTCGCGCTTTCATGTCAACAATAATTTTCTCTTTTAATTTTTTAAATTCTTCCGGTGAATATTTTTTATTAAGTATCATGTACTCGCCTTTCTTGAGTCCAATACAGCCAAATAAATTTTGTGAATTGAAACAATTGTCACAGTACTCCAGGTGCGATACATCGTAAGTGACGTTGCAAAATTTGAGGTTGAACGCGCGGATCAGTGCGTGACATTCGTAAATCAGCTCAATCTTTTGGGCATTACGATAGCTATCCATCGTGTCCTTGACTCCGCCCTCCACGTTGGCAACATACTTTACATTTTCACAATCGTCCGCATCAAAAGCAACCGCGGTGTTTTTCGAATCAAAAATATAGCTGCCCGTCGCATTGACCGAACGCTCGATACACGAGTATTTATATATTGCACCTTGCAGAAGCTCTAAAAATTGTTCATAGAGCTTTTTGCGATCCTTATATGACCCGAGATGAAACTCGGCAACTTTTTTTTGGTATTCTTCTTTGGAAAGTTGCTGGTTGAGAAACACGTTGCTTTTATTGCGCAAGTTCACTGACAAAAAACAATTAACGCACCCTCGTACGTCATAACAGTAAGAACAGTTGGTGCAGTTATCCATTAAGATGCAGTACTGGCATTGGTAGCTATTGTCCACATTGATGCATTGGTAGCATCGCTCGGCTTTTGAATAGATCGTCATGCAATCCATAGAATCGCGAGAAGAAATAACAAAATCACTGTACATCATATTCTCGCATGACATATTTGATGATCCCATAAAGCAATCTTTGTTGTCGGATGAGTGGTTGGTATATTCGGATCGCACGCTGTTTTTGCCAAGCATTGCAATGCGAGGCACGACTTTCTGGAGATCGGCTAGTTGTTCAAAAAAGGGACGATCGGGATCATAGTCCCGCTCAAACTCCGCTCCATCCCATTTGTCAGACCACCAGCATGGCTGGCAGTATACTTTAAATGGCTTACTCGGAGAATACATTGCTACCGTACTCTTGCCACACAAGTCGCAGTTTCTTCGATAGAGATTCCGATCATTACGCCACGCATATCTTCGCTGTTGTCGGCACTCTGGACACCACGTCGGTGGCGGGACCTTCATGCGCTCATAAAAACTCGAGTCGTCGGGCTCGATGGGGAAGGACTGAGAGCAGTTTTTGCACACGCTGTTAGTTTTCACTAAGTTTTGTTAGTAACTTCTGTCGATCATCCTTAAGTTTCCTCTGCTCATCGACGTCACCTCGTTCTATAAAACTCCGCGGTAAAGCTTGTAGACTTTCTACAAAGTTCTGACGCGCTTTCACGAGCCGGACCTGAAGTTGCTGTTCAGTCTTTTCAATATACCAAATAATGGACCTGAACTTAGCGAAGAGGTAATATGTCGATTCACTCTCCGCTCTTTGGATTTCCGGCAAATCTACATCCACAAGATAAATCTTAGCTTGATCATATTCACCGGCTTTTCCGTAAACAAATTGGCGATCAGAAAATATATCAGCACAATATAAGCCGCCATCTCGTATTTTGTCAAAAAGATAACGTGTGAGATTCATATAGAGTTCCTCCATTTTTATGGAAAAAGAGGCTTTTTCTTCATCGGATATTTTTTTGAGATCAACATATTGAATCCTCTCACCCTGTATTCGTTCGGTAATAACGTAGATGGTACTTTTCTCTGAATTCTTGCCGCTTATCACATACTCGGTGGGTGCCGAGGGAATATGGTAAGACTCGAGAAGCTCATTATGAAGTTTCCTGCTTGTAGCGACCACCGCTTCCGGCGTATCTCCAACCCAGGGATGATCTTCATGAAAATATGAAAACGGAGCTTCACGAATTATTTTATTCTCATGACCCAAGATAGTCCTTAATTGAGGCAAGGTCCTCTCTTCTTCATTAATTCGAAATTTTGCAGAATGCAGGGGTTCGTGAAATGGATCTTCGATATTCATAGCAATGAATTATATCAGCGGCTCCGGTTCCTTTGTTTCAGCTACTTTCATGGCAGGGTCTACCGCGGATGGGTCGTCGACCGAATCGTTGGAGGCGGCTTTGCCTTTGTGCTGAATGGCGGCCTTTTCGGCGGCGGAGCGGAAGATGCTAGCCTCTTCTTCTTCGATGAGCTTCTTGGCCGCGTCGGCGGTGATACTGTACTTGAGTCGTGACGCGGCATAGATGCGCTCACGATAGGGTGGGTGGGGCGGGGCGGTAACTTTGAGCGTCTGGGCGGAGAACGGATCATACGTCTCGCCATCGATGGTTTCTTTGATATAAAACTCCTGCATCCCGAGGTTAATCATGTCTTTGACTTTAAAAATCGGCGCCATCTCAGGCTCAAGCTTCACGGCGTCTTCACCACCCACGCGGAAAATGATCAGCGTCCCCGTGTTACCAAGCACGGCGTGCATGACCCGATCAAGCAGCTGCCCGACGTACTGGTGCGCCATCGTGAGGGCAATGCCGTATTTGCGGGCCTCGGAGAGCATGTTCTCGAAGGTCTCGGTCACCACGTTCTGGAACTCGTCGACATAGAGATAGAAGTCATTGCGGTCTTTTTCGGGCATTGAAGCGCGCGCCATGCCGGCCTGCTTGATCTTCGTGATAAACATACTGCCGAAAAAGCTTGAGTTCTCTTCTCCCAATCGCCCCTTTGAAAGGTTGATGAAAACAATCTTGTTGTTATTCATCAAGTACTCAAGGTCGATCTTGTTCTCTTTTTGGCCAAAAATATTTCTTAACATGGGGTCTGAAAGGAATTGCCCCAATTTATTTACAAGAGGTATGATGGCGTCCGTGTCGAATTTCTCCGACCAGTCCGCAAACTCAATGGCCCAGAAGCGCTTGACCATGTCATCCTCGATATACTCGACGACTTTTTGGCGATAATTTCTATCGGTTAACATGGAGATCATGCCTCTCATCGTCGCGTGGGGATAATCCAGCAGAGCGAGCGTGGTAAAGCGAAACACATGCTCGAGGCGCGGCGTCCAGTTGGCGCCGAACTGCTTTTCCATGACCTCGATAAGTCCCTGAGTAAACTGGTGCTTGAGGTTGGGATCGACGTTGTTGAGCGGATTAAATGAGGTCGGGTAGGCGAAGTCGGAAGGATCAATAATACAGACGTCGTCGATACGATTCTCCGGGACGAAATCCAATAGTGCCTCGATCACATCGCCGTGAGGATCCATGAAGCACAGCCCCTGGCCATGGGCGATGTCCTGGCGAACGAGGAGCTCGAGGAGCTTGGATTTCCCCACGCCGGACTTCCCGATGATATAGAGGTGGCGGCGGCGATCGGGACGCTTGAGGCCAAAGACGAATTTCTTTTCTTCCAGTGCGGCAATATAGTTGGTGCGGCCAATATACGAAATCAACTCAGGCGCAACTGTGCCCAAAGTCGGCAGCTCGAGCGGCGGCGGGGCGTACTTTACAATCTGAAGTTTACCTTCGCGAGGCATGCTTTATTGTAGCATTTAATCTGTCGTAGAGAAACGTGAAAACAATCCTCTCCGCAATACGGTCCGGTAGCTTCTGAATACGTAGTAGATAGAAAATAGCAGATAGAAAACGGATAAGAGAAAGGCGATGCCCAGGGCCTGGGTATTGAAAGCGCCTGCAACAATTACAGCTCGCATACCCTCAAACACATAGGTACTGGGAAGCAGGAGGGAGATTTTCTGGATCCAAAGCGGCAATACTGAGATGGGGTACATGGCGCCCGACAACGGCGCGATAATGGCGGGAATTGACCATACGAGCGCTTCAGCCGAGGGCCCGATACGCAACGTGATACCCACGGAAAAAAATCCAACCGCAACGGAAAAAATAAATAAGATCGCCAGAAACGGTATCAGGTAAAATCCAAACGCGAAAATATTAAACGCGAACAGCAACCACGCGAGCACACACATGGCGGCGATCGAGAACAGCACCCGCAAGATTGCCGTAGCGGTAAGTCCCACGATATACTCTCCCAGAGTCAATGGCGAAGAAAAGAGATTGACGAAATTGCGGGTCCAGACATCTTCGAGGAACGATACCGCGATGCCTTGCTGGGATCGCCAGATAAAATTCATCAGAATCACCGAGCCGATCAGGAACACGAAGGCGTTGAATTGCCCGCCCCCGGCCTTCTGGATAAAGACCGAAAGCGTTCCCCATACCACCAGGTCAATCGTCGGCCAATACAAGAGCCCCACCCAGCGCCCCCAGCTGCGCCGGTTTAAAATCACTTGCCGCAATACAATGCTATAAATTCTCGTGGGCGACATGGATAAATAATTCTTCTAAATCTTTTTTACCTTGTTGTTGCGGCAATTCACGCGGATTGCCTTCCAGGACGATCTTGCCGCGGGAGATAAACAGCACTCGGTCACATACTCGCGTAATCTCCGTCATGTCGTGCGATGTCCACAAAACGCTGGCATGCTCCGTACGCACATAATCAAGCAGGTGCCTACGAATGTCCTCCGCCGTGCTGGGATCAAGGGACGCGGTGGGCTCATCAAGGAGCAGAAGCTGGGGATGATTGAGGAGCGACTTGGCGATGCCCAGACGCGTCTGTTCGCCCGATGACAAAAATCCCGTGCGGTGATTGGCGAATTTTTCCAGGTCAAAGGCTTTGAGCGCGTGCGCGATCGCCGCCGGGCGATCGGCAATCTCATAGAGATACGAAAAAATCTTGAGATTTTCGCGGACCGACATATTCCCCGGCAGGTGCGCATACGTCGCGGCAAAGTTCACGTGTTCTTTGGGGGGAATCAGGATCTCTCCTTCAGTCGGCTCCACAAGTCCCAAGATCATATCGATGGTGGTCGTCTTCCCCGCGCCATTGGGACCAAGTAGCCCAAGAATCTCGCCGCTCGTCAAGGAGAATGACACGCCATCAACCACTCGCCGACCCGCATACGTTTTGACTAAATTTTTAACTTCGAGGATTGCCATGTTACTTGGGCAAATTCGACGGCGATGGCAGCCGCTTGCTCTCGATGCGATCCATTGTCACCTGGGTAAGCACAATATTGGTGGGAATATGGAAAAGCGTTGCCAGCTCTTCAGCCGAAAGAAGCATAGGTTCGTGAAAAAAACAAAGATTGAGCGGCAAGTGGGAATTATAGATTTTCCCCGCCAAGGTTTCCTCGGGGATAAAACGCCGACGATATTCATCGTACAGGGCAACCTGCTTCCAAAACAGTCGCCGCTTCGGAAAAAAGAAAGGAAATGAGTCCCACTCAACTTTCGTGCGCAGGCGATCAGGCTTGCGAAAACGCTGGTCGTCATTGCTAAACTGTGCGACATAGCCATAGATACCGCGGTTAAGCAGGTCTTGATTCCAAATGCCTCGGGGAGCGAAATAGATCATACGGATCGTAACATCAAAGCATGCCTTGCCTTTTTTCTCCTCGATGCGCTTAAGCGTTTTCTCCTCGCCCTGGGTACGAAAACGCAAACGGATTGCCGGACCATCTCCTTTGCCATGCTCATCACCTTGTGTCGCGTTTTTAAATTTATCAACGATTTTTTTAGCTCCCTCAAGCCAGTGCCCCTTGATGCCCTCTCTCGTATCGGGGGCAATCAAGTACTGCACCCACGCGGTTTCTTCCGGCTTCATCTTGCCGATAATTTCCAAAACACTCGCCATCGAGTCCAGAATTCTTCCCTTCTCATCGCCGACTTTTGGCTCAAAATCAATATAGGTATTAATAACATAGGCAGGATCCTTTTTTTGGACAATCTCTAAGCCATACAGCTCATAGCCATCGGCGCGAAGCTCTTGATACGTCGGTGGAAAGTCCTTGATATAATCGTGGTCGGCTTCCTTGATCTCAATATCGGGATACTGCGCGTAAAACGAAGATACGAAAGGATGCATGAGGGGCCGCGGAATACGCAAGTATAACCTGGTAACCTTGTTTGAGCCGACGATCTCGAGGCTGAACCATCGCGTGATCTCGCCGTCAATCCAGGTCTCCTTGGGACCGTCTTGCCGATTGCGAAGATTGTAAACGCTCGCAAAGACCTGCTCCATCGCTTTTGGGCCGCGGGTGGTTTCACGAGGGACCTGGATTTCCAACAAAACCCACTTAATCCGGCTTTTATAACCGGCCTGGCGCCAAAACATCCAACAGCTCCGCGCCATAGCGAATGTTGCAGCAAATAGAACCAAGTAAAAAACCCAGTCAATCCAACCCACGAATGCTTGAAAATAATGCATGAAATCAGTGGTCATTCCGGCAAGTTAGTCGGTGATGGCAGGCGCTTACTTTCGATGCGCTCCACGGTAGTCTGGGTAAGCACCACGTTCGTGGGAATATGAAACAACGTCGCCAGTTCTTCCACGCTCAGCGCCATCGGCTTATGGAAAAAGCACCAGCACCAAAAATATGAGTTATACAATTTTCCTGCAAATGTTTCTTCCGGCACGAAGCGATTGAGAAATTCGTCATACAGCGCATGGCGCCTCCAATACCCCCGTAGGTTGTGAAACACCCACGGAAAATAATACCACTCCGCTTTGGTCATCACGTGAACATTGCGTTCGAGAACTTGGTAGTCATGGCGGAATTGATTGAAATACGTCTGAATGCCACGATACCCGATGTTAAAGTTATAGATTTCTTTTGGTGCAATATACAAGTAACGAATCGTTGTCTCAAAGGCGCCCCGTTCTCGCTTTTCCTCAAGCCGCTTGATGACACCTTCCTCGCCGGGCGTGCGAAAGCGGAAACGATACTGCGGCTTGCCTTCCCGGTCTTGGCCAAGCTGCTGGGTCGTATTCCGAAGGCTCTCAAGCGTATGTTCAAGCTCTTCTTCCCAATGCTTATGAATATCGGGCACGAGGATAAACTGCACGGCAATCATTTCCGATTCATGAAGATTACTGACGAGCTCCAGTAACACCGAGAAGGGATCAATGATGCGCCCTTTTTCATCACCGGTCTCCTGCTCAAATTCAGAGTACGTTCGGATAGAAAAGGCCGGTGGTTTTGTCTGTAAAAGCTCATTGCCCCAAAATTCATAGCCTTGGGCCGCCAGCTCATCATAGGAAGCGGGAAGGGCGGCGGGGTAAGGATCCGCAGTCTCAATGATTTCAATCTCCGGGTAGTTAGCATAGAGCAATCCCTCCACCGCGGGCGCAAGCCGATACGATACCCGCATATAAAAGCGTACCTCATTGTTTTTTCCAATAATATCTATGACATGCCAGCGGGGCACCTCCCCTTCCCAGTATTTCTTATACGGACCGTTGGGTCGATTTGCTAAGGGAAAAAGTGCGGCAAAAAACTGCTCCATGGCTTTGGGGCCCTTCAGCACTTCCCGGGGAATTTTGATCTCAAAAAAAACCCAGGGGATGTTTTTGCGACTGGTTTTGTAGCATTCTTCGCGCCAAAACATCCAGCAGCTCCACGCCACCGGCACCGAAATGGCAAACGCGATGATATAGAGGACCCAGTCAAGATACACCACAATATCCCAGAGTCCCGTGAGCAGGCTTCCCATGGTTTTAGTATACCAGAGATGCGAAAATTATGCCTCCTTGAGTGCAATATGGCCTTCGGCGGTTTCTTGGAAAAGCTTTTTGTCCTGCATGCCGAGGACGACGGTGTTGGGCTTCACCATGCGTGCAGCCATCACATGGGCGATGATTTTGTCCTTGGATTGCGGACCCTCGCTCCGGAGCAAATTGGCGATCACTTCCTTGACCGTGCCCGGTTCATAGCCCCACTCGGAAAGGCCGTAGATGCCGCGACCGACGAGGACGAAGCGATTGTCTTTGATAAGCTCGTTATGCACCGTCTGGACATGGGCTTTGCGAGTGCCAAAATTGGCGGAATTGATCAACTGGGTAATTTCGCGAAAATGCTTGGGCGCGCCCTCTTTTTTAAGAACCAAAAATGATTTATCGCGGACGCCGCGCGGCTTGATTTCCGGCCATGAGGTCAGTCCCACTTCATTGAAAACATTTTTGCCGATATTTTTGGAAACGGAAAGATAGGATGCCAAGGAGGGAGTCATCGCCTCGGATTCCGGCATAACCTGCTTTTGCTTTTCGAGCATGGTTACAAATTGCGCGACTTCAGAGCGAAATGCTTCCGCACGCTCCGGCGTCACGCTCCAAAACGCGTGGAAGTCATTATCTTCCAATGAGCGGTCAAATTGCTTGGCAAGGGTCAAAATAAAGACCAGCGAGGCATTGGTCGGGGTCTCTTCGCTGCTTCCGGAAAATCGCGAAAAAAGCTCATCCTCGCGGACAACGCCGTCACTCGATTCGAGGATCTCCCGGGCAAGCACGATAAACGGACGGATTTGAGTACCGGCTCCCTCGAGCGATTCACGGATCTGCGCCAGGGAAGCTTCTTCAATCTGACGCACTCGTTCACGGGTAATCTGGTAGCTTACGCCGATGGACTCCAGAGTCTCCTTCGCGCCCGTTTTCAGCCCAAAGCGCCGCCCGATAATCTCGCGATTCCTGGGGTTTAGCCCCGAAGTAAGCTGGGAAACGATCTTTTTGATGTGGCTATTGCTTTCGGTCATATACGTAGAATTAAGATATCATATTCTTGTTTTTTCGTCAACTCTATGCCTTTTTGCGCCTTTGATGCCACCAGACGACGATCGGTGAAGCGACGAAAATCGAGGAATACGTGCCGGCGACAATTCCGATAATAAGCGCCAGCGCAAAGTACTTGATCGACTCCCCGCCAAAGAAGAAAATGGCCAACAAGCTCAAAAGCGTCGTCATAGAGGTGTTGATGGAGCGGGTCAGCGTCTGCATGATGCTTTTATGCATCAACTCGGGGAAGGATTCTTTGCTCCCATAGCGAATGACATTTTCCCGAACACGGTCAAAGACCACCACGGTATCGGAAACGGAATACCCGAGAATCGTAAGCGCAGCGGCGACAAACACCGCGCCGATCTCCGCGATACCATAGTATCCCAAGAGCGAAAAAACACCGATGGGAATGATGAGATCATGCAAGAGTGCGAATACCGCCGCGATCCCAAGCGCCCATGGAGAAAGCACGCGCGACATACTTCGAAACACAAACGAGATATAGATGATAATCGCGGCGAGCAAGATAACAACCGCCTGAATGCTTTTTGTTTTGAGTTCCTTGCCGACAATCGGCCCGATATTATCAAAACGCTGCTGGGTGACAGGCCCGTGCTTTGCAGAAAGTGTCGTGATGATTTCCTGGCGCTTTTCGTCGGTGATCGTCCGAGACCGGATGATGATATTCGTATCTCCTGAAGCAAGCACGGTGGCATCGGGAATCGTAATCGCTTCCGAAGGCCTTCCCTTTTCAAACTTTAGCTCCAGCACCGATCCGCCACGAAAATCTGCGCTCAAAAAACTTCCCCCGGTTTTACTCCATACCACACCGGCCACCACCAACGCGGAGATGGTCAAGAGCACGGAAAACACGAAGAAAATTTTGTAGACGGGTCTCATGTTTAGAATAACCATTTCTTATTGGCGAACCAGGGTCCCTTGGCAAGATTGGTAAACGCGCGGGTTACTACGATAGAGCTGAACAAGCTCATCAGCACCCCGATGCCCAGGGTCAGCGCGAAGCCTTTCACGATTGAGGTGGTGAAGATATAAAGAATCGCGGAGCCAAGGAGCGTTGTCACATGGCTGTCACGGATCGAGTACCACGCGCGATGAAAGCCCTCGTGGATCGACTGCGGGAGCGTCCGCCCCGCCTTGAGTTCCTCACGCAATCGCGCGAAAATCAGCACGTTGGCGTCCACCGCAATACCGAGCGAAAGTATGAACCCGGCAATACCCGCAAGCGTGATGGTGACTGGAAGGAGTTTATAAATCGTAAGCACCAGAATCGTGTAGATGATCAGCGCCAACACGGCCGCAACTCCTGGCAAACGATAAAACAGGATCATAAAAAGCGCAACGGCGAGAAGCGCGTAGAGCCCGGCACGAAGCGACGTGGACAACGACTCAGCCCCCAATGACGCACCGATCGTCTGCTGAGAGATCAGGGTGATCGGTACGGGCAAGGCGCCAGCGTTGAGCCGCCCCACGAGATCTTTGACTTCCTGCAGCATGAACTGGCCGCTGATAATGGCTTTGCCATCGGTGATCTCGGACTGCACGATGGGAATGCTGATCGGCTGGCCATCCAAAAAAATCGCGACCGGCTTATTGAGATTCTTCCGAGTAATCTCAGCAAAAAGCTTGGTTCCTTCATCGGTGAGATTAAGTTCAACTTGGGGTTGGTTCGTCGTCGGATCATTCTGCCACGCTGATTTTTTGAGGTGTCTACCCGTCAAACCCGTAGGAATAAACGACGCGCTTGCGGTATCGTCGCTTAGCTCTCGGAACTCCAAGAACGGCGTCTGGCCGATGAGGCTTTTTGCTTCATCAATGTCCTGGATCCCGGCAAGCTCGACGATCAGGCGATCATTGCCCTCGATCTGGACATTTGGCTCGGAAACGCCGAATAAATTGACGCGGCGCTCGATGACATCGCGAACGCTCGCCATAGCAGCCTTTGGATCCTGATTGAGATCTGAGAGATCGGCTTGATACTCCAGGTGCGCCCCCCCTTGCAAATCAAGACCAAGCCGAAATGGCGGGGCAAACGTAAGATGCGGCGCGTTGACTTTGTCGGCAATTTTATCCCATGCCTGTGGATAGACAAAAAAGCCCAAAAAAATGGAAACTAGAATGATGATGAGTAGCGAAAGCTTTGAGGTCATGGATTAATCGAGTTTTTCACGTGTCGTCTTGGGTTTTTGCTTTTCCAACCACGCTTTCACATACAACGTAGCACGAACATCATCTTCGTTGTATTTGAGGATTTTGTCAAGAATGGCAGGGTCTTTCGTTTTGAGATACTCGTTGTACCACACGACTGATTCCGCCCCTCCGGCGTCCTGGGATTGCCACTGAAATCCGAGATATTTAGCCACGTCTTTGAGGCTATAAAAATAAAGCGGCAACACGACTGCCTCGGTGGTTATTTTGAGAAGATCAATCGCATGGCTTTTAAATTTAGCATCGAGCTCCAGAGAAATCCCGTACTCCTTGGCAAAGCGATCAAAGACCTGGCGTTCATAGTACGAATAGTGGTAGATCACAAAGTCATCCAGTCCCTCGAGAAAATTCAAAAATTCACGCCAGATTCGCTCTTCGTCGTGTTTGTCTTTGGCAAGAAATGCTTGGTACTCTGTTTTCGTTCCTCGTTTGATCAGCACGCCGAGCAAATAATCAATGCCACCCGTCGGATCCGACTCGATATCAAAATAGATCTCGGTGGCGACGACCGGAAAATCGGGTTTCTTCAAGATCATCGGCTCATTGGTCAGTAAAACATTGGCCTGATTATGAAAGCGCAGGATTTTGTCGAATTGCCAATCCTCCAGTTGGCTCGCCAAATCATCCATCTTGGCAACCGCGAGATCTTTTACCGTATGAATGCCGAGCTCGTAGAGCCGTCGCTGGTCATTTTGGCTCAAGCGATGGACGAGCGAAACATCGTCACAGCCCTTGGTATCTTCCAGGCACAGCGAATACCACGGCGATTGTTTGCAGGAGCTTTTGAGAAATGGCGGCGGCTTTTCGCCTTCCAGGACGCGCTCGATGCGCTCGCGGGTCAAGTGAAAATAATCAAGAAAATCATCGACGACAAAGCCCTGCTCTTCGCCCGCGGCATTAATGATGTACGCTTCGCGGGGCAGTACCCCTTGAATTCTTTCCAAAATGACCGAATAGAACGCGAGCTGAAACTTGTGCTCGTCTTTGATCTCGGCACTGCTCTTGATATCATAGACGACGTAGTAGTGATCGCCGAACGCTGACTTCATCCCTTTTTCGATCGGCCGAGCTTCTACTGACCTTCCCCACCTGACTTAACAACTGTTCGCCTCTCTGGTATGCTGA
>ERZ1292623.431-Hain-H51-01um-R1-431-length-45610-cov-11_pt1 | contig 45610 bp, 59 predicted proteins | sample MGYA00564398_ERZ1292623 | MGnify/ENA primary metagenome ERZ1292623 (study PRJEB36523, sample SAMEA6512633) | groundwater metagenome | collected 2019-01-07 | study: AquaDiva: Metagenomics assemblies of 32 groundwater samples
AAAGATTTATAGAAAAAAGACCGCCTGAAGTTTTTGATATTCTTGAGGAAATTACGAAGAATCATCCAGTTCTACTCAACCGTGCCCCTACACTTCACAAGCTTGGAATTCAAGCTTTCTTCCCTGTTTTAATTGAAGGAGCTGCAATAAGTCTTCACCCTTGTGTTTGTGCAGGATATAATGCTGATTTTGACGGAGACCAAATGGCAGTCCATATTCCGCTTTCAACTATGGCTAAGGAAGAGGCGATAAATCTTATGATGCCAAGGCACAATTTGTTAAAGCCAGCAGACGGAAGCCCGATAACTCTCCCGAACAAGGAAATGGCTGTGGGAGTTTTCTATCTTACAAGTGTTGATGAAAATCTTGAAAAAGATGAAGAAAGCGTTTTTGAATCTCCTCAGGAAGCTCTTCTTGTGCACGGACTCTCTAAGATTAAATACAGACAGCTTATAAGAGTACGGATTGATGGGGAAATTATTGAGACAACTATCGGAAGAATAATGTTTAATGAAAAACTTCCAAAGACCATAGGATTTATAAACGAACCTGTAAAAGCCTCAGGAATTAAGAAAATTATTACTCACGCAATTGCCAACTATACACCTTTGGAAGTAGAAGCTTTGATTGACAATGTAAAAACTCTCGGATTTTACGGCTCAACAATCTCAGGAATTTCCGTTTCCGTATTTGATAACAAAATGGTCGAAGGAAAAGAAAAAAGGATTGACGAAGCTGAAGAGAAAATAAAAGAAATTGAAACAGAATACCAGCAGGGGCTTGTCACAAATGAGGAAAGAAAAAGGCTTGAGAATAATGTTTGGCTTGGTGTGACAGATGATTTGGCAGACAAAACATGGGCAGCTCTTAAGTCAGATAATCCAATTAAAATAATTATTGACTCAGAAGGTGCCCGTGCCGGTAAAGAGCAGGTCAAGCAGCTTAGTGCCATGAGAGGACTTATTCTTGATCCTATGGGAAAAATAGTCGAGCTTCCTATTAAGTCCAACTTCCGGGAAGGACTTTCAATTTTTGAATACGTAGCATCAGCAAGAGGTTCTCGAAAAGGTTTGACAGACTCGGCCTTGAAGACCGCAAATGCAGGCTATCTTACACGAAGATTGGTCGACGTGTCTCATGACGTAATTATAAGAGGAGAAGATTGTGAAACCAAAAACGGAATTGTTATTTATAGAGAAGACGCGGATAGGACTGCAACGTTTTATGACAGAATCCTAGGAAGAGCTGCAATAGGAAATATAGTCTCAAAAAAGACTAAGAAAATTCTTGTTAAAGAAGGAGATGTAATAGATGAGGCAAAAGCAGATATTATTACACGTGATGAAATAGCAGAAATCCACGCAAGATCTCCTCTTACTTGCGCAATGGAGTACGGCATTTGCGCTTTGTGCTATGGATGGGATTTCTCAACCAAGAGGAAAGTAGAACATGGAGTCCCTGTCGGAGTAATGGCAGCGCAATCTATCGGAGAGCCGGGAACTCAGCTTACTATGAGAGTCAGGCATTTTGGAGGAGTTGTTATGTCAGATGTTACGCAAGGACTTCCGCGTGTTGAGGAACTTTTTGAAATGAGAACACCGAAGAATCTTTCGCCTGTTTCTGATATTTCAGGAAAACTTGAAATTGAAAAAGCAGAAGACGGATATCTACTCAAAGTTAAAAATTCAAGAGTAAAACCGCCCGAAGAGCGTGAATATTTCATACCGCTTGCCTCAGAACTTATGGTAAAAGACGGAGATGCTATTTCTACAGGGGCTCAGCTTGCCGCAGGATATCTTGATCCGAAAGATATCTTAAAGATTAAAGGAATTGTAGAAGCACAGAGATATATAATTCTTGAAGCGCAGAAAGTCTATGAATCTCAGGGAATTGGAATTAATGATAAGCATTTCGAGGTAATCCTGCGAAAAATGTCTGATAAGGTAATTGTTGAGACCGTCGGAGATACTTCTTTAATTCCGGGTGACTTTATCACCAAAGTGAAATTTGAAGAAATTAATGCCGAAGTATTGTCACAAGGCGGAGAGCCCGCAACAGCAAGGCAAATACTTCTGGGAATTACCAAGTCGTCACTATTTTCTGATTCGTGGCTTTCCGCCGCATCCTTCCAGGAAACAACTAAAGTTCTGACAGAAGCAGTTCTTCAAGGACAGGAGGACAGACTTATGGGGCTTAAAGAAAATGTAATTATAGGAAGACTAATTCCTGTAGGTAATAGTAATGACGAGGAGTTAATTTCTACTGAAGGAGAAAATGTTTTTAAGACCGAATCTCCCCCGACAGTTGACTCCGATAAAATCGGAGTTGAACAGAACCCCGTAAATGAAGTATAATATCACGACAAATAAAATATCAAATATAGAATATAAAATATTTTATCTTTAATTTTTAATATTTAATATAATAATCATGCCAACTTTATCACAGCTTGCCAGACATGGCAGGAAAAGAAAAATAAAAAAGACTAAGTCTACGGCCTTGAAAAGACTTTTTAATGCTAAAGACCAGAAGTATTCTCAGGTCGCTGCTCCTCAAAAAAGAGGGGTAGTAACTCTTGTAAAAACCATGACTCCAAGAAAACCAAATTCAGCGCTTCGTAAAGTGGCGCGTGTAAAACTTTCAAACAAAATGGAAGTTACAGCTTATATTCAGGGAGTCGGACATTCACTTTCCGAGCACGGGATAGTAGTTGTCAAGGGCGGAAGAGTCAAGGATTTACCCGGAGTCAAATACCATATTATAAGAGGGAAATTTGACCTTGCAGGAGTTGAAGGACGAAAAACATCAAGAAGCAAGTATGGTACGAAGAAAGGTTTGGGTGGAGGAGGATCAACAAAGCCGGCAGTGGCAGCACCAGCACCCGAAGCACAGCCCGCGGAATAATTTTCTAGTATCTATTATCTAATAACTAAACCATGAGACATAAAAAGACAAAAAAAAGAGAGCTAGAACCGGATAAAATTTACAACAGTAAATTAGTTGCGAAGTTTATCAATAACCTGATGCGCGATGGTAAGAAAACAATTGCGCAGAAAGTTTTCTATGATGCCCTTGAACTTATCAAAGAAAAAGGGAAAGATCCTCTTGAGACCTTTGAAAAAGCAGTCGCTATTATTGAGCCAAGGCTTGAAGTTAAGGCACGAAGAGTTGGGGGAGCAAATTATCAGGTGCCTATTGAAGTAAGAGGCGAGAGAAAAATGTCTCTTTCTATCCGTTGGATTATTCAGGCTGCGGCTTCGCGACCAAGTAAGGAATATCACACTTTTTCAGAAAAACTTTCAGCAGAGCTTATGGATGCGATTGAAAATAAGGGAGAGGCGATTAAGAAAAAAGACGTAATGCACCGCATGGCAGAGGCGAACAAAGCCTTCGCTCACTTCCGCTGGTAAGCCCCATCTGATTTTGTGTAATAATAGAACCGTGAAGAGTTTTCTTCGAGCTTATCACATTATTTTTGCTTTAGTTCTTGCTTATACACTTGGCTTTCTCTTTATCCACACGCCGGTCATAGAATTCTTTAGTTACATCTCCAATCTTGTCGAGATTTTATTAGTCGGGATTTTTCTTTATCTTGGATTGGTGAATTCGGAGAAACAAAAAGACTTAACCTCATTGCGGGGAGCGGTCGTGGTTTACATAATCGCAATAAGCTTGGCTTTTATAATACTTCTCGAGAATCAAGTTTCTGTGCGGTTTTCTTGGGTAAGTTTCGTCCAACATAGACTTACGCCCATTGTAGTTCTTCTTGAATGGATATTAAATCCTCCGACTCGCAAGCTTAAGATAATTGATACTTTTAAATGGCTTATTTTCCCCACGCTATATTTTATTTGGGCAATGATAAGAGGAGGATTTATTGACGGTTGGTATCCTTATAGATTTTTTGATCCTAGAATTGTAGGATTCGATGGAGTCCTCAAATATTTTGTCGGCCTTCTCATCGGAGGCTGGATTATTTCTCTGATTACAATCTTCATCGGCAACAAACTCAGGAAGAAGTAAAAACTGCGAAGCCGCGAAGATGGCCGTCGAATTGTTTTCCCATCGATTTTTCCAAAGTTTTTATATCTGCCTCCCAAGAAGCTTTGCTTCCGATTCCAGGATCGCAAAAAGTTACTTTTGGTCCATTAATAGAAGAAATTAAACAAAAGTGTCCGTTATCTCTGTCTTTATAAAAAGGTTTTAACCAATAATTAGCCATAATATCATTGTTTTTTTTAAGATTCTCTTCGATAAAAGATTTGACGTCTTTTATTTGATTTATATAGAATACTTCGCTTTTTAGATTGAGTTTGTGTTTTTTGAAAAAAGCCTTTATTTTTTGTTCTTTAAATTCTCTAAGCCAAAGTCCTGTAATTTTTTCATTTTTTATTGTCCTAAGTTTTACGGTAAATGAATCTTTAACTTTCGGAGTGATTCTTGCTCCGAGCTCTTCGGCAATTATTTCCTGATCAATCCATTGATTAGTTCTTCGCAAAATAACCATCTGGAGACAAGTCGGTCCACAAAGAAAACGTTTCTGAACGAGATGTTTATATTCTGGTTTAAGCTTAAAGAGCATATTCCTGCCTTGGTTTGTTTGGGAAGTTTACTAGATCAAATAAGACAAAAGCTCTTGGTTTAATTTTGTAAAATCTATGCGGAGATTCTTTGGAGCTTATAAATTTATCAATGATCTTCTTAGGAAAAATTCTTCCTTCATAAAACGATCTTGCTTTTTTAATATCTTGTCCATCAGTAAGAAGTTTTGCATCTCCTTCCAATTGTAAACCTCTGGGATCATCTTTCGGAGTCTGAGGCATGACTATTACTGCTGATACTTTGGGATTTTTAATTACTTCTTTTGAGTGACGTCTTGTGGTTGAAGAAAACCAATAGATATTTAAGTTTTCGTCTGAGGCAAACCAAACGCTGCAAGTCCAAGGCTGATTATCTACAGAAGTTGAAAGTTGCATCAACTTTGCTTCTTTTAAATATTTTTCAATTAATTTTCTCAAATCCATAGCCAGATTTTATAATGTTTCTGTAAACCAATCAATCATGATTTTTGTGTAGGTTTCATTTACTCCTGGATTGCGGAGCGAATGATCAGCGCCTTTTAGCCATTCGAGCTTCTTGTTCTTTGATCCGGCATGATCAAAATATCCTTGAATAATTTTTGGAGGACAAGTGTCATCCAGTTCGCATCCTACTACCAGAAGATCGCCTTTGTATTTTTCAATTGCTCTTATATATTTATTATCAAGCGCTCTGTCAGAAAATCTATATTTTCTCCTGGATTCAGTAGTTTTATCGCTCCAATCAAAAGGTTTTTCAAACCAGTTGTCTTCATAAACAGCAGGGGCTTGTAAGACCATTGATTTTACTTTTCTTTCGGATGCAATAAGAGGTGCATTTCCTCCGCCAAAACTGTGAGCACATATTCCAACTCTGTCTTTATCAACAAAATCTTGGTTGTAAAGAAAATCAAAAGCCAGAAGAGAATCATCCAGAAAGTCTTTTAAAGAAAGAGTCCCGAGTTTTCCATCACTTCCTCCGACGCCTCTCAGATCGAAAACTAAAGATCCGATTCCTTTTTCTGAAAGTTTCAGAGCTCTTTCCAAATGGCGAGGTTTACTTTGGCTTATCATCCCATGATAGAAAACTACTGCAGGAACTTTTTTATTGTAATCAGGTTTAATAATCGTTCCTGAAAGATTATATTTACCACTTTTTATTTTTACCGACTCCATTTTCATTAATTGCATTATATCATTCTCTAGCCATAGATTCGAAAATGTGATATACTCAACTTTGATAAATTCGTTCCGTTAAGGGCGGGATCGGATTTATTTTTTTAATTATGGCAGATACAAAAAATCAGGAAGTTACACTAGATAAGATAAGAAATATCGGTATTATTGCTCATATTGATGCAGGTAAAACCACTACTACCGAGCGTATTTTGTTTTATACCGGAAAAACCTACAAAATCGGAGATATTGATGAGGGAAATACTCAGATGGATTGGATGGAGCAGGAAAAAGAGCGGGGAATTACTATCGTCTCCGCCGCAACTACCGCGTATTGGAAGGGTTATAGAATAAATATTATTGATACTCCCGGCCACGTAGATTTTACCGCAGAAGTAGAGCGTTCGCTTCGTGTTCTTGATGGAGGAATTACTGTTCTTGATGCAGAAGAAGGAGTTCAGTCACAATCTGAAACCGTCTGGAGACAGGCAGATAAATATAAAGTTCCGCGTATTTGTTTTGTAAATAAAATGGATAAGCTTGGTGCAGATTTCCTCGCAACAATAAAAAGTATTGAAGAAAGGCTTGGAGCCAATCCAGCGATTATGGTTTTGCCAATCGGAGCCGAGAATACATTTAAAGGAACTGTAGATCTACTAACTAGAAAATCTTTCATTTGGGGTTCGGATGACCTAGGTGCGAAATTTGAAGAGTCGGATGAAATCCCGGCTGACATGAAGGAGCAAGTTGAGGAGTACAGAAATAAACTTATTGAGAAAATCTCAGAAACTGATGACAAGCTTCTGGAGCAATATCTTGGCGGAGAAGAGCCTACGGTTGATGAATTGAGAGCAGCGCTTAGGCGCGCAGTCATTGCATATAAATTAGTTCCGATTTACGCAGGAAGTTCCCTAAGGAACAAAGGGGTTCAACCCCTACTTGATGCTGTTATTGATTATCTTCCATCTCCTGTAGATCTTGATGAAGTTAAGGGTATCAATCCAAAAACAGAAGAAGAAGTTGCAAGAAAATTGGTGCCTGAGGAAGCAATGTCAGGTCTTGCATTTAAAATTCAGATTGATCCTCATGTAGGAAAACTTACTTATTTTAGGGTTTATTCCGGAAAAATTACATCCGGTTCCTACATTTACAACAGTACGAAAAATGTACAGGAAAGAGTCGGGCGAATTCTACTTATGCATGCGAATTCCCGTGTGGAGCTTAAAGAAGCCAAGGCTGGAGAAATAGTTGCTTTGGTCGGTCTTAAAGATACTGTGACAGGAGATACGCTTTCAGATGATAAAAATCCTATTATTCTTGAGAAGATTTCATTTCCGGATCCTGTTATTTCTCTTGCAATTGAGCCCAAAACCAAAATCGATCAGGAAAAATTGGGATTGGCTTTGAAAAGATTGTCCGAAGAAGATCCGACATTTGTTATCAAGACCAATCATGAAACAGGACAGACAATAATTTCAGGAGTCGGAGAGCTTCAGCTTGAGGTTATGGTCGATAGAATGAAAAGAGAGTTTGGCGTTTTGGCAAATGTGGGAGCACCTCAGGTTGCATACAAAGAAACTATCGCTCAGGAAGCCCAAGCTGAAGGAAAATATATCAAACAATCGGGAGGACGCGGACAATACGGGCATTGTTTCCTTCGGGTTACGCCAAAACCTCGCGGAGAAGGATATGAATTTGTTGACGCAATAAAAGGAGGAGCAATTCCTGCTGAGTTCGTAAAAGCAGTTGAGAAAGGTATAGTTGAGACCATGGAAAACGGAGTTCTTCTTGGATATCCGATGGTTGATATGACTGTTACCTGCTATGATGGCAGTTATCATGATGTTGATTCTTCAGAAATCGCCTTTAAAATTGCAGCTTCTCAGGCTCTCCAGGCAGCTACTAAGAAAGCAAACCTTACGCTTCTTGAGCCTATTATGAAAGTTGAAGTTACGACCCCGTCTGATTTTATGGGAGATGTTATAGGTGATCTTTCTGCAAAGCGCGCACAAATTTTAGGAACTGAGGAAAAAGGAAAAACGACTGTCATCCTGGCGATGGCTCCGCTTGCCGAACTTTCGGGATATATCACAACGCTTCGCTCAATGTCACAGGGCCGGGCTTCTGCCTATGTGGAGCCTTCTCACTATGAAGAAGTTCCGAAAAATATTGTTGAAGCAATGCTTGCCAAATCAACATTTACCGGAAGAGTTTCAGCTCAAGGATAAACTTGAAATTATCTTCAAAAGTTTTATAATAACGTCTTAAAGAAGTTTATGACAGAAAAAAGACCAGTTTTCGATCCTACTGTACAAGGTAATATTCCGCAATTTCCTTCCGAAGAATGGTTCAAGGAAACTCTTGGTGAAGATTATCGCCAGCTTGTTAGCCAACAGCTGTATTCGGTTGGACTTTTAGATGAAGGAGAAGATTTAAAACTGGATCCCGTAAAAAATGATAACCAGGTAGACGATAGACATTTTCTATATGAAGGAGTAATTAAAGGAAATTTTGTATCAGTCTGTTTGCTTAAAGACGATGGATATGCCGCAACTTCTGTCAATCCAAATAGTGAAACAGATATTTATCTGCTTAAAGGCTCATTAGATTTAACATTGTATTATTGGGAATCTGGGGAAAAAGATGAATTTATAGAATTGACTGAAGACAACAATCATTTTAGAATTGAACCAGATGTCCATTTTATGGTTCATTCAGGTATAATTGATTCAAAAGACCTAGCTTTTTATATAGAAGTAACGCCTATTTCTGATGATCAAACTTCCTTCTAACAATAGTTTGATTTTTTTTGCAAGGTCCGACCTTGTAATTTTGGAAAAATCCAGATCCTTCACGATGTTCAGGATGACTTTTTTAAAATTCCCTCTTGACGCAGGTTCAAAAATATTGTATTATCTTTTCTAGCCTTAATTTGTTTAAGGTCTATTTTTTTCTTGTAAAAATTTTATAAAATATGGCAGACGCAAAGAAATTTGAACGAAACAAACCGCACGTAAACGTCGGTACCATTGGTCACGTTGATCATGGTAAGACTACTCTAACTGCAGCTATTACTACCGTTCTTGCAAAGAAAGGTTTGGCAACTGCCAAGAAATACGAAGATATTGACAATGCTCCTGAGGAAAAAGCAAGAGGGGTCACGATCAATATTTCTCACCAGGAATACGAAACAGAAAAAAGACATTATGCCCACATCGATGCTCCGGGTCACGCAGATTACATAAAAAACATGATTACAGGTGCCGCTCAGATGGATGGTGCAATTCTTGTAGTTTCTGCTCCTGACGGACCTATGCCACAGACACGGGAGCACATTCTCCTTGCCTATCAGGTAGGAGTTCCTGCGATTGTAGTTTTTCTTAACAAATGCGATATGGTTTCCGACGAAGAACTTCTTGATCTGGTTGAGATGGAAGTCCGGGAACTTCTTACCAAGTACAAATATCCGGGAGACAAAGTCACGATAGTAAGAGGATCAGCTCTTAAGGCACTCGAAGGAGACGCAGAAGCAGAAAAGCAAATTTTGGCTCTTATGGATGCAGTAGATAAAGATATTCCAACACCAGAGAGACCGCTTGATAAGCCATTCCTTATGCCTGTTGAGGACGTATTTTCAATTAAAGGAAGAGGAACAGTTGTAACAGGAAGAATTGAGCGAGGCAAGGTTAAGATAAATGAGACAGTAGAAATCGTCGGAATTAAAGCAACCAAATCAACTGTTGTTACAGGAGTAGAAATGTTCCGAAAACAACTTGATGATGGACAGGCAGGAGATAACGTAGGTTTGCTTCTCCGGGGAATTGAAAAGGACGATGTAGAAAGAGGACAGGTCGTTGCAAAACCGGGAAGTATTACTCCTCACAAAGAATTTGAAGCAGAAGTTTACATTCTTACCAAGGAAGAGGGCGGACGGCACACACCGTTTTTCACAGGATACAGACCACAATTCTATATCCGAACTACAGATGTTACCGCAGAAGTAGCACTTCCTAAGGGAGTAGAGATGGTCATGCCCGGAGACTCAACCAAGATGACAGTAAAACTTATTGTGCCCGTAGCTCTTGAAGAGGGAGTAAGGTTTGCTGTACGAGAAGGTGGAAAAACCGTAGGCGCAGGCGTGATTACGAAAATATTGGCGTAATCAAAGTCCCTCCAAAATCGCCCCTTGAGGCGTATTCGAATAGAATTGAAAAGCTGAAAGGTAAGATTGGTGGGAAGTTGTTACCAAGATTTTAGCTTAATTTCCCCAATTGTCATTCTGAGCAAAGCGAAGAATCTCCCTTAATTTCCATTTTCTCTTGTACTTTTTGCCGAAAAAGTACCAAAAACTCTTGCCACGCTTAGTCTCATGCTTTCAAAGTTTTGCTCGCTTGTCACGGGTCCCAGTCTAAAGACATCCCGTAACGACTCTCTCAACTTCTCATGCATTCGACGTACAGAGTGGCAAATGAAAACTTATTGACAAATTATCTTTTGCGCGTATAATATCCCCATTATGACTGAAATAGTTGAATCTAGATTGTCGGATGCAGAGACGAAGACTTTTATAGAAATACTTGGCGAAAAGGGTGCCGTAGCCACGGTTTCAGGTGGGCAGATTGAAGGGCAAGGTCTTATAACTACGATTAAGCTAGGAGAACCTGTTTCTTTCCTAATAGTATTAAAACAAAGATGGATAGGCTTTGACCATGATGATACAACCGAAAGGTCTGTTGAAAGAACTGTTTATACAATGAACGATGAGCATGCCGAATTGATTGTGGAGGCAAAAGCTAGAGCATTGGGCAAAGAAAGCAATCAGAAACCTCACAATGAGCCACGTCTTGGAGAAAAAAGCAGGGAGAAATGGAAAAATGCACCTGATGATGCTGGGATAATTTTTGATAAAGCTTCTGACCCAAGAATGATGGGCAAATCACCGGAACAGATTATTAATGAGAGAATGAATGAGGCATTTGATTCACAGCAGGGCGATTCTCTTATTGACGAATCGGCCTCAATTCTTCAAGCAGATATATCAGGAGATTAAGCTTCTTTCTTCTTGAATTATTTGCTTTGAGCCTGTATTCCTCTTTATACTTTTATACCGACAAAAGTACCAAAAACTCCTGACAAGCCTCACCGGATTGTCAAAAATAGAGAAATATAAATAATTCTTGCTAAATTCTCCCTTCTATTGTAAAATAGCATATTAGTTTTAAGTTAGCTTTTAATTTTGCACTTTAAGTTATTAGTTATTTATCATGCCAAAAGGTAGAATACGAGTACGTTTAAAAAGTTATGATGCCCGAGTAATTGACCTCTGTTGCCAGCAGATCTTAGATACTGCAATTAGAACTGGTGCAAAGGTCGTAGGTCCTATTCCTCTTCCCACCAAAAGAAGCGTTTATGCAGTCAACAAATCCCCATTTATAGATAAAGATGCACGAGACCATTTCGAAATAAAAGTTCACAAAAGACTTATTGATATAATGTCTCCGACAGAAAAAACAATTGATTCTTTAACTCACCTAGAGCTTCCCGCAGGTGTAAATATTGAGATAAAGATGTAATAGTTTGATATACTTGACTTTGTTTGATATAATTCCCATATAGTGGTTACAATTACAGAGGCTCGGCCTCCCTTATCGCCCTCAGAGGTTGGGTTTTCTATTTCCCCTATCTCGAAAGAAGAATCTCCATTGTATGAAATCTACAGTTTTGCAAAAGATGCTATCGTTGATAACGAAGAAGCATTGCGGGAAAGTATTACTGTTGAAAAGCCCTTTGAAGAGTCCCTCTTTTCGTATGAAATAATTATTGACGGGGAACATATTTTAGTTGACTTCAAGCCTAACGGAGAAGAAATTGATGCAGAAACTTCATTTTATTATGGCGCAAGCCCAAATGGAACAACAGGAAGATTATTTAGTAATGCAAAAGAATTAATGACAGAAGTGGCAAATGCACGCGGCAAATCGGTAAATTACAGATTTGTAACAAATGATCCAGAGCTCAAATTATGGGCAATTGCTCCTGATGGAGGAAACGCTGTATTTGAATGGGATGAGACGGCGCTTTTTAGAGGACGGCTAGAGGCTTCAAGAAAAATTATTCCAATTCCTACAAACGGCCACAAAAAGTAAAATTTTCATTGGTGTGAATATTGAGATTAAGATGCAGGCGCCCTATAGTTTGCAATTTATCCTCAAAACTGATAGAATTTCCTCGTTTATGACAAGTCCAACCGAATCAGAATGGAAAAGGTCAAGGATCGGCAGCGGTCTTGAACGCTCACACACTGAGCTGTCAGGAGCGGAAATTTCGGAATATTTAGATCCCGCGATTGGAAGAGTTCTTTTTGTGGAATCTTATCCTGGAATTCAAAGAACGAGATACGAATATGCAGAACCTGGCACAAATTCATCTAATTTTTCGAACATTGATACTCCAGAGACTTTGGTTTTAGCAAATGACGGAAGTTTTACTTTACTTGCACGATTGTTCCCCTCCGAAAATATCCTGCATATCGGGCTTAAAGAAAACTCTGAGCCAGAATTTGACTGGGAAGTGATAGGATATAGAAGACTTGCGTCTTTCCGTTACTCACCAACTGATGGGACAAAAGCCCTAGTAAGTCTTAGAAATATTGCATCTAGAAGTGTGGATGAAGATATCTCCCAGAGAGATTGGAGAGCTGCTCTACCAATACTCTTAAACTACATAAAAACCAGTGATGACCCAAATCATCTTCGAATGAATAAAGAACTTCGTGAAGAAGAACTGGAGTTGGTGATAGAAAAGAAATTTCCAAATGTAAATCATCCGAAAGTAGCACAAGCTTATCAGCAAGCAGAAAACTTACTTAAGAAAATATTAAAGGAAGTACCTCAGACAGAAGCTCATGAAACAAGAGCGCTACTTGCTTCTATAGGTTTTGAACCTGATCTAATAAAACATTTGCTGGAGTTCTATATTAAGGACGGAAAATCAATTGAAGAAGCAATAGAAGAGGCCACGGAAGATAGATTGTTAGACTTATTTATTTATCTTGCTACTCGTAATTTCACCCCTTTCTCTGAAGGGCAGGACTTTATTGAAATAAACCCCGAAACGGAAGATGGATTTGGATGGAGAATAACTCAGAAAAGAGTGATGGAAGAAGAAAATCCAAGCGATCTATGGAGTAAAGGAAAATATGGAGAAGAAATAGATGTATTTGGCAATAAGTACAAAATTTTCAAAACAGCTGATACCATAGTGGTTCTTTTTGAAGGAAGAGAGGTAGAATGGACAGTAACTTTTCCTACTTCTGTTCCGTTCGAAGAGATAAAAAGAATTATGACAGAAAAAGACGCAGATTTTAGAGAAATTAGGGGTCTTTTGTCTAAGTTTATTTTTAAGAGCAGAAACTCCTGACATATTGCTTTTATTCGTGCCTCAGTATATAATTACTCTTAATTCTAATGATAAGTCGATTGGAGGCAGTTTTGACCACGTAGAAGAGACTAAAGATTCGCGAGAGCGGATTTAAGCGGCTCCTCGGTGGGTCGCTTTTTTGTTGTCCGTTCGGCTTCGCTCAGGATTTGCAATTTTATGACTCTAAATACAATTCTCGGACAAAAAAAAGAACAAAGCCAAAAATTCCTGGAAGACGGAACCAGAATTCCTGTGACCAGAATTTTAGTTAAAGGAAACGTAGTAACTAACGTCCGAATTGCAGATAAGCATAAGTATTCTGCAATTCAACTCGGATTTGGTGTTAAGAAAAACGCTACCAAATCGGTAATCGGCAACACAAAAGGGGCTCTAGAACAAGCCCCTAATTTTTTGAAAGAAGTAAGAATTGATGCGGATACGGATTTGTCAATTGGAACAATGATTAATGCTTCAGAAGTCTTGGCAGAAGGAGACATAATTGACATTACTGGAGTTTCAAAAGGAAAAGGATATGCAGGAGTCGTAAAAAGACATGGATTTCATGGAGGTCCCAAAACCCACGGTCAGTCGGATCGTCACAGAGCGCCGGGATCTATCGGTCAGGGAACTACGCCCGGAAGAGTTTATAAAGGTAAAAGAATGGCAGGAAGAATGGGGAATGAAAACGTAACTATAAGAAATCTTGTGGTAGTGGGAGTTACGGAAGATGAAGTTTTGATAAAAGGTCTAGTTCCGGGTTCTGTAAATACTATGGTAATAGTCAAAAAAGTCGGAGCAAATAAAAAATTTGTTCCGCTTTTTAAAGATAAAACAGACGAAGTGGAAGTCGCTGGAGACCTACCCGTTTCAGATGACGCCAAAACAGAAGAGATTTTAGAGAATGGTCAACCACAGGTTTCAAGTGACGTTCAGCCTGCTGGTACTGAAAATCCAACTAATGAACAGGCTTCACTAAGCGGAAACCAATCGACAGAGATAGATGATAATACAAAAGAAGATTCAGAATTGGTTTCCGATTCACTTGAAACTGGGTCGACCGATTCTCAAAACCAAACTTCAGGAGAAAATAAAAAAGAAGAAGCAAAGGAAGAAAAGAAGGAGGAAGTAGAAAATGCCGGCTAAAAAGATTGTTTCCAAAAAACCATTAAAAGTTGCAATAAAGAAACCAGCTGTACCAAAAAAGTCAGTAGTGAAAAAAGTAGCGGTGAAAAAAGCTGCGTCTGCAAAAGCAGTAGTTTCGAAGCCTGTTGTTAAAGAAATTAAGAGAACAACTGGAGGATTAAACGCAGATGTTTATGGCATGACGGGAAAAATAGTATCAAAACTCTCACTTCCCAAAGAGATTTTTGGAGCCAAGGTAAATGACAAGCTTATGGCGCAAGCCGTACGCGTATATCTTGCCAATCAGAGATCTGGTACTGCATCGACCAAAACAAGAGGAGAAGTTCACGGAACTACAAAAAAAGCCTGGAGACAAAAAGGAACTGGGCGCGCAAGGCACGGTTCGAAAAAAGCTCCAATCTTTGTTCACGGAGGAATAGCGCATGGCCCAAGACCGCATGATTTTTCCCTCAAGATGCCGCAAAAAATGAGAAAAGCAGCTCTTTTTTCCGCACTTACTTTTAAAAACCAGAATGGAGAAATAAAAATAATTTCAGGGCTTGAGAAAATAGAGCCCAAGACGAAATTCATGGCAGATGTTGTCAGAAAACTAGATACGGTTTCCAAAAAAAGAAATATCCTTTTAGTCACACCTGATAAGGAAAAAAGCGGACTTGAGAATCTTTACAGAGCATCAAGAAATATCGAAGGCCTTAGAATTATAAAAGCTGATTTGGTAAATACTTATGAAATTCTTAACACAAAGGCAATTTTCCTTATGAAAGATGCGGTAGATGCTATAGAAAAACATTTTGTAAAAGGAGGCGCTAATTAATGCTGGATATTAACCTGACACCAATTATTTCTGAAAAGTCGATGAGCGAGGCAAACAAAGGAAAGTTTACTTTCAGAGTGGATAAAAAAGCAGATAAAGAGGGAATAAGAAAGTTAGTTGCTGAAAAATTTAAAGTCGATGTGGTTTCTATTGCGACATCTATTGTGAAAGGAAAATCGAGAAGATTTGGAACAAAAAGAACCGAGACAGCTTTGTCTTCTTGGAAGAAAGCAACTGTAAAATTAAAAGAAGGGCAAAAAATTTCTATGTTTGATACGGCAGGTACAGATGAAACGCCGGCATTGCCATCTGGTAAATAACCCCGATTGAATCGGGATAAATTATGAAAAGACTTAAAACTATAAAGAAAAAAAATTCAGGAAGAGATGTCTCAGGAAAAGTAGTTGTAAGGCATCAGGGCGGACAGCACAAGAGATTTATCCGTACAATTGATTTCAAGAGAGATAAAATGGGAGTAGAAGGAAAAGTGGTTTCTTTGGAATATGATCCAAATAGGACCGCTGATATAGCTCTAATTCAATATCAGGATGGAGACAAGAGATATATTCTGGCTCCTGAAGGTTTGAAATTAAATAATGTAGTAATTGCAGGACCGGGGGCAGGTTTGCAAGTCGGAAATGCATTGCCGCTTTCAGAGATTCCAATAGGAACTTTTGTGCATAACGTAGAACTTACCCGAGGAAAAGGCGGACAAATGGCAAGAGCCGCAGGCACAAGTATAGCAGTAGCGGCGCATGAAGCAGGGTATACGCATTTGAAATTGCCGTCGAAGGAAATTAGAAGGGTAAAAGACACAGGTTATGCTACAATAGGTAGCCTTGGGAACGCGGATTGGAAGAATGAAATTATAGGTTCAGCCGGACGCGCAAGACACATGGGAATTAGACCTACAGTCCGGGGAGTAGCGCAGAATCCAAGAAGCCATCCTCATGGAGGAGGAGAAGGACGCTCAGGTATCGGAATGCCGGGCCCGAAGACTGTTTATGGAAGACCGGCAGTAGGAAAGACCAGAAATAAGAAAAAACACTCGAATAAATACATTGTTCAGCGAAGGAAAAAGTAAAAACTCAAAATGCAAAAGTCAAAATTAAAGTTTAAAATTCAAAAATTAATCCATTCGACAAGCTCAGGACAGAAAAGGAGAGAGAAATAATGGGAATAAGACAAGAAACAATCGAAAAATCAACAGATCCTAGCCTTCCTGGGATTTGGGGGATCAACGCTGATGATGGAAAATCATATATGTACTTTGTTAATGCAGCTCGTCTTTCAAAAGCAGGAATAAATATTGAAGAGATCTGCGAGTATATCCGAAAACTTGGCATGGATGTTCTTCTTGACGTTGGCTTTGGGCAATCCGGCGGACCTATGGAGCAATCAAAAGGAATATGGGTCAATGGTGAAAGAGAGACAGATGGGGTAAATTTAACTGTGGCAATTCTTAAACTTAGAGAAATGGGAGTAGAATTTTAATATTATGAGTAGATCTAGTAAGAAGGGGCCGTTTATTGACCCTAAATTAATGAAAAAAGTTATGGCGCAGAAAGCGTCCGGCGATAAGTCGGCGATTAAAACATGGAAAAGAGCATGTCAGATACCGCCTGAGTTTGTAGGACATACTTTTCAAGTTCACAACGGCAAGAACTTTATCAACGTTCTTATAGCAGAAGGAATGGTAGGGCACAGACTTGGTGAATTTTCACCAACGCGAACTTTCCGAAGTCACGGAAGAGTTGTAGCAAGAGAGATTAGTAAGACTTAAAGATTGAATATATGGAATTTATAGCAATAGCAAAATCGGTAAGAATAGCGCCAAGAAAAATAAGACTTGTTGCAGATGCGATAAGAAAGCAAAAGTCTCTTGGTAAATCTTTGGATGCTTTGACACTTATGAATAAAAGAGCTTCAAATCCGGTAGCAAAGACTTTGGAAAGCGCAATCGCAAACGCTGTAAATAGAGGAGCGAAGAAAGAAGAGTTGTTTCTAAAGAGTATAGAAATAATGGAAGGCACTGCTATAAAAAGATACAGACCGTCAACTAGAGGAAGAGTGCATCCATACAAAAAAAGAAGCTCACATATTAAGATTATCCTTGCGGATAATCTAACTCAAAACTCAAAAGGCAAAACTCAAAACTTAATAACGAAAGGAGCATCTCATGGGACAAAAAGTTAATCCAAATCTTATAAGAATAGGGCCGGTTTTTAACTGGTCGAGCAGATGGTTTGATGATAAGAGATACAAAGAGACAATGCTTGAGGATTACAACTTAAGAAAAGCTCTTATGAAAAGACTTGAGCCTGCTGGAGTTTCCAGTATTGATATAGAGCGTTCTATAAATAGTATAAAACTTACTGTTTTTGTACTTCGCCCGGGTATGGTAATAGGACGTCAGGGTACAGGAATGGACGAGCTTAGGAAATACCTTACGGGTATTTTACCAAAAATAAATGGTAAAAATGCGGCAAAGCTTGATATAAGAGTGGAGCCTATTAAAGAACCCAATCTTGATGCGTATCTGGTCGCAAAAAATATTTCTGATCAGCTCCTAAGAAGGTTGCCTGCAAAAAGAGTCATGAATCAGACGGGGACAAAGGTAATGGGCTCGGGCGCTAAGGGAGTAAGAATTGTTCTTGCAGGACGTATCGGAGGAGCAGAAATCGGAAGAAGGGAAAAGCTTCAGCAGGGAAAAGTTCCCCTTTCTACGATTAGAGAAAATATTGTATATGCAAGCGTTCCGGCATTAACAAAAAAGGGCTACATTGGAGTTAAAGTTTGGATTAATAGAGGAGACAAGTAGTATGAAAATTAACCTAATTGATCTAATTACTCTAATTGACCTAAAAAAATTAGAAATTAGAAATTAAGATTTAGAAATTTTAAAGATATGTTAGTTCCAAAAAGAGCAAAATATAGAAAACAACAAAGAGGAACAATGAAAGGCAATGCTTACAGAGGCAATAAAATCGCATTTGGGGAATATGGATTATTATCTCTTGGAACGCACTGGATTACATCCCGTCAAATTGAAGCAGCCCGAAGAGCAATAACTCATCATATTCAAAGAGGAGGAAGAGTTTGGATAAGAATTTTTCCTGATAAACCAATTTCCAAGAAACCTGCTGAGGTAAGAATGGGTGGAGGAAAAGGAGACGTTGCGGAATTTGTCGCTCCTGTAAAACCGGGAAGAATGCTTTTTGAAATGGGCGGAGTCGGAAAAGAAATTGCTCATGAAGCACTAAGACTCGCATCGCATAAATTGCCGGTCAAAACACTTATTGTTGACAAAAACTGATAATGAAAATAAAAGAAAAGAAAGAATTATTCACAAAAACAATTGATGAGTTGAAAAGCTTACTGAAAGAAAGCAGAAATGAACTTTTCGATCTTAAACTTGCCCTTTCGCAAAAAAAACTTAAAAATACAAAAGAAGTTTTCTGGAAGAGGAAGAAAATAGCAATGATTCTAACAGCGATAAGAGAAAAAGATTTGGCTCTGGTAATCGCCGAGAAGCCGGCAGAAGGCGAGGGAAAGTAATATGAAAAAAACATTTGAAGGAAAAGTAGTATCTTTAAAAATGCAAAATACTGCGGTTGTCGAGATTACAAGAAGAAAGATTCACCCGCTTTACAAGAGACTTCTTAAAAGAAGCAAGAAATATAAAGTAGATACTGCAGGTTTGACCTTAAATCTTGGAGACAGGGTAAAGATCGTAGAAACGAGACCAATTTCAAAGAATAAATATTTTAAAATAATGGAGGTAATCAAATAATGGTGCAACCAAGATCAATGCTAAGATCGGCAGATAATTCGGGAGCAAAAAAACTTATGGTTATTCATGTTTTTGGAGGCTCTAAAAGAAAGTTCGGATATACCGGGGATATCTTGAAATGTGTCATAAAAGAAGCAGCCCCGAATGGTCAGGTGAAGGCATCCGAGATGGTTATGGTAGTTTTGGTCAGAGCAAGAAAAGAACAAAGGCGAAAAGACGGTTCATATATAAGATTTTCCGAAAACGCAGCCGTAGTAATAGATAATATGAAAGACAAAAATCCGAGAGCAACAAGAATTTTCGGCCCGATCGCACGGGAAGTAAAAGACAGAGGCTTTAATAAAATTGCCAGTATGGCACCCGAGGTATTATAGTATGAAACTTAGAAAAGGTGATGAAGTAAAAGTTGTAAGAGGAAAAGATAAGGGAAAGACCGGAAAAATTGAAAAGGTAATGCCAAAAGAAAATATGATACTTGTACCAAATGTAAATCTTTACAAGAGACATTTGAAGGCGAGATCTCAAAGAGAGCCGGCAGAGATAAAGACTTTGACAAAGCCCTTATCTGTGTCAAATGTAAGGCTAATTTGTCCGAAATGTAAACTGCCTACAAGGGTAGGATTTAAAATTACGGGGGACAAGAAAGAAAGAATTTGCAAAAAATGCAAAGGTGTAATCTAACATGGCAGATTTAAGAAAAAAAATTAAAGAAGAAATTTCACCAAAATTACAAAAGAAGTTAGGTATTAAAAATGTTATGGCAACGCCAAACCTATCAAAGATTGTAATAAATTCGGGTGTCAAAAATGCCATATCTGATAAGAAAAATATAGAAATAGTGGCTAGTGCTTTGACTGCAATAACCGGGCAAAAGCCTAAGGTGACTGCGGCAAAGAAAGCTATTGCAACATTTAAGCTCAGAGAAGGAGACAAAATTGGTCTTGTGGTTACACTTAGAGGAAAAAGAATGTATGATTTTTTTGATAAATTAGTTGCAATAGTTCTGCCAAGGCTCAGAGATTTTCATGGAGTAAAAAAGAACAGTTTTGATGATGCAGGAAATTATACTTTGGGACTGACAGAGTTTAATATATTTCCGGAAATTGATGTCGGCAGAATGGACGCAGCACTTTTGGGACAGGGATTTGAAATAAGCATTGTGACCACTGCCGGAGACAAAAAAACAGGACATGCATTTCTCTCAGAACTCGGAGTACCCTTTGAGAAATAAAAAATAAAATATGAAATATAAAAAATATGTAACAAAAATACAAAATTTGAAAAAGTATTTAATATTCAATTTTTAATATTTGATTTTGAACGGAGTGAACTTATGGCAAAAACATCAGACATAGTAAAATTTCATAGAAAACAAAAATTTACAACTAGACATACCAATAGGTGCAGTATTTGCGGAAGATCGAGAGCTTATATGAGAAAGTTCGGACTTTGCAGAATTTGTTTCCGAGAAAGAGCAAGTAAAGGAGAATTGCCGGGAGTTTTAAAGGCAACTTGGTAAAGTTTTAAATAATAATATGATAGACCATACTGTTTCAGATTTCGTAACCAGAATAAAAAATGCGGCAAGAGCAAGAAGGAAAGAAATGCTTGCGCCTTACAACCGTATTTCAAGAGAAATTGCAAAAGTGCTTGTAAAAGAAGGGTTTCTGGAGGATGTTGGTGATCAAATTATGGATGGCAGGAAAGTGCTGACAATAAAAATTAAGTACAATAACAGAATACCAGTAATAACAGATACGAAAATTATTTCAAAACCGTCATCAAGAAGATATTCTGGTTCAAAGAATTTAATCCAAAATCAAAAGAAAGGAATGTATATAACTGTACTGTCAACAAATAAGGGAATAATGACGGGACACGAGGCACAAAAGAAAAACTTAGGGGGAGAGATACTTTTTAAGATCTGGTAGCGACCCTTCGGCTAACGCTCAGGGTTGTTATTTAACATAACAATATGTCAAAAATAGGAAATAAACCAATTCAGTTAAAAGAAGGCGTTACGGTTGCTATTGCAAGCGGTGAGGTAAAAGCTGACGGAGTTAAAGGAAGCTTGGCTTTTAAAATTCCTGATGGCATTGAGGTGAAAATTGAAGAAGGGCAGATAAAATTGTCTCAGAGAGAAAAAGCTCTGAACAAAAGTGCAATGCTAGGACTCACCAGGTCAATTATCTCAAACATGATAACCGGAGTTTCTGAGGGTTTTGAAAAAAAGCTTGAGCTTTCGGGAGTCGGTTATAGGGCTCAGGTAAGCGGTGAAGACTTGACCATTAATATCGGATTTTCCCATCCTGTTAAGATATCACCCGAAGAAGGCATAAAGTTTGCTTTGGTTGATAATATTATCGTAATATCAGGAATTGATAAGGCACTTGTTGGAAATACAGCTGCCAAGATAAGGGCAATTCGCCCGCCCGAGCCGTACAAAGGAAAAGGGATAAAATATCAAGGAGAATATATCAGAAGAAAAGCAGGCAAGGCTGCAAAGGCTGTGGGAGCAGCTAAATAATATTAAAGATTAAAAATAAAATATTAAAAATATGAAAGATAAAAGATTACAAAGAAGAAAAAGAATAAGGGCAAAAATTAAAGGCACGAATGAGAGGCCAAGACTTTCTGTTTTTCGATCAAATAAATATATCTATGCCCAGATTATAGATGATGAAAAAGGAAAGACTTTGGTCGGAGTTTCTGAAAAACAAATTAAAGAAGATGCCTCTTCAAAAAAAACTGAGAGCTCAAAGAAGATTGATAAGTCAAAAACTTTAGGGCTTATGCTGGCAAAATTGGCGGTTTCTAAGAAAATTAAAAGTGTAGTTTTTGACAGAAGCGGATATGCATATCACGGAAGAGTTAAGGCGATCGCCGAAGGCGCAAGAGAAGGAGGCTTGAAATTCTAATGGCATACGAACCAAGAAGCTCAGACGGCTTCGAAGAAAAAATTATTCAGATAAATAGGGTTTCTAAGAAAACAAAAGGAGGAAATAAAATAGGATTTTCTGCTTTAATGGTAGTGGGAGATAAAAAAGGAAAAGTAGGAGTAGGACTTGGAAAAGCCCCGGACGTAGCGCTTGCTATTAAGAAGGGTATTTCTGTTGCCAAGAAACATTTAATAGAGGTTCCTATTATAAAAGGTACAATTCCTTTTAGAATTGATTTTAAGTCAGGAGCTGCAAAAATAATTTTAAAGCCTGCGCCTAGAGGTTCCGGAGTAATTGCGGGAGGAGCAGTAAGAAACGTAGTAACTGCGGCGGGAATTGAAAACATTTCCTCCAAGGTTTTGGGTACCAAGAATCAAGCAAGCAATGTTTATGCTGCACTTGAAGCTCTTACAAGACTTTCCAGAAGATACAAGTTATTGCAGGAGAGAGGAAAGATTGCTTAATATGTCACTCAATAAACTTACTAAGATTTCAAAAAATAAGAAAAGAAGGCTTGGCCAGGGACACGGCTCAGGACGCGGAAAGACAGCCGGAAGAGGTACTAAGGGACAAAAAGCCCGAAGAAATATCCCGCTTTTCTTCGAAGGAGGAGCACTCCCTCTTATAAAAAGATTGCCGTTCAGACGGGGAAAAGGGAAAAACAAGGTATTTAAACCCAGCCCTGTTATACTAAATGTTAAGGTACTCAATCTTCTTAAAAAAGATACAATAGTAGATATTGACTCGCTTATAAAAAATAGGATTGTGGACGAGAATGATGCGAAAGCTTATGGAGTTAAGATCTTAGGAGACGGTGAGCTAAAAGTTTCCCTGACGGTAAATCTTCCTGTATCCAAAAGTGCGGCAGTAAAGATACAAAAGGCCGGCGGTAAAGTCTCATAGAATGAAAAATATATTTGCTATTTTTAGAAATAGTTTTAGGACTCCGGAAGTAAGAAAGAAAATTCTTTTTACAGCAGCTATTTTTATAATCTTCAGGATATTTGCTCATATTCCGGTGCCCGGTGTTGACGTAGCGCAGTTAAAAGAACTTTTTGCGAGCAATCAATTTTTAGGTTTATTGGACATTTTTTCAGGAGGAACTCTTGCCAATTTCTCCGTAATGGCGCTTGGTTTAAATCCTTACATTAATTCTTCGATTATTTTCCAGCTTCTCACGATTGTATTCCCGAAGCTTGAAAAGTTATCTAAAGAAGGAGAAGAGGGAAGGCAAAAAATAAATCAGTATACGAGATATCTGACTGTTCCTCTTGCAGTAGTCCAGGCCATAGGAATGTATGCACTTCTTAAGAGCCAAGGTATAATTATGACTCTTGATCCTCTTAAGCTTGCCATTTTCATACTTACAATGGTGGCAGGAACTGTACTTCTTATGTGGCTCGGAGAACTTATTACAGAAAAAGGTGTGGGAAACGGAATTTCTCTTCTTATTTTTGCCGGAATCGTAGGAAGATTGCCTTCGGTTTTTGGACAGACAATTTCTACTCTTAATGCTCAGAATATTACTAACATTATTACGTTCGTCGTAATGGGAGTTGTAGTAATTGCTTCAATAGTCCTTATAAATGAGGCAACCAGACAAATTACAGTCTATTATGCAAAGAGAGTTAGAGGGAATAAAATTTATGGCGGGCAATCTACCCACCTACCATTACGACTAAATCAAGCAGGAGTTATCCCAATTATTTTTGCAGTTTCTCTAATTCTCATGCCCTCACTTGTTGCGAATTACCTTACATCCTCAACAAACACAATGCTTAGGAATATTTCTTTTTCTATCGCCGCGATTTTTAATCCTGATGGATTTTTCTATAATTTCTTTTACTTTTTCTTAGTAGTTGGATTTACTTATTTCTATACCGCAGTAGTTTTTAACCCTAAAAAAATTGCAGAAGAAATTCAAAAATACGGCGGATTTATTCCGGGAATTAGGCCCGGAACGCCTACTGCCGGTTATTTAAATTATATTCTGACACGCATAACCTTAGCAGGCGCAATATTCTTGGGCCTTGTTGCAATTCTTCCTACTCTTGCGAAATTTGCAACGAACGTTCAAAACCTTGCGTTGGGAGGGACTGGAATTCTTATAGTTGTCTCGGTAATTCTTGAGACAATCAAGGCAATTGAAGCTCAAATTGTCATGAAGAATTACGAATCATTTTCAAAATAGCATGAAAATAGTCTTGATAGGAATCCAAGGTGCAGGAAAATCAACACAGGGAAATTTACTATCTGATAAATTAGGATTACCCTATCTTTCCACAGGTCATATCTTCAGACAAATTGCTAAGGAAAAAACAGAATTGGGAAGAAAAGTTAAGCTTATAATGACTGCAGGATTACTTCAGCCGGACGACCTTACCGTACAGGTTGTAGGAAATTATTTGGGCAGACCCGAGTATAAAAAGGGGTATATTATTGATGGTTTTCCAAGGACAGTGGAGCAGGTTGAAAAATTTGAAAATGGAGTTGATAAAGTTGTACATATAAATATTCCTGAAGAGGAAGCCTTGGTTAGACTTGCCGGTCAAAACGACGGAACAAGACCTGATGATTCGGTTGAAGCAATAAGACAAAGAATAGACTCATTTTATAAATTTACCAAACCTGTTCTCGATTACTATAGAGAAAAAGGGCTACTTATAGAAATTAATGGTGAAAAATCAATTGATGAGATTCACAGAGATATCTTAAAGAGTCTTGAAAACTAAAAGTTTAATATTGATACCAAATTGGGAAGCAGGAATTTGCTTCCTTTTTTAAATTAAAATAATATACATGAACATAATATTTATTGGACCACCTTTTGCAGGCAAAGGGACTCAAGCGGAATCACTTGGCAAGAAATTAGAAATACCTGTCTATTCAATGGGAGCTCTAATCCGCGAAGCGTATGAGAAAAGAGACCCCCGAGCCATTGAAGGACACGAAAACTATAGCTTAAAAGGCAAGCATGTTCCGATTGAACTGAAATTTCCGTTTCTTGAGGAGAAATTAAATAACTCGCCAAAAGGATTCATCCTGGATAATTTTCCTGCAACAGCTGAAGACTTGGAGACTTTCAACAGATATCTTCAGACACACAATCTAAGCATAGATAGGGTGATTCATTTATGGACTTCAAGAGAAGAGATGGGAAAAAGAAGAAAAGTAAGAGGCCGCGAGGACGATAATCCTGAAATTATTGAAGCAAGAAGAATAAACCAAGATAAAGACAGAATTCCAGTGCTGAAATATTATAAAAGTAAAAAAATATTGGAAGAAGTGAATGGAGAAAAAAGCATTGAGGAAGTACAGGTGGATATTTTGAAAAAATTAGAAATATAATAAATATGATTAATATTAAAACCAAAGAAGAGATTAAGATAATGCAGGAGGGCGGAAGAATTCTTGCTAAGGTATTAAAAGAACTTCTAGGGAATATAAAACCGGGAGTATCTGAGCTTGAAATTGACAAGCTCGCTGAGAAATTGATATTGCAAAACGGTGCAGAGCCGGGGTTTAAGAAAGTTGCGGGATACAATTTTTCTATTTGTGTTTCGACAAATGACGTGGTAGTTCATGGAATTCCTACAGATTATAAATTTAAAGAAAGAGACGTTATTGGGATTGATTGCGGAGTTTTTTACAAAGGATTTCATACCGATATGGCGGAAACGATTCTCGTTTCAAATTCCAAATCACAAATCACAAATCCCAAGGTTGATAAATTTTTAGAAACAGGAAAACGGGCGCTAAATGCAGGGATTAAAAAAGCAAAAGCAGGAAACAGAGTTGGAGATATTTCAAAAACTATTCAGGGGATCGTGGAGGGGGCCGGCTATTCAGTGGTTAAATCTCTCGTAGGACACGGAGTAGGCAGGGAATTACATGAAGAGCCTGAAGTTCCGGGATATTTAGCGGTAAAAGTTGAGAAGACACCAAAGCTTACCGAGGGGATGACGATAGCAATTGAGGTAATTTACAATATGGGAAAAGATGAAGTGATTTATAAAGATGATGATGGATGGACCATTTCATCAGGGGATGGAAGCCTTTCAGGGCTATTTGAAAGAAGTATTGCGATAACCGAAAATGGACCATTGGTTTTGACTAAATAGCCTTGCGCTCGCGCGTGAACTTTGATATAATTAAGCTTGAAAATTTCTAATTCCTGATTCATCAAAAGAACCATTTAGAATTAGGTTAATTAGGAATTTTATTTTTATGGCTGTTCATCAGGGAGCATTTGAGATAGATGGAAGCGTTAAAGAGGCTTTGCCAAATACTCTTTTCCGGGTAGAGCTTCCGGACGGAAATATTGTCTTATGTCATCTTTCAGGCAGAATGAGAATGAACTATATAAAAATTCTGCCCGGAGACAGAGTTAAGATTGAAATGACGCCATACGATAAGACAAAAGGCAGAATAACATACAGGTATAAATAAAATATTAAATATAGAAAATAAAATATTAAAGAAAATATTTACTATTTAATTTTTAATTTTATATATTATTATGAAGGTACAAGCAAGTGTCAAACCAAGATGCATGAAATGTAAGATTATAAAGCGCAAGGGCGTGGTGCGAGTCGTTTGCGAAAATCCAAGGCACAAGCAGAGACAGGGATAATATGAGAGTTTCAGGAATAAATCTACCGGAAGAAAAAAGAATTGATATAGCACTGAGCTATCTGTATGGAATTGGCAGAAGTAATGTCGTACAAATTTTGGAAAAAGCAAACATTGAAGCTTCAAGAAGACTAAAATCTTTATCGGAAGAAGAACAAAGAAGAATTCAGAAAGTCTTAGAGACTTATAAAATAGAAGGAGATTTACGTGCGGAAGTAGCATCGAATATAAAGAGGCTTAAAGAAGTTGGGGCTTACAGAGGTACGAGGCACTCAAAGAGCCTCCCAGCTAGAGGACAGCGAACAAGAAGCAATGCTAGAACCAAAAGAGGTAAGAGGGTTACCATTGGAGCAATTAAGAAGGAAGTAGCGGCTAAAATGGGCATAGTCTAATAATATGGTAACTAAGAAAACAGAAAAAACAGCAACCAAATCAAAAAAGAAAGCAGGAGTAGCCGTAGGAGAACACGGAAAAGTTTTTATTACTGCAACTTTTAACAACACCTTGGTAACTATTACCAATGGAAGCGGTGACGCTGTATCATGGGGCTCATCGGGGGCTGCAGGTTTTAAGGGAGCCCGAAAATCCACTCCCTATGCGGCAACTGTGGCGGTAGAAAATGCAGTAAGAAAAGCAATTGAAAAGGGAGTAAAGACCGTAGATGTTTTTGTAAAAGGTCCGGGTTCAGGAAGAGACTCGGCGCTTCGTGCAATAAGAAGCGGAGGACTTTCAATTTCTCTAATTTCCGATGTGACACCTATTCCACACAATGGGCCAAGACCTAAGAAGAAGAGGAGAGTATAATGAATAATATCAATACTACAAATTTCAAATACTACAAATATTTAAATATTGGATTATTGGTATTTATTGGTGGCATTGGTAGTATTTAATTATGGCAAGATATACAGGACCAAAGCATAGATTAGCAAGACGGGAAGGAATGAATGTCCTTGACAAAAATTCCGCAAGTCTTAAAAGAAGACTTAATATTCCGCCAGGACAGCATGGAAGAAAAAGACACTCAAGGCTTTCTGAGTTTGGACTTCAGCTTCGTGAAAAACAGAAAGTAAAAGCCACATATGGACTTTTGGAAAAACAGTTTAAAGGTTTGATCGATACAGCATCAAAACAAAAAGGGGACACAGGGGAAATTCTTATGTCGCTCCTTGAAAGAAGACTTGATAATGTAACGTACAGACTTGGATTTGCAAAGACAAGAACTATGGGAAGACAGCTTGTTTCCCACGGACACATACTGGTAAATGGAAAAAAGATGAACATTCCTTCTTACTGCGTAAAAATAGATGATACAATTTCTCTTTCATCTAAGATAAAAATATCTGCAAATGTAGCCAAAGTTTTGGAAGACGGAAAAGATGCAGAGATTTTGTCTTTTCTTAAAAAGAAAAAAGAAGAAGGAGTCTTGGTAAGAATTCCAAAAAAGGATGATTTGAATGTGCCCTTCAATTTGCAATTAATCATTGAATATTATTCACGTTAGTGTTAAAATACTAAGTTATGCTTGACCCTATATTAAAAGTTAAAGAAGAAAAGAGCGAAAAGGGCTTTGGAAAATTCGTAATTGAGCCTCTGGAGCCTGGTTTTGGTCATACTTTGGGAAATGCTTTAAGAAGAGTATTGCTGTCTTCCATACCGGGTGCGGCTGTCACTTCAGTCAGAATAACAGGTGTTAAACACAAGTTCTCAACTGTACCTGGACTTAAGGAAAACGTTGTTGATTTTCTCCTCAATATAAAAGGGTTAAATCTTACTCTTGATAGCTCAAAAGAATTAAGCACTATAAAGCTTTCAGTTAAAGGTCCTAAGAAAATTACAGCCGGAGATCTTGATCTTTCAGAAGATGTTGAGTTGGTAAATAAAGATCATTACTTAGGAAACCTAAGTGATAAAAAAGCAAAACTTGATATGGAGCTAACAGTTGAGAAAGGGCTCGGATACTCCCTTGCAGAAGAGAGGAAATTGTCAACCATAGGAGCCATTCCGACAGACGCTATTTTCACACCTGTAAGAAGAGTTAATTACGAAGTCTCTGCAACGCGTGTGGGAAGACAGACGAATTTGGACAAACTTACTCTTGAAATTTGGACCAACGGTGCTATCTCGCCAAGAGATGCCATTAACGAAGCAGGAAGAATTTTGTCATCTTACTTTACTCAGATTTATAATCCAAAAGCAGCAGTTGTTTCCGAAGCAGCCATTCCTACATCTTCTCTTCCGGACAATATTCTAAAGCTTACGGTGGATGAGCTCGATCTTCCTACAAGAATATATAACAGCTTAAGAAATGGCGGAATAGAAACTTTCGAAGATTTACTTGCGACTCCAAGACGTGACTTAGTATCGATGAGAAACATGGGAAACAAATCAATATCTATAATTGAAGAAAAACTTAAAACCAGAGGAATAGATCTGCCGCAATAAGGCTGGTTTATCTGTTTTCAGTTATCAGTTGTCAGATTTTCGTAGGTCAGTTTTCAGTTTTTCGGACAGACAGACTATCCGACAGACCTGTATCCGAGAACAGAAAACCGAAAACTGATGACTGATTTTTATTATGACCCGTTCGGCAGGCTCAGGGTCATACTGAGTATAATCGAAGTATGAGGAAAAATGTTTTTGGACGAAGATTTAAAAGAGACTCAAACGAAAGGAAATCGCTTTTTAAAAGTCTTATGACTTCTTTGGTTTTGGATGAGAAAATTCAGACTACAGAAGCCAAGGCCAAATCAATAAAAGGACAGATTGATAAGCTTGTTACTAAAGCCAAGAAAAGAGAAGAAGAGGCGGGCAGATTTTTATCAGCTCATCTTATGCCGCAGGCCGTAGAAAAGATGATTAACAGAATTGCGCCTCAATTTAAGAATAGGTCTGGAGGCTATACAAGGATAGTAAGATTGGGCAATAGAGTCTCAGACAGTGCTTCAATGGTAGTTATGGAATGGGTGGAAACAATTCAGAGAGCTGAAATTAAGATTCAAAAACCGGCTAAGAAAATTAAGAAATCAGCCAAAGTTTCAAAAACCAAGAAGACACCGGCGAAGAAAGTTTCGCCACCCAAACCAAAAACAAAGAAAGTAGCAAAAGCAAAAAAATAGTATGGATAAATCAACTCAAGCGACAAAAATTTCACAGGTAAAACGGGAATGGCATTTGATAAATGTCAAAGATAAAGTGTTAGGCAGAGAGGCCACTGCAATTGCACAGCTCTTGATGGGCAAAAATAAGCCTTATTTTGTGAGAAATCTTGATTGCGGAGATAATGTAGTTATCATAAATGCTCAGGATGTAAAAGTTACAGGAAAAAAAGAAACAGACAAGAAGTATTACAGACATTCCGGATATCCGGGCGGATTTAAAGTAAAAACTTTTAAAGAATTGAAAACGTCAAACCCAGCACAGATTATAAGACACGCGGTAAGAGGGATGCTTCCTCAGAATAGACTTAGGGACAGAATGCTTAAGAGACTTTTTGTCTTCAAAGACGAAAGTCATCCGTACGCTGATAAACTGAAAGGATAAAATTATGTCAGAGGAAATAAAGGAAAAAATATCTTCAAAGAAAAATACTTACATATACACTATCGGCAGAAGAAAGCAGGCTTCGGCTCGAGTAAGGCTATATCAGGAAATAAAAAGTACTTACGATTTCAAAAAGGGAGATATTATTGTAAACAGTAAAAAGATCGAGGAATATTTTCCGAGTGAACTTGAAAAACTTCATTATTTAGATCCGCTTAAAGTGCTTGGATTATCTGATAAACTTGCTTTTACTATCAGAGTCTCGGGCGGAGGAATGAATTCACAGCTTGATGCGGTAATTTTGGGAATGTCGCGTGCGCTCGCAAAGATTGACTCTGAAAAACACAAGGGTCTTTTACGAAAAAAAGGATTTCTTACCACTGATGCTCGAGTAAGAGAAAGACGAAAAGTGGGAACCGGCGGAAAAGCGAGACGCAAGAAGCAATCACCTAAACGATAAAGCTCGCGTCGAAGTCCCTCTGAATCGCTCCATGAGTCGTATTCGAATAGAATTGAAAAGACGAATGGTAAGATTTGTGGGACGAGAAGAAAAAAACAATCTCCAAAGCGATAACGGTTAAAGCAACTTATTCGCAATTGCCTTTTTCACCCAAGGCGCAAGAGCTTGATAAATTCTCCCCTTTTTATTTATCACTTCCTCTTTTTTTACCAAAGAAAATCCATAAGCGAAATCAAAATTTGGCGTTGGTAAAACTTTTACTTCCGTAGCTAAAATATCGCACAATTCGTGTTCGGTAAATTCGCTTTTCGGGTCTTTTGTCTTGTAATAGATAGCTCCTTTTAATTTAGGTTCATACGAAAGATCGTTCTTTTCCAAGCTCCATTCCCTCTGGAGAGTTTCATAAGTTGCTTCAAGCGTAGATTGCAGTTTACCATTTTTAAATAGCTGGTGAGATGAAGAGGTAATATCAAATACTCCGTCAAATGCGAGATGTTTTCTGTGCTGAATAAGAAAGTTATCTTTATAAAGAAGAGCTACAGTTAGGGCTTTATGTAAAATTCCTTTTCGGTGCGCTTCCCATTTGTCAATTTTTCCTATCACTTTCCCGTCACGGTTTACTTTTGCAATTATTTGTTTTTGCTTGTAATAGCTATTCATTAATTATTTCCCAAACCTTCTCTCCCTTTTTAAGAAGTCGTTTATTATATTGTCTAAATCTTCCACAGTCATGTCAGGAAGATATTTATCTAAGAAAAAATATTCGGAGTATGCGGACTGCCATATCATAAATCCTGACGTCCTCCTGTCGCCTCCGGTTCTTATTATTAGGTCGGGATATGGATAAGGCTGACCCTTTGTGTCTAAAACATCATTAAAATTAACTTCATCGACTTCGCTTTGCTCTTTAATTTTTTTAATTGCTCTTATTGTCTCATCTCTCCCTCCATAATCAAGCGCAATATTCAAATGTTTGGTTTTATAATCTTTTGTTTTCTCTTCGCATTCTATTATTTTTGCCAAAAGGCTTTTTGGAATTCTGTCTTTCCGTCCGAGATGAGTGATTTTAATTTCTTTTTTGATGGCGTCTTTTAGATAGTCGATAATAATCTTTTCAAATAACTTCATGAGATATTTGAGTTCTTCCTCAGATCTTCCTAAGTTTTCGGTGGATAATGCCCAAAAAGTTACTGTGTTTATGTCTGTTTCCCAAATTCTGTTTAATACTTTCCTTACCACTTCAAAACCGCGCCTATGGCCCTCAAAAGTCGGAAGACCTCTTTGTTTTGCCCAGCGTCTATTGCCGTCAGGAATTATTGCTATATGGTTTAGAGATTTTTGTTTCATATAAATAGGGAATCAGTCGTGTTATATAAAAAAATTCGAACCTCTTTCTTGTTAACATTGTAGTCGTCGCTTTCGCTCCTCCTACTATTTTATTTGCTCGGCCTTCGGCCTCGCTCTTTTGTCTTTTTTGCGCGCGCGTTGTCCCGCTTCGGCGGGACAGGAACGACGAGTAAGAACGAAACCGTAAGGATTTGATTATACCAAATTCCGCATCAACCCACCCACCCGTTTAATGTGGCGGCACCCCCGCTTTTGGGCGCTAGGGCTTCCTAGGGGAAGCCTCGCCAATATATTTCATTTTCTAGAAACGCTTTACAGTCTCTTCCTAGTCCCGATTGCGATCGGGACTTATCTTCTAAACAGATTTCGTATCGTTGCGCCGTTGCGGGGGTACTCCGCTTTTCGCCCCCGCCTTCTTTATTTTACCCCTTCCTGTTCATGCAGCTTTCGGTCGCTTCGGCGACCTTGTGGTAGCTCGGTTGGCTCACCCGCCAGTTTCTTAAGACGAAAGTTTTTTCGGCGGGTTCGCGTTGGTCGGGCACGCTCTTCGGTTGACAGAGAAATCGTGTAGACTATTTGTCGCGTGCCCTCCTTTTAGCAAAGACTCCATGATGGGGGCGGGGTCGGCGGAGCCGCCACCAAAACCAATCGGCCATTTTACACCATTTTGGCCGATTTTGTGCTATATTAAATTCACAGTAGTATGACCGATACCAAAATTGCCATATTCAAGGGTAAAGAAATTAGAAAAACTATCCATCAAAATGAGTGGTGGTTTTCGATTGTGGATATTGTCGAGATTCTTACAGACACAGATAGGCCAAGAAAGTATTGGAATGACTTAAAAACAAAACTTATCAAAGAGGGCTATGCTGAAGTGTCCGAAAAAATCGGACAGTTGAAGCTACCTGCTCCTGATGGAAAATTACGGGAAACAGATTGTACTAATACCGAGACTGTGTTTAGGATTATCCAAACGATTCCATCTCCTAAAGCTGAACCATTTAAACGATGGTTAGCCAAAGTTGGCTATGAAAGAATACAAGAGATAGAAGATCCTGAACTGGCAACCAAAAGAACACGGGCTTTATATAAAGCAAAAGGATATTCTGATGACTGGATTGAAAAACGGATGAGAGGGATTGCTATCCGTGAAGAATTAACTGATGAATGGCAAAAGAGAGGAGCAAAACTGCAGAAAGATTATGAAATTCTCACAGCCGAGATTTCCAAAGCAACTTTTGGTGTAACACCAAGCCAGTACAAAAAGTTAAAAGGGTTAAAACGGCAAAACCTCCGTGACCACATGGACGATTTTGAACTTATTTTTACTATGCTGGGAGAAAGGTCTACTACTGAAATTCACCGAAATGAAAACTCAAAAGGCATACTTAAATTAAAAAGCGATGCAAAAGCCGGAGGTGATATTGCCGGAGGAGCAAGAAAAAAACTTGAGAAACGTCTTGGTCGCTCAATTGTTTCTAAAGGAAATTACCTGTCTAAAAAGCGAAATACCAGACAAATTGCAACTATTAAATAGTATTACTAATTTAGATTATTGAACACTTTGAGTAATAGTAGGTAATGTAGTTTTTATCAAAACAAAGTCTCCGGTAGAACTCTTAGTATTTTAACCTTTTTGTTCTGAAAGACATTTTTTAAACAGGATGCCGATTTTTCAATTGGGAGATTATCATGAGTCGACAAATATATATAGCTGATCCTATTCTTAAACAAAATTGTACAGACTTCTGTAACATTGCTACTCATAAATATAGTGTTTGCTAATAGTAATTTTTCGGAGGTATCAATTCCGTGACTTTCAAGTATTCCTTTGCCTGATAAAAACATTGGACGGTCTGCCATGAAGCTTATATAAGGAGAATCTTTATCCATTTCAAATCCTCTGTTATCAACTAATACTAAAGATGATTTTGCTGTCTTTTCTTTTATATAATTTAAACCTTGTAACTCACTGTTTTCTATTAAAAACCCTTCTTTTTTTACCAGATACATTATATTATTACTAACCTCATGTGCTACGCGAGGAAGAGTCAGTAACAACACTAATATGACAATAACAATCTTGAATTTACTGCTAACTTTACCTATCCAGTAAAAACAAGCAAGAGAAGTGTAGATAGAACCAATAATAAAAATTGAAACTAAAAAATTAAATGTATTCGCTCCGCCTGAACTTTGTTGAAAGAAAAATCCCGCAATTGCACTTACTATAAAGCCTCCTGCCATAAAGATATTTAACCCACTTGGTAGAAGAGATAATGACTTTTTAGTTTGGAATATACCTATTAGTTTTGACCCGAATATGGAGACTACAAACAGAGAGAAAAAGATTAATTCGTACTGTAAGACCCTTAACCAACTGTGATGCTGTACGTATATAACTCTAGCAAGCTCAAGGCGTTCTAATCCTAAAACTGGCTGAACAATAAAATTTTCAAAGAGCCACAAGCCAGTAAAATATAGTCCTCCAGCATTGTTATTGACCGGCAAATAAATAACAAGACTTAGAATTAGAGTTATTATCAATGGCGGAATCATGCGAAAATTCCTGCTAATTAAAAAATATCCACCTAATAACGCTAATCCGCTTAACGCAAATATACCAGTATATACTTTAAAACCAATTAAACTACCAAGTACAAGAGCCATTAATAAACCAGTGTACCAATCTTTTTTTCTAAGCCATAAAATCAGTAAACTAATGCCGACAAAAAATACTATAATTGAAAAAGCACGAGGGGGATTGACCAAAAATCTTGCTCCATCTTCTAAAGAACTCATATTGAAACTGAATCCTTTTCCAAGGGCGAAAAGTAAAAGAAAAATTAAATCTCCTCCAAAATATAAAAAGAACACGAGCCAAAGAATAAAATTCCTACCTAATTTAACAATTTGACCAAATGCTACGGCTGATAATCCTAAAAATAAAGAAATTAGTAAAGTTGAATACTGATATTGAGTTTGAATCAATGGAAGTTTAAATACTCTAATCAGCTCTCCTATTACTAGGTTTCCCCAATAGTGATAATTTTGTACAAGAACCCCAAATATTCCTGGTTCATAAGGAGGAAAGTGTTTTATTAGTTGATTAGTTAAAGCTATATGGTAAAGACTATCGCTTGTATTACCACAGCAGAAATAAAGCCCATTAGAATAAAAAATGCCTGTAAACCAAATCGTTGAAAGCTGTGATAAGGTACCAATTGCAATGATAGAAATTAGCAATAAACTACCCTTACTAAACCTTACTTTAGATAAATTGAAAAAATTGCTCCCCAAATGAAATTTTATCCATAAGATAAAAACTATTAGAAGATATAAATAAGATAACCATCTAATTCCAAGATAGCCAAATATGAAACCTTGCCACCCCCATAAAATCATGCCTATAACTGTTCCTAAAACTAATCTTTGAAAAATAGAAAGATTTATTTTCCGTAACGTAAGATCTCCTGGAATAAAAAAGGCAAGAAAAATAGCAATAAAGAAAAGGAGAAAAAATAACCAAAATAATATATTTAAAAGCGATATCATAGATGCTCTTTTACGCTACCTATAGTCCCAATATAGCACAATAAATGTTGTAAAAGCTACAAGGAGAAGCTGGTCTGATAGTCCCTTTTGGCTTACTCTTGGGTAGCATATGGAGTCTTTATCAGCTACTCACAAAAGGTTCGGGCAAAGAATTAAGGAATTACGAAAGGATAGAGAAATGACACAAGAAGATTTGGCTTTTAAGGTTGAAGTAGACAGGAGTTATATGGGATTTGTGGAACGAGGAGAGAAAAATCCTACTCTGGCGAAACTTATAAAAATAGCTCGATCTTTGAACGTATCTCTTTCTGAACTTTTCCGTTCCATATAAATGAACTCACTAAGATATACGCAGTTACTTCAAGTTTATTCCTCTATATTATTGCCATTCGTATTTACTACATTAACTATTTGATAACTGTCATATTTTGATATAAAAAATTCCAGTTGAAATTTACCACCTTACCTTGTATATTTTCAGTGGACTCAGTTTTACCACAATCGCTTTTTTAATGGGCTATTCGGACAGTGCAAGCGATTGTTACTGAGTCCACCGGATAGCCCATTTGAATTTTTGAAAGTTCTTTAAAATTTTTGCGTTTTTTCACGCCGACAGTTTTTTAGAGCGAGGCCGAAGGCCGAGCAAATAAAATAGTAGGAGGAGCGAAAGCGACGACTACAATGTTAACAAGAAAGAGGTTCGAATTTTTTTATATAACACGACACTTAGGGAGTCTCTGCAAAACTCCAAGGGCTGGGCTTGGGCTTGTCTCTCGGAAAAGACCGTTGCAAAGCCATTTTTGAAAGAAACGGAAAGCCGCCGGTAAAAAGAAGAAAAACGCAAAAATTAGGGGAATGAATAACTATGAAATATATAGCATACTGTAGAAAATCCAGAGAAGAAAAAGACAAACAGATATTATCTATTTCCGCTCAAATAGCGGAACTGAAAGAATATGCTAAAAGAGAGCATTTGGAAATCTCTGAATTTGTTGAAGAAGAAAAAACAGCTAAGACTCCGGGTCGAGGAAAATTTGCAGAAGTTTTAAGAAAAATAGAAAACGGACAAGCAAGGGGGATTATTGCGTGGCACCCGGATCGTCTGGCAAGAAATTCAATTGACGGAGGGAAAATAATTTACCTTTTAGACACAGGAAAATTACTTGATTTAAAATTTCCTACTTCTTGGTTTGAAAATACACCGCAGGGAAAATTCATGTTGAATATTGCTTTTGGCCAGAGTAAATATTACGTTGATAATTTATCGGAGAATGTTAAAAGAGGATTGAGACAAAAAATAAGAAATGGTGTCTGGCCATGTAAAGCTACTTATGGCTACATCAATAATTTTCAAACCAGAGGAGTTGATGTGGACGAGAAAAAAGCCAAAGCAATAATAAAAGCCTACGAAATGTTTTCAGACGGTAGCAAAACCTTTATTGATATTTCCAATTTTCTTTACAAATCTGATTTAAAAAGAAAAAACGGAAAACCTTTGGCAATAGGACAAATCAGAAAATTGTTATCCGATAAATTTTATGTCGGAATTATGAGTTATAACGGTGAATATCATGAAGGAAAACATAAAACTTTTATTTCAAAAGAATTGTTTCAAAAAGTTCAAACGGAAATGCAAAAAAGAGATAAACATTATAAGAAATCAAACGGTTTTCCGTTTTTGGGAATTTTTAAGTGCAAAGAATGCGGAGCTGCAATAACTGCGGAAAAACATGCTAAGTTTTTTAAGGGAACAAATAGAACTGCTACGTATTATTATTACCGCTGCACTAAAAAATTAGGTCCTTGCTCGCAAAAAGCGATTACGGCTTTTGAAATGGAAAATCAAATTAAGGAAATGCTTAAAAAAGTATCGCTTCCAAAACTTTGGGTTAAGAATTGGCTAAGCATGTTAGAAAGAGATGAGATTTTAGATCAGGAGTTACAAAATCAAACAACCGAAAAATTGGAAAAAGAGTTGGAAGCGATAAATAAAAAACAAAATTTTCTCTTGGACAGTTTCTTAGACCAAGTTATAGATAGCGATGGTTATAAGAAAAAGAAGAATGAACTTTTTGAAACAAAAATAAAATTAGAGGAGGATTTGGGAAAAATAAAGGATAACGGTTTGAGTCGGCTCGAACCTTTCCGGGAATTCATAAACGTCGCATCGCAATGCGGAAAAATCGCGCGGGCAAAAAATACAAACGAAGAATTAGCATTCTTCGTAAAAACTGTCGGCTCGAACTTCTATTTAGATAATCGGCGGCTGGCTGTTTCTTTCAAACAGGGCTTTGACGTAGTCCAAACGGAGAGCCAAAGGCTCGGCGGATTTTCGAACGTTAGCCCTAATTCTTGGTCAGTCGGGATGCCGTGAATCGGACACGGACTACCGCACCCCCAGCGCGGCGTACTGCCACTATACTACATCCCGCAAAACTAGATACTAGAGATTAGAAATTAGATACTAGTTTGAACTATTGCATTATAACAAATAAATGTTAGAATTATAACCAAATGGCAAAGACATCTCATGCTCCAAAAAATACTCCAAACGGCCCTACAGAATCCTCAAAAAAACTTGACGCGATAAGACTTGCGATGGATCAAATTGAAAAGCAATACGGACGGGGTTCTATCATGCGTTTTGGAGATTCGGGTCAGAAATTTGATATTTCAGTAATCTCTACAGGATGTCTTCCTCTAGATTTGGCACTTGGAGTTGGAGGGTTGCCAAGGGGTAGAATTGTAGAAATTTTTGGTCCTGAAGCATCAGGTAAGACAACCGTCTGTCTTTCAATAATTGCTCAAGCTCAAAAGACAGGAGGAGTCGCGGCGTTTATCGATGCAGAGCATGCAATGGATCCTCTATGGGCACAGAAACTTGGAGTAAAGCTTGATGAGCTTTTGATTTCTCAACCCGATACCGGAGAACAGGCTTTGGAAATTGCAGAAAGTTTAATAAGGTCCGGCGGAATAGATGTCTTAGTTATTGATTCTGTTGCAGCACTGGTTCCTCGTGCAGAAATTGAAGGAGAGATGGGAGATGCTATGATGGGACTTCATGCCCGTCTTATGTCACAAGCTCTTCGAAAACTTACCGGTGTAATTTCCAAATCAAAGACTATTGTAATATTTACCAATCAATTGCGGCAAAAAATTGGCGTAATGTTCGGAAATCCTGAGACAACCACCGGAGGACTTGCTCTTAAATTTTATGCATCGGTAAGACTTGACAGCAGAAAAATAGAAACTTTAAAAGACGGTGATAAAGTTATCGGTACGAGACATAGAGTGAAAGTTGTCAAGAATAAAGTGGCGGCACCATTCCGAATTGCTGAATTTGATGTATTGGCAGAGACTGGAATTTCAAAAGAGGGCGGAATTGTTGATGTGGGAACGGAGATGGGAATAATTGATAAATCGGGAGCGTTTTATAAATACGGAGAATTAATGCTTGGTCAGGGAAAAGAAGCGACCAAAATGTTTCTTGCCGAAAAGCCCGATGTCGCAAAAAAGATTGTCGATGAGATTGTGAAGCAAAGTAAAACAGTCGGCGGCACCCCCGTTGCAGTTGGAGTTGAAGAAAAAGAATCCTCTTAATGGATGAGTTTGAGAAGTTTTATAATAAAGCTCTGAAGTTCCTTTCTTATCGTCCTCGCTCAGTTGATGAAGTCAGAAAAAATCTCCTTGAGTCTCGTGGAAGATTTGGCTCCGCCAAAAGAAACACAACCCCTGAGATTGCCGAGAAAATAATTTCAAAACTCAAAGAATATAAATTCTTAGATGATAAGGAGTTTGTGAAATGGTGGGTTGAGCAAAGGACTAATTATAAACCACGTTCCCTAAGATTAATTAAGATGGAATTGGGACAAAAAGGAATTGGTAAAGATCTGATTGAAGAAGTTGTGGAAAACTTAGAAACTAGAGTTGATGATTTACAGTCCGCGAAAAAATTGATTGAACGAAGATTAAATAAATATAAAAATCTTCCGCGTGATGAAAAATTCCAAAAAGTCGCGAGATATCTCTCATCAAAAGGATTCAATTACGATATTATTAAGGAAATTTTCAAAGAAATTGAAAACTAGATTGTTGAATTATATTCTAACTTGATTGATAATTGAGATATGGAGCCCACATCTCCGTCCGCAAATCAACTTTCTGGTACGGTAATTTCTCAAACTGACAGTATTACAAATCCCAAAGATTCTGTAAAAGATATACTTGCTTCGTTTTTGTCTATAACCATTTTCTACTGGATAGTTTATTTGTTTTTTAATTGGGCTTTTAGGATTGGCGATGGATCTGGAATATCAATTCTGCCCCAACAAGGCTCAAATTCTCAACAATTTCTGCTTGCCCCGATTGGGGCTTTGTTGTCGCTCGGGCTAGTTTCGCTGGCTAGAAAATTAATGCATTCTGGAAAAAAATCTCTAGCAATTATAAGTTTATTAAGTCCAGTCATGCTTGCCATTTTCGCATTCGTATGGGCTATTATTTTCCCCTGCGAAGGAGAACTTTGTGGATTGGGAGCTGGAATACTTATTATGGTTGTTTTAGTGCTGGCTGCAGGAGTATATATCTGTCTCTTAATTACAACTGTAAGCATTTTCTTCATTCGAAAATATAAATATGGGTTGGTCACACTAATTATTTTGTTTTTTTTACTTCTCCTCACGCCCATAATCTACTCCTTTCTCGTTGAAGCCAGTTTTAAGAGTAAAATTTCAGAAAAAATTTCCCAAGTAAGTAGAGTTAGTCTACAAAAAGTAGAAATTAGTAAAGAAGAATATGATGGCATAAGTAAGCTTGAGCCTTGCTGTAGAGTTTTGGAAACAAAACAAACCGGGGTAGTTGTCTTGACTAAGCTTAGTCAAGATGAACTATTGCTTCAAGGACCAGTAGCAAGTTCTAAAGACCCGTATGGCCAAACGATATATAAAGCCAGCCTTTTGGTAGAGAATGATAATAAAATAATAGATATAGGTAAAGGAGCTAATTTTTCAGCATTTTCAATTCTGCCTAGAGCCGGATCAGGTTCAAGACCGATTTTTCTTTCAATTCCAAAACGCATGGTTGCTTTCTTTCAGGAGTACGTAGATGCTGGAGATTTTATTATTTCCAAACTGGATGGCACAGGAATCTACATTGATAGCAATTTTTGCTCTTGGGATTGCACGGTTGCGTGGAGCAGAGATGGTTTTATTTATCTATCCGATCCGCATCAAAATGGACCAGAATATAACTACAAGTATTATAAAGTAACTCCTCCTTAGCTCCGCCTTTTATATAAGTTCTAATTAGTAGTCATGATTAAAATGTGGTATAATTTGGGAGAGACAATAGGATATGTCTATCCGCCTTCGCACAAAAGGCTTCGGCGAGATAAAGAGGTTTAAGAAAAATATGAAAATAAACCCCTCAGACAAAATATTTAAGATTTAATCCGCCTAAGGGCGAGATTTCCTCTATTGTCTTCAAATAATTTATGGCGTCACAAAATTCAGATTTGATAAAACTTGAAAAAAAGCTTCTTGAAAGAGAAGAAAATATCGAAAAGGAAAAAGATTTACTCAGTAAGTTAAAAGACGAGTATAAAGAAAAACTTTCCAAGGTATCTTCTTTGACAACCGAAGAAGCAAAAAAAGAATTAATAAAAGAAATTGAGGTACAAGAGAGAAATGTTGCAGCACGTATTATAAAAGAGGCAGAGGAAGAAGCCAAAAGAACCGCAGACAAAAAATCCCGGGAGATTTTGATCGACTCTATGCGCCATGGAGCAGTAAATTATATTCCCGAATTTACTCTCTCTACTGTAAAAATTACAGACGAAGACATAAAGGGAAGAATTATCGGTAAAGAGGGAAGAAATATAAGAGCGTTTGAGCAGGCAACAGGTGTAGATGTAGATCTTGATGAAGAAGGAGTCATAAGACTTTCATCATTTGATCAGGTAAGACGCGAAATCGCAAGACGCTCACTTGAAATGCTTATAAGGGATACTAGAATTCAGCCCTTCCGCATTGAAGAAATTGTAGAGCAGACAAAAAAAGAGGTTGAGAAAATAATGTTTGAAGAAGGAGAAAAACTTGCGCAAGAAGTGGGAGTTTTCAATCTTTCAAAAGAACTTATTTCAATGCTCGGGCGATTTAAATTCAGAACTTCATACGGACAAAATCTTGTAGTCCATACGCTTGAAGAGACAAAAATCGGAATTCATATTGCGCAAGAAGTCGGAGCAGATGTAAATATAGTCCGTCTTGGATGTTTGTTCCATGATATTGGGAAAGTTGTGGAGGGTGAAGGAAGCCATGTAACCCTTGGAGTAGATTTTCTCAAGCGCCACAATATACCCGAGGCGATTATCAATTGCGTTTGGGAGCATCATGAAGACAAGCCGTTCTCGTCTCTTGAGTCGGTCATTGTTTACATTGCCGATGCAATTTCAGGGGCAAGGCCGGGAGCCCGTTACGAGGACGTAGAAGGGTATGCTAAGAGGCTTACGGAGATGGAAGAGATTGCGAAGAAATATGAAGGGGTTGCCGACGCTTATGCTTTTGAGGCAGGACGTGAACTTCGTGTAATTATAGATCCCGGAAAAATGGATGATGCTCAGACAACTCTAATTGCCCACAAAATAAGAGAAGAGGTTGTAAAGTCTCTTGCAGTTCCGGGTGAAGTCAAAGTAACCGCAATTCGCGAATTTCGCTCAGTCTCCACACAATCCGAGAATTAGATTCCATGATTCGCTCAGGACTAAAATTTTCTCCTACATAGCTCGCACTATTTTGGTTTTACACATCTCATTGTGCTCGGAATATGCAGTCGAAAGATTTTGCCCTTTCGCTCATCTAAGATTTGTACTTTTTCAATTTTGATATATTGACAAGTGTTCGATTTCATTGTATTTTTAATCTAAATCAGCAATTGGTTTGCCCGCCAGTTTGGATTCATTCAAAATTTATTATAGATTGGTGGTGATTTAATTTGACCAAAAAAGACCTCACAGAAATAGTCGCAAAAAAAGCAAATCTTACAAATAAAGCAGCTAAGGATTCGGTTCAGGCGTTCATAATATCAATCCGGGATTCACTTAAGCGCGGTGAGAAAGTTGTAATTACAGGATTTGGTACCTTTAGTGTCCGAAATAGAATTGAAAGAGTAGGACGAAACCCAAAGACAGGTGAAAAAATTACGATTGCATCAAGGAAAGCGCCCGGTTTTACTCCGGGGAAAACTTTAAAAAGAGCGGTAAGATAGTAATATTAAAGATTAAAGATAGAAAATTAAATATAACGTCGATAATCGGACGCCTCTTTTTGGTATAATCAATCTATAATTTCTAAGTTCTAATTTCTAATTTCTACACAAATCCCAATTTAAAAATTTAAATTTGATTAGAGCAATTAGGTAAATTAGGTCAATTAGAAATTAATTATGACAATTTCCGTAGCTCATCTTTCTAAGCATTTTCAAATTCACAAAAAAGAGCCCGGACTTGCAGGTTCTGTAAAATCTTTATTCTCGAGAAAATACGAAACCAAAAAAGCGGTTGATGATATTTCTTTTGAAATTAATGAAGGCGAACTGGTAGGTTTCATAGGACCAAATGGTGCCGGGAAAACTACTACGCTTAAGTGTCTCTCAGGACTTCTTTATCCTACAAGCGGAAAAATTTCAGTATTAGACTACAACCCCTACAGTAGAAAGCCCGAATTTCTTAAGCAGATCTCACTTGTCATGGGACAGAAAAACCAGCTATGGTGGGACCTGCCTGCACTTGACACTTTTATTTTAAATAAAGAAATTTATGGAGTCCCTGATAATAAATACAATGTGGTTTTGGAAGAATTGACAAAATTACTCGATGCCCAAGATATTCTTAAAGTTCCTGTGAAAAAACTATCACTTGGACAGCGCATGAAGATGGAGCTTATGGCATCTATTATTCATTCTCCAAAAGTTTTGTTTCTTGATGAACCCACAATTGGACTTGATACTCTGATGCAGAGAAATCTAAGAGAGTTTATAAAAGAATATAATATACGATTTAAAGCAACAATTATCCTGACCAGTCATTATATGCAGGATGTCGAACAGCTTTGCAAAAGAGTGATAATAATAAATCATGGAAAAATTATTTTCGACGGACAACTTTCAACGCTGATTGAAAAATATGATCCTTCTAAGAAAATAAAAGTATTATTTCGGGAATACGTTGATCCAAAAAAGCTCGATAAATTAGGGCAAATAGATAGTTTTACTTATCCTGAGTTGATATTAAATGTTCCGAATAAAAAGGCAAATTCTACCGCATCAGCAATTCTTAAGAATTTTCAGGTCGAAGATATTACGATTTCAGACCCGCAAATAGAAGATGTAATCGCAAAAGTTTATTTGGAAAATAAGAAATGACCCATTCGACAGGCTCAGGGTCATAGTCCTTCAACTCAGCTCAGGATTCTGAGTGAAATCGAAGAATGAGCAAAGGCGAATCTATGAAAAAATATTATATTATTGCAAGAAACACATGGGATGAGGTGTTTACCTACAGGGCAAGTTTTGTAATGTGGAGGGTAAGGAATATTATCCAGCTTCTTAGTATTTACTTTCTCTGGTCTGTAGTTTTGCCTCCCGGAAAGACACTTCTCGGATACAGTCAGTCCTTAATGCTTACTTATATTTTGGGTACTTCGCTTCTAGACTCCATAGTTCTTTCTTCAAGAACTTATATAGTGGGAGAAGAAATTAATAACGGTAATTTAATGAATTTCCTGCTGCGCCCCATAAATTATTTTGCCTATTGGTTTGCAAAAGATGCAGGAGATAAGCTGATGAATATCTGCTTTTCAGCAGTAGAGTTGACTTTAATTTTCCTAGTACTTCGTCCGCCGTTTTTCCTTCAGACAAATATTTTTTATATTTTCTTTTTTATCTGTTCGGTAATATTGTCTCTTTTTAATTATTTTTTCTTAAATTTTCTTCTCGGGCTTATAGGATTTTGGAGCCCTGAGGTTTGGGCACCGAGATTCATTTTCATAACAGTCTTAGGATTCTTTGCAGGGTCGCTATTTCCTCTCGATATCCTGCCCAACGCGGTTTATAATATTATGAAATTTCTTCCATTTTTTTATCTTTTATATTTCCCGCTTAAAGTTTATCTCGGACAGTTAAGTTTTCTTGAGATAACATCAGGACTTCTCATATCATCTTTCTGGGCTTTTGGTATTTATTTTTTGGTAAATATTATCTGGAAGAAAGGTCTTAAGAGCTACACTGCTTATGGAAGATAAGCTAAGTTTTTTAAAATATTTCAAGTTATGGTGGATGATGACCTTTATGGTTTCCCAAAACGCTTTTGTCTCAAGATTCGGAGCAATACTTTTTGTTTTTGGTAAATTGATAAGATTCTCTTTTTTTCTTTTCTTTCTTCTGATTATTGCTTCCCGAACCAATGCAATTGTAGGCTATACTATCTGGCAGATAATTCTTTTTTATCTTACGTTTAATATCATTGATAGTCTTGCGCAGTTTTTTCTCCGTGAAGTTTACAGATTTAGAAACTATGTTGTTTCAGGAGATTTTGATTATTTTCTCACCAAGCCAATGCCTGCACTTTTCAGGCTTCTCTTTGGCGGAAGTGATATCTTAGATATCCCGATTCTTCTTTTGTCTTCAGTTTTTATTTATGTTGCTTTATCCCACATAGGCCCGCTTACTATTCTAAATATCTTAATATATCTTGGGCTTCTGATTAATGGGTTTGTGATAATGCTTTCATTTCATATTCTGGTTCTCGCAATTGGAGTCATTACTACTGAAGTTGACAATACGCTTTGGCTTTTCCGCGACATCACGCAGATGGGAAGATTTCCCATAGATATCTACCAAAATCCGCTGCGCTCATTTATAACTTTCGTAATTCCTGTAGGAGTAATGGTGACATTTCCTGCAAAAGCCGCAATGGGACTTCTGTCTTTCAATTCGGTTCTAATATCAGTAGGTATAGGCGCAGCATTTTTATATTTGAGTATTATGTTCTGGCGATTCTCTCTTAAAAAATACTCAAGCGCCTCAAGCTAGATTTGACTAAAAACCTCATTTTTGCTAAAATACGCTTGCTCTGGGGAGAAGGACCGCTACTGTCGTCACTTAAACATGATGATAGAGGAAAGTCCAGACAGCAGTAAGGAGGGGACGGAGTGTAAG